>Ga0164307_10000117_pt1 | contig 35249 bp, 25 predicted proteins | sample Whisoiple_243_MG_FD_110214 | JGI IMG/M metagenome (GOLD analysis project Ga0164307, IMG submission 110214) | Soil microbial communities amended with fresh organic matter from upstate New York, USA - Whitman soil sample_243_MG | ecosystem: Environmental > Terrestrial > Soil > Unclassified >...
GATCGCGGATGACAAGGTGCTCTGTAAGCACAGTTTCTTTCAGCGATGCGAAGCGCTGATCGCGGATGACAAGGTGCTCTGTAAGCACAGTTTCTTTCAGCGATGCGAAGCGCTGATCGCGGATGACAAGGTGCTCTGTAAGCACAGTTTCTTTCAGCGATGCGAAGCGAGCGCTGATCGCGGATGACAAGGTGCTCTGTAAGCACAGTATCTTTTAGCGAAGCGAAGCGAAGCGCTGATCGCGGATGACAAGGTGCTCTGTAAGCACAGTATCTTTCAGCGAAGCGAAGCGCTGATCGGCACGAGAGCGAAAACTGTCAGGCAACGGCAGCACGCACGGTGCGCTGACGAGCGACCGCAACGCTGTCGAATCAGGCGAGCGCGGACACTGCTCCGTTGCCGGAAACCCTATTTCAATCCACCGTCCGCGAGGATCAGCGGCAATTTCTTGTGTTTCAATCGCTCGGGCGCGATCGGCGTCTCGATGCCTTCATAGCCGTGGCCGTCGGGGCGATGGCCGAGCAGGGCGAATTCACGGCGATAATCGGAGAATTTGCCGCCAGCGCGGACCGCAGCCACCAATGCCAGGCCTTCGGCTTCGCCGCCTTGGGCGAGCACGTATTCGATCCACGCCCATTTGGCGCTGACTGAGCGGACGTCGGCGCGGCCGCGCAGGCCTTTGCGCAGACGTTCGAGTTTGGCGTCGACGCGCGCGACGCCCGCGTACGGCATGCGGTCGAGCGGGGTGTTGCGTTTGGCGCAGAAGGGCGCGACGCCCAGGGCGATCGGGCAGATCTTGGACAGCTCGCCGACGAACTTGACGCACTCGTCGATGTCTTCGTCGGTTTCGCCGGGCAGACCGATCATCAAGTACAGCTTGAGGCGATCGAAACCGTAGCGGCGACTGCGCTCCGCGGCGGCGAGGTAGTGCGGTTCGCGGCCGCGGCGATCGATCAGGCCGCGCATGCGTTCGCTCGGGCCATCGAGCGCGGTGGTCAACGTCTTGTGGCCTGCTTTGCGCAAGGCAGCGACGAACTCTTCTTTGAGTCGATCCGGACGCAGGCTCGAGAGGCCCACTTGCAGGCCACGCTCGGCCAGTTCACTGACGATTTCGATGATCTTCGGGTGGTCGCTGACGGCGGCGCCGACCAAGCCGACTTTCTTCGCGTCAGCCGGGATTTTCTCGAAAATCAGCTCTTTGGGCACGATGCGCATGCCGCCATTGGTCGAGCGGCGCATCACGCAATAGGTGCAGCCGCGCGAGCAGCCACGCTCGCTCTCGATCAGGAACATGTTCGACAGCTCGGTGTGCGGCGTGCGGATCGCGCTGTACGCGGGCAGCTCCGCGTCGTTACAAGCCGCGATTTGCGCCAAGCTGCTGCCGTGATGCGCAGGCACGAAGATGTTGGGGTGCTGGGCGAGGGCTTCGAGCGCGGCCGCGCGATTCGGGGCGCGATAGATCGTCTCGATCGCGAACTCGACGATGCCCTCGGCTTCGCCCATCACGATTGCGTCCACGATGGGCGCGAGCGGCAATGGATTCGAAAACGTGAGCGGGCCGCCCGCGAGGATGAAGGGCGCTCGTTCGTCGCGCTCGGCGCGCAAAACCGGGATGCGCGACGCATCCAACATGCGCACGAGACCCGCGATCTCGAGTTCGTATGCGACGCTCACGGCCAGGATCGGAAACTCACCGAGCTCGCGCAGGCTTTCGTAGCTGAAGGGACGTTCGATTTCGGCGCCCGCGCGGTCGCCTTCGTCCGGCAGGAACACGCGCTCGCACATGGCCTCGGGCATGGCCTGAATCGCTCGGTAGATCCGCTGATAGCCGAGCGAGCTCATCCCGACGTGGTAGGGCGACGGATAAACGAGGGCGACGCGAGCGGGCGCGTCCTTGTCGATGCGACCGATCTCATCAGACAGGCGCGTCTGAATGAGGCGTCTTGTCGCACTGGAAAGCATAGGTTGGCCGAGTATAGCGGGAATGTCGCCTCCGGCGAGACGGGCGGCCAGAAAAGCGACCTCTTCAACCCAACCCCCACCCCAAAACCCAAGGTATGGTAGCGGAGTGAAGCTCGTTTCTTTGCAGGGGCCCGCCGCTCCCGACAGCACGCTGATTTACGATTGGAACGCGGCGAGCTCTCCGGAGCAGGCGCCGCTCGCCGTCACGTTGCTCGATGAAACGCTGCGCGACGGCTTGCAGAGCCCGTCCGTGCGCAATCCGTCTCTGGCCGAGAAGCTCGCCGGCTTGGAGCTGATGAACGAGCTCGGCATCGAGTACGTGAATGTCGGTCTGCCCAGCGCTTCGCCGCGCGCGCTTTCCGAAGCGGTCGATTTGTGTCGCGCGATCGCGGCGCGTCGTTATGCGATCCGCCCGGTGTGCGCCGGGCGCACGCTGGTGGAGGATGTCGAGACGATCGTCGAGGTATCGCAACGGGCGGGGATACCGGTGGAGGCGTCGCTGTTCGTCGGCTCGAGTCCGATCCGCGCGGTGGCGGAAGATTGGGATCTGGAGTTTTTGTTTTCGCGCTCGAAGAACGCGATCGACGCGGCGCGGCGCGCGGACTTGCCGGTCACCTTCGTGACCGAAGACAGCACGCGAGCTCGACCGGAGACGCTGCGCGCGTTGTTTTCACTCGCGGTGGAGCGCGGTGCCGGGCGGATTTGTTTGTGCGACACCGTGGGCTTTGCCACTCCGGAGGGCGTCGAGCGAGTGACGCGCTTTTCTCGGGAAATCGTGGGCGCGCGCATCGGTATCGATTGGCACGGGCACAACGATCGCGGACTCGCCGTCGCCAATGCGCTGAGCGCGGCCCGCGCAGGAGCGGATCGCTTACACGCGACGGCTTTGGGCGTCGGCGAACGCGTCGGCAATCCCGCGATGGAGCTCTTGCTCTTGAACTTGGCGCTCTCGAACGCCCCGCGTTCACTCGAGCGAGTTGCAGCGTACTGCGAACTCTTCGCGCGCGCACTCGGGATCACCGTGAGCGACAATCAACCGCTGATTGGCAAGAACGCGTTTCGAACCGCGACTGGCGTGCACGCTTCGGCGATCGCCAAGGCTGAAGCCAAGAGTCAGTGGCTGGGCGACCACGTGTACAGCTTGCTGTCCGCCGCCAGCGTGGGTCAGCACACTTCGATCTGCATCGGACCGATGTCCGGGGCATCCAATGTGCAACATTGGCTGTCCAGCCACGGCATCAACGCCAGTGAGCCGATGCAGCGCGCCATCTTGGAACGCGCGAAAACCGCGGATCGCGTGCTGACCGACGAGGAACTTTTGTCGGTCGTCAGCCGCGTGCGCCGCGAAATGTAAGCCGTTCAGGACCAACGGCGCCGCAACGCTCGCCGATTTTTTCGGCGAAAATCGCCGCCGAGCCCTCAATTCAGACGGAGATTCTCCGTTCTAATTGCTCGTGAGTGACTCGTTGGATCCCCTACGGTCGGCGCGCCAGCAGGTGCTGTACGTTCCGACCAGTTTGATGAGCGCGGCTTCGGCGCACACCGTCAGGCCGAGCGTCGAGGCACCTCGCGCTGTTCTCCGGACGCGACCCGCGCGAAAGCAGTCCCTCAAGGTCGTTGCCCTGGCCGCGGCTTCGGCGGCCTTCGGCCTGGCCGGAGCGGCGAGCTTGTCTCACCTTCGCACACGCTCCGTGCCGGTGATGCAAATTGTCAGCGGCAATCCCACTCTCAAGAAGGGTTCGGATGGCGATGCCGTGCGTTGGCACGCGAAGGCGAGCAAAGTTTACTTCGATGCTTCGCTCGACAACGCCGGCAAGCACGCGCGTGAGGCGGTGCAGCTCGGCTTCGGAACCTGGGTCGGCAGCGGCGCGAAGTTGCCGAATCTGAATTTCGACTCGACCAAGGGCGCGAAGTTCGGGCAAGTGCCGAACGGTAAGAGCGAAGTGATGTACGGTCCGATCACGCTCGCGGGCCATGAGAACGATCTGGCGTTGACGGTGACCTTCTCCGATCCGAAAACCGGTGAAGTGGTCGAGTCCGACATGATCTTCAACAGCAAGCACCCGTACGGCATCCTGCCCTACGGCGGGCAAGCGACGAACTTGCCGAACACGGCCAGCTGCGAGCAGAAGTACGACCTGCAGAGCGTGGCCACTCATGAAGCCGGACACTTCTTCGGCTTGGGCGAAGACTTCGACGATAAGCCGGCCACGATGTATTACACGACCGGCCGCTGCGAGACGAACAAGCGCGTGCTGCAGGGCTCCGACGAGACCACGATGAGCGCCCTCTACCTGAGCGCGACCACGCAGGCCTCGGGCGACGACGCGAGCGGCGAAACGACGGCCAAGGGCTGCGGCGGCGCACGCATCGGCCAAGGTCAGACGAACGGCTCGGTCCCCGTGCTGTCGCTGCTCGGCCTGCTCGGCTTCGTCGCCTGGCGTCGCCGGCGCAGCTGAATCCAGCGTAGAATCTCAATCGCAGCAAGCTGCGGCACCGCTGCGGGCTCGTTCGCCGAGCGCTTTTTTTTTCGCGCCCGGACCTTTACGCGCGGGGCGCGGGCGGACAAGCTGCGCGCGCCGTGAACGATTCGCCCCCGAGTGCACCGCCGCCTGCAAAACCAGCCAAGCCAGGCGCGCCGGAAAAGAAGCAACGCCGTGCATTGAGCCACGTGGGCGGCGAGATCCGTGTCGTGGGCGGTTCGGAGCAAGACCGCGAGCGCCTCACGTACGCGCTTTCCGTCGAGGCCGACGAGAACGCGACGATGGCGCACGTGCACGGGTTTCACACGTACCCGGCGCGTCTACATCCCGAAACCGCGAGTCGCTTGGTCGAGAGCTTTTCGCCACCGGGCGGGCGCGTGCTCGATCCGTTTTGCGGCAGCGGGACCGTGCTCGTCGAGGCGCGTTTGCTCGGACGGCAAGCCTTCGGCATCGACGCGAATCCACTCGCGGTCGCGCTCGCTTCCTTCAAGTGCGGCGGAGCGACGCCGGAATTCGCGGAGGCGTTGACTACGGCAGCGGCCGCGGTGGTGGCGCACGCCGACATGCGTCGACTGCAAAAGCTCGGCCCGACTCGCAAGTACGGCGCTGCCGATCGCGAGGTGTACGACGCGCACGTGCTGCTCGAGCTCGACGGCTTGCGCGACGGCATCTTCAAGATCCCTGAAACCGAGGTGCGGCGCGCACTCTTGCTGGTGCTGTCCGCGGCGCTCACCAAAGTGAGCAAGAAGGTCGGTGATACTGCGCCGCGCACCGCTCCGAAACGGCTCGCGGGCGGCTTCACGATCCGCTTCTTCGAGACCAAGGCCAAAGATTTCGCCAAGCGTTTGCTCGAGTACAGCGCGCTCGTTCCGCCTTCGGCGCCCGAGGCTAGATGCGCAGTCGGTGACGCTCGCGATCTGTCGCAGATCACCCCCGCGTCGCTCGATTTGATCTTGAGTTCGCCGCCGTACCCCGGTGTCTACGACTATTTCGACCATCACGAATTGCGCCTGCGTTGGCTCGGCATGGACGAGACCGCCTTCGAAGCCCAAGAGATCGGCGCGCGCCGACGACTCACCGGCATCGGTTTTCAAGCGGCGCTCGAGAAATGGGAGCAAGAGTTCGGCGCATGCTTGGACGCCTTTCGTGAGGCGCTGGCGCCCCAAGGCAGCGTTGCGCTCGTGATTGCCGACTCGGTGCTCGGCGGCCGCGCCCTGTACGCCGACGAAGCAGTGCGTGACTTGGCGATCGCGCACGGGCTTGCCTTGGCATGCCTGGGCTCGCAAGAGCGCCCGTATTTCCATGAACCGACGCGCGCGGCGTTCCGCGCGAGTCCTCGCCGTGAGCACGTGCTGGTCTTGCGGCACCCCAGTCGTAAATCCTTTCGCAACCGATGAAACATCAAAATCGCCTGGCCTCGGAGACGAGCCCGTACCTGCTGCAACACGCCGGAAATCCCGTCGATTGGCACCCTTGGGGTCCGGAGGCGCTCGCGCGCGCTCAGGCCGAAGACAAGCCGATTCTGCTGAGCATCGGTTACGCCGCGTGCCATTGGTGCCACGTCATGGAGCGCGAGTCGTTCGAGAACGAAGCGATCGCCGCACAGATGAACGAGAGCTTCGTGTGCATCAAGGTCGATCGCGAAGAGCGGCCCGACTTGGACGAGATCTACATGGCCGCGACGGTCGCGCTCTCGGGCAGCGGCGGCTGGCCGATGACCGTGTTCCTGACGCCCGAGCAGCAGCCCTTCTTCGCAGGCACGTATTTTCCTCCCGTCGATAAATACGGACGACCGGGTTTACCGACCTTGCTGCAAAACATCAAAGAGCTGTGGCAGAGCGAACGCCAAACGTTGCTCGGGCAAGCCGCCGAGCTCGCGAAGCACATCGCTGATCAAGCGCGTGTCACGGCGCCGCTCGCGATTGGTCGCGAGGCGCTGCGCAGCGCTGCGCGTCAGCTGCACGGCAGCTACGATGCCCGCTACGGCGGTTTCGGCAAAGCGCCGAAATTCCCGCCCAGCGCAGCGCTTTCACTGCTGCTTCGTCACCACAAGAACGCGCCCGATCCGTCCCTGCTCGAGATGATCACGGGCACGCTCGACGGCATGAAGAACGGCGGCATCTACGACCACCTCGCTGGCGGCTTTGCACGCTACTCCACCGATGAGCGCTGGCTCGTGCCGCATTTCGAGAAGATGCTGTACGACAACGCACAGCTTGCCAGCGTTTATCTCGAAGCGCATCAAGTCACGCACGATCCGGAGTATGCGCGCGTGGCGCGCGAGACGCTCGACTACGTGATCCGTGAGATGCAAGAGCCGAACGGCGCGTATTACTCCGCCACGGACGCCGACAGCGAAGGCGTCGAAGGCAAATTCTTCGTCTGGGCGCTCGATGAAGTGCTCGAGATCTTGGGACCAGAAGCGGGCGAGCATTTCGCCGCGTATTACGACGTGACCGCGAAGGGCAATTGGGAAGGTCAGAACGTGCTTAACACCCCGCGCCCGCTGATGCGCGTGGCGGACGAGCTCGGCATTCCCGAAGGCGTGCTGCGCGCGGAGCTCGACCGCTCACGAAAACAGCTGTATCAGGCGCGCAAACTGCGCGTCCCGCCGCTGCTCGACGACAAGATCTTGTGCTCGTGGAACGGTCTGATGTTATCGGCAATGGCGGCTGGCTACCGCGTGCTCGGACACCGTCACTATTTGGATTCTGCCGAACGTGCCGCCGACTCGATCTTGTCGCGGCTGGGGCGCGCGGACGGCGGCTTGTTTCACACTGCGCGCGGCGCACGCGCGCACGTGCCCGGCTTTTTGGAAGACTATGCGTTCTTGTGCGACGGCTTGATCGCGCTGTACGAAGCGGGCAGCCCTGCACGTTACCTGCGCGCAGCAGAGCGGCTCGCTCAGCGAATGCTGGCCGATTTCGACGACCCCGAAAGCGGCGCATTCTTCAACACCGCGAAAGACGGCGAAACGCTGATCTCGCGCCCACGTGAAGGGAACGATGGCGCCTTGCCGAGCGCCAACGCGCTGGCGGCGCGGGTGCTTTCGAAACTCGCCGCACACCTGGACAAGAGCGACTACCGCGAGCGCGCCTCAGCCGCGTTGCGAACCTACGGCAAGTTGGTGGAACGCTCACCGCGTTCATTCGCGACCTCGCTCAGCGTGGTCGATTTTCTGCTCCAGTCACCGGTCGAGATCGTGCTCGCTGGCGTCCCTGGCGAAGCGGGCTACGAGGCCTTGCGCAAAGCCTTGGGCCAGCGCTATTTGCCGAACGCGATCTTCGCACACGTCGACCCCAGCAAACCCGACACCCAGGCCGAGACGTTGCCGCTCAGCCAGGGCAAGGGCTTGGTTTCGGGCAAAGCGGCACTCTACGTGTGTCAGAACTTCACCTGCGCGGCGCCCGTGACCGAAGTCGCGGATCTGGAGCGAGCCTTGGCCGCAGCGGTGCCCACGAGAGCGTCGCAAAGCATCGCGCGCAGCGCGCTGGCAGGACGCGCGACCGCCGAAGGCACGCGCCGTCGCACCGAACGCCTGGCGACGCACGCTCGGAACGAACTCGCGGACAGCGGCCTGCTCGTCAGTGGTATCGGCTTCGGCAGCTATCGCGTCGATGATCAGCACCCCGAACAACGCGCTGCGCTAGAACACGCGCTGCGCGCCGGCATCAACTTGATCGACACTGCGAGCAACTACGCGGACGGCCGCAGCGAGCGCTTGATCGGCGAGGTCCTGCTCGACGCGAGTGACAAGCGCGAGCTCGAACGCAGTGAAGTCGTGCTCGTGACCAAAATCGGCTACGTGCAAAATCAAGATTACGAGGTCTTCAACGCACGCAAAGCCATCGGCAAACCCATGCCCGAAATGGTCGAATATGGCGAGGGTTTGTGGCACTGCATCCACCCCGAGTGGCTCGCGGACCAGCTCACTCGTTCGCTCGAGCGACTCGGCGTCGAAACCGTCGATGTCTTGCTCTTGCACAATCCCGAGTACTTCTTGGCCGACGCCGCCAAGCGTGGGCAAGGGCCGCTCGGCACCGTGCGCGACGAGTTCTACCGCCGGCTCGAGCAAGCATTCCGTCACCTGGAGACCGAGGTCGAGCGCGGGCGCATCGCCTATTACGGCGTGTCGAGCAACACGGCGACCGGCGCACCCGCAGCGCGCGATACGACCGAATTTGCGCGCATGTGGGCGGCGGCCGAAGCAGCCGCTCCCGGCAAGCATCACTTCCGCGTGCTCCAGCTGCCGTTGAACCTGCTCGAGAGCAGCGCGGCGTTCGAGCAAGGCGGCGCGCCGAGCTTGCTCCAGCAGGCGCAAGCTCGCCACGTCGCGGTGCTCGCCAATCGTCCGCTCAACGCCATCCGCGGTGGCAGCATCTTGCGCCTCGTCGACCCGAATCGTCCGGAAAAAGCGCCGAAATTCGAGTTCATTCGCGGCAACCTGCTGGCACTCGAGCGCGAGTTCCGTGAGACCATCGCGCCCTCGTTGGAGCTCGGCGGAGGACTAGAAGCCGATGACTTGTTCGCCTGGGGCGATCGCATCCTCGAGATCGAACCGCGCGTCTCGAGCTTGGTGCAGTGGGAAGAAATCGAGGCCCACGTGATCGCGCCCGAGCTCGGCAAAGTATTGAAGGGGCTCGACAACGCGCTCAGCGGCGAACTCGCCGAGCGCTTTCGTGACTTTCGCGGCCGCTACTTGCGCGATCTCGAGGGGCTGTTCCTAGCCATGCGCCACCTCGCCGCCGAGCGCAGCGCGGGTCGCTTGCGCAGCGTGCGCGGCGCGCTCGAAGCCCACCTCGAGCCCACCTTGAGCGCCGAGCCGCTGGTGCGCCAAGCGCTGGTCACTCTGCGCGCGGTGCCAGGCCTCAGCTCGGTGCTGCTCGGCGCGCGCAGCGTGCCGTACGTCGATGACGCCTTGGCCGCGCTCGCTTTGCCGAAGCCCAAGGATCCGCTGGCCGCGCTTGCCGCACTCCGCGAGAACTAACGTCGAAGTGCGCAAGGGTGTGAACTGGTTGAACCAATTTGCGTACCGAGGTTCACAGTTATCCCCAGAAGAGTGCGTAAGTTGTTGAAATCAGGTGTCACCAAGTTGGCACAAGACTGGCTTCACCTGGTGCGATGCACCCCGCGATTGCTTGTGGCTTCGTCGCTGCCTGTTCGCTGTGGAATGTCGCTGGTTGGTTAGCGCTCGCCCGCGCCACACACTCAACGGCTCCATCACCAGCGAAGCTCGAGCCGGTGAGCGTGCTCAAACCGCTCAGCGGAGCGGACGAAGATTTGTACGAAAACTTGCGCAGCTTCTTCGAGCAAGACTTACCGGACCTGCAATTGGTGTTCGGTGTCACCGAGGAAGGCGACCCCGCGCTGCCGATCGTCGCCCGACTCGAGCGCGAATTTCCACACGTGCCCTGTCAGGTCGTGGTCCACGCGGGTGGTTCTGCACTGAACCCCAAGGTGCAGAACTTGCTCGGCATGTTGCCGCACGCCAAGCACGACTTGGTGCTGATCAGCGACAGCAACGTACGCGCGCCACGCCACTACGTGCGCGAACTCGTCGCGCTTCATGCGACCGATGGGGTGGGAATGGTGACCAACTTGTTCGCCGGCACCCGTGAGCGCACGCTCGGCGCCGCGATCGAGAACGTGCAGCTGAATGGCTTCGTGGCCGCTGGCTCGGCGTTGCCCACGCTCAGCGGAGACGCCGCGGTGATCGGCAAATCGACGCTTTTTTCCCGGGCGGCGTTGGATCGTTTGGGTGGGCTCTCGCGCTTGTCGTGCGTGCTCGCGGAGGACTTCGTGCTGGGCAAAATGTTCCAGAACGCCGGACAGCGCGTGCTGATCGCACCGACCGTGCTCGAAAGCCCGAACCGCGATCGTTCCTTGCGGAGCGCCTTCTCACGCCACCTTCGCTGGTCGATGTTGCGTTGGCGGTTGCGCCCTGCTGCCGCCATGCTCGAGCCGCTGACGAGTCCCCTCTTGATGCTGCCCTTTGCTCACGGTTTACTCGGGCACTTCGCGTGGCTCTGGTTCCTGTCACTGCTCGCCGTGCGCGACTTGGGGGGTTGGGTGCTCCTGCGCGGCTGGGGTCGCGCGTGGATCCCGGTCGTGCTCGGCCCGTTGCGAGAAATCGCTGCACCGTGCGCGTGGCTATTCGGCCTGTTCAAGCGTCACGTCAGCTGGCGGGGACAGCGCTTACGGCTATCGGCGGGAACCTTGCTGTACGCCGAACGCTCGAGCGAGCGTTGAGCGTCAGCCGAGGCGCGCCGGAATGTCCGGCAAAACCGCGGGATTTGGCCGAATCCCGAACACTTCCAAATCGAGCACGCGGCGCACGACCAAGAATTCGTTGCACAGCTCGCCGACTTCCAGATCGAGACTGAGCAAGTCGCCACGCTTGATCCGCTTCTCCATCTTTTCCGACAGGGCCGCCATGCGCAGCGCGCCGAAGTTCCCGCACGCGCCCTTCACCGAGTGAATCACGCTCAGCAGTTTGCGCTCGCCGCGTTCGGCGGCAGCTTCACGCAAAGACTCCAACCGGCGTTCCATGTCTTCGACGAAGATCAGCGAGAGCTCTTCGACGATGCGCGGCGACCCTGCTTCCTCGGCTAGCTCCTGCAGGCGAGTCAGATCGACCGACGAGCTCGGCAGCGGCTTGGCACTCGCGCTCGATGCAGCCATCGCTGGACGCTGAACGGCTTCGATCGTCGGGCGCTCCACACTCACGGGGTCGGACTGCCTGGCCGTCGACAACCAATGTGAAGCCTTGCGCCGAAGCGTGGAAAGCGAGAACGGCTTGGCGATGAAATCGTCCATTCCGGCTTGTAAACAGGCCTGACGGACGCCCGGCACGGTACCCGCGGTGACCGCTAGAATGGGCACACGCCGGTTCGGACCTTCGACCGCGCGGATTTGGCGCGCGGCCTCCAAGCCGTCGAGGTCGGGCATGTGACAATCCATCAGCACCAGGTCGTACTTGCCTTGGTGAAACTTGCGCACCGCTTCGCGTCCGGTGGGCGCCAAGTCGACCTCGCAGTTGAGCGTACGCAACACGCGCTCGATCAGCATGCGGTTGAAGTCGTTGTCCTCGGCGAGCAGCACGCGGTGAACTTCGCTCTCGGCGCCCAGGCGAAAGCCGATCGGCGTCATTGCGCGCGGCGGCGGCGGCGTCGATTTTGCGTGCTCGGTGACGTCGGCCAGCATTTGGTCGATCACGCCCAAGAGCTGCTGTCCCGAACGGTGCACGTTTTCGGCGGCCAAGCGCTGTTCGGGATCCAGCGAGCCTTCCAGCAACAGCTCGCTCGCGCCGATCACGACCGTCATCGGCGTGCGAAGCTCGTGGCCTAGCGCGGAAGTGGCAAACCGTAGCGGATTTTCCGGCTCGTCGCGGAAGCGGTGCGCGAAGCGCAAGAGCAAGGTCTGCCATTGCTCGAGGCTTGGTACACGATCGGCTTCCACGCCCGCCGAAGCGAGCTCGCGCAGCATCTCCGGTGGCAGGGAGAGCGGGGGCTCGCTAATCGAGCCCGAAGTCATGCGACATCCCTCGACAGGTCGAGCGTCGCAATCCGACGATACAGCGTCGCGCGACCGATACCGAGCAACTTTGCGGCCTTACCGACGCTACCCTGGGTCGCGCGCAACGCCCGTTGAATCGCGCGCCGTTCCAACTCACGGAGCGGCAAGATCTCACCTTCACCATGCCCGTTCGCGGCCGCACCGTTGGCGGGCACGACCGAGAGCCCGAGCGAAGGCAAGCCGAGCTCCCGAATGTCGGGCGGCAAATCGGCCAAGTTGATCTCGTCACCGCGGCACGCCAAGAGGCTGCGGTGAACGACGTTCTGTAGCTCGCGGACATTGCCGGGCCAGCGATGGCGCGACATCGCCTCCAGAGCTTCCGGCGAAATACGCTGCACTTGTCGGCCCACGTCCGAGGTCAGCGTGCGCAAGAAGTGTCCGACCAAGAGCGGGATGTCTTCCACCCGTTCGCGTAGCGCGGGCAGATGAATGGGATACACCACGAGTCGGAAGTAGAGATCTTCACGAAAGCGCCCAGCTTCCACTTCGGCTCGCAGATCGCGATGCGTGGCGCACACCATGCGCACGTCGATCGGCATTTCACCCGAGCCACCCACGCGACGAATGGTCTTCTCTTGCAACGTGCGCAGCAAACTGGCTTGCGTCTGCAAGCTCATCTCGCCGATCTCGTCCAAGAGCAGAGTGCCGCCGTTGGCTTGCTCGAAGCAGCCGCGACGCATCTGCGTCGCGCCGCTGAACGCGCCACGCTCGTGCCCAAACAATTCGGACTCTTGCAATGACTCCGGAATGCCGGCGCAGTTGATGGCCACGAACGGTCCGCGCTTACGCGGTCCGCCGCTGTGAATCGCCCGTGCAACCAGCTCTTTTCCAGTGCCGCTCTCGCCGGAGACGCACACCGCGACTTCACTCTCGAGCACGCGTTGCACCTGCTGAGCCAGCTCGCGCATGGGTGGGCTCTTGCCCACGATCGAACCCAACACCGAGCGTTCGGTGAGCGCGCTCTCCAAGCGGCGCACGTTGATCACCAACTCACGGCGCTCGCGCGCACGATGAACGGCGAGCAGCAGGCGATCGCGATCGAGGGGCTTGGTGATGTAGTCGTAAGCGCCGGCGCGCATCGCGGAGACGGCCGTTTCGAGCTCACGCTGTGCGGTGACGACGATGATCGGCAGTTCTGCGTCACGTGCACGCAAATGTTGAATGACCTTGATACCGGTGACTTCACCGAGCCCCAGATCTACACAGGCGACGGTGGGCAACTCGCCGTCCGACTCGAGGACGCTGCGCGCAGAGTCGTGCTCGGCTACCCTGTAGCCAGTTCGTTCCAGCCAGAACCTCATCAGTCGTCGCGCGGTAGGGTCGTCATCCACTACGGCGACTAGGTCCGAGGTCCCCTGAACAGACACGGCGCCCGTTTCGTCTTCGATCATCGTTCGTTAGGTGAAACGCACGATTTGGTCCCACCTTTAGACGCGAGCGATCTCAGCCCGTCAGTTTGAGACGGCGATCGCCGGCGAACAGCACCGGTATCGCACCCTGGAACCATCTGTAACATTCGATTATTGCTGAGCTTTGCGTCCAGAGCTCCACGCCAATCATGAGCTCCGCGCGCTGGAACGACGCTCGCATTGAGTCGTCCGCAAAGTGGCTGCCGCACATCAAAACCCGAGTCTTCATCCTTTCCCTCTCCACCACGGGATGCTCCGTGCCAGCGGCGAGACCGTCGACGGTCCGCGTCCCAGCGACTGGTTCGACGTCTTCGTCGACGCGCGCGGGAGCCTGGTACTCACGTTGCTCGATGTGCGCAGCAGTGCGGAGTCACCACAGGCCTTCCTCGCGGGCCTACTCCACGAGACGAAGAGCGCCTTGGAGCGCAATGAGGCGCTGCACACGGTAGTCGCCGCCTTGGAGATGCAGCTCGCGATCCACCCAGGCGTGGAGGCAGGTCTCGTGATCCTCCGGATCAGTCAACAGGACGCCAAGGTCGAGCTCCTGAATGCTGGAATGCCCGCGGTGGTCAACACCAGCCCCGGTGGGCGCCTTGACTTCTACCCCGCACAGTCGAGCGCAATCGGTCGACGGGTGGGCGAGGTGCATCCCTACGAACTGATCCCGTTGCGCTGGGGCGGTACGTGGCTCGCAGTTTCGGACGGCATGACGCACGGGTCACTCGACGAAGAGAGCGTCGCAGCACTATGCGGCAAACTCGATCTGCAAAACCGCGGCCTGGAGCTGGCTCAGGCCAACACCGAAGATCTGTACGACGTGTTTCAAGCCGCAATTACCGCCGCGCGCTTCCTGCGTGACGACGCGACGGCCGTGCTGATCGCAGCCGACGCAGGCGCGCGCTTCCAATCCGGCATCGTCTGAACGGAGCAGCGTCGAGCGCGCACGAACTAGATCCGAGGCGGAGAAGCGAGTAGCATTCCGGGTCGATGAAGATCCGAACCGCTACCATCGAGCGCTTGCGTGACGCTCTGCTTCAGAGCGGCCGGCGACCAAGCATGGTCGTGTCTTCTGCGTACGAGACGCTGACGCGCGAGGGCTTGTTGGCCCCCGAAGAAGTCGGAGCCATCAATCGCGTCGGACCTTTGGCCGAGACCATGTTCTTGATGATGGCGGCTGACGGAACCTTGGCAGAAGTCGAGCGCGACACCGTGCGCGGCGCAATCCGCGGCTTGACCGACAATTTGCTGCGCACGGGCACCATCAGCGTCATGCTGGAAGGCTACGAGAAGCGACTCGCGGAGAGCGGCCGTGACGCGCGATTGCACGAGATCGCCGAGGAGCTCGCAGAAGATCCGAGCGAGGCCGAAGCAGCGTTCGCGCTGGCCGCCGCAGTCGCACTCGCCGACGACGAGGTGAGCGCCGAGGAAAACGCTTTCATCAATCAGCTTGCCGAGTGGTTCGGAATCACCGTCGAGCGAGCCGCAGAGATTCTGGATCAGCTCGAGGACGATCGCGAACCCGCGTAATTCCGCTCGCACCCGACGCTGACGCGAATCGCGCATGCGAGCGCGCTCGGGCTGGCCCGTGACAGGAGCGAACCTGCGAGGGAACGATAACGATACGGATGTGCACCTCGTGAAATCGACAAAGTGATCGACTTCGCCGCGGACACTGGCTACCACTGGTCCCGTGAAAATCGCCGTCGTTGGTTCAGGGTACGTAGGGTTGGTGGCTGGTGCCTGTTTCGCTGATTCAGGCACCAATGTCATGTGTATCGATGTGAACGAGGCCAAGCTCGCCAAGCTGCGAGCGGGTGAAGTTCCGTTTTTCGAGCCGCGTTTGGCGGACCTGCTCAAGCGCAACTGGCCTCATCGCCTGGACTTCACCTCCAGCTTGAGCGACGGCATTCGCAATCGTGAAGTGGTGTTCGTCGCAGTGGGCACGCCGCCTCAAGAAGATGGCTCCGCCGATCTGTCCTACGTGCTCGGTGTGGCCGAGCAAGTCGCCAAGGCTGCCGAGCACGACATCGTGCTGGTGCTGAAGAGCACGGTTCCCGTGGGCACGAACGAAAAAGTGCGCGCGGTGGTCGAGCGCTTCGCCAAACACAAGATCAGCGTCGTCAGCAATCCGGAGTTCTTGAAAGAGGGCGACGCGGTAAACGACTTCTTCAAGCCCGATCGCATCGTGATCGGCACCGAGGACAATCACGCGTTCGAGCTCTTGGAGCGCCTGTACTCACCGTACAATCGTCAACGCAGCCGCATTCAACGCATGAGCCCGAAGAGCGCGGAGATCGTCAAATACGCATCCAACGCGCTGCTCGCGACCAAGATCAGCTTCATGAACGAGATCGCTCACTTGTGCGATGTCGCGGGCGGCGACGTCGAGCACGTTCGCTTGGCGGTCGGCTCGGACGAGCGCATCGGCATGCAGTTCCTTTATCCGGGCCTCGGCTTCGGCGGCAGCTGCTTCCCGAAGGATCTGCGGGCGCTGGTGCGCACGGGCGCTGACTACGGCCTGACCATGGAAGTTTCGAGCGCCGCCGTGCGTGCCAACGAAGTGCCGCCGAAGACGCTGATCGCACACATGGAGCGTGACCTCGGCGGCTTGGGCGACAAAGTGATCGCGGTTTGGGGCCTGGCCTTCAAACCCAAGACGGACGACGTGCGTGAAGCGCCGGGCATCAAGATGATCGCCGAGCTCGTAGCGCGCGGCGCGCGCGTGCGCACGACCGATCCGCAAGCGCGAGAGACCGCGCGCGAAAGCATGACCGCGATGGGCCTGATGGATCGCGTGGAGATCTTGGACAACGAGTACGAGACCTGTCGCGGCGCCGACGCGCTGCTGCTCGCCACCGAGTGGAACGAGTATCGCAATCCCGAGTTCCCGCGCGTGCGCGAGTTGATGCGCGGCCGCCACGTGTTCGACGGCCGCAACATGTGCGTCCCGAGTGCCGTCTCCGCCGCGGGTCTCGCTTACCGCGGCATGGGCCGGCCTACGTTCGGCTACTGAGAACGCGCTGAACTCAGGTCAGTCGTCGAATTCGAGTTGCTACATCGTCTTGGAAGCGACGTAGCAACTCGCCGACGTGCGCTTCCGGGTCGCCCTCGTGCATCAGAGGCGTGAGATCCATGCCCCAGCTCAACGCGGAGTGCTGGTCGGTGCCGTGGCTCTCCGAGTAAGTGGCGTGCGCCCGACGCCGCCCCGCGGTCGCCAAATCGTAGCGTTTGCCGCCTGCGATTTGCGAATCGAAAACGCCGATGAGCGCACGCTGCAAGTGCTCGTGACTGTCGAGCGGTAGCGGCACTTTGTCCGTGCCGCACAGCCAGTCCAAATCACGCCAGACCTCGCCGCCAATCAAGCGCTGAGGCCGTTCAGCGGCGTCCAGTGCACGACACGCAGCGATCACTCGCAGAGCGACCGCCACGTGGGTGTCGTGCTGGTCCGCCAAGTTGTGGGTGTAGACGACCTCTGGGCGAGTTGCCCGCAAGACATCAACCAGGTCCGCGAGCAGCTCGGGATTTACCGCGGTTTTGACGGCCGAGCTCGGGTGATCGAGCAGAAATTGGGCGGCGTACTCACCCACGTACGCCGCCTTCTTCTGCTCATTGCGACGCACGGCTTTCATCTGTTCGTCCGTGTAGGCCTGGTACGCGAAGTCCCGCGCGCTGCCCGCGCCGTCGCTCACGACGACGCCCGTGAACCAACGGTCGCTCTTGCCAAAGCACTCCAAGATGCCGTGCGCCGCCATGATCTCCAAGTCATCATGGTGTGCGCCGATTCCGAGATGTGTCGTGCGAGGCAACGCGACTTCGAGTGGCGACTGATCGGGGACGAAGATCTGCGCGCTGTCTTGGCTGAGCTTCATGGATAGCGCCTCATTGAAGCGCGGTAGACTCGCGGCGGCAATCGCTCGTCCGACTCGTCGCCGCGCGCAGCCTACGCTGGCTCAGGGCTGCAGTGCCATCTTCCTCGGAGCGTTGCCAATTGCGACCGCGCTGGTCACCCGCTTCTGAGCCAGATCGACGCTGACCACGTTGTTGTCACCTTCATTGGTTACGTAAGCTCGGGTTCCATCCGGCACGAGCGTGATCCAGTGCGCGAGCTTTCCCGTAGGCACGTACGCAGTCACCGAGCCGGCGGCGACGTCGATGAACTCGAGGTCGCCCGCGGTTTGGCTCACCACGAGCTCGACCTTGCCGTCAGGGGTAGCTCGTACATCGTGCGGAGATCCGCCGCTCGCGATGGGCGTGCCGAGCGAACCGCTCGCAGGATCCAGCACCTCGACGGCGTCGAGCCCGACCGCGGTGAAGTAGATGGCCTTCGCGGCGCACGACAACATGCGCGGTGATTTATCGACCGGGAATGTTCGCGCCGGCGTATCTGCCAGGAGATCGAGCTCGACCACGGCTGGAGCACCGGTCGCTTGTGATGCGACGAACGCATAGCGGCCGTCCGTGGTCACACAGCTGGCGTGAGCAGCAGCAACCGACTCCTGCTCGATCACCGCGTCAGTGCTCGTGTCGATGAGCACTACCTCGTTTGCGCCACCGACGGATACGACGATCCGACCGCCGTCCGGAGTGATCGCGATACCCGCGGGCTTCGCGCCGACGTCGATCGACGTGACGATCGCGTCATCGGCGGTGTCGATGACTTTCACGGTGCCTGTGTCGGTGCTGGAGACGTATACCTTTTTGCCGTTTGGAGTAATGATCAGGCCGTCTGGCGCAGTGACCGGAATCGTCTTCAACACGCGCTCGGTTACCGTGTCGAGGACTGCGACTGCTTGGTCCCCGAACAGTCCGACGTACGCTTTTTTGTGCGTCTCTGCAGGCGACACAGTGCTTGGGGAATCGGAGTTCGATGAGCAGCCTTCAGCGAGGAGCAGGAAGGCGACGGCACAAATGGATTGCTTGACCATGTGATGACCTCGACCACGTCAACGAACTACGGATGAGATGGTTCCACCAATTCGAGACGTGGAACCTTTCCGCGTGCTGATTCGTTGTTGGCGACATGAATCGGTCGAACGAGCGCGTGGCCCTGCTGCTGATCCTCCCCTTTGCGCTAGCGTGCGGCTCTTCGTTGGATTCTACCGACTCGGATACGGAGCCGCCCGTCGCTCAGATCGACGCCCCCAAATATTCGGAGCTGTTCGCGGCGTACTTTGCCGCTGGAACCCCCGGTCATTGCGCCACGGTCGGCTGTCACGCCGACCCCGGCCACACTGTTTGGCGCTGCGGGCCAACGAAGGACGACTGCTACGCCGGCATGACGGAAGTTGGGCTGATCGATCCAGCAAGCCCGACTCGCTCGGCGATCGTCGATCCACATCGCTCACCGCTCACCTGGCTGAATCCCGCGGGCGGAAACATGCCCCTCGACGCACCAGGGGCGGACGCCGCGGCAGCGGAAGCGCTGCGCGCATGGGTGGCAGCCGGCGCTCAGAACGACTGATGGTCGAGCGGCAACCGCCGCGGCGGCTCACTGCTTGGCCCAGCAGCGCAAGCTGGCGCGCTCCGCGGCGCTCGGTTGCGGCGCGCTGGGCGGCGGCATGGCACGCAAACGGAGCTTGGCTTCGATGTTACGGCGACGCGCGATGATCGCGGCGTCGCCGCGGAAATCATAGTCTTCGCCCGCTGAACCCGTTGGTGAGTGACAAGACACGCAGTACTTGTCGACCAGCGAACGCGCGTCGGCAGCTGCAACTTGCGGACACCTCGCGACATCGTTCGAAACTCCCTTGTCAGTCGTCGGCGGCGCGACGGCAGTTCGGCTTCCTGCGCAAGCGGCCGCAAGCACCGCGGTCACCAACAAAACGCCCAAGTACCCGTGCGCGAGAGCTCGTGGTGCATGACCTGTCATGCCCTGCTAACGAAGCCGCGGCGCGATCGTTCCAGCGCATCGAATGAAGCAACCCTTTGGGTCGACGACAATTGCCGGCATCGTGCGAAAACGAGGATTACCCTCGTGCGGGTACTGTCGATCTTGGGTGTTATCGAGCTTTGCCGGCGAACGGCACAGCGTATGCGATGAGCAGGACGCACGGCATGTGCGCGCTGACCAGTTCGGGAGCCGTGCAATGCGACCAATACGCGCCAGCTCGTCACTAGTCTCCATTTGCCAGCTCGACGCGTTCAGCGACTAAGCTGCCGCTGACTAAGCCACCTACGGCGACCTACTTGCGCCCGAGCTTGGCGAGTTCGCCCGCCATTTCATCACCTGTCTGCAAAACCCGCAGGTTGGCGATGAATTGGTACTTGGCGATGCGCGTGTCGACCAACGCACCTTCCAGCGTCTTGCTCGACTCCGCGTCGTCGACATGTGCGGCGCCGCGCGCTTCCGGCGAAATCTCCACGGTGGCGGCGCTCTCAGCGGCCGAATACGCACCCGCCAAACGGGTCACCTCAGCCGCCGAACGCTCGAAGCGCCCAGAAGCTTGGTTCAACCCCGCAATTGCGGACTCGAGGATCGGCCTGACCATACGTCTAGAGAGAACGGATCCACGCTGAGCCACTTGAGCAATAAATCAAGAGGCCCAGCCCAGCGCCGAACCCCATGTGCCGGGCGTCCGCCCCGAGCGGCAAACTCAGCGAGCCCCGGGTTGCGATGCTGGCTTGAGAGCGCCCCCCAAATCCTCGCCGGTGCGCGGGTCAGCGCACCGATTCGGGCGGGGCCCCGGTGGGAGCTCAGCGCGCGGGCGTCAGAATCAATGCGCCCAGCGGTGGGATGCGCAGGCGAATCGAGTACGGGCGACCGTGGAGCGGCGTGGCGTCGGCTTCGACGACGGTCGTGGTTTGGAACTCACTGCCGCCGAAGCGCAGATCGTCGCTCGACAGGCGCTCGATGTAACGACCCGCTTGGGGAACACCGATGCGATACTCGTCACGCGGGACGGGCGTGAAGTTGAGGACCACGAGCGCGAAGTCTGCGCCGTCACGGCGCAGGTAGCTGAGGATGGTGTTGTCTTTGTCGTTGCACTCGATCCACTCGAAGCTTTCGGGATCGGGGTCACGACGCCAGAATGCGTTCGTCTCTTTGTATAGCTTGCTCAGCTCGGCGATGTAGTCCTGCAGGGCTTTGCGCTGCGGGTGCTCCGCGATGTGCCAATCCAAACTGGTCTCGACGTTCCACTCGTTGTGCTGGGCGAACTCGGTGCCCATGAACATCAGCTGCTTGCCGGGGCGCGTGAATTGGTAGGCGATCAAGAGCCGAACGTTCGCCAGCTTTTGCCAGAAATCACCCGGCATCTTCTCGACCAGCGAGCCTTTGCCGTGCACCACCTCGTCGTGGGAGATCGAGTTGATGAAGCGCTCGGTGTACTCGTACAGCATGGAGAACGTGAGCTGATCGAGGTGGTATTTGCGGTGGATGGGCTCCTTGGTGAAGAAGCCGAGCGTGTCGTGCATCCAGCCCATGTTCCACTTGAAGTCGAAGCCGAGGCCGCCTTCGGACGGCGGCTTGGAAACGCCACCCCAAGCGGTCGACTCTTCAGCCACCGTGAATGCGCCCGGGCACTCTTCGTGGATGATGGCGTTGGCGTTGCGCAAGAACTCGATGGCTTCGATGTTCTCGCGGCCGCCGTAGGGGTTCGGCAGCCACTCACCCTCTTTGCGGCTGTAATCGAGGTACAGCATGGAGGCCACGGCATCCACACGCAGACCATCGATATGGAACTCTTGTAGCCAATACAGCGCGTTGGCGATCAGGAAATTCCGCACCTCGCTGCGGCCGAAATTGAAGATCAGCGTGCCCCAGTCCGGGTGCTCACCGCGACGCGAGTCTTCGTGCTCGTACAGTGCGGTGCCGTCGAAGCGCCGCAGCGAAAAATCATCCTTCGGAAAGTGCGCGGGCACCCAGTCGATCAGGACGCCGATGCCTTGCTGATGGCAGTAATCGACGAACCAGCGGAAATCATCCGGTGAACCGTAGCGCGAGGTGGGCGCGAAATAGCCCGTCACTTGGTAGCCCCAAGAGGGATAGAACGCGTGCTCGGCGACCGGCATCAGCTCCAAGTGAGTGAAGCCGAGGCGCTTGGCGTGCTCGCACAAACGCACCGCGAGCTCGCGATAGCTGAGCCAGCGATTGCCCTCTTCTGGAACGCGCGCCCAGGAGCCCGGGTGCACTTCGTAGATGCTCAGCGGCTCGCGCGCGATCTCGCTTTTCGCCCGGTTTTTGAGCCAGGCTTCGTCGCGCCAAGTGTAGTTCGACCGAGCGACGCGCGAGGCCGTGAGCGGCGGCGCTTCCATCTCGTTTGCCCAAGGGTCGGTCTTGATGCGGAGCAAGCCCTCCTTGGTTTTGATTTCGTACTTGTAGAGCGTGCCCACGCCGATCCCCGGCACGAACAGCTCCCAAACGCCGGTGGGGCCGAGCGAGCGCATCGGCAAAAGCCGGCCGTCCCAGTTGTTGAACTCGCCCACCACGCTCACGCGCTGCGCGTTTGGTGCCCACACCGCGAACGCGGTGCCGGCGACGCCATTGAGCACCCGCTCGTGCGAGCCGAGCACGGTCCACAGCTTGCGGTGCGTGCCCTCACCGATGAGGTGCAAGTCCAGATCGCCAAGGCTAGGCAAGAAGCGATACGGATCTTCACGCTCCCAGGTCGAGCCGTTGCCGAAGCCAAAGCGCAAGCGGTACGCGAGGGGCAGCTGAGCGTCGGCCAGGAAGACCGCGAACACGCCGCCACCGAGCGCCAACATCGGGCGCGCTTCGACCCCGAGCAGCAAGGTGCAGTTGATGGCGTCCGGATGGAACGCGCGGACCACGACGCCACGCTGTTCGGCAACCACGGCCGGATGCGCGCCGAGTACGGCGTGTGGACTGTGCGACGCATCCTCGCGCAGAGCCCTCAGCAGCGCTGGATCTCCCATCAAGGCAGCGGCCGAAGGATCGGAAGCAGTGGGCGGCAGGGAAGGGAAGTTCATCAGGCTACCACGTAGCAAAGCAGTACCAGCGAGTGCGGCGCAACATTGATACCACCACCCTTTGGAACTCGGTGAGTTTGTTGTGCGGTGTTGATGACTTCTTGCCAATGACCGCTCACCGAGGCCTGGCCCGGCACCGGCGGCATGGTGAATTGACGCGCGCGATTGCTGGCGTTCAAGAGCAGGAGCAGCGTTTGACCGCGGTTCGGCCGGCCGCGCTCGTCGACGTCATCCGACGCGTCACCCGGGATCAGCATGCCGAGTAAGTGATTGCGTCCGTTACCCCAGTCGTCAATCGACATTTCGGTCCCATCGGACCGCAGCCAAGTGACATCTTTGAAGCCCTTGTCGCTCACCGGGTCGCCGGCGAAGAATCGATGGCGCCGGAACACCGGATTGGACTTGGTGATGCGAAAAACTTCACGGGTAAAATTCAGCAGATCGGTGGCACGCTCATCCAAGTCCCAGTTGATCCAGGTCAGATGATTGTCTTGGCAATACGCGTTGTTGTTGCCATTTTGCGTGCGACCGAGCTCGTCACCGTGTGAAATCATCGGCACGCCCTGCGAAAACGCGAGCGTCGCGAGCAGGTTCTTCTTCATGCGATCGCGCAGGCGAATGACTTGCTGGGCCTTGGTCTCGCCTTCGGCGCCCCAGTTGCGGCTCCAATTGTCGTTGGCGCCGTCGCGATTGTCCTCGGCGTTCGCTTCGTTGTGCTTCTGCTCGTAGCTCACCAAATCATGCAACGAGTAGCCGTCGTGACAGGTGACGAAATTGATGCTCGCGTAGGGGCCACGATCGCTGCCTTGAAAGATGTCGCTCGAGCCGGAGAGGCGGGAGGCGAGCTCCGGCACTTGGCCTTCGTCACCGCGCCAAAAACGGCGAATACAGTCGCGATAACGGCCATTCCATTCCGCCCAGCCCGGCGGGAATGCACCCAAGCGATAACCGCCAGGACCGACGTCCCAGGGTTCGGCGATCAGCTTCACTCGGCTGAGCGTCGGGTCTTGTTGCACCATGGCCAAGAAGCGCGAGAAGCCGTCGAACTCGAACGGATCGCGCGCCAAGGTCGGCGCCAAGTCGAAGCGAAAGCCGTCGACGTGCATGTCGTCGACCCAATAACGCAAGCTGTCCAAGATCAGCTGCAGTGAGCGCGGGTGCAGCACGTTGATGCTGTTGCCGCAGCCCGTAAAGTCCATGTGGTGGCGCGACTCGTGCGAGATCAGGCGGTAGTACGCGGGGTTATCGAACCCGCGAAAGCACACCGTCGGGCCGAGCTGGTTGCCTTCACCCGTGTGGTTGTAAACCACGTCCAGAATGACCTCGATGCCGGCGCGATGAAACGCCTTCACCATGGTCTTGAACTCGAGCACCTGCTCGCCCATGAAGCCGGTGGCAAACGCAGGATCTGGAGCAAAAAAGCCGATGGTGTTGTAGCCCCAGTAGTTCGACAGACCGAGCTCCTGCAGCCGGCGTTCACTCATGGCTTGGTGAATCGGTAACAGTTCGACCGCGGTGACACCGAGCGAGCGCAGGTGATCCAAAATCGGATCCGAGACCATGCCGAGGTACGTGCCGCGCAGATTGCCCGGCACGTCCGGGTGCAGCTTGGTCATGCCGCGCACGTGGCACTCGTAGATCAGCGTGCGACTCCAAGGGATGTTCGGTGGACGATCGTTGCCCCAGGAGAACGCGCTCTCGATCACCAAGCTCTTGGGCACGACGTGCGCGCTGTCACGGGTGTCGAAGCTCAGATCGACGTTCGGGTCGCCGATGGTGTAGCCGAAAACCTCGTCCGGCGCGTTGACTTTGCCGGCGATGGCTTTCGCGTACGGATCGATCAAGAGCTTGTTCGGATTGAAGCGACGCCCTTGCTCCGGTGCGTACGGGCCGTGCACGCGGTAGCCGTACAGCTGTCCGGGGCGCGCATCCGGCAAATACACGTGCCAAATGCGGTTCGTGCGTTGAGTGAGCGGGATGCGGATCGACTCTCGACTGGCGCCCGCCGAGTCGAACAAGCACAGCTCGATCGCAGTGGCCTCCCCAGAGAAGACGGCAAAGTTTACGCCTTCACCGTCCCACGTGGCACCGAGTGGGTGCGGAGAGCCTGGCCTTGTACGCATGATCCTCGATTGCTCCCTCAGCCGAGTCTAGAAACCTTGAACACGTGTCCCACGCGCTCGACCGGGTCGAGACGCACGTAGTTGCGCGCACCTCGCCAAACGTAACGTGCGCCCGTCAACAAATCCGACATCTCGTACGGCTCCTCTGGACCAATCCCGAGCTCGGCGAGCGGAACCTCCACGGTCGTCTCGTGCATGGAGTGTGGATCGAGATTGACGACGACGATCAGGTCGTTGCCATAAGCCGACTTTCGATAAGCCAGGATCGCGTCGTAGTCCGTCTTGAGAAAGCTCAAATTCGTCAACTCGTGGAGGGCGGGCTGTTCGCGGCGAATGCGATTGAGCTTTGAGATATCCTGCTTGATGTTTCCGGGAGCGTTCCAATCACGCACTCGGATCTCGTATTTTTCGGAGTCGAGGTATTCCTCGCTGCCGTGGTGAACGGCCAGATTTTCACACAGTTCGTAGCCGCTGTAGATGCCGTACGTGGGAGACAGCGTGGCGGCGAGCAACAGCCGCAGCCGGAACGCCGGCCGTCCGCCCGTTTGCAGAAACTCGTGCAAAATATCGGGGGTGTTGGCGAAGAAATTGGGCCGGTAATACTCGGCCATTTCGCTATGTGCGAGTTCGTTCAGGTAATCCCTGAGCTCCCAGGCCGAATTCTTCCAGGTGAAATAGGTATAGCTCTGGGTGAAGCCGAGCTTGGCCAGGCTCTTCATGCGCTTCGGGCGGGTGAAGGACTCGGAGAGGAAGATGGTCTCCGGATGGACGGCCTGCACGTCACGGATCAGCCATTCCCAGAACGAAAGCGGCTTGGTGTGCGGATTGTCGACGCGGAAGATCTTCACCCCGCGGTCGATCCAAAACAAGACCGCGTCGCGGCAAGCGCGCCAAAGCGCTTCACGATCTTTGCACCAGAAGTTGATCGGATAAATGTCCTCGTACTTCTTGGGCGGATTTTCGGCGTATCGGATGCTGCCGTCCGGGCGAATGAAGAACCACTCGGGGTGCTCCTTCACCCACGGATGGTCGGGCGAGCACTGCAGCGCGAAGTCGAGCGCGATCTCCAAACCGAAGTCCCGCGCGGACGCGACCAACACTTCGAAATCGGCGAGCGTGCCGAGTTGTGGATGCACCGAGGTGTGGCCGCCCTCCTTCGAACCGATCGCCCACGGGCTCCCCACATCACCGGATGACCCAACCGGATTGTTGTTGCGCCCTTTGCGGTGCGTGACACCAATCGGGTGAATCGGCGGCAGGTAGATCACATCGAAGCCGAGTGCCGCGATCTCCGGCAAGCGGCGCGTGGTGTCGGCGAAGGTGCCGTGCTTGCTCGGATCCTTGCCTTGCGAGCGCGGAAATAGCTCGTACCAAGCCGAAAATACCGCCTCCGCGCGATCCACGTACACCTCGAGCGGACGCTCCAAGCGGCACGCCTCGTCGGCGAAGATCGGGGCTCGCACGAGCTCCGCGACGTCTTCGGCGAAGGCTACCTTCAAGCGTTCGTCGAGCGCGAGCGCGGCGTTGCCGAGTCGCTTGGCCGCATCGTCAATCAAGACCTTGGCCGCTCCGCTCAACTTGTCGGCCATGCGCGCGAGAATGCTCGCGCCCTCCAAGAGCTCGGGGCGCACGTCTTGGCCCGCGTTCAAGCGCTTGCCCAAGTCCGATCGCCAAGTGCCGAAGCGATCCGGCCAAGCCTCGATGTCGTATTGCCAGAGCCCGATGTGATCGGCTTTGAACGAACCGTACCAGCGATCTGGATCGAAGCGAAACGTGAGCGGCGCATAGTGCACCGAAGTCTCGCCGGGCTTTCGATAAACGAGGCGCGCGGCGATCAGGTCGTGGCCGTCTTTGAAGATGTCGGCGCTCACCTCGATCACGCTGCCGATCACGCGCTTGATTGGGTATCGGCCTCCATCGAGCTTGGGAGTGACGTTTTCGATGACGACTTGGGGGGCGCTGGCAATGGTCAGGGACATCTTGGCGGCTCGGGTTTTAACCTAGTTTTGTGTGCTACTGGAGGCTTTTAACCGGGCGCGATCTGCTGCGCGATCCTGGGCTTGCCGACCAGCGCGGCAGACGGAAAGATGAAGAATGCACACTCGCGAGCAGACGGGGCAATTTCCACACACGCTCCTACTCGGAAATTACTACGGCGGCAGCGCTCGCCAGAGCACGGGCGAGCCGTTCGAGCGACGAAACCCTGCCGACCAACGCGACCTGGTGAGCCTCGCGCCACAGAGCACGGCTGACGAAGTGCGTGCTGCGTGTGTCGCCGCGCGCGAAGCCGCAAAGGCATGGTCACAGACACCCGCGCCACAACGCGCTGAAGTGCTGGGAAGACTCGTATTCCTACTCACCCAGGACAAGGAGCAACTCTCGCGTTTCATTGCGCGCGAGGTCGGTAAGCCGCTGCGCGAAGCGCGCGGCAGCGTCCAAGAAGCGATCGACACCGCGGTGTTCTTTCAAAGCGAGGGACGGCGCCTGTACGGGCAAACCGTGCCGAGTGAACTGAACGACAAGGAACTATTCACGTATCGCCGTCCACTCGGCGTGGTGGGTGTGATCACCGCCGGCAATTTTCCGATCGCCGTGCCTTCATGGAAGATCATTCCCGCCCTTTTGTGCGGCAATGCCGTGGTTTGGAAGCCTTCGGACGACGCTCCGGGCACGGCGGCCTTGTTCTTCCGCGCTTGGCAGCGGGCCGGGTTGCCGAAGGGCGTGCTGAGCATCGTGCACGGAGGCGGCAAAGACGCCGCTGGGCAGTTTTTGATCGATCAGGTCGAAGCCGGCACCATCAACAAGATTTCGTTCACCGGTTCGACGGCGGTGGGCCGTCACATCGGTGAAGTATGCGGGCGCAATTTGCAGCAACCCTCGCTCGAACTCGGCGGCAAAAATCCGCTCGTGATCTTGGCCGACGCGGATTTGGATTTGGCGGTCGACGGCGCGCTGTGGGCTGCCTTCGGCACCGCGGGGCAACGCTGTACCAGCGCCGGCAACATCATCGTCGATCGCCGCGCGATGCCGGCCGTGCGCGAGAAGTTGCTGCGCCGTGCAAGAGCGCTCCGCATCGGCGACCCTTCGAATCCCGAAGTCGACTATGGGCCGCTGATCAACGAGCGTTTCATGGCCGGTTTTACCCGGCAACGCGAAACGGGCATCGAAGGCGGCGCTGAGCTCTTGCTCGACGGTCGCCGCATTTTGCCTGGCGACGAGCCCGAAGGCTTCACCGGCAGCGCCGAACACGGACTCTACGCCACCCCACGCATCTTCGACAAAGTGAAGATCGACATGCGCATCGCGCAAGAAGAGTGCTTCGGTCCCACCGTGAACTTGATCGAGGTCGACGGCATGGACGAAGCCATGGCCGTCGCCAACGGTACGCCCTACGGACTCTCCAGCGCGCTCTACACGCGCGACGCGCGCGCCATGTTGCGCTTCAAAGAGGAGATCACCGCGGGCATGACCAGCATCAACAATTCGACCACCGGTGCCGAGGCGCACTTGCCCTTCGGCGGCAATGGCTGGTCCGGCAACGGCACGCGCGAGAGCGGCATTTGGGTGCTGGATGCGTACACGCGCTGGCAAGCGGTGAACGTGGATTTGTCGGGAAAGCTACAGAAGGCGCAGATCGACATGGTCGAGAGCACGCTGCCGATCGCTGAAGATTTGGAGGCGATCTTGCCGCCGCGGCGTTGACGGGACAGCTACACATTCAGCGCTCCGCCAACGAGCTGAATTCGACCGCCGACATCGAGGCGCCGCGACATCGGGGCTTGGTTGCCCGCGCAACGGCAGTCGACCCTACTTCCCGGCGTCGTGTGCGTCGTCCGTGTGCACGCGGCGCGGCTCTTCATCAGGGATCGCCCACGCGGGCTTTACCCAGCCGGCGTCGGCGGTCGTGCTGGGTGGCGGCGCCACCGAGGCAGAAGGTGAAGCCGCAGGCTTGCTCGTCGGCACGACCGGCAGAGGCGCATCGCCCTGCGTAGCATGGACGGTGGGTGCGGGTTTGGCGCTGGCAGCCGCGCTCGCAGTCGTACTCGCGCTCGCACTCGGCTCTTCATGCGCCGACGGTGCATGCTCCGGTGGCTTGCTGCTGTGCGCACGCGGCGCGGCAGAATCACGCGCGGGCGGCACTGCGGCGGGCAGCGGGCGAAGGCGCGGCAGATCGTTGCGCTTCATGAACACCCAACCCGCGCCCAAACCAATCGCCAAGGCGACGCCCGCGACCGAAAGTACGAGTCCAGCACCCGAACGGCGGCGCGGTGGCTCGGATTCCGCACTGGCCAGTAGCTGCGCGATCACTTCACTCTCGGCACGGCGGCTGATTGGCGGATTGTGCGGCGAAGACAACGGCGCGCGCGAGGACGTCGGGCCGCTGCCGCGCGACGAAATCGGACCGCGTGAGGACGTCGGACTGCTGCCGCTCGAAGGCGCAGATCCAGCGAACAGGGTCGCGGCGCTGGGATCTGCGAGCAGGTTGCCGCCGGCCGAGAGCCGGATTTGCGAATTCGATTCTGCGAGTTGTGCCGCCGAGGCGCGCGGATCGGAGCCAGCGCCATCGAGGCGCGTGCGCGCTTGCGAGTTCGGCGTCAGTTCGGCCGAGGTCGCCACTTCGGGCGACGTCCATTGCAGCTCGCGCGCATCACCGCCGAGCACCTCGCGCAGAGCGTCCGTGAGCTCGCGCGCGGACTGAAAGCGCGTTTCGGGATCGCGCGAGACGGCGCGCGCGAACCAGGCGTCGAAACCGACTGGCACGGAGCTCGATTCGGAGGGCACCGGGATGTCCCGAATGCAAATCTGCAGCACGAGATCGCCCAAACCATCGCTGTAAAAGGGGCGCTTGCCAGTCAAGCATTCGAAGGCGATCACGCCGAGCGACCACAAGTCCGAGCGATGATCGACGGTCTTGTTGCCCTGAGCTTGCTCGGGACTCATGTAATACGGCGTGCCCAGGATCGAACCGGTGCGCGTGCGCGAACCTTGTTCACCGAGTTCACCCACCGCAACTTTGGCGACGCCGAAGTCCAGCACCTTGGCGATCTCTTCGTCCTCATTGCGAATCAGAAACACGTTTTCCGGTTTCAGATCGCGGTGCACGATATTCGCTTCGTGCGCGCGAGCCATGGCTCGGCCAATGTGCGTGACGATGCGCGCGGTATCCGCGGAACCGAGTCGTCCTTGCCGACGCAGGCGCTGAGCCAAATTCTCGCCGTCGAGCAGCTCCATCACGATGAAGGGCAGCTTGTCGTCGACGCCGTAGTCGAGGATTTGTACGACGTGCGGGCTGCGCAGCGTGGCTGCCGATTGCGCCTCGCGCATGAAGCGACCGAGTGTTTCCTCGTCCGCCACCGCCTCGCGGTCGATCAGTTTGACCGCGACCGGCGCTTGCAGCACCAAATGGTACGCGCGCCAGATGGAGCCCATACCACCCGCGCCCAGCCGTTCGTCCAGCCGGTAGCGACCGACGAGCACGCGATCGCGAAGCAATGCCGGGTCAACCATTTAGGGAGCGTCCGGACCATAGCGCTTGCCGCCAATGGACGCACCCCTTTCGACTCGCTGTTGCGCGGCCCTGGCACGCGGTAGGCTCGCGGGCCCATGGCGGTCGAAATTTGTGAGTCGAATCAATTGGCCAAGCGTGCGGCCGAACATATCGCCGATGCGCTGAAAAAAGCGCTCGCAGCGAACTCCTCGGCATCGCTTTGCCTCGCCGGTGGCACGACACCGCGTGCGGCCTATGAGCTTCTCGCGAAAATTCCAGGAATAGATTGGTCCAAGGTCAGCGTTTACTTCGGGGACGAACGCGCCGTTCCTCCCACCCATCCCGACAGTAATTTCGCGATGGCGAAGGCCGCCCTCTTCGACCGGGTACCGTTACCTACGACCAACATTCACCGCATCATCGCCGAAGGTCCGGATCAGGACGCCGCCGCGCGCGCATACGAGGCGCTGCTGCCGCCTCGCATTTCGGTGATGGTGCTCGGAATCGGTGAAGACGGACACACCGCATCACTGTTTCCCGGGAGCGCCGCGCTCGACGAGCGATCGCGCCGCGTTTTGCCCGTGATTGGCCCCAAGCCGCCCCCCCAACGAGTGAGCGTCACGCCGCCCGTGATCGAAGCTGCCGAACTCTGCATCGTGATCGCCAACGGTGCCGGTAAAGCCGAACCCGTGCGTCGCGCATTGAAAGAGCCACTCGACATCCACACCACGCCCTCCGGCCTCGCGCGGAGCGGCTTGTGGCTCTTGGATCCCGCCGCCGCCGCGTTGCTCAGCTAATATTTTGATCTTCACCGAGCACGCCGCAGAGCACCCAGCAGACGAGGAGAGCGGGCCGTTACTTCATGGAGTTCCCCGGACTCGCATGCGGAACGCATCCGTCTGGGTGAGTTCGGGGAGAACGTCGAGAATCTGATAGCCGTCTGACGCCAGACGACCTGCGAGGTTATCGACCACGCACTCGTCAGCAGCATTGGGGGCCCGGTTGAACGCGAACGAAACCCAACTCTGCGCGTAGACTCGCTTCGCATATGGGCTCCGTGCGAGCTCTTGCATCAACTGCAGGGGTGAGTCGATCGCTGTGCTCGAACCGTCGCCGAGCAATACGGTGGCGGTCGCGTCGATTTTACCACCGCGCGGATCCACTGTTTGCCACGCGCCAATCGCGTCGTAGTTCTCGAGCGCAAAGCCGTAGGGATTGATGATCGAATGACAAGGCTTGCACGTATCATCATGAGTCCGCCCTTCAGCGTGCGCGCGTTCGGTCGCGCCCTCGGTAGTGACCAACCTGTCGATGAATTCGGGGCTCGGCGGCGGCACTTGAATGCCCAACAAATCCCGCGCAATGAACGCACCGCGGGTGAACGGGTTGGTCCGATCATAGAGCGAGTACGAGCTCAGAAACCCCGCGCGACTCAAGAAACCGGGCCGCTGTGTAGCATCGAGCTCGACGCGCTCGAGCTCGGCACCGTAGCGCGCGGCGTCCAGGCCGTAGATCGGGGCATTGTCCCGACTGACGAACGCGACGTTGCTCAGGAAGTAGTCCTTGAACGTGCCGTGACCGAACGCGACATCGTCGAAGAAGGCTTCGATTTCAGCCTGCTCTGCGGTCGCGGCCTTCGCATTGTAGGCCGGAAACCTCGAGGTATCGTGGTTGGTCTTCCACCAATGACTTGCGTCGTCGTCGGCGCGCGACCAACGCTGATGAAATGCCGACATCACCGGCGCGCTCTTCCCGTGATCGAGCAGCATGCGCTTTGCCTGCGCCAGGATTTGGTCCTTGGTTTGCAGTTCGTTGCGGTCGGCGGCCAGCGCGAGGTCGTCATCCGGGATCGAATTCCAAAGCAACATCGACAACCGGGTCGCCACTTCGTAATTCGAAAGCTCGATGTTCGGTGCCAGCTGACGATCGGTCGCCAGCTCCGGCAGCATGAGGAACGAAGGCGAGAGCAGGAAGCCGGTAAGCGTGGTCTCGGCGAGCTCATCCGGAGTCGGTGCGGGCGTCGTCGTTCCGAGTTTCTGGAAGCGCGCGAGTTCGGCTTCGCTCAAGGGCCGACGAAACGCCCTTCGTCCAAAGCTCTTGATCGTGTCATTCAAGCAGCCCGTCGCGGCGGGATCGCAGCTAATGAATTTGGTCTTGTTGGGCCCAGTCATCACCTCATGCGCGATTTTGCTAGCCAGGTCTTGGTAGACCGTCCACGCGGGTGCCGTCATCGGGCCCGTGAAGTCAGCGACGAGCAAATCGGACAGGGGCTGGTCGCCCGCGCTGCCCTCACTGGGAACCGTGGTGACGCCGAGCAAATCGCGCATCACGGCTACGTATTGCCGGTTCGATAGCCGGGGGATTTGGCTCGTGACCGGAACGCCGGGAACGCAGCCGTCGCCACCGAGCGCGCCGCCGAAATCGTTGCCGCCCTGGGCCCCGATACCACCCGAGACGGGTCCGGCGTCTTTCCCCCCCGCAGCGCTTGCCGAGCCGCTGCCTCCGCTGCTGGTCGCTCCGGCGGTGCCCGCACCAAGCGGCCCCTCGCCGTCTTTCGACCACAGGCCGCATGCCGTCAGGCATGAGCAGGTCAAAAGTGCGAGCCAATATCCATTGCGCGACTGTGCCGAGTGTGTGCCCCGTGATTGCATGTTGCTACCCCGCTGGTCGACAGCGACCGATGCTCGGAGAGTAACACGCAGCCAAAAGCCTCGCGCCGCGATTGCAGATGCTCAATGCAAATGCTGCCCGCCCGCAATTTTTCGAGCCACGGATGCGAAACATCTCGTCGTGAGATTATTCGCGTGACGGTCTTATTTCGGCGGTTTGGTGATGATCACGCCACCGAGCAACACCCGGTTGCTCTTCTTGTACTCGTCGTATTCGAGCACCATGCCATTCGGGTAGGTGTCGCGATCGACGGTGTTGAAGTCGTTTGCGGTGGTGACGCGTTCGGAGCTCGCTGGCGGCCCGAGCATTTCCAAGACCGCCTTCGGGATCATGCCGAGGCCGACACCGGGCGGGATCGCGCCGTTGAAGAAGCCATACACCTGCGGCTCGCCTTTGGCATCCGGACCAGCGGGGCGATCATGACGGTGAACGACGATGCGCTCGGTCACGCCATTCTTGTCGAGCTCGAACTCGACCGCGCGCTTGATATAGCGACACACGCTCGCCGTCTTCACCTCACAAGGCGCGCCCATCAAACGCTCGATGGTCGCCACCGTTGCTCCGATTCGGATCGGCCCCACGCCTTGTCCGGCTTGGATTGCGAGCACCGGACCCTCGGGCAATTGCACCGTGCTCGCGGGTGGCGGCTCGCTGCTCGCGACCGCGGGGCGCGCGGTCGACGCCGCTTGCACGCCCCCCCCGCCAGTCGGGCCAGTCGAAGAAGCCGCGGGCGCCGCCTGACTCTTATCGGGGGATTTACAGCCCCAAGCTGAGGTTGCCAAAGCCAGAGCGAGCATCGACCGAGCGGTACACCAACGCATGAAACCTCCGAGAGGGGAACCAGTAGCACGTGGCAAACATGCCCGACTACCGCGCTCAGCGCCTCGCATTTGACGGCAGGCCGCTCACGGGACAAAACGGCGGGCTCCTCGATGACCGTCTTTGCGCCCCGGCGTTTTCTGTTCATCACCGGTAAAGGCGGGGTCGGCAAGACGACCGTGACCGCTGCGCTCGCGCGGTCACTCGCAGCCCGCGGGCTGAAAGTGCTGGTGACGGTCTGCGGCGCCAAAGAACGGCTCGGCGCGCTCCTCGGAGCACCGCTGTTGCGCCCGACCATCAGCGAGCTTGCATCCAACATCTGGGGCGTTCAACTCGTGTCCGAAGTCGCGCTGCGCGAGTACGGCGTCATGAAGCTGAAGAATCGCGCACTCGTCGACGCGATCTTCGACAGCAAATACGTTGCCGGCTTTCTGAACGGCACTCCAGGCATGAAAGAGTGGTCGCTGCTCGGCAAAGCTTGGTTTCACGCCACTGAAGAGGAAGCGGGTAGACCGCGCTTCGATGTGGTCTTGTTCGACGCGCCGGCGACCGGTCACGGTCTGGATATGCTGCGCGTGCCCAAAGTGATCGTCGAAATTGCGCCGCCGGGCGTGCTGCGCAGTGACGCGGAGCGCGCGTGGGAAATGTTCCGTGACCCCGCGCGCAGCGGCGTGGTCGTCGTGACCCTGCCGGAAGAAATGCCCACCAACGAGTCACTCGAGCTGTGCTCCGCGCTGCGCAACGAGCTCACCTTGCCGATCGCCGAAATCGTCGTCAACTCGCTGCTCCCGCCGCTCTTTTCCGAGGCAGAGGCCAACGCGCTCGAGCGCCTCAGCGTGCTCGAAGACGGCAGCGCAGCGCGCAGCGTCTTGAACAGCGGAGTACGCCGCGCGACACGCGAACGCATCCAAAGCGAATCGCTGACTCGGCTCACTGCGCTGGGCGTCCCGTTGCGAAAACTCGAGCTGCTGATGGACGGCGCCGCCACGCCCGACGCCGTGCTGCGTCTGTCCCGGAACTTCGAGGTTTAGAGGCATCGCTCCTGAGGTTGGAGAGAGGGCGGTCTCACTCCAGCATCGCACCTCGAACAGCAGCCAAATTCCCGGCGTAGCGCGCGGCGCGGCGCGACGGGCTTGGCGCATTTGTCGGCTCCCGCCGCTGTCGCATCGACCTAGTTTTCCTCACTCTTGATAGTGCGGTGCAGCTCGTGTTCAGGTGCCGCGACTCATGGGGGCCGGACTGGGCCGGCAGGGGTGTTGGTAGGCTCGAAATAGAAACTGGGATTTGGCAAATGTCGATTGGTCGTCGTGTGGTTCAAGTGGTTGGGTCAGCGGGTACGCTCGCGCTCGTGGCGTTGGTGGCCGCATCGTGCGGGAGCGACGCGCAGAATGGTGGGCAAGCGGGCGATAGCGCGGGTGGAGCAACGAGCGGAGCGGCAGGCTCGGCGCACGCCGGCAAAGGCGGGGCAAGCGGCAAAGGTGGCGCTGATGGTAAGAGCGGAGCAGCCACCGGTGGCGAAAACTCGAGCGGCGCGGCTGGCACGAATGAAGAAGGAGGCGCAGGCGGATCCACAGCGGGAAGCAGCGGAAACGCAGGCAACGCAGGACGTGCTGGTGCGGCGGGCGAAGGCGGAAATGCCGGAGGCAACGGCGGTGCCGCAGGCAACGCCGGATCGGCGGGAAGCAGCGGTGCCGCAGGCAACGCCGGATCGGCAGGAAGCAGCGGTGCCGCAGGCAACGCCGGATCGGCAGGAAGCAGCGGTGCCGCAGGCAACGCCGGATCGGCAGGAAGC
>Ga0164307_10000121_pt1 | contig 34182 bp, 34 predicted proteins | sample Whisoiple_243_MG_FD_110214 | JGI IMG/M metagenome (GOLD analysis project Ga0164307, IMG submission 110214) | Soil microbial communities amended with fresh organic matter from upstate New York, USA - Whitman soil sample_243_MG | ecosystem: Environmental > Terrestrial > Soil > Unclassified >...
AGGAGCCCGTCTCCTCCGACGATCTGGAGGGGCTGCGACTGCTCAGGGACCGGGTGCCGGCCGGGATGGAGATCGCGGCCGGCGAGTACGGCTACATGCTGCCCTACTTCGAACAGATGCTGGTCGCAGGCGCAGTCGACTGCCTGCAGGCCGACGCCACTCGCTGTGAGGGCATCACCGGCTTTCTGCGGGTGGCAGCGCTTTGCCAGGCGCGCTCGCTCGAGCTCTCCGCGCACTGTGGCCCGTCGATTCATGCCCATCCCTGTTGTGCGATCGGGCCGCTGCGTCATCTCGAGTACTTCCACGACCACGCTCGCGTCGAGGCGTTGTTGTTTGACGGGACGCTCGAGCCGACCGACGGACTGCTTCGGCCCGACTTCACCCGGCCGGGGAACGGTCTGGAACTCAAACAAGCCGACGCCGCGCGCTACGCCGCCTAGGAGGAACCCGATGACCATGATGAAACTCGGCACGCACCGACCCAGAGCGAGCCTGCGTGCGCGCATGCTGGCGCCCGAGCGTCGCGGCCCCCTGCGCGGGGGCCGGTGGTTGCTAGGGAATCTGCGGGCGGGAAGGATGCAGAAGACGCTGGGTGCTGCAGTGGCCCTGAGCGCGCCGCCGCTGGCGTTTGAGATCTACCTGGAGCACTACAAGGGCTCGTTCGGCGACAAGTGGATGTGGACGCCGATCGTCCTGACCCCGCCGTTGGCGGCTGCGGGTGTTGCCGCGATCTTCTCCGAGCGGGTTGCGCGAACCGCGCTGCCGGCGCTCTCCGCGCTGTATCTCGCTGACGGGTTGATCGGGGTGTGGACGCATGTGCAGGGCGTCCGCAAGAAGCCTGGCGGGTTGGAGAATCCGACCTACAACCTGGTCATGGGGCCGCCGCTTTTGGCGCCCGGATCGCTGGTGTTGGTGGGCGCGTTCGGCCTGCTCGCACCGCTGATGGCACGGGAGCGGTAGCGGCTGTGGGTGAGGGGGCTCGAGATGCGGGGCACCTGCCGAATCTGCGCGGCGCGGACGGGCCGGCGGATCCCTACCGGTTACCGCGACAGCGCCGCGGCCAGACGCCGCAGATGCATGGCCGCTACCCCGACTACGACGTTCTTGACGAGATCGCAGACTGGGATGATCTGACCAGAGGGGTCGTGCTCAGGCGCCTCCACGATGTGCCCTCGCGGCGCTTCTTCACCGAGGCGGAATGGGATGCTCTCGCGGCGTTCTGCGATGTCGTGCTCGCCCAGGACTCCGATCCCCGCATCCCCGTCGTCGCCTATATCGACGAGAAGCTTCACGCGGGCAGGCTGGATGGCTACCAGTACGCCGACATGCCCGATGATCGGGAGACCTGGCGTCTGGTAGCCCGAGGACTCGATCAAGTCGCCCAATCCAAGGGGCCGGCGTCGTATGCGTTGGCGTCGGCCGAGGTTCGTCACGAGATCGCGGGCGAGTTCAGCGAGGCCAAGGTTACGGGCGGGGCCTGGGATCAGGTGAATGTCGTTCGGGCCTTCGGGGTCGTGATGCGATCGGCGCTGGCGGCGTTCTATTCGCATCCGTGGGCGTGGAACGAAATCGGCTTCGGTGGCCCGGCGTACCCGCGCGGCTACGCCCGCCTCGGAATCGGCATGAGCGAGTCGTGGGAGGGCGTGGAGGCGTTCGACATCGATCCGGTCCCAGACGTGAAGCAGCGGGGCTTGGAATGAGAGCAGCCCTCAAGGGCGCGCTGCGGCCGCGCGAAAATGACTCGGCCTACCTGCTGGATGTGCACAGCCGCGGCGTGCCCGGGCGGGAGCGGATGCACCGCTACCCGGATTCCGATGAGGTCGACATGCTGATCGTCGGATGTGGCGCCGGCGGCAGTGTGCTTGCCCAGCGGTTGGCCCGGGCCGGCTGGCGCGTCGTCGTCTTGGAGCGCGGCCCGTTCTGGGATCCCGATACCGACTGGGTATCCGACGAGGAAGGCTCGGCGCACCTGTACTGGAACGACAAGCGCATCATCGGTGGAAGCGACCCCGTCGAGATGGGAAAGAACAACTCCGGGCACGGGGTGGGGGGGTCAATGGTGCACTACGCCGGCTACACGCCCCGATTCCACCCATCCGACTTCGACGTCGGGACGCGCGACGGCGTCGCCGCCGACTGGCCGATCAGCTACTGGGACCTGAAGCCACACTTCGAGCGGGTCGAGCGGGAACTGCCGGTGGCTGGTCAGGATTGGCCGTGGGGCGATCCGCACCGCTACCCGCACTCGCCGCATCCGATCGGCGCCGCCGCCGATCGGGCATGGGCCGGGGCACGCGCGCATGGCATCGAGATGCGGGTCGGACCGGTGGCGATCACCAACGGCGTCTTCGGCAACCGGCCGCACTGCATCTACCGTGGGTTCTGCCTGCAAGGCTGCAAGGTGAACGCCAAAGCCAGCCCGCTGGTAACTCACGTCCCCGACGCGATCGAGCATGGTGTCGAGATCCGTTCCGACTCGATGGCGGTGCGCGTCGAGGTCGATGGGTCGGGGCGCTGCACGGGCGTCACCTACCTCCACGCCGGCCGTGAACGGTTTCAGCGGGCGGGAGCCGTGGCCGTGTGCGGCTACTCGATCGAGAGTCCGCGGCTGCTGCTGAACTCGACCAGTCCCCGCTTCCCGGCCGGGGTCGGGAACAACGCCGACCAGGTTGGGCGGTACCTGATGGTGCAGGGCGCGCCCCAGGTCGCCGGCCGTTTCCCGGAGCTGCTGCGGATGTACAAGGCGCCTCCACCCGAGGTGTCTTCGGAACAGTTCTACGAGACCGACCCGGCCCGTGGATTCATGCGCGGCTTCTCGATCCAGACCGTCAGCCCGCTTCCGATCGGCTGGGCTGAGCACGTATTGGCCGACGGTCATCGCGGCGCGGCGCTCCGCGAGTATATGCGCGACTACAACCACTGGGCGGTGCTGGGTGCCCTGTGCGAGCTCCTGCCACAGCCCGAAAACCGGGTGACGCTGGCAGACGAGACGGATCAGTTCGACATGCCGATCGCCCGGTTCGACTACACCCAGTGCGACAACGACCGGGCCAACATCGCCTACGCCAAGCAGACGATGCACGACGTCTGGGAAGCCGCGGGAGCCCAAGACGTTCTTTCTATCGACCGCTATGCGCACCTCGTGGGCGGCTGTCGGATGGGCGCAAATTCCGAGTCAAGCGTCATCGATCAGGATCACCGAGTCTGGGACGTTCCAAACCTGTTCATCTGTGATGGAAGCGCGATGCCGACGCAGGGCAGCGCCAACCCGGCGCTCACGATCATGGCGTTGGCTTCACGGCTTGCCCAGCGGCTCGTCGCCAAGCGCGTCGCCGCGCAGCCCAGCAATCGTGCTCTCGCACGCCGTGGAGGGTACCGCTGATGACCACGTTCCCGTTCGCTGGACGAGGAGGAGTCGTGGTCATCCAAGATCGGGCTACCCGGTCGAAAGAACGTGAGTGGCTACCCGCCCCCCCGCGCAGAGTGCGAAGAGCTCGCTGCCGGCGCATTCGACCGCTTTCGCCTGGACGTAGGCGGACTGGTGGAAGAGCCCGTCGAACACGGCGCGCGCCGGCACGCCTGCGGGTCGAAACCCAGCTTGGCTTCAAGATGGTCAAGTGGGTGCGCGCGATCGAGTTCGTCGCCGACTACCGCCACATCGGCCAAGGCCAGGGCGGCTGGCGAGAAGACCAGCAGTACTACGCGAACGCTGCCGGAATCTGACCCCAACACGAAGCGAGCACCATGAACAACGGAACAGCGAAACAGGTCGTCGTGGTCACCGGAGCATCCGGTGGAGTGGGCCGAGCGACCGCCCATGCCTTCGCCAAACGAGGCGCCAGCGTCGGCCTGCTCGCTCGCGGTGCGGAGGGACTCGATGCGGCCGCGGCGGAGGTCGAGTCATTCGGCGGCTCGGGATTCGCGGTCCCGACCGACGTTGCTGACTCCGACCAGGTCGAGGCTGCTGCCAAGGCCGTCGAGGAACGTTTCGGCCCGATCGACGTGTGGGTGAACGATGCGATGGCGACCATCTTTGCGCCCTTTGCCGAGATCACCGCCGAGGAGTTCACCCGCGCAACTCAGGTCACCTACCTGGGCACGGTGTACGGCACAATGGCTGCGCTCAAGCGGATGGTGCCACGAAATCATGGCGCGGTCGTCCAGGTCGGCTCCGCACTCGCCTATCGCGCCATCCCCCTTCAGTCGGCCTATTGCGGCGGGAAGTTCGCGATCCGGGGTTTCACCGACTCGGTGCGTACCGAGCTGCTCCACGACAAGAGCCGAGTCTGGATATCGATGGTGCAGCTTCCGGCGCTCAACACGCCCCAGTTCGACTGGTGTCGCAGCAAGCTGCCCAACCACCCGCAACCGGTGCCGCCGATCTACCAGCCGGAGGTGCCCGCCGAAGCGGTGTACTGGGCGGCGCACCACCGCCGACGCGAAATCACGGTGGGCGGAAGCGCAGTCAAGGCGATCGTCGGCAACAAACTCGCTCCCCGCTTCGCCGACTGGTACCTGGCTCGCACCGGGTACGCCTCCCAACAGATCGCGGACATGCCGATCGACCCCGACCGGCCGAACAACCTCTTCGACCCGGTCCCAGCACTGGCTGCGACACACGGGATGTTCGACGACCAGGCGAAGCCGCGGAGCTATCAGCTGTGGGCGACGACGCACCGCGGCCTGATCGTCGGCGCCGTCGGCGCCGGCGTACTCGCAGCGGGACTGACTCGGCGCAAACGATGAGCGCGAATGCGGACCTCGCCGCGGCAGATCCACACGTGCTGCGCGAGTACGCGCTCCTGGCTGACGGCGAGCGCGGCATCCTGGTCGGGCCGCGTGGCGACTTCGCGTGGATGTGCTTCCCAAGATGGAACGATGACGCCATGTTCTCGTCGCTGATCGGCGGGAACGGCAGCTACGCCATCACCCCCGCCGAGCGCTGCGTTTGGGGCGGCTACTACGAAGAGGGCAGCCTGATCTGGCACAGCCGCTGGATCACGAACGGCTCGATCATCGAGTGCCGCGAGGCGCTGGCACTGCCGAGCCGCCGCGACCGCGCCGTCGTGCTTCGACGCGTCACCGCGATACGCGGCCCTGCATCCATGCGTGTGTCGCTGAACCTGCGTGGCGGCTTCGGCGAGGAGCCGGCTCGCCGGCTGAAACGCGATGACGCCGGCATATGGCGTGGACTGGTTGGAACGACGCGAATCGCGTGGCTCGGCGGCGCCGATGCCAGCCCCCACCCCGACGGCCACAACGGCAAGGCCCTCACGCTGTCGCTCACCCTCCCGCCGGGCCACTCACATGACTTCGTGCTCGTGCTGGGCGACGGCACAGAGGATCTCGATCCGCCCGACCCTGAGTGGGTCTGGCAGGGCACCTCCGCAGCCTGGGCTGACCGCGTGCCTCGGCTGCACGACACGGTGGCGCAGCGCGACGCGCGCCATGCCTACGCGGTCATGCACGGCCTCACCAGCAGCAGCGGAGGGATGGTCGCGGCAGCCACCACCTCACTTCCCGAGCGAGCAAGTCAGGGACGAAACTACGACTACCGCTACGCCTGGATCCGCGACCAGTGCTACGCCGGCCAGGCCGCCGCCGCCGCTGGCGGCCACCCCCTCATGGACACCGCCGTCGCCTTCGCCCGCGACCGGCTGCTGGCCGACGGAGAGCGCCTGAAGCCCGCCTATACCGTCTCCGGCGGATATGTCCCCGACGAGCGACCACTCGCGCTGCCCGGCTACCCGGGCGGCACCAACATCGTCGGAAACTGGGTCAACCAACAATTCCAGCTCGACGGCTTCGGCGAGTCGCTGCTCCTGTTCGCTGCCGCCGCGCGGCACGATCATCTCGACGCCGACGCCTGGCGGGCCGCCGAAGCCGCGGCGGAGGCGATCGCCGCGCGATGGCACGAGCTCGACGCCGGCATCTGGGAGATCACCCCCAAAGCGTGGACGCACAGCCGCCTGATCTGCGCTGCCGGCCTCCGCGCCATCAGCCACCACAGCCCGGGCGATGAACAGGCCGCACGATGGGCCTCGCTCGCCGACAAGATCGTCGCGGACACCGCCACCCACGCGGTCCACCGATCGGGACACTGGCAACGCGCCGCCGACGACCCCAACCTTGACGCGGCGCTGCTCCTGCCCGCCCTCCGCGGCGCCATTCCCGCCGACGACCCGCGGTCCGTCGCCACACTCCACGCGATCGATGACCAGCTGACCGAGGACGGCTACGTCTACCGCTACCGACCAGACGAACGGCCACTCGGCAACGCCGAGGGCGCCTTCCTGGTCTGCGGCTTCTGGATGGCTCTGGCCTGGGCGCAGCAGGGCGAGCACACCGCAGCCGCACGCTGGTTTGAACGAAACCGCGCCGCATGTGGCCCACCCGGCCTGCTCGCCGAGGAGTTCGACGTCACCCAGCGTCAGCTGCGCGGCAACCTGCCTCAAGCGTTCGTGCACGCGCTGCTCCTCGAGTGCGCCGCCGCTCAGCACACCCAATCGAGCGACGAGGGATTCGCCGAACAATGAGACCAGTGCTCTCACTGCCCGGACGATCGCGCCGCCACCATGGCGACGCTGACCGACCCTCGATCGACCGAGCCCAGCTCGCATGTGCCGCGTATGGATTGGCATTGTTGGTTGCGCCAGGGCCGTTCCTCCGCACCCTCCCCGGGCGACACGTCGACGCCGACCGCCGTGCGCTGCTCGCAACTCGCGCCCTTGGAACGCGCCACCTCCTTCAGGCAACAGCGCTCATGCAGCACCCCAGCCGCCGATGGATGCTCGCCGGTGCCTGCATCGACGCGACTCATGCCGCCACCATGCTCGCCCTCGCAGTGGCCCGACCCAAGTGGCGAGCACCTGCCACGGCCAGCGCCACGTTCGCCCTGCTCATCGCCGCCGCCGAAATCCGCGGATCGTGGCGCTCCCAGCGCAGCCTCTGGGTGCAGAGCGGCACACGATCGAACACGACACCATGACGACCAGTCATCCGCAGCCAACCCGCCCGTCGGGTCGACAGATCGAGATCACGCACGCCGATCAGCGCGCCTGGATTGTCGAAGTGGGCGGATCGCTGCGCGCCTACCAGGTCGGTGACCACGATGTCCTCGATGGCTACAGTGCGGACGAGCGGTGCACCGCCGCTCGTGGCCAATCACTCATCCCATGGCCAAATCGGCTACGCGACGGTCGCTACCGCTTCGCCGACCGCGACCATCAACTCCCGCTCACCGAACCCGACAAGCGCAACGCGATCCACGGGCTGACACGGTGGGCGAACTGGACCCCAGCCGATCATGCAGTCAACCGGGTGACGATGCGACATCGGCTGCACCCCCAACCCGGCTATCCCTTCGCGCTTGATCTGGAAATCACCTATTCGCTCGCCGACGACGGCCTTCACGTCCACACCACCGCGACCAACATCGGCACGACACCCGCTCCCTACGGCACTGGCGCGCACCCCTACCTCGCCCCCGGCACGCCAACCATCGACACCGCTCGACTTCGCGCCCCCGGACGGATCTGGCTTCCCACCGACGATCGCGGTATCCCGACCGGAGCAGAACCCGTCACCGACACGGACTATGACTTCCGAGCGCCGCGCCTGGTCGGGACAGTCAAGCTCGACACTGGGTACACCGACCTCGTCCGCGAGGGCAACGGCATCGCCCGTGTCGAGCTGCTCGCCGACACGCGCACCACAACGCTCTGGTTCGACCAGACCTACCCGTACGTGATGCTGTTCACCGGGGATTCGCTGCCCGATCCAGGCCGTCGCCGGCGCAGTCTCGGCGTCGAGCCGATGACCTGCGCGCCAAACGCATTCCAGACAGGCGACGGCCTCCAAACCCTCGCGCCCGACGAATCACACACGGCGTGCTGGGGGATCACCACGTCAATACGCGGGGACGGTTGATGGAGATCCGGGTCGGCCCACCAACCCTCACCATCCACGCCGACGAGCAGTTCCTGGTCTGTGCCCCGGACGCGACCATCGCGCCACAACACCAGCAGGGATACTTCAGCTCCGACACGCGGATCGCGTCCCGCTATCAACTGACCCTCGCCGACACACCGCCGACGCTGCTCAACAGCTCAGTCGTCGCGCCGTTCTCGGCGCGGCACGAGTTTGCCAATGCCGACATGTTCACGCGGCGAGGCCGGCTCGCAGCAAACCAGGTGCACCTGCGGCTCGACCGGACAATCCACCACGGCGTGCACGAGGACTACGACCTCACCAACTACTCGCCGACGGTCGTCGAGTTCGACCTGCAAGTACGGATCGAGGGTGATTACGCCGACCTGTTTGATGTCAAGGCCGGCAGGTTCGCACGCCGCGGCGCGCTCCAGTCCGCTTGGGACAAGACCGCCCACACCCTCACTACGAACTACCGCCACCGCGACTTCCAGCGCGGCCTGAGAATCCAAGTGGAGAGGTTCGACTCCGAGCCGCTATTCGCAAATGGTGTCCTGTCGATGCCAATCCGACTCGAGCCCAAACAGCCATGGCACGCCTGCATCATCTGGACACCCCTGGACCCCGGCGCGTTGGAGCAACATCGTCCGCCGAGCAGACATTGCCGCGCACTCACAACCGGCGACTCTGCGTTGGCCAGGCGCCGCGACGGTTGGCATCAGCGGGCGACCACAATCACCACCAGCGATCACGCCGTCAACGCCGTCATCTCTCGCGCCGTGGAAGACCTTGGCGCTCTTCGCATGGAACGACACGACCCGGATGCGTCGGAGCGCACGCCCGATGCGGGAACGATGGTGCCTGCAGCGGGCATCCCCTGGTTTCTGGCGCTGTTCGGCCGCGACGCGATGATCGTGTCCCTCCAAACACTCCTCTTGAACCCCGGACTCGCACTCGGCAGTCTCGCGGCGCTGGCACCAAGCCAAGGCGACAGCTACGACGATCGTCACGACCAGCAGCCGGGCAAGATCGAGCACGAGTATCGCCACGGCGAGCTGGCGCACTTCGACCAGATACCCCAGACCCCGTATTACGGCACCCACGACACCACTGCCCTCTACGTCTCGGCAGCCGCTGCACTCTGGCGCTGGACAGGCAAGCGGGAGTCGATGCACAGGCTCCGTCCGCACGTTGAGCGAGCTCTTGCGTGGATCGATCGTGACGGCGACATCGACAACGACGGACTCCAGGAGTACCAGACGCGCGCGGGGGACTGGGGCTACTACAACCAAGGCTGGAAAGACTCCGGCAGCGCAATCGTCAACAGCGATGGCACGAACGCCACGCTCCCGCTCGCCACCTGTGAATTGCAGGGCTACGTCGTGGCCGCAAAACGGGGATGGGCGAGCGTCGTCGAGCAGGCCTTCGGCGACGCCGCCGCCGCCGCCCGCTTACGCGACGAGGCAGACCGCCTCGCCGAGCTTGTCGACCAGCGCTTCTGGTGGGCAGCCGAGGGCACCTACTATCTGGGTCTCGATGGAGACAAGCGACCCATCGAATCAGTCGCATCCAACGCAGGCCACCTCCTCTGGGCGGGTGCGGTGCCGGCAGATCGGGCCAGGTCCGTCGCTCATCGTCTATTGGAGGAGGACATGTGGAGCGGCTGGGGCGTCCGCACGCTCTCTACGAAGCACGCCGCATACAACCCCCTCTCGTACCAGCTCGGGTCCGTCTGGCCGCACGACAATGCGATTATCGCAAACGGGCTCGCCCGCTATGGCCACAGTCAAGAGGCAGCGCAGATCGCGCGCGGCCTCCTCGACGCCGCACAGCACTTCCAACACGCCCGGCTCCCAGAGGTGTTCGCTGGCCTCGCCCGCGACGAGGGATCCTTCCCCGTCCAATACCTGGGAGCAAACGTCCCCCAAGCCTGGGCCTCTGGCTCCATCATCCACCTCATCACGACGCTCACCGGCATCCACCCCGACGCGCCATCCAACCGCTTGATCGTCTCCCCAGCGCTTCCTGAATGGCTGCCTCAAGTCACCCTCACCAATCTGCGAATTGGCGACGCCAATGTCGATCTTCACCTCAACTGCGACCAGGTCGAGGTCATACAGGTCAATGGCGACCTCGCGGTGACTACGCCGGCGAGGGAGCATTCGTGATGACCCACGGTCCGGACAGCCGCAGCATTCCTAATGCCGCCTTGCAGGCCACCCGCACCCGCATGCGGGCCGTGGATCGCGTCGCCAGGTTCGAAGGGGCGGCATGACCAAACAATCGTCCGGCCAAAGCAAGGTCACGCCACGGTGAAGGAGTCGGCGCCCGAGCCCCACATCGACCTCGTCCAACACGTCGCCGAGCTTTGGATTCACCTTCGCGAGTTCGCATGCGCGACCGAACGAGCAGCCCGCAAGAACCGGCTCACTCCGCAGCGATACCTGCTGCTGCTCATGATCAGAGCAGCGACTGACGGTCAGGGGGTGGCAACGGTTAGCCACGTCACCAAACAGCTGCAGCTTGCTCAAAGTAGCGTCACCGGGTTGATCGCGCGTGCCGAGGCCGTCGGGCTGGTCGCCCGGTCTGACTCGCCCATGGACGGTCGCCAGACCGAGATTCGCCTGACCAAGGAAGGCACGCGGCGGCTTCGGGCAACGATCAGCGATCTCGGCGTCGAGCGGCGACAGTTCGCCGCTCTCGTAGCCGAACTCAAGGATTCGATCTAGCCGACGCCCCTGGAGATGCCGTGGGCGACCAGCTTCTATGCCGTTGACTGGCGACCGATCCGCCTCCGCTTTCGCGTCTTGGTTCCGAGGTCATCCTGGATCTCTTCCAGGCTGCGGCCCTTCGTCTCAGGTACCAGCCGCGCGAAGAAGATCACCGCAATCACGCCGACCACGGCATACAGCCAGAACGTGCCGGCCTTACCGAGGTCGCCGACCAGGGTAAGGAAGGTGTAGGAGACGATGAAGTTGAACGACCAGTTGGCGACGGTGCAGAGCGCCATGGCGGGGCCGCGCAGTTCCAGCGGGAAGATCTCGGAGATCATGAGCCAGAACACCGGGCCGAGACCCATGGCGAAGCAGGCGATGTACACGACCAGCGCCACCAGTGACAGCCACGATGCGTCGGCCTGCAACGTGGCTGAATAGAAGAACGCCCCCAGGACGACCAGCGCCACGGTCAGTCCGATCGTACCGATCAGCAGGAACACCCGCCGGCCCAGCCGATCCAGGAGCAGGATTGCGATCACCGTAAAAATCACGTTGGTGACGCCAATGAACACCGTCTGGCCGATCGCCCCCGAGGTGCTCGCTCCGCCGAACGAGAGAATCGTCGGCGCGTAGTAGATGATCGTGTTGATGCCGACGATCTGCTGGAAGATGGCAAGACCGAGCCCGACGATCAGCATCGGCCGTACAGCTGACCCGAACAGGTCGCGGATGCTTCCTTCGCGCTGGGCGATCTCCTTGATCTCCTTCAACTCCTCATCGACTTCATCGTCGCGGTGTGTACGGGCGAGGGCGGCTTTGGCCTCGTCGTCGCGGCCGCGCTCGACCAGCCAGCGCGGGCTGTAGGGCATGAAGGCCATGCCGATCGCCAGCGCCGCCCCCGGGACGGCCCCGAGGCCGAGCATCCAGCGCCAGTTGTTGTCGCCGATCCCCTTCAGGGCGAAGTTGACGATGTAGGCGGCCAGGATGCCGCTGACGATCATCAGCTGGTTGAAGGAAACCAGCCCGCCGCGGATCCGCTTGGGAGACAGTTCGGCCAGGTACATCGGCGAGACGAACGACGCGGTGCCGACCGAAACGCCGAGGATGAACCGCGCCGCAATCAGCTGATCTGCGGTCTGTGAGAAGGCGCATGCCAGCGCGGCCACGGCATAGATCGTTCCGGAGATCACCTTCGTCCACCGACGACTGATGGCATCCGCCAGATAGCCCGAGCAGATCGCTCCGAGCACCGCGCCCAGGAGGAGGGCACCCACGATCGCCTGCTGCTCGAACTGCGAGGCATGCAGATCGCCCTTGATGAACAAGAGCGCTCCCGAGATCACGCCGGTGTCGTAGCCGAACAGAAACCCTCCGAGCGCGGCGATAAGCGCGACGACGAACAGGAACGGCTTGCCCTCACGGCGTGCGTCAGTGACAAAAAACCCAGCCATCCTCATGCCTCCTGATAGATCGTGATACGATGGTTCTGAACGTCGCATACCCGTTGATACTCGCCCGTAAACAGGGCGTGAGAGGCGGGGCGCCTAAGGATGTAGTTCGTGTACCGATATAGTGACGAGAACCTGACCGGAGAGGAGGTTGCAGAAATGCACGTCGATGCGAGCGGGGGTGGCCGGCGAGTTGGCCAGTGCTGGGTGATCGAATTGATCGGAGAACACGACCTGTCCACGGCGTCGATGATCGCCGAGTGGATGGCTGGAATCGACGACTCAGCCCGCCTAATCGAGATCGATCTGCGCGAGGCCGAGTTCATCGATTCAACCGTCGTTGGAAAACTGGTCAGCCTTGAGGCGGCTCTCGCTCAGGCCGGCCGGGAGCTCTTGATCGTGTCGCCCGCGGGCAGTTTCCCTCGGCGAGTCTTGGACGTCGTAGGCGCATCTCTGATGCTGCAGGTCGTCGACGAGCCACCCTTCGACGTGCAGCTGCCGCGTCGCCGGGAGGAGGCTTCTTCGTGTCCGTGACCACCAGATCTCCGACCCGCGAGGACTGTCGTCGTGCGGCTGACTTCCGCTTCGCCTTGCGGCAGTTCATTGCCGATGCGGACGCGGACGTCCGAGCGGAAGGGCTGACGCCGCATCGCTACCTGCTGATGCTCGCCATCAAGGCCGCACCGAGAGAGTGCCCGGCGACGATCACACAGATCGCGGATCGGCTGCAAAGCGCCCAGAGCTCCGTCACGGAGCTGGTGGATCGAGCCGTCGCAGCAGGCCTCGTGGAGCGTGGAGGCGCCTCGGACGGTCGGGTGGTCACCGTGGCGCTTACCGACCATGGGGACGAGGTGTTCGCTCGGGCCTTCGCCGCCGTCCGGGATGACCGTGAGCGCCTGCTCCAGCATCTGTACGCGCCGTAGCCGCGCCTGTTCCATCCGCTGCTGTCGGTGACCCCGCCCATTCCTCACGGCTGAAGCGACGTGGACGACTTGGATCGCGTCGAGACGCTGGATCTCTTTGGGCACTCCCTTTCGTTCGGGAGAGCTAACCGGCGCCGGCCAACGGAGGACCAACGATTGTCATGCCGGCCTCGCGTCCGTGTTTGTGGAAGGCCTCGCGTGCTGTGATGGCGCCAGCGTGCTCTGCGAATCGCTCGAAGAACGTCTCCATTCCGGCGGGCGTGAAGACGACCATCATTCGCCCTGGGCCGTCGCTGACATTGCGCCATGTATGGGGGACACCAGGCCGCACATACATGCAGGTGCCCGCTGGCCCCTCGCGGAGCTCGTCGTCGAGCCGGAATTGGAATCGTCCGTCGAGCACGTAGAGGAACTCGTCCTCGCCGGCGTGCGTGTGTAGCGGTGGCCCCTCGCCGGCGGCCGCGACCGTCTCCAGCGCCAACAGCGCCCCACCCGTTTCCGGTCCGCGTACTTTGAACGTCAACGAGCCGCCGACCGGATTGTCGACCGACATCCCCTCGCCGGGGCCGAGCACCACCCCTCGCCCGTGGTCGACCATCGACAGACCCTACCCCAGCCGGCCGCCAGCGTCGAGAAACGGCAGCACCGCCGACGCTGCGGCTGAGACGGCGCGACGGCGAATGTTCGAAGCGAATCGGTCACTGGGTGTTTGGCTCCCCCCTGATCGGGCCGACGATGGAAAGCCGCGGATCTGCAACCATCCGAGAATGCGGCGGCATCCGGCTCTCGTCCCGTTGTCTCACGACCACCAGCGTGGTCTCGTGGTTGCTCGTCGGATGGCGCGTGCTGAGTCGGAGACGGAGTGCTCTCGAGTTGCGGACGATTTCGTGCGGTTCATGGTCGAGGAGGGGTCTGCTCATTTCCGTGAGGAAGAGGAGGTCATCTTCCCGTTGTTGGCGGCGTTCTTGGATCAGCCATCGGAGCTGGTCGACCGGGCGTTGGTGGAGCATGGGCGCCTCCGAGCCGCGGCCGTTCGGTATGGGCTGGGCCGCGAGCCGGTGGACGGCGAAGCCCTCGCCGCTGTCGGTCGGCTTCTCGAGGCGCACATCCGGTGTGAGGAGCGGGAACTCTTTCCGTTGGTCGAGCGGACGATACCCGACGAAGTCCTCTCGGAGATTGGTCTTGCCATCCGGGTCCCGCCCAGCGGGAGAGCGCAGGTCGGCGACCTCGCAGACCCAGCGGGCGTCGGAACTCGGTGGGCGGTCGCCAGCGTCGACCTGAATGCGACGGTGGTTGCATGGCCGCCGGGCGGTGGGGTGGCTTCGCACCGAAACGACGAGCGCGACGTGCTGCTCGTCGTGATCGCCGGCGACGGCACCGTCACGGTTGACGGTCGACCGATCGACCTGCAGGCCCAGCGTGGGGTGGTGGTCCCAAAAGGCACGGTCCGTGCGATCTCTGCCGGGCCGCAGGGCTTGCGATACCTCTCGATCCACCTCCGCCGCACCGGGCTCACACTGATGCGGCCGCGATCCTGACGCTTGCACACTCTGCCCGTGACGTTCGCGGGCCTCGCTGCGGTACGGGTGTTGTGAGACGCCACGACAAGGCCGGAAGTGAACGTCGATAAACAGGCCGCGTGCGTTGATCTCGCAAGCCGGGGGACTTCAACGATCGCGTGTCGTCGATTGGCCTATTTGGGCTGCCATACCATCACGACGAGGATTGCTAGCAGTGCGGCGAAGCTGACGGAGTTGAGTGCGAGCGAGATCGGGTCTCGCAGCGCGCGCTTGAGTTCTGCAGACGGCGCGTCGCCGCGGGTTGCGAGGGCTTGTGCGAGGTAGCGGGCCTGTCGCTGTCTCCCCCCGCCAGTGCCGCCGAAGATGACGCTCACGATCCATAGCAGGACGGCAGAGCGCACCCAGAGCGCACCGGTCGCGCCGAGGTGGTGGGCGAGCGCCAGCCCGAACCCAAGCGTGGCGAACGCTGCGACGGTGATCACTAGCACCGCTGGTCTGATCAGCCGAAGCAGGATCACGATCTCGCTCGGTCGATCCCGGTGGAACGCCGCCCACTGCAGCACTCCCGCCAAAACGGCGCCCGACACGAATGCGAATGCCGCGATCAGATGCCCGCAAGAACCATTGATACTCGCTCACGAGTCGTAAGCTACTGGCCGGAGGTACACACTCGAGCTCGGTGGTTTGTTAGCTGTCATCTACCTGCTTTGAGGTGGCGTTGCTTGTGGCGGTTCGGTGATGTTCGTGGGGTGTCGCCGCGAATCAGCCGGCGGCCGCGGTGTAGCATCGCCGTGAAGGTGACTAGCCATACGGCGGTGGCTACCCATATCCATATCCGGGCAAAGTCGGTGATTCGTGGTGCGCCGGCGGCCGTGCCGACGATGAAGCTGCATGCTGCGTACATTCCGAACGGGAAGACGGTTGACCAGCGTCGAACGTTGTAGTGCGGTCGGCGGTGGCGCACCTCCGCGATCAGGAGTGCGGGCAGCCATAGCATTGTCAGCACCCATAGGCCCAAGGTGAGGGTCTTGAGCGTCCCTTGATGACTGCCGAACATTCCCAGGGTCTTCGCGGCGACCAGGATTTTGCCCGCGACGAGGGTGGAGATTGCGAGTGCACCACCGCTGACCCAGTGGTCGCCGTGGCCGATCGCGAGCTGGCGAAAATCGAAGTGAGCAAGGACGAACAGATAAAAGGCGAGTCCGAGAACAAACGGGATGAGCGAGATGCCGAGCAGCCAGTGAGTGTGCCCGGAGAGGGCGAGCGTGGCTGCTAGCAGGGCAATCGATTCGGTGGATACCGTCAGTATGAATGAGGCTCCCACGGTCGGAACGATCCAACTTCGCAAGACAGTCACTACGAGACCGAGCCATAGCGCAAGGGCGATCACGAACAGCACGATCCCCGCCGAGTACCACCCGAGCAGCACCAGGCGGGTGCCCAGTACCGCCGTCCCAGCCACGCCGGTGAGGGCGGCTGGCGACCGTGCTTCGACCAGAAAACCCGCGTGGTCGCGAACCACCCGCGCCACGAGAATCACCCCAAGAGCGATCCATGCGGAGGCGGCGATCAACAGCAGGATCCGCGACAGTGCGTCGTGGTCGTCGAAGAAGAGGGCCACCGATACGATCCCGGTCCCCATCACGACCGCCCCAGAAGCGGGGGGGATCACTGCGAAGATGCGCTCCAACGCCCCGCGATTCTCGTCGCGCGGTTCGACGGGATCAGCGAGGGACACCGACAGCTTCCGACGAGGGGATGACAGGCGACTCCGCCAGGTCGATGAGCGCGCGACCTCGTCTCATGCGCGGGTTGCCGTCTGATTGTCAACAGGCAGAGACAGTCCGTGTTGGATGACATCGGCGAGGCTGGTTGTCCGCAACGTGTCGAGGAATCGTTCCTGGGCGGCGATCAGGAATGGATGGAACGGGCAGATGCCGTTCGCGTCGCAGGCGCCCTCGCTGAGCACGCAGCGTTCTTCGTGCTCGTGGCCGTCGATTGCGATGACGATGTCGTGGATCGAGACCTGCGCACCTGGTCGGGCGAGGCGGTAGCCGCCACCGGGTCCCGTCCGCGCGTTGAGGAGGCCGGCCCGGACAAGCGGCGCGAGTGCCTGCGCGAGCACGCCATCGGGGGCGTCGGTGGCGCGTGCCAGTGTGCCGCGGGTCACTCGCTGGCCGTCTGCCACGCGGGCGATCTCAAGGGCGGCGCGAAGGCCGTAGTCGGCTGTCCGGGAGAACCGTAGTCGCATTAGCGAGCGCGCAGATAAACGTTTAGTCGAGAGATCGATTATACTCGCCGCGATGAGCACCGTGGGTCGGATGACGGGAGCTGGAACGGTCGCAGCAGCGCTGCGCTACGGATGGAGGCAGGTGCCGCCCGACTGGTCGCCCGCCGCAGCTGCGATTACGAGGCAGGCGATGGCGCAGCTGCGTGACGATCTCCAAAGGCTGGCCGGTCGTAGGCGACGCGATAGGGTCGCGTCTTGAGCCGGACGCCGCCGCGGTCACGCCCCTTAGAGTCATCTTTGCTGCGAGCGCACGAGTTTTTCCGGCGCGGCCCCGTCAGCGAGGAGGGCTGGAGTCAGCTCACCGCCAAGGATCGCGATTGGGAGTCGTTCTACCGCGATCGCTGGCAGCATGACAAGGTCGTGCGTTCGACGCACGGTGTGAACTGCACGGGGTCGTGTTCGTGGAACGTGTACGTCAAGGACGGGCTGGTGACCTGGGAGACCCAGGCCGTCGACTACCCCTCGACCGGTCCCGACATGCCCGAATACGAGCCGCGTGGCTGTCCGCGGGGCGCGTCGTTCTCGTGGTACGTCTACTCGCCCATCCGGCTTCGCTACCCCTACGTGCGCGGCAGCTTGATCGAGATGTACCGGGCGGAGCGGGAACGGCTGGGCGACCCTGTCGAGGCGTGGGCGGCGATCCAGGACGATCCGGAGCGGCGGCGGACATACACGAGCCAGCGCGGCCGCGGCGGATTCGTCCGCTCGACCTGGGATGAGACGGCTGAGCTGATCGCCGCGGCTCACGTCCACACCATCAAGCGCTACGGCCCGGACCGGGTTGCGGGGTTCACGCCGATCCCGGCAATGTCGATGGCGAGCTACGCCTCGGGCACACGATTCCTGTCCTTGATCGGCGGGGTGGTGCTGAGCTTCTACGACTGGTACTGCGACCTCCCGCCCGCCTCGCCGCAGACGTTCGGCGACCAGACCGACGTGCCCGAGTCCGGTGACTGGTGGAACGCCGGATATCTACTGATCTGGGGGACGAATCTGCCGACCACGCGCACGCCGGATGCGCACTTCATGACCGAGGCCCGCTACCGGGGCCAGAAGGTGGTCGTGGTCAGCCCGGACTACGCTGAGCATACGAAGTTCGCGGATCGCTGGCTGGCGGCGCACCCGGGCACCGATGGGGCGCTGGCGATGGCGATGGGCCATGTGATCCTGCGAGAGTTCTGGGTCGATCGGGAGGTGCCGTACTTCCGCGACTACGCGCGGCGGTTCACCGACCTGCCGCTGCTGGTGACGCTGCGCGAGCGCGGCGATGGGTACACCCCCGATCGGTTCCTGACGGCGTCCGATCTCGGTGATCCCAAGGAGAACCCGGACTGGAAGACGGTGATCCTGGACGACTCCACCGGCCGGCCCGTGATTCCGAACGGGTCGGCCGGGTTCCGCTGGAGCGACGAGAACGGTCGCTGGAACCTTCGGCTTGACGAGGCGCTGCCCGCGCTGACGCTGTTCGGCCGTGCGGAAGCGGAGCAAGTGGTCGTCGACCTGCCTCGGTTCGACGTCGGTGACACAGACGGCGGCTCGATTATCCGCCGCGGCGTCCCGGCGATGCGGATCGGCGGGCAGCTGGTGACGACCGTGCTCGACCTGATGCTGGCCCAGTACGGTGTCGGTCGCGACGACCTACCCGGGGAGTGGCCGTCGGGATATGACGACGCGGATCAGGTGGGGACGCCGGCCTGGCAGGAGCAGATCACCTCGGTCGATCGCGGCGATTGTGTGCGCACCGCCCGCGAGTTCGCCCGAAACGCCGAGCTGACCGAGGGCCGCTCGATGATCGCCATGGGCGCCGGCACCAACCACTGGTTCCATTCGGACGAGATCTACCGCACGTTCCTGGCGATGGTGCTGATGTGCGGATGCCAGGGCAAGAACGGTGGGGGGTGGGCGCACTACGTCGGGCAGGAGAAGGTAAGGCCGCTGACCGGGTTTCAGACGGTCGCGTTCGCATCCGACTGGGTGCGACCGACGCGGCACCAGGCCGCGACGCCCTTCTTCTCGTTGCTGTCCGGGCAGTGGCGCTACGCCGATGTGTTCCCCGACCGGCTGGCCTCGCCTCTGGGCACGGGCCGGTTCAAGGACATGCACATCGCAGACATGAACGCCCTCGGGGCACGGCTGGGCTGGCTGCCGTCGTTCCCGAGTTTCGACCGTAACAGCCTCGACCTGGTCGACGAGGCTGAGCGGGCGGGTGTTGACCCGGCCGCGTACGTCGTCTCCGAACTGCGGGACGGACGGCTGCGATTCGCCTGTGAGGATCCGGATGCAGAGCAGAATCACCCCCGCGTGATGACGGTCTGGCGGGCGAACGTGCTGGGCTCATCCGGCAAGGGTCACGAGTACTTCCTCAAACACATGCTGGGCGCCGCCGAGCCCGGTGTGCGTTCCGAGGAGGCGGCTCCCGAGCATCGGCCACGTGATGTCACCTGGCGCGAGGCGCCAGAGGCGAAACTCGACCTCTTTATCACTATCGATTTTCGGATGACCTCCAATGCGCTCTTCTCCGACGTCGTGCTTCCGGCGGCGACGTGGTATGAGAAGCACGACCTGTCCACGACGGATCTGCACCCGTTCGTGCACACCTTCAATCCCGCCATTCCGCCGCCGTGGGAGGCGCGCACCGACTGGGACTCGTTCAAGACGATCGCGGGGAAGTTCTCGCAGCTGGCCGAGGAGCACCTCGGTGTTCGCCGCGACATCATCGCCGCGCCGCTCACCCACGACACACCCGACGAGATCTCCCAGCCCCACGGACGCGTGCGCGACTGGCGAGCCGGGGAATGCGAGCCGATCCCCGGAAAGACCATGCCCAAGCTGATCGTGGTCGAACGCGACTACCCCAACGTCGCAGTCCAACATGCGGCGCTGGGTCCGCTCACCGAAACCCTTGGAGCGGCCGTTAAGGGTGCGTCGTGGAAGCCGGTGGAAGCGGTCGAGTGGCTGGGCCACCAAAACGGGCTCGTACGCGGGGGAATCGCCGACGGTCGTCCCTCGCTCGACCGTGTCGAGCATGCCTGCGAGGCGATCCTGGCGCTCTCGGGGACCACCAACGGCCGGATCGCGCTCGAGGGTTTTCGATCGCTCGAGAAGCGCTGTGGTTTGCCGCTGGCGTCGCTGGCCGAATCCCGTGCAGGCGACCGGATCACGTTCGCCGACGCACAGGTCCAGCCACGGACGGTTTTGACGTCACCGGAGTGGTCGGGAATCGATGAGCACGGTCGCCGCTACAGCCCGTTCACGATCAACGTGGAGCACGACAAGCCCTGGCACACGCTGTCCGGACGGCAGCACTTCTACCTCGACCACGAGTGGATGCTCGAGCTGGGCGAGGGCCTTCCCAACTACCGCCCGCCGCTGGTTCGAGGCGATCCCACGCACCTCGACCGGGCTGGCGGTGACCGGCCGGAGCTGGCGCTGCGCTATCTGACTCCGCACTCGAAGTGGTCGATCCATTCCGAGTACCAGGACAACCTGCACATGCTGACGCTGTTTCGCGGCGGCGCGGTGCTGTGGGTCAGCCGTGAGGACGCCGAGACGCTCTCGATCGGCGACAACGACTGGGTCGAGGCGTACAACCGAAACGGCGTGATGGCCTGCCGGGCAACGGTCTCGCACCGGATCCCCAGAGGCGTCTGCCTGATGTACCACGCCAAGGATCGCCACCTCGGCACTCCCCGCACCGAGCTCCTCGGCAACCGCGGCGGCACCGACAACTCGGTGACGCGGATCGTGATGAAGCCGTCGCACATGATCGGCGGCTACGCCCAGCTGAGCTACGGCTTCAACTACTACGGCCCCACCGGATCACAGCGCGACGAGGTCGTGCTCGTCCGCAAGCGTGAGGGCGAGGTCGAGTTCTGATGACGATCAAGGCACAGGTGGCGATGGTCATGAACCTGGACAAGTGCATCGGCTGCCACACCTGCAGCGTCACCTGCAAACAGGTCTGGACGAACCGCCCCGGCGCGGAGTACGCCTGGTTCAACAACGTCGAGACTCGTCCCGGGCTCGGGTACCCGAAGCGCTGGTCGGATCAGGAGCAGTGGCGCGGCGGCTGGGAGCTCGACCGCCGCGGCCGGCTGCGCCTGCGAGCCGGTGGCCGGCTGAAGAAGCTGGCGTCGATCTTCTGGAACCCCGACCTGCCCGAGCTCGACGACTACTACGACCCCTGGACGTATGACTACGAGACGCTGATCAGCGCGCCGCTGCAGAAGCACGACCCGGTGGCGACGTCGCACTCACAGCTCACCGGCAAGGCGATGAACGTCGAGTGGGGACCCAACTGGGACGACAACCTCGCAGGCGGGCCGGAGACGGCGATGTCTGATCCCCAGATCAACGGCGAGCTGGCCAGCAAGGTGAAGATGGAGTACGAGCAGGCGTTCATGTTCTACCTGCCGCGGATCTGCGAGCACTGCCTCAACCCGTCCTGCGTCGCATCCTGCCCCTCCGGTGCGATGTACAAGCGCGAGGAGGACGGCATCGTCCTGGTCGACCAGGACAAGTGCCGGGGCTGGCGCTTCTGCGTGAGCGGATGCCCCTACAAGAAGGTGTACTTCAACCACAAGTCCGGCAAGGCAGAGAAATGCACGCTCTGCTACCCGCGCATCGAGGCCGGACAGCCCACGATCTGCTCGGAGACCTGCGTCGGGCGCATCCGCTACCTGGGACTACTCCTGTATGACGCGGACCGCGTCGAGGCGGCGGCGTCGGTCGCAGACGAACACGACCTGCTCGACGCGCAGCGCGGCCTCTTCCTCGACCCCACCGACCCCGACGTCCGCCGCCGCGCGCTGGCCGACGGCATCTCGCCTGACTGGATCGAGCACGCGCAACGATCACCCGTCCACGCCCTGGTCGCCCGCTACAAGGTGGCGCTGCCACTCCACCCGGAGTACCGCACGATGCCGATGGTCTGGTACGTGCCACCGCTCTCGCCGATCGTCAACGCGCTCGAGGGAGACGGCTATGAGGCCGACCCCGACGACCTGTTCCCCGCCGTGGACAGCATGCGGATCCCGCTCGAGTACCTCGCCAACCTGCTCTCCGCAGGCGACACCGACGTCATCCGCGACGTGCTGCGAAGGCTGGCAGCCATGCGCGGGTACATGCGCAAGCAGCAGGTCCTGCAGCAGAGCGACGAGAGCCTCCCGGCCGCCGTCAGCATGTCGGGGCAAGAGCTCGAAGACATGTACAGGTTGCTCGCGATCGCCAAGTACGAGGAGCGCTACGTCATCCCCCAAGCCCACGCCGAGCTCGCCGACCGCCTCGCCGAACAAGGTGCGGGCGCCGGATGCAGCCTCGACTTCGAGGGAGGACCCGGCAACTGCGGCGCCGTCGCGCCCGCCGCGGCATCCTCGTTCATGCTGACCGAGCAGCCGGAGTCGCTGAGCTCCAAACCGCTGCTCGAGCTGCGAGTGGTGAAGCGGCGGCCACGGCCCGACGAGCCAGCTGCCGAATGAGCAGATCGACCCCACCCGTGCTGTATCAAATCGCGTCATTGCTGCTGCGCTATCCCACCGCGACGCTGCTCGCCGCCGATCCAGAGATCACCGCCGCGGTGGCCGAACTCCCTGGCCAGGACGCCCGAGCTCAGCTCGGCCGGTTCCTCGCCCACCGCCGCACGATGCCGCTGATCGACCTCGAACGCGAGTACGTCGAGACGTTCGACACCCGCCGCCGCTGCACCCTCAACATCAGCTACTACCTGTACGGCGACACGCGCCGACGCGGAGTCTCGCTGCTCCGGCTGAAGCGCCTGTACGCGGCCGCGGGCCTGGTACTGGAATCCGATGAGCTCCCAGACCACCTGCCTGCAATGCTCGAGTTCGCCGCGTTTGCCCCGTCCGGCTACGGCGAACGTGTCCTCCAAGAACATCGGATCGGGATCGAGCTTCTGCGGCTGGCGTTGCGCGCCGACCAGCGGCCTCACCAGGACGTGGTCGACGCTGTCTGCTCAACGCTCCCCCGGCTGGGCTTGCGGGAGTCAGATGCGATCCGACGGCTGGTCGCCGAGGGCCCGCCCGACGAGCAGGTCGGACTCGAGCCGTTCGCCCCACCCGAAGTCATGCCCACCGAGGTCCGCGTATGAACGCGTTGCACCTCCTCCTTTGGGTCGCGCTGCCCTACATCGCGATCACCGTCTTCATCGCTGGACACATCTGGCGCTACCGCACCGATCAGTACGGCTGGACGACCCGCTCCACCCAACTGCTCGAGAGCCGCAAGCTGAAGTGGGGTAGCATCCTGTTTCACTACGGGGCACTGGCGGCGATCGGAGGCCACGTCCTCGGCATCCTCGTGCCCGCCAGCTGGACGAGCGCTTTGGGTGTCACCGAGCATTCCTACCATCTGCTCTCCGCTGCGGCCGGTACAGTGGCCGGCGTAGCGTGTGTTGTCGGTTTCGTGCTTCTGGCTTGGAGAAGGATCACGACAACCCGCGTGCGGGTCACCACAAGCCGCATGGACATCGTCGTCTACGTCTTGCTCGGGCTGGTGATCGGACTCGGAATCGCCGAGACCATCGGCAGAAATACACTTGGCGGTGGCTACGACTACCGCGCCACCGTCGCGGTCTGGTTCCGAAGCGTCGTGTTTCTGCACCCCGAGCCGTCGAAGATGGTTGGCGTACCCTTGATCTACCAGGTTCATGCAACCGCCGCGTGGCTCCTGATGCTCGCGTGGCCGTTCACCCGACTCGTCCACGCCTGGAGCATCCCACTCCAATATCTGGGCCGACCGTTCATTCTCTACCGTCGCCGGTGGTCACTCGCCAAACAGCGCTAGCGCTCCAGAAGAACACCGTGCCAGCAGGTCAAGGTGACGGAGCTATGTCGACTGGTCGGCGACCGCGCCGGACGGCGGGATCGGCTCGGCGACGGCGTTGGCTGGTAGATGCTGGTCATGGTCCGGGTTGCTGTTGTGGTCAAGCGCGGGCCACGGTGCCAGGAGCAACAGCAGCCGTGAGTCGGCCAGCGCGCTCAGCTTGTGGTGCTCACCGGGATCGAAGGTCACGAGCGTCCCGGTGTCACAGTCCACGGTCTCCCCGGAGCATTCGACCGAGACGCGGCCTGCGACTACCTCTACCACTGCCCGTTCGCGAACGCGGTGATCGCCAAGCTCCTCGCCGTCTCGAAGGTCGATCACGACTGCCCGGCACTCTGGCGACGTGAACAGCACACGCGGCATCTGGGAGCCTGTCCTCGGTACCCGCAGCGCATCGACTCCCGGCGCACGCGCCACCTGCTTTTTCGTTGAAGGCGCCAGCGAGCGGAGATCCCAACGCTTCACTGAAGCCGCCTTGCCGCGTTCTTGTTGTGTGTATCCTCCATCACCGCTGAAGCTCCCTCCGCTGTCAGTTCGATCGCGACGCTGCGTCCCTGTCCGGCCACCACAACTCTAGCGGTCGACTGGGCAGCTTCATTCCGCCGGTCGTCTTCGTGCCGACGTCCTGCCGGGCGTGATTGGTCGCTCTCGACCAGCCGACCGCCCTGGTTCCGGCCGACCACGCCGACGCCCTCATCCATCGCGCAGAGCCTCGGCGACCACGACTGCGTTGTTGTGCTCTTGGTCGCGCGCCGCGTAGACGATCGTCACTCGGCCTTTGCGCGCACGGGCGCGTAGCGCGTCGAGCTCCTTGGACTGGGACTTCAGCTCGGCGCGATAGCGTTTGCGGAACTCGGGGAACCGCTTGGGGATGTGGTTGAACCATTCGCGCAGTTCGTCGCTCGGGGCCAGCTGGCGTGCCCGCTCGTCCAACTTTGCGTGCTCGCGCGAGACCCCGCGCGGCCAGATGTGGTCGATCAGCACTCGGTAGCCATCGTCGGGCGCGGCCGGCTCGTAAACCCGCTTGGCGCGAACGTCCTCGTCAGTCACCGGGGACCGTCAGCATCCGTCCACGGGTGGAACCGCCGCTCACTCAGAGCCACCGCGACTCGTGTCAACGAGGCCGAGTTCCGGGTCGATCGTCGACTCTGGGGACGTCGCGACGCTGCATAGGTTGCGAGTGGCGCCGGTGAGAACTGGATGGTGCTGCCGAGCATTCTGACCTTTCAATAGCCGGTCGGCGCGCTGCATTCGTAGAGGCGCGTCTGCCTGACCGAGCGTTGGGGCCAGTGATCTGCAGTCAACCAAACCTTTGGGGTCGACCTCGCCCATGGGTATCAGCCGACGATTGAAAGCAGGCGGGGACACATGCCACGGAAATGGGCCGGTGCTACGCTCTGTGGGTCGGTCCAACCGAGGCGAGCATCTGACGCTCCTGTCCGAACCGGCTCGGGGTCGGCCACCCGCATCCGGCCGACAAGGATCATCGACTCAAGGCTCCCATTTGGAGTGTGCGCCGGTGTCGGTCGATGGGAAGGGAGCGCTATGACCGCTCTTATTATCCTGATCGTCGCCGCGCTTGTCGTCCTCGTGGTCGGCCTGCTTGCGTCTGTTCGCATCCTCAAGCAGTACGAACGGGGAGTCCAGTTTCGCCTGGGCAAGGTGAAGGACGGAGCCCGCGGCCCCGGCGTGATCCTGATCATGCCGTTCGTCGACCATGTGCATCGCGTGTCACTTCGAATCGTCACCATGCCGATCCAGTCGCAGGGCATAATCACTCGCGACAACGTCTCGGTCGACGTATCCGCCGTCGCCTACTTCCGGATCAAGGACGCGGTGAAATCGGTGATTGCGATCGAGAACGTCAGCGAGGCGATCAACCAGATCGCCCAGACGACACTGCGAGCCGTGGTCGGTCGTCACACGCTGGACGAGACGCTCTCAGAGACCGACAAGATCAACCAGAACATCCGCGAGATCCTCGACATCCAGACCGAGGATTGGGGTGTTGAGGTGACCGTGGTCGAGGTGAAGGACATCCAGCTGCCTGAGTCGATGAAGCGGGCGATGGCCCGTCAGGCGGAGGCCGAGCGCGAGAAGCGTGCCAAGATCATCGCCGCCGAGGGCGAAGCTTTGGCCGCGGGCGAGCTCGCCCGTGCCTCTGACGTGATGATGGAGCACCCGCTCGCGCTGCAGCTTCGAAACCTGCAGTCACTGGTCGAGCTGGGCGTCGATAAGAACACCACCGTCGTGTTCCCGGCACCGTTGATGAGCACCATCCAGGAGCTCACGTCGTTCCTCGGCCGCGAAAACGCGGCCAGCACCGCCCATCAACTGGCGCCCGGCCACACCAACGGCGAAGTCACCCACTCGGTCGACACCACCGCCTGACAGCGCCGATATCCCGTTCCGAAAGGATGAATAAGTGACGCAGCGAATCGATGGTTCTGCTTCGGGCGGCCCTACCGGGCACACGGGGCGCAAGGTGCTGGTGGTAAGTACGTTGTCCCGCTCCCCGGAGGCGCTGCGAGAGGCCGTGGGCGGCGAGATCGACGAGTTGCGAGTGGTCGTACCGATGGTGCGTCAATCACGATTGCAATGGCTCACGAACGCCGACGATCAGACCCGAGAACAAGCTGAAGGAGCCGCCGCGGAGCTCGGTCGCCGACTCCCGTCGAAGGAAACCGAGTCAACCGCCGGCGACTCCGATCCCTTGGTCGCGGTGCAGGACGCGCTCCGCGAGTTCGCCGCCGACGAAGTGGTGGTGGTCACTCACCCCGACGAGGAGGCCAGCTGGTTGGAGGAGGGCAAAGGCCGGGCAATCGTGAAGGAGCTTCACGGCGTACCGGTCACAAGACTCGAGCTCAGCGACTGAGAGCCGGTGGCGCACCGATTCGGCCGTGCCGAGAATGGTTAGAGCGGAGATATGCTGCTGCGGTGAGTAACAGGGCCGCTCTGGCGCCGACACCGAAGAACATGATCTGGGTCGGCGGAGGCGAGTTTCTGATGGGCTCCGACGACTTCTATCCCGAGGAGCGGCCGCCGCATCGAGTCGCGGTGGACGGCTTCTGGATGGACGAGCATCCGGTGACCGTGGCCGAGTTCCGGCGCTTCGTGAAGGACACCGGTCACGTCACCTGGGCCGAGCTCGCGCCCGATCCGGCGCAGTACCCGGATGCGCTGCCGGAGCTGCTGGTGCCTGGCTCGTTGGTCTTCACAGGGTCGAGCGGTCCCGTCGATCTCAGCGACCACCGGAACTGGTGGTCGTGGGTGCCGGGCGCGCAGTGGCGGCACCCCGAGGGTCCGGGAAGCACGCTGCACGGACGCGAACGGCATCCGGTCACCCACGTCTCCCACGGCGACGCCGCCGCCTACGCCGATTGGGCCGGCAAGGAGCTGCCGAGCGAGGCTGAGTGGGAGTTTGCCGCGCGCGGAGGTCTGGAAGGTGCCGTCTTCCCCTGGGGCGACGATCCCGCGCCGCGGGGGCGAATGATGGCCAACACCTGGCAAGGCGAGTTCCCGTGGCAGAACCTGCTTCTCGACCGCTACGAGGGCACCTCCCCGGTCAACCACTTCCCGCCCAACGGCTACGGGCTCCACGATATGGCAGGGAACGTGTGGGAGTGGACGGCAGACGTCTTCGCCCCGACCCACGCCGACCACGAGCCTAAGCCGTGCTGCGGTCCGCGGAACCCGAGAGGCACGCCGACCAGTGGGGTCGGCAGTGGCGACCGGTTTCCGCGCTTTGTGATTAAGGGCGGATCGCACCTCTGCGCGCCCAACTACTGTCTCCGCTACCGACCGGCGGCCCGGCAGGCAGAGTCCGTCGACACCACCACCAGCCATGTCGGCTTCCGCTGCATCCAGAGGCCTCACCGAGTCGAGTGACGTGTCGCGTCACCGCGGTCTCGTAAGCCTCCCGCCGGTCACTGCCGGGCCATCGCGACGCGGAGTCGTTCCTCGGGCGTGATCAGGTGGTCGGCGTCTTGCGCGTCTTCGCCCAGGTCGATCTGCACCCAGTTGATCGTGCCGTTGAACACACTGCCTTCCCCCTGATAGTCGTCGCTGACCGGGGACGCAGTGTCCTGTCCCACGTCGGCGGTCTCGTCCGCGGAGAAGATCAGTGGCACGGTCGCCTCGACACGGCCCTCACCCGCGTTCCCGCCGTCCAGGAAGAGCGTGACGGCGCCGCCCTTGGCCAGGCCACCGCCGTCATAGGCAAACTCCATCCGCACCTGGTGCGTTCCGGGCGGGATCGGGGCGTCCGCTTCGATCTTGAAGCGCTGCAAGCCGAGCAGGTTGTAGCAGTAGGTGAGACGCCCATCATTCGCATACAGGCTCCAGCCGGCGAAGGCCCCGCCCTGGGCGAAGATCACGCCCTTGGCGCCCGCCTCGGGCACGACCACCTCGGCCGTGACCGCGTGGGACTTGTTCTTGGTGTTGATGAGGCTGTTCTCGCTGAGGCGGCCCATGCCGCCGAACAGCAGCTGAGAGTTCCCCTTCACGAGCTCCGGCCGGCCCACGAGCTCGGCGTTGAAGCGCTCGATGCGACGGTCGTCGAGCGGAAGCACGTTGTACTTGTGCGCCTCCTCCAGCCACAGCTGTTGCAGCTCCGCCAGCTTCTCCGGCATCTCACCGGCGAGGTCGTGCGACTGGCTCCAGTCGGAGCTCGTGTCGTAGAGCTCCCAGACGTCGTCTGCGAACGCGGGCATCTCCTCGAACGTCCAGGGCGTCGAGTGGCGCGTGACGGCTGTCCAGCCCTGATGGTAGATACCACGGTTGCAGAACATCTCGAAGTACTGCGTCTGGCGGCGCTCAGCGGAGTTCCCGTCGTCGAACGAGTACACCATGCTCACGCCCGCGATCGGCTCCTGGGCAACGCCGTTCACCGTCTTCGGCTGGGGCAGTCCGGCCGCTTCGAGCACGGTGGGCGCGACGTCGATCACGTGGTGGAACTGCGAGCGCACCTCGCCGCGCGCCGCCATCCCGCGTGGCCAGTGGATGATGGTGCCGTTTCGCGTTCCGCCCCAGTGCGACGCGACCTGCTTCGTCCACTGGTAGGGCGTGTCCATCGCGTGCGCCCAGCCGACCGCGAAGTGGTTGTAGGCCCTCGGCGTCCCGAAGTCATCGATGTGTGCGGTCAGGAACTCGGGCGTCTCGAGCGCCGCGGCGCCGTTGAAGATGAAGGTCTCGTTGAAGCTGCCGTTGATCGTGCCCTCGGCGCTGGCCCCGTTGTCGCCGATGATGTAGTAGACGAGCGTGTCCTCGAGCACGCCGAGGTCCTCGAGCGCATCGACGAGCCGTCCGATGTGGTGGTCGGTGTGCTCGAGGAAACCGGCGTAGACCTCCATCTGCCGCGCGAGCACCGGCTTGAGCTCGTCGGGCATGTCGTCCCAGGCGGGGATCTCCGCGTGCCGCGCGGTCAGCTCTGTGTCCGCGGGCACGACTCCCAGCTCCTTCTGGCGGGCCAGCGTCTCCTCGCGCAGCGCATCCCAACCCTTGTCGAATCGCCCCTTGTACTTGTCCGACCACTCCGTCGGCACGTGGTGCGGAGCGTGCGTTGCGCCGGGTGCGTAATACATGAAGAAGGGCTTGTCGGGCATCAGCGATTTCTGCTGGCGCGCCCACTTGATCGCCTTGTCGGTCATGTCGTCGGTGAAGTGGTAGCCCTCCTCCGGCGTCGTCTCGGGCTCGACCGGCGTCGTTCCCTCGTAGACGGCCGGGTAGTACTGGTTCGTCTCGCCGCCGATGAAGCCATAGAAGTACTCAAAGCCGCCGCCGCCGGTCGGCCAGGCATCGAACGGACCCATCGGGCTCGACTGCCATACCGGTACCTCGTGGCATTTGCCGAACTGCGCCGTCGAATAGCCGTTCAGCAGCAGCGTCTGCGCAAGCGGCGCGCACGTATTGGGACGGACAGAGCTGTAACCGGGCGCCGAGGTGGCGAGCTCGGTAATGACCCCCATCCCGACCGTGTGGTGGTTTCGCCCAGACAGCAGCGCAGCCCGCGTTGGCGCGCAGAGAGCCGTCGTGTGGAAACGGTTGTACTTCAGGCCATTTCCAGCCAACCGCTCGGCGGTCTGCGTCGCGCACGGCCCGCCGAACGCACTCGACGCGGCGAAGCCGACATCGTCGAGCAAGATGACGAGCACGTTCGGGGCGCCCGCTGGCGGCCGCAGCGGCTCGATCGCCGGGAACGCTGTGTCCGCATCGTTCGCGTCGAACGGAAGCGTCCCCTGGAACGGTCGGTCCGGGATCGGCAGGGCGTCGCGTGAGCTCTCGTCAGTCATAGTCGACTCCTCCTCGCGCCTCGCGAGCGCCTAGGCTTGATCGCGTCGAATTCCCCATGGGCCGCGCCATCGCGCAGCGGTCGCGTCGCTGCCGGTACAAGGACCGCCTTGTCGGCTGCGCCATCCTACAGTGCCCTTGAGGCGCGGTGGCGCCGACACCGCTTCGGTGGGCGGTCCGTGAACGGAGGATCGAATCGGCTAGGGTGGCCACGAGCCACCGACCTTCGAGACACTCAGCCAACGAAGGAGCTCAGGAATGCCGCTCTTGAGAGGCCGCCGCGACGACGGCGGGACGACGTACCAGATGCGCGAGAAGCTCTTCGCGATCGGCGACGATTACTGGATTGAGACCGACGACGGCGAACGGGTGTTCAAAGTGAACGGGAAGGCGTTCCGGATCCGTGACACGTTCGTGCTCGAGACGCCCGGAGGCGACGAGCTCTTCACGATCCAGGAGAAGAAGCTCAGCGTGCGCGACAAAATGAAGATCGAGCGTGACGGGCAAACCGTGGCCACGGTCAGGAAGGCGCTCGTCAGCCCGCTCCGCGACCGCTTCTCGGTCGACGTCGAGGACGGCGAGGACCTGGAGGCGAAGGGCAACATCGTCGACCACGAGTACAAGATCGAGCGCGGCGGCGACAAGGTGGCCGAGGTGTCGAAGCGGTGGTTCCGCGTGCGTGACACCTACGGCATCGAGATAGCGCCCGACCAGGACGACGCATTGATTCTCGCAATCACGGTCTGCATCGACCAGATGACGCATGACGTCGGGTGACGTCTGCCGCCACTGCTGGCGCTGCCGGCAGCGGCAGCGCACACGAGAAGGCGGTGGACAGGAGCAGCGGGGCGTTCACGCAGACTTTTGAACGCGTGAAAGGGACTTGGAGCCGTCGGGGTTTGCGGGCAGATAGGCCGGAGGTCCTATGCCGCTCCGCTAGGCCTTGTGGCCCCCAGTCCTTGGTCGAGCAAGTACGTGAGCCGGGCGAAGGTTTCGTCGACGTCAAGCGGGAGACCGAAGCCGCCACCGGCCTCGAGCGAGACGAATCCGTGGAGGGCGGCGCGGATGATGCGGGTGGCGTGAATCGCGTCGTCCGACTCGAGACCGTAGCCGCGTAGCACGGCGAGCACGACGTCGACAGCCTCGGCGCCGGCAGCGGTGGCTTCCGCATCGTCCGGGTCGGGTGCACGCTGGAGCGCCGCGTAGCTGCCCGGATGCTCGCGGGCGTAGCTGCGGTACGCGTCGGCCACGGCCGTGAGCGCGTCGCCGCGGGCGCGGCCCGCGGCCGCCGTCTGCATCGCCGCGGCGAGCTGGCGGGCACCGCGAGCCGCGAGCCGACGCCGCAGGTCGGCAAGCCCCTTGATGTGAACGTAGAGCGAGGGCGGACGTACTCCGAGCTTTCGGGCAAGCATCGCCAGCGTGACCGCGTCGAGACCGTTGGCGTCCGCCAACTCCTCGGCGGCGCCGACAACCGCCTCGCTGTCGAGGCCGGCGCGTGCCATCAGCCCTCGACCGCCGCGTCCGCGGCCGGTAGTGACTTGCGGGCGCGCGCGATCGCCCGGTCCATCGCGGCACCCGGATCGCGTTGGGAAGGCCCGTGCCCGACCACGAGCAGCGCCGGGTCGAGCGCGCGCAGCGCCCGTGCCGACTCGACGTCCTTTGCGCGGTCCCAGGTCGCCATCGCCGCAAACGGAAAGCGGAGATAGAAATGGCTCGTGACCGCGAGGTGACCGTAGGCGGTGAAGACGTCGCCCGCGATCAGCGTGCGATCGCGCGTGTCGAGGAACGCGACGTGGCCGGGACTGTGACCCGGGCTGGCCACGACCTCGAGGCTGCCGACCCGGTCGCCGGCCGAAAGCCGCACGTCCGGCACCGTTTCGACCTTTGGCCAACTGCCCGGCAGCTTGCCCTCGACGACCGTCTCGCCGGCGAGGACGCGGGCATCCACCTCGGGCATGAGCACCTCAACCGACCCGCCCAGCCGCTGCTTCAGCGCATCGAGCGAGCCGACGTGATCGCCGTGGCCGTGCGTCAACGCGATCCGCCGGATCGCCTCGCCCGCTTCCTCCGCGGCAGCGATCAGCGCCCCGGCGCCTCCGCTGAGCGTCGTGTCGACCAACGTGAAGCCGTCTTCCTCGCGAACGAGGAACGCGTTGACGAAACGCCAACGGGTCAGCTGCGTCAGGTTCTCCGTGAGTGCTGTGGACCTCATCTGGTCTTCCTTTCTTCCTATTGATCATAGGATGCTACCTCATATCAGTAGGTACGTGCCAACCAGTAGCATCGAGACGAAACCGGAGGTGTGGGCGTGCGGAAGGTCGTCGTTTACGAGTTGTTGTCCCTCGATGGGGTTGCCGAGGACCCGGATGCTTTCATCGCCGAGTGGGACGACGCGATGGACGCCAACCTGGGCTCGGTGATCGCGACACAGGACGCGGTCATCCTTGGCCGCCGCAGCTACACCGCGTGGGCGCAGTTCTGGCCGAGCAGCGAGATCGAGCCATTCGCGACGTTCATCAACGGGGTCACGAAGCATGTCGCGACATCGACGCCCCTTGACCGTGATTGGGCCAACGCGACGGTGCTCGACGGCGGGCTGGTCGAGTTCGTTTGGGATCTCAAGCAGCAGCCCGGAGGCGATGTCGGCGTTCACGCGAGCATCTCGGTCGCTCAGGAGCTCCTCGCCGCCGGCGTAGTCGACGAGCTCAGACTCGTGATCGCGCCGAGGATCGCCGGCGGCGGACGACGACTGCTCGATGGCTTGCCATCGATTCAGCTCGAAACGATCCAAAGCGAGATGTCGCCGACCGGCCATCTGCTCGTCGCCTATCGCGTCATTCGCTAGAGCGACGTGGCGAGCAGTTCACGGGCGGAGCGATGCCGGCATGGGTGATGGCACCGCCCCGTCGAAAGCGGTCAGGTCGGGAGCCCCAGTCTGGCCACGAACCCGCCGCTCGTGGTGCGACCCGCGTCGAAGCGGCCGCCGCAAAGGGCGACTCCGCAGGCGGGCTCGTGTTGTCGGACCGAGCGGGTGATTTACAGCCGACAGAGATCGGCCAACCGGCTGAGGCGAACTAACGCCGCCCGAAGATGCTGAGGAAGAACAGGAAGACGTTCAGGACGTCGAGGAAGATCGAGGCCGCTAGCAGCGGCGCGACCCGGATGTCCTGGGAGCGGCGCAGGCGCTGGAAGTCGACCATCGTGAAGCCGGCGAAGATGATCAGTCCCAGCACCGCGTAGATCAGCTGGCCGTTCGGGATCCGTACGAAGATCGTGACGATGCCGAAGAGGATCAGCGCCAACAGCGCGAAGAACAGGAGCCGGGCGAGGCCGGAGAGGTCGCGCCGGGTCGCGTATCCGGCGGCTCCGAACCCGGCGATGAACAGCGCGGTTGCGCCGCCCGCCTGCCACACCGCCTGCGGGTTCGTGCTGACGTAGTAGGCGATCGTGGGCGCAACCGCGAGCCCCATCACGAGGCCGAACGTCAGCAACAGGACGATGGCGAGCTGCTCCGACCGCTGCGCCGCTGCCTGCAGCCCGAACAGGCAGACGATCGCGACGATGAACCACAGCCAGCCCCACTGATAGGCCATGTCGCGGCCGAGGTAGGCGCCCAGCGCGAAGAACGCTGAGGTCAGCGCCACGAATCCCATCGTCTGCCCGAACAGGGCGTGCGACTCGTCGCGCGTGAGGACCGGGGAGGCGCTGGTGTCCGAGATCACCCGTCAACAGTACCCACCGCGTGATGCCGGTTCAAGCCGTGCCGGCGTCCTCGGCTTGACATATGTCGATATAGATATATGATCTAGCCATGGCACGAGCAGCCACGACCGCAGACGCGTTCAACGCCGTTGCCGAGCCCCGGCGCCGGCAGATCCTGGACATCCTGGTCGACGGGGAGCGACCCGTGAACGACCTGGTCGGCCTCACGGGGCTACCACAGCCGCAGGTGTCGAGGCACCTGCGGGTGTTGCGCGAGGTGAGAGCGGTGGACGTGCGCGACCACGGGCGGCAGCGGCTGTACCGGATCAACGGCCAGGCGCTGAAGCCCATCCACGACTGGGTGGCGGCCTACGAGCGCTCCTGGTCGGAGCGGTTCGGCCAGCTCGATGCCGTGCTCGAGGAACTTCAAGCGGAGGAGGTAGACGATGGCAGCGACGAGTAGCGGGACGGCGACGGTGACGCTCCCGACGGATCGGCAGATCCTGATCACACGCGAGTTCGACG
>Ga0164307_10000123_pt1 | contig 34046 bp, 25 predicted proteins | sample Whisoiple_243_MG_FD_110214 | JGI IMG/M metagenome (GOLD analysis project Ga0164307, IMG submission 110214) | Soil microbial communities amended with fresh organic matter from upstate New York, USA - Whitman soil sample_243_MG | ecosystem: Environmental > Terrestrial > Soil > Unclassified >...
ACTGGCCGCGCTTTTCTAAAGTCTGATCGAGAGCGCAAAGACTCGCGGGGGCGGCCCGCACTCGTACCCAAAAAGCCGCTACGAGCGAGGCGCGGCGCGGCGCGGGGACACCGTGTTGCTCCCGCATCGGCTCGCGTAGCGAGCTAACACCTCGTCAACTACGATGTCTAGACTGCCGTCAAGACGGTGGGTGTTGAGCGAGGACTGACCCTCGGGCAGCCCGAAACTCAGGACAAGCGGACAAGCTGGTTGCCAACATCTTCCTGTCCGAGACCCTGACGGGAGTTCATAGCCAGCTCGGACGCTTGAGCCGTCCAAGCTTCGGCGTTTGCCCCAGTCTAAGCGGGCCCGTAGCGGGACCTCAGTTCTGACATTATGTCTTGCGAACGGGGGCAGCGACAAGTTTCCCAACGCGGTCGGCCAGGGGCCTGTGATCTTGCTCATTCGTCGTGAGTATCGTGGAGCCGTCCGGTGCCAACGCCGCGAAGACGGCGTCTCCAAGACCACGGCACGATGCCCGTGGCACGTCACCTCCCTCAAGCACGGCTCTAAGCGCATCCGCACGGCGGAGCAGTTCCGGCTTGGGCTTCGCGGCGTTTTGTTCTTCCGTGGCTTCTAGGATCTTGGTGAGCGCATCTGCTTGCTGGCGAAGGTGCGCGGTGAGCCCGCATTCGGCGGATTTCGCGCGATCCATCCTCTTCCCCGTCGCGCGCAGCTCCTCTCCGTCTTGCTCAATTTGCACCTTCTCGAGACAGGGAAGCGGATGAGTTCGCTTCGTGCAAATCGTATCAATTCCCGCTACAGCGTCAAAGATCTTGTTGGCCAGATGGGTGCGAATGAAGCGAAGCCTGAAGCGTTCCCCGTCCATCCACGCCATCTCGCGCTCCTCGATGATCCGCTCGTACTCAACCAGCGTCGCGAGCCGCGCTCCGCTCAGCGCGCCGAGCGCTGTTAAGAACTTGTTTCGCTGTGGATTCGGGCCCAGCGCTGCAACCTTGGCATGAACATCGTCCAAGGTTCTCTTGTCCGCGAAGCAGTTGTGCGCGTACACGTAGTTGCAGAGTGGACCGGCTTGAAATTCGCGAACCGCATAGTCAGGCAGCAGCGTCTCCGTGTAGAGCTGCAGTGCTTCGAGCGCAGCATCACGCGCTGTATCCCATTTCAACAAAGCGTCAGTGAGTATCGTCGTGTCGACATATGCTGAGCTACTCGACGTCATCAGGTGCCTCCACGCACGACAAATCCGCCAGCTGAACAGTGAGTTCGTCGACAACGCAACCGCTTGCCCTAAGCTTGCGACGAAGTTCCACGCAAGTTGACGAAAAGACCGGCGAGTCGCCAGCCAAGTGCGCAACCCCACCACGGATTGCGTCGAGCTGCTCCGCCGTAGGATAGCCGCGCATATGGCGCACAGCTATCATGATCGAATGAAGTAGGTTCTGCTGCATCGTCGTCAGCACGGGCAAGCCAAAGGCGAGGGTCAGATCGTCCCACGTTCTCGGCAAGATGCGATAGGCCCCACCGGCGGTCTCCGGCCGTCTCAGCAGCCGACGTGCTTGATCAATGGTGTCGCGAATCTGGTCAAGATCAGGCACATCGTCGTTCGGCCCTTCTTCATCAAGGGACCAAGAACCGGCTTCGAGAACAAGGCATCCCATCGTTCAAACCCCAATTCGAAGAGCGCTCTTCAATCGCGCGATGTCCGAATCGATCGAGAAATCGGTGCGCCTGAACAGCTTTCCGATCGTCTCCTGCATGTCGGCAACCGGCACAAGCGAGCGATGCAAACCAAGGTCGGCGAGCGGCCCCCCCAGGCTTTCCTTCAATGCTTTTTCGAGGTCGTCGGGCTTGACGTTGCTCGATTGAGGAGCGGCCGAAGACTTGGAACGTTCCGTAGCGTTCGCACGAAGTATTCTAACCCCGGAACGAGATCGTTGCGATCCGGTGTCACAACCAGGAATGGATTCACGCGCATGCCCACTTCAAGTTCGCGCCAAGGTGGGTATGCGTCCGGCATCGGCTTGTCATTCTCCAGTGCGCTCACGAGCACCATCACGCCGTGTGCGAACCCCCAGACGCCCGGCGGAAGGTCCAACACCACGTCTGTCAGGTCAGGGACGTTGCTAAGGAGGCCATCGATCAGCCATGACAAGCGGCATACCCAATCAAATGCGCGGGTCGAGTCCAACCATCGTAGCGAAGCTCGAACGTCGCCCAGAATAGCGGATGAGGGAAGGTACCGAACGCCGTCGTTGCTCTCGTTGCGCCAGAGTGCCGCGTCGGCACGCACGTCTGGATCGTAGCCGAGCACGTCGTTGAGATACGGTGGTTGCACATTGCCGCGTTTGCTCGCCGCCCTGTCTGCGCGCAACGACCGCGTTTCGCTCCAATTCAAGTATTGACCCGAGGGCGGGACTTTCAAGGACGGCGCTCCACTCTCATCGAGGGCGAGCTTCGGTGAGCACAACGGTAGACCATCCGCCAAAGAGGTCCCAGTAAAGTCAGCATCGATCACAACTGGTACCCCGCCCTCTGACGCAACCAGTTTAGCCAAAACAACTGCGAGGCTGGACTTCCCGACGCCACCCTTCACCGAGCAGAACGTGTGAAGTCTGATGACTCGCTTCATGTTTCCTCGATCCCCAGTGCCGCAACGAGTTTTTGAACATCACCGTCCGACCGCATCGGCTCCTCACGGCTCAGCCCGGCCAACGCGTTGAGAGCATTGGGTCCGCCCGTCTCACCAGCACGAATGACGGCGCGTCCAATCGCAGACGCGACCCGCAGTAGGTCTAGCCCCTGCTCAGAGCAGGCAGAGAATAGCCGTTGCGCGGCGCGTTCTACTTCCCCCTGACTACGTGACGCGAGCGACGCTAGATATTCTCCGCAGACAAACGAAAAGCGGCGGTCGGCGAGGCGGCTAAGCTGCATCTCGAGCAGTTCTGCGTCCGGCACGATCTGGATCCTCGTCGCAAGCGAGCTACACGCGATCCACCTCCATTGAGTTGCGGTCGCCCCAACGTCGAGACCAAGAACGAAGTCACGAAGCGCTTCGAGCTCGCGTAGTTCCAGCTGGCTCGCCGACGCGCAGAAGGAAGCGAGGACCTGCCAATGAAAGTTCAGCATCTGCGACGACTCGTCTGGTCGAATCGGAAGATTCGCGATCCGCCTCATGCGAGCTGGCACGTCAAGCTTCTCCATCCCTTGGCTGTCCAGTCTTAGCAACGCGGACAGTGCCAAGTCAGGAATATTTCCCGGCCCTTCCCAATCCAGCTGCGTCTTGGGAAAACGACCGTCGCCCTCGCGCGACGCAATCTCTGATAGTTTCGCCTGAAGGCCCGGAGATGCCGGACTCCAGAGCTCGGGACGCTGGTCGTCTTCCGACGAGGCGTCAGGGGCGGTCGAGACCAACGCGCTCGCGACCGTGTCGGACTGCGAAAGCGCGTACAACATGATGGCCAGGCGATGATTGAATCGTTCCGGGGAAAAGTTGATCGGGTCAAGAAAGTCTGGTGCGTCCCGCGCGGGAGGCGCCAAGGCGCTTAGTTGCTCAAGGTATTCCTGTCGCAAAGAAGGGGCCACCTGCGCCAATTGATAAAATAACCATTGGCTCGTCCGATACGTTAGCCACACGCCGTCGAGACTGCTGATTTGTTCCGGAAACAGGACCAGCTGCAGTGTCGTCCTACAGAGCCGCATCGTCGCAGCCTCGCGTGATGCAAGCGATCCCGCAGAGGCGTCGGCGTCGCATTCCTCAAGCAGACGAAGAAAGAGCGACGGCAAATGCGTGCGGAGATCAACCTGCCCACTTGTACTCGATACAACGGGCTGCGCGGCAGCTGCTACACGCAGGAAGATGACATGACTGGCGATTCGGCACGCGGGGACCTCATGAGATTGGGCTAGCTCGTCGAGTGCCTCTTGGATGTGTTCCGCGCGCTTGTCGCTGTTCAGGCGAGTGAAGACCGTCGCGGCCACGAGCCAGCCCGGCGTCTCCGATGCGAGTCGCATCAGGTGCCATACGTCCGGGCGGCCCTTCCAAACGCCGCGCGTGGCGCGCGCGGTTAAGAGCGTCGCCAGCCCCAAATTCTCCGTGTTTCCGCTGTCGAACAGGGATCTGGCCTCCTCTTCCAAACTCTCCGGCGGTTCGGAGAGGATGCGTTTCAGATCCAGTAGCCGTGGCCTGCCAGACAGGTCGCTCCGTAGCGATTGTGCCCACGCAACCAAATTCGCCGGGTCATCCCGAACGACGCGCCACAGGCCCTGCACTGCCCGGCGCGCGTAGGTTCGCCTGGCACGTTCCTCGCGAGGTTTTTTCGCAAGACGCCGAAGTGCCGAAGACAGTTGACCATCATTGGGGCCTTGAGTCGAAGCAAGTTGAAGCGCGTTCTCCGTCAACCACTCGGTCTTGCACCGCAGCACCAGCGCTTCAACGGGAGCGACCACTGCGATTTTCGGAAGACCGTTGTCATCACGCACAATGTATTGCGCGTCGCGGTCACCGAGGCGCACTTCGCCGCGGAGAAGGAGTTCTGCACCGCGGAGCAGCATGGCCTCGTAGGTCATCTCGATTGCATTCTCACCCAAGCCAGCGATTCCGAAGTTCGACAAGGGTCGCTCCTTCCAATTGGCGGATAGAATTGCCAGGGCTTCCAGATCGGATCCCGTCATGTGGACCAGGGCAACCTCCGTCCCGCTAACCATCGCGTTCTTTGGGGCCACCCAGTTTTGCGCTGTCGTCAGTGCCGCCACGGGGCTCTGCTTGGGTTCCCCTCGCGAGGATTGATCCAAATTGGCCCAAGCCGTGCCAAGCGAACGTTGCCGTGCGCGTTCTCGCGACGGACTCGTGCCGCACCAGTCCGCAATGCCTTGCCACAGCCGACGTCCAGGCGTTTCGCCATCAAAGGTTATACCTGTGGACGTTTTTGATGCGACGCGTGTCCAGTCAGTAGCCGTGCGCAGCGCGACGAACATTAGGCCCTCGGAAAGGGTATTTCGGCTGGACTGGCCAGATATGAATTCGAGTTCCCCCAGCAACGGTTCCACGACCGCCCTCGTCAGGCTTTCATCTGTTTGCTCTGGGATCTGGCATCCAGCTGAAAAAATTGCGCTCGCGTAGGTTTGCGCTACGCGCAGGCGCGCCAAGTCACCAACGATGTGCGCAGGGCTCGCGGCTATCCAACACGCGGCCCTCAGAAGCCCCCTTGGCCTCGTTTTACCGAGTCCTTGAAACCGTCGCGCGAGTTCTAAAAGATCGTCAGGATCATACGCATCGACGAATCCCATCGATGCCAATCGATCAAGGGTGCTGGCTCGTCGTTCACCCGTTACCAATAGCCGAACGAAGCGCGGGAACCCGATCGTTCGATTCTGAACGCGACGCATACTTGTGGCGAGCGTTTGGTAAACTGCGGCGCGATTTTCCCAGCCCTTCATGACCTCTGTCATCAGTTCGGGAGCACCAAGCACGCTCGCTCCGAAAGCGTCGACTGTTACCCGAACGGCAGCCGGTGAGTCTGCGAGGTACGCCCAATAGCGACTCTTGTCCAACATCGGCTCGAGGAAAATCTCGCCGAAGGGCGTCGGCAGATCGCCTATCTGCATGGGATCGTCAGCAGAGTGCGCCATGACGACCCAGCCGCTCGACGCTCCTGCCCCGAGCTGATCATGGAGGGACGCGGCTAGCTCATAGGCTCGAGTCGCACCGCTCATTTGCTCAAGTTCTGCGTGTAACCCCTCTTGGTCGCCCGGGTGCCGCACAAGCTGGCCACCGATAGCGCGGACCAAGTCTTGAAGGACACCAATAGCCCTGAGTCGCCCAAGCCAAAAGGGGTCAACGCGGAAGCGCGCGTCGCTTGCTAGTGCAGGTGAGTCGACCTCGTCGGCCGGAATGTATTTTTTGAGATCCGCTTCCTGCTGGGGGTAAATCAGACCTTTCTCTTTGAGCAGCACCAGCAACGTATTCGAGCTAATCGTTGGCGCGTTCGTGTCTTCGGGAAGGCGACTCAACAGTTGAAGTACGTCAAGGGGTTGACCCTGACGTTGACGGCTAACTACTTCGGCAAGCGCTTGGCGCTCTTGCGCCAGCCGTTCGAAGTTTTCGGCGAATACAACCAGCCTCCCGTTCGCACCAAGCGCTTCCCTTGTCACCTGCAGCAGGTCCAGCGCTGCGAGCAAATAGAGCTCTGCCAACGAGACCACAATTTCGATCCCGCTCAAGGCGGGTACCGCGGAGTCACCGTGAAGGTCATGATAAGAACAGAACGACCATTGGGCGCCCGTAGCTGTCACGCGAGAGAACAGCTCGGCGAGACGCAGGCGATTTGACGAGCAAAGCGTTTCGATCGGAATAGCGCCGGCTTGATAGAGTCGTTGGCGAATCGCGTGTGCTTCGGAGTCAGAGCGAAGCATTGTGGGAAGTTCGTCTATGTTGAAACCCTTCAGACGACCCGCATCGATCAAGAGACGATAGTCGATCGGCGGCTCCGCGGCGATCTCATGACCGAGCAACGATGAAAGATGCAATCTTGCCTCTTCAGCGAGAGGGACCGCTCCAAAGCGCTCCCTGATGGCCTGGATGCAGCGAACGATCCGCTTTTCATGCTGGGGATCATTCGAACGCGCGTGCGCCCCGCGATGCACTTGTATCGAGCCACAGAAAACGATGTCCTGCAGAGTGAGCCGATCCCAATAAGACTCGATCAGAGCCCATGCCTCGTCGGCGGCGTCCAAGAATCGGCCGAGGGCCGCGAGAATTCGGACGCGATGCATTTGGGCGCGCGCGTCATCAGGGTAAAGTTCCAAATATTTTGACCAATAAGCGGGCGCGGCAGGCAAAGAACAGTGCTCGGCAACTTGGGCAAGCAAACTGAGAACGCGCGCGTCGCCATCACCCTCAACGCCTTCGAGCAATCTCCAAGCGTCCGCGTAGCTTCCAACTCGGGCGAGTTGCTCCGATAAAACAATTCGATGGTAGAGCGTCGGGAACTGTTCGAACACGAAGCGCGCGCGAGGTATCGCCTCCGAATGCCTACCTGCCTGAGCCAGAAGATGGGCAGCGATGTACTCGATTGGCACGCGGCGAGGCCACTGCTCCGACAAGCGAAGGATGCCAGCGAGCGCTTCCTCAAACCTTGAGACCGAAACAAGAAGCTTGATCAGGTACCAGTCGGGTCTCCATGACGGGCCCTCAACCCGAATCTTGGACCGTGCCGCCTCTAGCTGGCCGGACGCGACTAACTCGCGAACACTACGCTCCTCCGCGCCGTTCTCTGCCTCTGGAAGCTTGCCTAACCAATTCCAATCGCCGGCTAGATCGGCGACTTGCCATTCGATCACCCGAGCGTGACTGCTAATTCGCTCCGGGAGCCGATCATACTGCCCCGCAAGGAAGAGGCGTCGGCAGTCCGCGAGAATGGCGATCCTTTGCGGGACCGGAATGACGTGCTCGCCTGGATCGTCAAGCAAGGCCTTGAATAGCAGAGCTGACAAGAGCACCGCACAATTGATCTCAATAATCGCGTCGGATGAAGTTCGCAGAATTTCCTGAATTGTGTCGTAGCATGCCTGCAAATCGCCCTGCTCAAGCTGCAACGATGCTATCCGAGAGAGCGTCGTCGGCGGGAAGGCGCGCCCCTGCGGCAGAATACCCTCGGATATTTCGATGTTATGGAGCGCGAGTTGGTATGCCTCGGCGGCCTCCGCGTTAGGAGCAATGCTTTCGCGACTCGGCAGCAATGCGCGCGCCTTCGCGGCATCACCGACGACCGCCCAATGCTCGGCGATACGAATGCGAAGAATAGGGTTTACTTCACGGCCTTCGAGTGCAGCGAGAACACCGGCAGCATCGTCAGGCTGTTGGAGATTTACGAAGCAAGCCGATTCATTTAGTGCACACCGCACAACCCTTGTATCGAGCTGCGGCTTGGGCAACGACAGCGATTCCGCTTTTTCGCGCAGCTCGACGAAGGCAGAAAGCGCCTCCGTGAATTTCAACTCCGCAAAGAGCTGCTTGGCGTCCGCAAACCGCTGATCAAAGCCCTCCTCAACGGCCTCTTCAAGGCGCGCAATGTACATATCTCGGGCGACAAGTTGTCGACCCAACACGGCGCTCGCGATCGCGTCGACCTCCTTTTGCGCAATCGAACTTATTCTTGCGGTCAGCAGACGTGCAGCTTCCGCTTGAAGAACCCCGAGGCTCTTCGCGCATGCCGGATCGGTCCGCATCCAGTCTTGGAGTACCTCCGACGCACCCTTGGCAAGGGCCGCAACGAGAATCGGATACGGCAAAACATCAGAAGGCAGAACAACCTCTCGCGCTAGTCTCCGCAATGGCTCGACGTCATAAGCGTCGGGAGCCAACAGCTTGATGCGCTCGATCCTTCGCGCGCGTGTGCCCGTCACGTCCGCTAATGCGGATTGGTGTTGCACCAACAGGCGCTCGAGCTTCTCCACGATTTCCTCTGCTGACGCAGCCGACTCAAGCAAGGGAGCAACTTCGTCAACCCAAGCGCGGAATCCGGGATCAATCGAATCGTAGACAAACGAGGCCTGCGCGAACGGCGTGACGAGGCGCGGTGTGTCGTAGGGGGTTGCCACGCCTGCCCGCTGAACACCGAGATCGACTTCGGCGACCAGTAAGCCTTCGTCCCCACTTTGAAGGCGTCCCACCCCGTCGGGGAAGCTGCGTGTGTCGCTTGGCTCACTCCCCGCATAAATTGTAGAGCCTCCACCTTCAGCAGCATTGGCATGGAGCACTGGCCGACGTTTGCGCAACGCCTCCACGGAAGCCGACTTGCTGAAATCTTCCCTTGATCTCGAGGGCGTGAGACTGGGAACAGCAATCCACCGGCAGTCCTCAAGCAATGTCGCGTCAAACGACGGCTCATGGCGCCGTAGGAAGTCGAGGCAAATGAGCACGGCACCGCGCGTGCTGAACGGTAGATTGGTTGTGACTGGTTGCCATGCACCATCCAGCCGCAACCATGGTTCCCACTGGGAAGGGGTCATCTTGGGAACGCAGGCAAGCAGCTTGCCGCCCCCAAGAACGGGCGCGACCGCTTGGCCGAGGACAGCTTCGGTGCCGAGGCTCTGAAGCGCCCGGCGCGACGAACGGTCAACGATATGAGTGCCAGCCACGATGAGCATGTCAGTCGATGCGTCGAGGAGGTCGGGCAGAAGCTCGTGGGGAAGGCTGTATTCAGGAAAGACCAAGATCTTGATATTCCACGCGAGGGCCTGCTTGAGGACGGCCTGGATCTTCTTCCGCAGCTGACCGACGTAGGTATCTCGGAGGCGCTTTCCAAGCTCGCGAAGCTTCGGCGCAAGTCCTGGGGGGACCGAGGCGAAAATTGAGTCCTCTCCCAGCGTTGCAAAAGGATCCGCAAGCCACTCCAGCCGCGCAGGCCGAAACGCAAGCTGCACCACCCCAAGTCGCGCGTGCCGCGCTGTCGTCGCATCCGAATCTGCCTCGGTCATTCAGCGAGAACCCTAGCCGACCCTAAAGCTCCACGGGGGGCCGAGGTCGGTCCGGAGCAGATCTGGCCGCTCGGCCTGCTTCCGCCAACGTCGGGACAAGCGAGCGTCGCCATCCAGCGGACGCGCAACGGAGCCGGATTGCCGGTCTACGCGGACTGGACGGTAACGGGCCGGGTTCGGGCCTGGATTGGCGCACACCATCACCCCAATTGGTGCCGCCGGGAGTGACGACGAAGCGCAGTGTCAGCGTGCTGAGCGGTCGCACGACGTGTAATGGATGCACCAGGAACATGACCTTCGAACGTCGTGCGCGCCGAGGTCGCTTGGGTTCTCTCCGCGGCGCCTACACGTTCGCGCGCGCAACCATACCGCGGCACGCCACAGTCATTTATTTGCGCCCCGAATAGTATCGACTTTTTCAGTCTACCTCGCGTGCGTGAGTCGCCCCTGAACTTGCTTGTTGTGGATCGTCGCATTGGCAGTGGGAGCAAGCTGTCGACGCGGCCGCTGACGGCGTCGCATCGATAGCTACCAACAATTGCGGTTGTTGCCGTGCGTTTTCGGTCGTGAGGCAGCCCTCGCCTCTACGTGCGACTGGGTAAGGGCACCCACCAACGGAGACGTTGACGGACCAATTGACAGATATCGCGTAGACGGTGCTCGTGGCTCCTTTGCTCCGCTCGCGATTTGAACGAATCCTCATCTTACGTTTCACCGCATGCAACGCGCGGTGAAACGTAACGCTGTGAAACGCCGATGTAACGCTTGGTGAAACGCTGCTCGCGCGTAGATTGAAGATGATCGATCTTTCTATTTTTCTCGAGATCTAAGAAGCTCCCAGAAGAATTGAGATTTCTGGACCCGCGCGAGGGTGAAACCCAGGCAGGAGCGTTACGTGAAACGCCCGATGTAACGCTTGTAACGCTGAATGTAACGCGCTCGTAGCGGGCTGAAACGCGCGCATCGAGAGTAGGCAACGTCGGGAGTTCGGTGGTCGGTGTTCGACCAACCCACGGTCCATGTTGGCTAAGTGGCTCGGTGGCCGCGCCGCACTCCGCGAGCGTCAACGTTGCCCCGCGATGCGCGCCGAGACCGCGCCGATGGCAGGATTCAGCCCAACACGCGCCGACACCGCCCGGAGCTGCTCGGCATGCTTAAGCCGCGTGATCGGCCGCAACCAACGCTCGGTCAAGTACAGCGCCGGCGTGCCCGGCGGCAGGCTCTCGATGTGCGCCAAGATCGCCGGATGCAAGCGCAGCAGTCCCAGAATCGTCGAGACTCGAACGGGCCCGAGGCCCATGTGTTGGGCGAGCTCGGCGCGGGTTCTGAACTCACCTGCCTTCTAGCCGCCGATCCCACTCCCGGGCTACGTGAAGGAGGCGGACGATCGGCGGGACCTCTGCAGGCTTAGGCGGGTTGGTTTCTTCGCGCTTCGCGGGGTTCGGAACCACTAGGCGCAGGTTCTTGCTTCCGTCGCCATTGGCGTGCCAATCAATTCGCGGTGTGAGTTGCCTCCCAATAGTGAGCAGTTCAGGCTGCGAAACGCGCGCAGTATGTGTCGACCAGCTACGGTTGCAGAATGAATTCGGTGATCGCGTCGATCACCTCGGGCGCGACGTGCCTTTGCTCGGCGACGTCGGTTGCCGACAAGAAAAGATGGTTCAATCCGGGAAGCGTGGCGCTCTTCACCGAGATGCGCCCTGAAAGCGCAGCCAACCAGCGCTCATGATCGATCGCTGCGACATTTCGGTCCATCGATCCACGCAGAAGTAACACCGGGCGTCCGAGCGCAACGGCAGTCGCCATCTCGTCGCGCTGATCGAGATCTCGCCAGTATCCGGCGGGCATTCCCAGTACGGGTGCGGTCGCTGGGAGATTGGGCAGCGATTGAACTTGGCTCTCGAGGTCGCGAAAGTCCGCCTTCGGCTGCGCTGCCTTGAGCTGCTCGAGTAAGATTTGCTCGAGTGGTCGCCCGGGTGCGGCGAGCAACACCAATCCCCGAACATCGCCCGCGCGCTGCGCGATCTCTGGAGTCAGTAGCCCGCCCAAACTATGCCCAATCACGAAGATCTGCCCGGGATCGATCTCGGGACGCAGTCGCAGCAGCTGCAGCGCTGCGACTGCGTCGACTAGCACTTCGTTCTCGATGGTGGCGCGAGCCGGATCCTTCCACAATTCAGGGTGCACCAAGGCGCGATTGTCGTAGCGAAGGCTGGCGATGCCGCGTTTTGCCAAACCATATGCAAGGTCGCGAAACGGTTTGGCCCCGGCCACCGACTCATCGCGATCATTGGGTCCTGAACCAGAGACCAAGAGCGCTGCAGGGAGGTGCTTGCTTCCCGCGGCAGGCCGCACCCAACTTGCAGGCAGCGCGAGCGGGCCGACCTTCAAGTCTTCTTCATGCACGGCCAGATCGGACTCGTTGACGGGGCGCGCTTCGTACTGGGCTCTCGAAAAGAAGAGCCCAACGACTCGATGACTCGAGGGTTCGAGGACCACTCGACAGTCGATGCTCCGCTGGGAGAAGATCAACTCGAACGTGAAGCGGTCTTTTCCGACAGAACGATCGCGATTGACGATGCTCCAAGAGACCAGTTTGCCGTAGCGCACCTGAAGGCCCTGCCACAGCGAGAGCAAGATCGGCGGTGGCAAGGCGCGGCGCATTCGCGCATCGAAGTTCACCACCGCGGTATCCGCGGAACCGGCCGCGAGCGCAGCGATTAGATCGCGCGCCTCGGCCTCGTTGATGGCTGCAGCCGCAGACGCGGTGGCGGCAGGTGGTTGCGAGCGACCGCATGCCGTAAAGACCACTGCGGCGCCAACCACCCCACCCCAGAACTCGACACCGACGCGCGCCATCATCCAGCCATAGCGCGCGGCCCCGTTCTTTATCGATTAAAAAAGAACTGCAGGCAGCAGATGAAACCTCGATCCCCCATCCCCATCCCTATCCCTATCCCCTATCCCCGCACCCGCTCGGCGATCTGATACAGCCCCTGACTCGGGCAACGGCGGTAGCCGGACCAGGCCGCAGACGCGAGATTCCCGTCGTGGAGGTGCTCGAGCAGACGATCGCCGATGACTCGAGGGTCGCGTTGCTTGAAGCCCGCGCCATTCTCGCGCGCCCAACGCAAGTTGTAGCTCTCGTGGATCCCGACGGGCGGCGAGAGCAGGAGGGGAATGCCGAGCGCCGCGTAAAAGACGAGCTCGCTCGGTTTGGTCCAAAGAATGTCGGTATCCGCGAGCAGCGCGTCGAAGCGATCGAAATAATCTTCGAGCACGGGTTCGAATAGAATCTCGACACCGCGACCGAGCTGCGCGGAGAGGCGAGCGCGCGACAGCTCGTCCTCGAAGCGCGCTTTGACTTCGGGGCGCACGCCCGCGACGAGCGTCAAGCGCAGCCGACGGCGCTCGAGCAATGGTCGAAGACTGGGCAAGAACGACGCGCTCAGTTCTACTTGGGCGCCCGAGCCGCCCACCGCGAACACCAAGTGCGGCGGCTCATTGGTCGCAGGCAGTTTCCCCACGTGCTCGAGATCGGCCGCAAAAGCCTGTCGGAACGCTTGCGTCGGATCGAGCCGAGCCAACCGCTCGAGCAAGTTCTTGCGCAGGGTCGTCCCTTCGGGGCCGCCGACGAGTGAGTGCGGCAACGGAAAGCCCGTGAGCTCGATCTGTGACGCGGGCACGCCGTACGCTTGCAAGCGGCGCACGACCCGCGCGCTCGGTGCGAGGTAGCGGATCCGGGTGGTCTTGGGATGGATCGGCGCCCAAACGCGGTTCACGTCCGAGTCCGTCACTACGCAAAACAGCCGATCGTAGCCGTGAAAATCTGCCAAAACCGCAGGCGAGTAGAACGTGGTCAACAACGCGAGATCGCGCTCGCGCAGGTAGCTCACGATCGAGCGCCCCAAGCCTTGACGTGCCGAACGCTCGAGGATCTTCACGCCGAACGTTGCGCCAGAGAGATCCCGGAACGGGTACAGGTTCGGGATATCCGTGACCGAGTTGAGCAAGCCGCGCAGCGGCGGCCCGATCCAAGGGATGCCCGAGATGCGACTGACCGATTCGTAGAACGTGCGCGTTGCGGCCCAACGACGTTGCTCTTCGGGATCCGCGAGCGGAGGGCGATCGGTGTGCAGAATTTCGACGTTGAGCTCTCGAGCCAGGGAGCGCGCGGGCCGGAGGTGCCCGTAGCCCATGTCGATCGCGACGACCGCCACGCGCGATGCAGTCGATTCGTGCGGCGACGCGGCGACTCGTGTTGCGGTCGACGAAAACGGCGAAAGCGGGTTGGCGTGCACCATTTTGTCGAGCCACCCTGCTACGGGATCGTGCTGGGTAGGCGACCGTTGCGTAGCTTTCTCGTGAAGACCTACTGCGGTCCAGCGTTCGCCTCGATGGCCGCCTGCAAGTTGTCCACAGCATCCGCCGCATAAGGATAGGGCGGCGTGAACGCACTACCCGAACCCATGGTGTTACCGCTGCTGTTCGGAAAGGTATTGCCCTTCGAAATCAAGCCGACCGAGTTCGAATCGACCTGAAACGGCGCCTTTACGCCGCTGTAGATGCTGTTTTCGACCAATAGCGCCGCCCCCTGCCCCGCGTTGCTGCAGTAACTGTTGCCGCTCGCCGTAAACAAGTTGTTGAACAAGTGGATCTTCCCGGCACGCGTCCGCGGCATGCGTTGGTTCACGTTGTCAGCCCACCAATCATGGTGCCACGTAACGTTCAATTTGCCGACGTCGCCAGCAACATTGTCGGCCGCGCCGATCAAATTCGAAAACCGGTGCCCCGAGTCGCCAGTCGAATCATCGCCTTCGGGATCCTTGCGTGGAGAGTAGTGAAACTTGGTCCACGACACGGTAACGAAGTCCGAGCCTTTGGTGATGTCGAGGTTGCCGTCCGTACCGTCGGAGACATCGCAATGATCGAACCACAGGTGGTGCGAGCTGTTGTTCACGGTGATCGCGTCGTTGCCGGAAGAGCAACCGACAGCTTTGTCATAGTCGGGATCGAGCGAGCAATCACCGACGCCGTAGCCGACAATTTTGACGTTGCGAATGATCACGTTCGATGAGCCACTGAAGCCCAAATGGCCGTGAATCTCAGCGCCGCAGAGCCCGACGATGGTCTTGTTCGAGCCGACGTTGATCTTGCCGGGTGAAAGCTTGCCCGTGACGTAGATGACTTTCGCGGTGGTGCCAGAAACAGCGCTGGTTAGCGCCGCGAGGGTGGTCACCGTTTGCGGCGTCGCATTGCCGCCGCCGGTGGTGCTATCGACCCCCATGCCGGATTGCGCGGCCCAGCCGACGAGAGCGCTCCCCAGGGGTGGTGTCGTGCAATCGTTCGTCGCGGGTGCTCCGGCGGACCCCGCTGAGCCGCCGCTGCTCGAATTTCCCCCTGCACCGCCCTTTCCAGCGGCGCCGCTCGAGCCCGCGGCAGCGCTCGAGCCTGCTGCCGCGCTTGCACCCGCTGTGCCCGTTGTCGATCCCTTCCCACCAACGCCGGCTGCACCGCCGCTGGACGCGGCCATTCCACTCGAACCTAGCGCGCCGGCGGCACCGACCGCGCCGCCTAGACCCTGACCCGAGGCGCCTGGCGCTCCCGCTGAGCCGCCCTCTGAAGCGGGGCCACACGCTGGAGTCAATTGCAGGAGCCAGGCGCTCGTGGCGACGAGCAGCAACCGCTGAGTCATGTTCCGACTGGGCAACGATGGAATTTGCATCAACGCTTCATGCTCGGCACGCAGGGATCGATCAGCCCCACCTAAAGCCAAGGGATCAGCCAACAAAAACCTTTGTCGATTCTTCGTAGAATTCGGCCTTCGGCGGAACAATCCCGAACTGAAGAGTTTCCTGAACCAAGGTCCCCCCTCTCGAAGCACCCAAAAAAGAGTAGCTGGATTTGTTGAGCACGGCAGCGCGAAGCACGAAAGGTTTCCAAACGTTCCGCGATCTCGACAGCATTCGGAACGGAATCGAGCGCTCCGCTGTAACTACGCAAGATGGATCACGGGTATCAATATCACGCTAGAAACTCTCGGCAATCGTTTGCGGGGCACGACGCTACTTCTCAATCAGCACGCGCTGTTCTCCGATGGCGAGGATCGGAACTTGCTCGTCGCTCAGCCCTCGCGCGCGCATCCTTGCGCGCAACTCGTTCGGGCATGCGCCCGGCGCGTCGTCCGAGTTGATGTACGTGTCGAAATGGATCGGAATCATTTGGCGCGCGCCGAGTAACGTGAAGGCGTCGAGCGCTTGGTTCGGACTGACGTGCGTGTACTGCATGAAGTCACGCGGAGCGTCCGGGCAAATCGGCAGGAGCGCGAGTGAAAGGGTCGGAAAGCGCGCGCGTGTCGCCATGAACGCACTCGGGATGTACGCGGTGTCGCCGCCGAAATACACCGAGAGACCGTGGTACTCGAAGACGTATCCGGTGAACGCCCTGGTCTCGAAAGCGGCGTCGAGCGCATAGCGGCCGCCAACGTGCTGCACCGGTACCGCGGTCACGCGCAAGCCATCGCGCTCGTACGACGCCCAAGGCTCGAGCTCGCGAATCTCGAACGAGTAACGCGGCATGTTGGCTCGTACCCCAGGCGGCACCAGCACGACGGGCGTGCGCTGTTCGATCTCATCCAAGCTACCGAACGACAGATGATCGAAATGCATGTGCGAAACGACGACCGCGGCCAATGGCGGCAGGCGTTCCGGGTCCAAGCCTGGCTCGACCAGACGAGGCGACGCTTGCGACAAGGTGTGCACGAACACGGGGTCGGTGAGCACGAATCGATCATCAATCTGAAGCAGCACGGTGGCATGACCGATCCACAAAGCTGCGAGCCTGGCGTTGGGTCGAATCGGCTCGGTAATCTTGTGCGCGAGCACGCGTTCCGGTGGCGCGGACAGGTTGCGCTTCAAGGCGCGCCACGCGAAACCACAACCCGGAAGAGTGAGACTCAAGACCAGCGCGATATGGCTCCGAGCACGCATCAAAATAGCCGTATCGTCAAGGCGGAGATCAGCTCGCGGCGGGCCAGCCAGGGCGATACGGTGACGTTCAGGCCAAACGCGCCGTTGAAGGTGAGCAACCCTAAATCGAAGGATGCACCGCCACCGCCGGCCGCGCGATAGTAAGCGCTCCCAATCGACCATGAGAGCTTCTCGCCATGCTCGAGCAGCGGAAGATACAAACGCAAGCCAGCGCGAACGAGCCAGCTACTGCGGTCCTCCGGCGCACAACAGGCCCACTCGGGCGAGACGTGCAGCTCGATGGATCCCGAGTGCCGTGCAATGGGTGACACCAAGAACGTGCGCCACGGCCGCTCTGTAATGCCAAACGAATACAAAATCGGCGTCAGCTGCCACCGTACTCCACCGCCCACGTGCTCCTTGCCGATCACCAGCAGCGGACTTGGCACGAGCTGGGCCGCCGCCCACACGCCGACCGCAGCCGCGTGGCTCATCACCCGCGGTTTCGGCGCGGGCACCGCGGAGATTTCCTCGGCGCGCGCGCTCGACGCGAATAGCAGCCAGCAGGCGATCAGCGTCGAGCGAAGCACACGAGGAGGCCGCACGATGGTTTGCGCAGACGACCAATCGGCACGCTGGCCACGAAACTGGGGCGTTTTCGAGGTTCGGCCTTGCACGACGGAGTCAAGCCGCTTTGACTCGCGCGCGGTAGGCCTCGACCGTCTTTTTCCACGCCGAGCGCTCGGTGCAGCGCGCTCGGTAAGCGAGGAGGTTCGGGTACGGCTTCAGCATTTCGCGCTGGGTTCCCGCATCCAACACGTGGGTCATGAGGATATCGGCGACGGTAAAGTCTTCAGTCGCGATGAACCGGCGACCTTCGAGCCATCCGTCGAGCTGCTTCAAACGCATCTCGGCCCAGCCGTGCAACGCCTCGCTCGGCTGGCTGTCCTTGCCACCGCACAAGTTGACGAACCAGAGCGATAGCACCGGCAGCTCGATGGTGGTCAGCGCGCTGAAGCACCAGCGAAGCACCTGTGCCTCCCCGGCGAGCTCGCGCGGCATCAGCTTGCCACTCTTGCGTGCCAGGTACAGCAATATCGCGCCAGATTCGGAGACCACGACCCCATCGTCATCGATCACCGGGATCTGCCCAAACGGATTGAGTGCGCGATAGGCGGGTGTGTCGAGATCGTGGTTGGGATGGTCCATGCCGACGATTTCGTAGGGAAGTCCGATCTCCTCGAGCGCCCACAGTACGCGCAAATCGCGAGTATTGCCGCGCGCTCCCTCGTTCACTCGAGCAAAGCCGTACAGTTTGAGCATGCGCCCAGCCTAGCGCGAACGTTCGCGAATATCTCGACGCGGTCACCCGCTTTTGGTGGATTGAGCGTGGCGATATTGCCCAGCGAGCGCACGACCGCGGCCGAAACTCGCGACTAAAGCTCGCGCATATGAGCGGAACCCGCCCGAATCACGCGCGGCTGGCTTTCGCGCTCGTCAAGCGGGCGCCGAGCTCGACGAGCGTCGACTCGCTGTCGGCCACGAGGCGTTCCGCGACGACCTTGAGCGTACGGATGGTTTCCACCCGCACGTCGTCGATTTCCTGGTTCGCGTCGGGGATATCGGTTTGAAAACGATAGTAGCGCTGCGCTCCGTCACGAGCCGGCAGAAGCTGCTTCAGTTGGTAGTCGACCGTGTCGCTGACGCCGTCGGAGATGATGTCAAACAGCGGGTGCGCCCAGAAGGGGAGCCCCCAATGAGCGGCCTCGGCATACGGGATCCTTCGATCGGAATTGCCCGTGCCAACGGAGACGACGATGAAATCATCCACTGCTTGGTTTTGGGTCAGCGCGTCGACATAAACGCACAGGGCGGGGTTATTGGCATAGACCCCGCCATCGATGAGGCCGTATTGGTCGCTCCCGGAGCTGAGCTGGAACGGAGGAAAGTAGGTCGGTGCCGCGGAGGTAGCGCGCGCCACCTGCCACATCGGAAAATCGTAGAGCGGCTTCTCCACGGCACGGGTACTGCGGAAGAAAAAGGGCATTCGGCGCTCGATGTCATAGGCGGTGACGAGGACCTTGGCGCGCGCGTCAGCCAGCCGAGCGTTGCCGAAATACCTCTGCAGGACTTCTTCGATGCCGTCAGCTGCGAACTTGGGGCCCTTGAGGTTGCCCACGGCTTCGATCGTGTGCCGAACCGAGCGCGAGAAGATGGTTCCGCCGTTTCTTTCGTAGAGATCGACCAGGTCGCGCGCCGCAAACTCCGGGCCCGTGTTCGAAGCGTTGGGTTTGGTCAGTCCGAGCGCCAAGATCCCGCCCGTCGACGTGCCCGCGACGTAGTCGAACAGTTCCGCGACGGGTTTACCGCATCGGGCTTCCAGTGCTTCGAGGAATTTGGCGGGAATGAGCCCGCGGATCCCGCCGCCGTCGATCGAAAGTATGGTTCGGGTTGCCATGGTTCCCTTTGGCTATTGGCTCGAGTGAGCAGCATCAGTCACGGACCAACATGAACTTCAGCTCAGGGGAGTGACGCGGTGCCCCCGGAGATGAGCGCCTGAACGCCAGTGACCGTGTTGACGACCGCCGGAACGATCCCGGAGCTGAGTCGCTCGATGAAGGAAACGGCAATGCCTTCGGCCTCGTCAGCGAGCACTCCGCCGAACTGAGAGAGCTCGCGAAAGATCGAGGGATCGGCCACGTCACTGACGTCACGCCCGCCATGGACGTACAGCCCGGGCGTTGCGAGCGAGAATACCTGGTCGAAGGTGGTCTGGGAACGCACGGTGTCGAGCATTGCGTATCCGCCCGTTCGAGCCCCGAGCAGTTGCTTGTTCACGAGCTCATTGGCCACGATGGCGTGCGCGTCACGGAACTTGCCATAGTCCTTTAGGTTACTCGGCGTCGCTCCCGCGAGACTCCCACCTTCCCCATTCGCGGCGGCGCTCGCCATCCTCCACATGGTGCGTTCGGGGGGAGACAACGTGATTGAATCCACCCAAAAGCGAACGCGGTGCATGCGTCGGATTTGAAAGAAGTAGAAAGTGACGGCCCGCGTCCGGCTTGGATTCCGGAAGCTCCGGTAATTCATCTCCACGTGAGTATCGAGCTTACCTTCGATGCTGGTGCGACTACCGACGGCGCCGACGGAAACGGCGCTCGCCGTATTCGTCGCGGTCGCAGACATGTTGTGCGCGGTGGAGGCTTGGGCGGACATGCCGCCCACGAAATCCGCGAATGAATTGGTGTTGAAGGAGCCGGTCATGTCCGCGCTCGGCCCCGAAAAGAAGCTTTCGAAGGCGCCGCTCGCTTCACCATGCGCTTGGAGCGACCCCGAGCTACCCGCGTCCGCGTGCGCCCATTGAGTTGCCGACAGCTGACCAAAGAACGTGTCCATCGCGGACACGTACATCTGATCTTCGAAGGTGCTCGCGCTGTAGTAGCTGACTTTACTTTCCGTATCGAGACTGAAGGAGGAACGCCGATCGGTGCTGAACATCTGCACTTGCTCGCCCGGTAGCAGGCTCAACGTGTAGACGAGATCGCCGAGCACGTACTCGCCGCTGGTGCGCTCGAGGTGCGTCGTCGCGACGACCTCGACGGGCATATCGAGCGGCGCGCCGTTCGCGTCAGTCCACAGCAGATGGCGGAAATCGCGACGCACGACGTCGGTCGACGGTTTGGACACGAGATTCAGCGGCAGCGACGGATCATCTTGAGGCGATCCATAGGGCCTTTTCGCAAGCGATCGACGATTGCGGTGCATGAGCAGCATGGCGATTTTCCTTCCCTGTCGAGCGATGGCTCGAACGATGAACCCGTCCGTCTCCGAGGCGCGTCGCGCACTCAAGAGAGCGCCGCGGCGGCCGAGTGTCAACTAGGTGTTTTGTTGAGAACGCGCACAGCACCCCGCGAGTACCGCGGTTCCTCTGAGCGAGGACCCGATCATCAATTCTCCGATACCATTGACGTTATCCCGCTCCGTCGACGTTATGCACAGGCGTCATTTGCGGGAAAACGCGCGTTACGAAACAGGACCGCAAAGCGAGGGCGCGATTGCAACAGTCCGCGAGCCAACGCAACACGACCGATAACATTGATTTAATGTCTACGAGCAATCGACTGAATACCCATAGCCATTCGCTGCAGATGCTTTTAGTTTCGCTGCACCCTGTCGGTTCGACCGGGGGCGGCTTGCAATGCAGATCGCTTCTGAATAGGTTCCATGCGAGCGACGGTCGCGCAGCACTCTCGGGGTTTCGGAGCGCGACATTTCTTTTGGCCCTTACTCTGACGAGGAGTCCAGCGAATGCCCGTAACCGTGCAAGAGATTGCTGCCATGCCCGCCGAGCAAGTGGATCGGCTATTTCGCGGCGGTGAAGTAGGACAAATCCCTGAAGGCGTCGCCGACGGCACTGCGATCTTCTGGCCAGGAAGTCCGATCGAACCTCTGATCGAGAAGGTCGTTCGCCGCGTGGCGTGGCAAGGCAAAGTCATCAGCGCGCCGCGCCGCGAACTCAAGAATCGCATCTTGCCGCTCGGCGTGCAGGCGATCGCCGCTGACGTCTATCCGGCGCGCAGCTGGTTCGATGGCAACGAGTGCATCGTGCTCGACTACTCCAAGCGCTCGTTCGTCGCGCGCTGGGTGCGCGACGAAATTCGCCGCGTCGGGCCGGGCCTTTACCTCGGTCTCGTCTATCTCAAGCACACGCGACTCATCTACTTCACGTTGCAGTTCGCCCCCGAAGTCACGCACTAGCCCGCGATTCGAACCGACCGGAGGGAGGATTTTACTTGGCAAATCAGGAAGCGCTCAACGTCATCGCCGAGGTGGAAAGCGGGCACGAGGCGGCCCTCGCCAACGTGCTCGCCGAGGTCCGCGACAACCCGGGTCAGAACGCCGTCTTGCCATTCGGCGCCCTGCGGCGCTGCCATTTCGGGCGGCTCGTGTTGTTGCCGGCCACTACCGATCTGCACGACCAACCGCTCGGCCCACGCCTACTATTGCTGAGCGATTGCGACGGTCCGGTCGGCAGCTTCGTCGAAACGCTGGTCGAGACGGCGGGTGAAGGGCTCGACCGGCTTTTTCAGCATTGCGAGGGTTACCCCGCGCAGCCGACGCGCCGTTCTCGAATCGACTTTCTAACGGGCAAGAACCGACGCGTCGACGCCAACTACGTGCATCGTCCAGGCCGCACGGTGACGCAGATCCGCGGGGAGGCGGAGCTCGCCGCCGCGCTCCGTGCCGAGCTCGAACGCGAGCGCCCGCCCCACCTGTCAGCGCTCGAGGTGCGCCGTCGCCTGCGCACCTTCGTCGAAAGCACGCCGACGCTGCGCTGGGCACTCAAGCCGGCCAAAGGCTTGCCGCTCGGCTCCCGCTTGCGTCGAGCTGGCGCAGCGGTGGCATATCCACTCGGCGCGTTGGCGCTGAGCCCGCTCGCGCTGCCTGCCGCCGCCCTGCTGCTCACACTCGTGCGGCTCGAAGAGCGGCGCGACGTCTCGGAGCGCGTGCGCCCGAGCCTGAAGCTCGTCCGAGAGCTCGCAGCGCTCGAAGACATTGCCGCGCACAGCGGGTTTACCGCGGCAGGGTTCGTCAAGCCCGGGCCGGTGCGGAGCGCGGTAATTCGCTGTGTGCTGCCGCTCATCGGCTACGGCACTCGATACCTATTCACCAATGACTCGCTCGCAGGCGTCAAGACGATCCACTTCGCCCGCTGGATCCCGATTGACGACTACCGGCGCATCATTTTTTGCAGCAACTACGACGGTAGCCTCGAGAGCTACAACAACGACTTCATCAACTTGGTCGCGTGGGGCCTCAATCTCGTCTTCAGCAACGGCTACGGCTACCCAAAAACCGAGTGGCTCCTGTTCGGCGGAGCGAGCCGCGAGCAGGAGTTCAAGGACTTTTTGCGCAACCACCAGATCCCGACCCCCATTTGGTATTCCGCGTACCCGGAGCTCACGGCGGTCAACGTCGAGCGCAACGCCGCGATCCGGCGAGGGCTCAGCGGTGAACTGAACGAACGCGAGGCAGCCGCATGGCTCAGATTGCTATGAACGTTGCAGGTTACCTGACGAAGGCGAGCACCAAATGCGCCAAGCGACAGGTGCCCGAGTCGTCGCTCAAGGTCAACGTCGCTGACGTTCAGGGGCTCGTGTTCCGAGGCTATGGTTCTCTGCGGCACTGTTCGTACCTCCTGCTCGGGTTCAGCGACGCACCGAGGGGATGCGCGTGGTTACGTGGAGTGCGAGCGCGAGTCACCGCCGGCGAGAGCGCGACCCGTCAGGCCGCGGTCCACGTCGCTTTCACCCATCCGGGGCTGCGTGCGCTCGGCCTGTCGGAAGCCACGCTCTCCGAGTTTTCGCGCGCGTTCATCCTCGGAATGACGGACGCGAACACCAGCCGATTCCTGGGTGACGTGGAGGAAAGCGCGCCCGAGCGCTGGGATTGGGGCGGCGATAAAACGCCAACCGTCCACGCACTCCTCGCGTTGTTCGCCGACACGGCGACGCGCCTGACGGGCCTCGAGGTCGAGCACGGCACGGAGCTGCGCGCGCAGGGCATCGACGTGATCCGCACGCTGCGCACGACGGACCTCGGTGGCGTGGAGCACTTCGGCTTCACCGACGGCATCTCGCAACCGGCCATCGAGGGGTACCACACGTCTGATTCGAAGCTTCACCGCGTCAAGCCGGGTGAGTTCTTGCTCGGCTACGCCAATGAGTACGGCCTGTGCACGGAACGACCACTCCTTGCAGCCAGCGCAGATCCCTTCGCGCGGCTGCCGCTCGATGTCGAAGGCACGCCGCGCCACGATCTCGGGCGCAACGGCAGCTACCTGGTGTTCCGCCAGCTGCGCCAGAATGTGTCGCTCTTCCGCCGAACGCTGGACGCGCTCTCGCGGCTTCCGGACGGCTCCACCGACGTGGCAGCGCGCAACCGGCTCGCCGCACAGATGGTCGGACGCTGGCCGAGCGGCGCGCCCCTCGTCCTATGGCCGGAACACGATGACCCGAGCAAACTGGCGAGCAACGAGTTTAGTTATCATGCGCTCGATCCGGACGGAGCCCGCTGCCCGCTCGGCGCCCACGTTCGCCGCGCGAACCCGCGCGATTCGCTCGACCCCAACCCGGGCACGGTGGACTCGCTCGCCGTCAATCGCCGACATCGCCTGATCCGCCGTGGTCGCGGCTACGGCCCACGCCTGGAGGAGGGCGTCTCCGACGCGGTCGACCGCGGCCTGTACTTCATCGCCCTGAACGCCAACATCGCGCGGCAGTTCGAGTTCATCCAACACTCTTGGGTAAACGACCCGCGCTTCAACGGCCTGTTTCAGCAGGCAGACCCACTCGTCGGCGCGTTGCACGACAACCAATTCACCATCGATACCGACACCTCACCCAAGCGATGCGTGCGGCTCCCGCGTTTCGTCAGCGTGGCTGGCGGAGCCTATTTTTTCATGCCCGGGCTGCGCGCGCTGCGTTTTCTCTCGGAGCTTTCCTGATGACCCTCGAAGCGATCAAGATTGCCATTCAAAACCGCAAGCACTTTCGCTTGCACTTCGGCTCGCTATTCGACGTGCTCCTGGTCGCAGATCGCGAACAGATTGCCTGGCTGAACCAGCACGAAAGCGTGAACCGAAAGCTGGATCCGAAAGCGAGCTGGCTGCACGCCTTCGTCGACCGACGCTTGACGGTCGATCTGGCGGTCGACGGCAAGCCGCTGCCCGTCTTCTTGCCGCGCTCGGACGCCGCGCGCGCCGAGCGGCAGCATCAGCTCGACGACGACCTGGACGGGACACGAGGTCTGCCGGGCGCTGAGCGCGACGAAATCCTCGAGTATGTTCGGGGCAAGAAGCAATTCGAGGAGATCGGAATCGCGGTGCAGCAATGGTGCGGCAAGCTCTTCTTTTCGAACTATCACGCTTCCAAGGAGCTGCACGATGCCGCCACGCTCTTGGCGGGCTGGCCCCGCACGCTGCCCTGGAAAGCCTGGGGCGATCGCGTGAGCGGTCGGCTCGCCAACGCGAAGCTCGCGGTTGCATCGGCCGCTCACGGAGACCTGCACTGCGTGCATGCCACGTCCATCGGCATGGAAAACGTCGCAAATTCGGTGCGCAAGTTGCGTAAAGCGGCCGCCGATCCCCGCAAGAAAGAGCTGTCGCCGGATGACGTGCTGCGCGAATGCCTCACCGCCCCGCCGGCGGTGCTGCGCGGATGCACACGCGACATCGATGCGCCGTTTCTCGATCGGCCGCTCACCTCACGCACGCTGGTGGTCTTTCTGGTCGCTCGGATGTTCGCCAAAACCGGCGACCTCGACGACGCCTTCCTCGCCGAAACCTGGAGTCGATGCCCGGCGCACGAAGTCGTGCCGGAGATGCTGCGCGCGGTCTGGCATGCGGCCCAAGAGGAACCCAAGACCGACCCCCTCAAGCTCAAGCTCAACGGATTGGGCACGCTGTTCCAGCGTGCCGTGTCGAGTATCGAAGGGAGAGTGTGATGCTCAACGCCGGAACCATCCCCATTTCCAACAACGAGGGCTTCGACAAGCTCACCCGCGCCCGGACCCTGCTCGAAGCCGGCAAGGCGCCAGAAGCCGTCGCGCTACTCGAAGCGCTGTCCGACAAGACCGACGCCGCCTCCGCGTTGCTCGGCGTTGCGTACTTCCGGCTCGAAGAATATGCAAAAGCCGCTCAGGAGCTGGAGAAGGTCGCGGCGCGGCCCGCTTATCAACACCTCGGCCGCTTGCTCGCGTTGGCGCGGGCGAATGACAAGGCCGACGTCCGGCGCAGTGTCCCACCGCAGAGCTATTTCGAACCGCGCGATCTGCTGTCGGGACCGAAACCCGGTGCCAACAGCGAACGGCTCTCGTCGCGCAAACCGCCGCAGACGGTGCCCGAGCGCTTGCTGAAAACGCTCGGTGGCTGGGGCGGCTTCGAGTTAGGCGAGCTCCTCGGTTCACTGACCGAGATCTTCGGCCGTGAGAAAACGAAGTCCCTCTGGAGCACCTGGTACGAGCATGGCCCCATTCGTGCATTGTTGATGCTCGCGCGCCGGCGCGAACGCCTGAATCGGGAACAAATTTTCCCGGCCTACGCTGCGACTGACGGCACCGGTTTTTATCGCGAGCACGGAGCGCCGCCGAACTGGGTCGAGTACGCGCGAACGGCAGACGGAAGCTACAACGACCTGGACAACCCGATGGCGGGCGCCGCCGGCACGCGCTTCGGCTACAACACCGATCCGGCGCGCACCGTGGCCGAGACCGGCGAGCGTTTGCTCACGCCGAATCCGCGCATGGTCAGCCGTGTGCTCTTGACCCGCAAGAATGGCTTCAAGCCCGTTCCGTTCCTGAACTTGGTGGCCGCTTCGTGGATTCAGTTCATGAACCACGATTGGGTGAGCTACGGCGAGCCGTCGAACGGAGAGCCCTACCGCATCCCCCTCGCGGAAGACGATCCGGTGCGAAAGACGCTTCATCAAACGCACCTGCTCGTGCGACCGACTCAAGTCGATCCGACACGTAAGCCTGGCGAGACACACCCGACGCACATCAATGAAGTGACGAGCTGGTGGGACGGCTCGCAAATCTACGGCAGCGACGAGGCAACCGTACGCGCGCTGCGCAGTCATCAGGGCGGCAAGCTCGCGCTCGATCCCAAGACCGGCAATCTACCAGTGCTCGCCGACGGCGTGGAGCATACGGGCTTTCGTCGCAATTGGTGGCTCGGTTTGAGCATGCTGCACGTGCTGTTCGTCAAGGAGCACAATGCCATCTGCGATCGATTGGCTGCGAGCTACCCCCAATTCAGCGATCAGCGCCTATTCGACACTGCGCGGCTGATCAACGCCGCCGTGATGGCGAAAATCCACACCGTGGAGTGGACACCCGCCATCTTGCCGAACCCTGCGCTTTACCAAGCCATGAACGCCAACTGGTACGGCGAGCTCACCAACGCCTTGCGAGCCAAGAAGGCCCGCCGAACGCTGGCGACCATCAACATCGCCGATCCGGTTGCCGGCGGTATCGTGGGCAACGCGACGGACAACCACGGGGTGCCGTACTCGCTCACGCGGGAGTTTCTGTCGGTTTACCGGCTGCATTCGCTCTTGCCGGATCGCATCGAGCTGCATCGCATCGGTGCCGGAGGTATCGAAAAAACCTGGGCGCTCGCCGAGCTGCGCCAAGCGGGCGCCCACACGATCACCAACGCGATCCCGATGGCGGACCTCTTTCATTCGTTTGGGCTCCAGCACCCGGGACAACTCGTACTGAACAACTACCCGGAGACCTTGCAAAACCTGAGCATTCCTGGGGCAGGTTTCTACGATCTGGCCGCCGTCGACGTGCTGCGGGACCGCGAGCGTGGCGTCCCGCGCTACAATCAATTCCGCCGTTTGCTGGGCCTCCAGCCCATCACACGCTTCGAGGATCTTACCTCGGACGCCGAAGCAGTTCGGGCGCTCGCCTCGGTGTATGACACGGTCGAAGATCTGGATCTCCTGGTCGGCAATCTGGCAGAAGCCCATCGCCCCACCGGCTTCGGCTTCGGCGAGACCCTGTTCGAAATCTTCATCCTCAATGCTTCACGCCGACTGCAAGCGGATCGCTTCTTCACCGACTCATATCGTGAAGACGTATACACCGCACAAGGGCTCGAATGGATTGACGACGTGTCGCTCCGGACCGTGCTGCTCCGGCACTACCCCGAGCTCGCGCGCACCGGCCTCGGCAACGTCGAGAATGCTTTCGAGCCTTGGGACGTCGGCGCGCTCGACTCCGAGCGTCACCCGCTCCGTCAGTTCGACGCCGAGCTCCGCGCGCGCGACGAACGGGCACGGCTGTCGTGACCGCAAGCCCGGTGGCGGAGCGATCGTTCGCCGCGATACGCGAGGACGCAATACCGGCGTTCAGACGACGCTCGGCTCACGCGAGCACGATCGAGCGAACGGCCGAGAACCTCGCGACTCGCGCTTTCGGCTTCGAACGCCAGCATGATCCGCGCTGCGTCTTCGCCACCGCTTACTCGCACTTGAGTCGGCGGCTGGCGGGAGCACTCGAAGGGCCGGGCTTCGCCGAGCCGGCCTGGGTCGCGGCTCTCGCCACGGTCTTTGCAGACTACTACTTCCGCGCGAGCGATCAGTTCGACGCCGGCACGCTCAGACCCGGAGTGTGGAAGTCGGCCTTCGACGCCGGCAAAGCGGGTCACACCACGGTGCTCCAAGATCTGGTGCTGGGAATGACTGCTCACATCGTCAGCGACCTGCCGTATGCCCTTTGCGACGTCGGTCTGCGCGACGCCGCGGGCCGTTCGCGCATGCCGGATTATCATCACGTCAACGATGTCCTGGCGGCCGCCATCCAGGAGATCCAGAGCGTGATATCCCATCGCTACGATCCTTTGCTCGGCGCGCTGGACTTCCTCGCTGGAGATAGCGACGAAATTCTCACCAACTACGGGCTGCGTCTGAGCCGCGCGCTCGCCTGGTACAACGCCGAACGGCTGCTTTCACCAAAGCTGCGCGCCACGACCGAGGACTCGCTCGACCGCAGCACGCAGCTCGTCGTCACCGACCTGCTGGATCCACCCTGGTTGTCGTTGCGGCGCGTCGCGCGCGGTCTAGGCTGGGTGTCTCGCACTGCACGCCTGTGGCCGGCACGAGATACGGAGGGCGAGGAGACACCATGACCGTCGGCATCGCGCGCGAAGCACCCAAAGCAGGATTGCTGGACTCGTTGCGCAGCTCGAACGCGCCGATCCGCCCGCGAAAGCTCGGGCGCGCGCGAGAAGCGATATTTCTCGTCCCGGGCCTACTCGGCTTCGAGACCTTCTCGACGTTCAGCTACTTCGCCGACCGCGTGGCGGCCGCGCTGCGCTCGGCCTTGGAGGTCAAGCTCGGTCGAACCGTGTACGTGATTCCGGTCCCGATTCCGCCAACCGCATCGCTCGCAGCCCGCCAAGCCGAGCTGGTCAAGACGATCGCCGGGCGGTTACAAAGCCTCCAGAGCGACCTCGGCCGGCTCGAGGTACACCTGGTCGGCCACAGCACGGGCGGCGTGGACGCGAACCTACTGACCAACGAGCAACCGCTCGCGCTCGCCACCCCCTCGGGCACGGAGGTACCCCGCACTTGGCTTTCACTCGATGCGCGGGCCGCTGAGTTGAGAAAACAGATCCGCTCCGTAATCTCGATCGCGAGTCCGCACCAAGGGGCTTGCATCGCCAATGATTCCGTCGCGCGCGTCTTCGCGGCGCACGACTTTCGCGGCCTGCCCGCGCTCGTGAGCCTCGTCGCCAAGTTCGCGGCGTGTTCCCTGCACGACGTCGAGGTCGAGGAAGCGGCGGACGGCGTGCTCCGTGCAGGCGCAGTGAGCCTCGGCTTCGCGCGCGACATCGCCCGCCGCTGGGCGCTGCTCGGAGACCTCAACGTCGACGCCCCGCGCCGGGACACGGCCCTTGCGCCGAGCGTCACGCGGCGAAGCATCGTGACCATCGCGGGGCAGCCGCGCATCGGCGAGGGAGCGACGAGCTCCGACGCGTTTTTCCGCGCGCTGTCCGAACGCGCAGCGGGCTGGACCAGCGGCACTGCCGAGCGCGGTAAGCGCGTCAAGGCATCCGTGGAGCGCTTGATCGAGCTCACCAAGAGCGATGCTGCGTCGGACTTCATCATCAAGTCACCGCTCACGGACATTCCTGCGCTCGACGCCGGTTGCAACGACGGAGTGGTCAACAGCGCGCGGCAATTGATCGACCCTTCGGATCCGGACGAACTCGTGGCCATGGTCGCGGCCGACCATTTCGACGTCGTCGGCTACTACGACCGCTATCGCTGGCGCAGCAAGCCGGGTGAAGACGAGCGGATGGTCCGCCTGCGCGGGGGATTCATGCACAGCGGTAGCGTCTTCGGTGACGACGAGTTTTTCGCGCTCTGGGACCGCGTCGCAGAAGTGATCGCCAATCTCGCCTCATAGCGCAGAAGGGACTTGCAACATGTCGGGTGACTTCATTCACGAAGTTTTGGTCGCGATGATGCACGCGGAACGGCGCACCGAACCGTTCTGGCGGCCGTACGCCAACGCGCTATTTCGTGAGCCGTGCGCAGCGCTGCTCCAAGCCCTCATCAACCTGCGCCGACCGAACGAAGGCCTGGATCTGGCAGACGAGCAATACCTCCCGGGTGAAGAGGAGGCGCTCGACTCAATCATCGCCGACATGGGCGACTACATGCGGCGCAAGTACCGCCCTGGCGAGTTCGAACGAGTCGGCAACACCAAGACGCACGGCGTCGTGCGCGGGGAAGTAAGCGTGCGCGATGACTTGCCCCCCGAGCTCCGGCAGGGCATCTTCAAGACAATTCGCAGCTATCCTGCTTGGATACGCTTCTCGGGCCCTGGCCCAGACAGCCCCCCCGACATCGAGGACGTTGGCTTCATGAGCATGACACTCAAGCTCATGGACGTGCCCGGCCCGAAGCTGCTCGACGACGAAAAATTCACTCAGGACCTCCTCGGGGTCTGCACGCCGACCTTCGTCACGCCCCACGTGCTCGCGAACGCGCAGCTCCAGAGGCAGCTCCTCAAGCGCACGCCGCTCTACTACTTCTTCGACCCACGCCGCAGCCACGTCCTCGACTTCTTGATGCAGAGCCTGTGGAACGAAACCCAGACCAGCCCGCTCGAGTGCCAGTACTACAGCTGCACGCCGTACCTCATCGGCCAGGGACGCGCCATGATCTACTCGATGCGCCCGCGCGCGCACACCCGCAGTAAGATCCCCGATCTGCCACGTCGCCCGCCCGACAACTACCTGCGCGACGCCATGATCGAAACCCTGTCCCGACAAGACGTGGTCTTCGATCTCCTAATTCAAGTCCAAACCGACGCCCACGCGATGCCGATTGAAAACGCCGCAGTGCGCTGGCCCGAGCGACTCTCACCCTTCATTCCCGCCGCCACGATTCGCATCCCCGCACAACGCTTCGACTCGGCGGAGCAGCTCCGCTTCGCGCAGCGGCTTAGCTATACCCCTTGGCATTGCTTGCCCGAGCATCGCCCGCTCGGCAACCAGAACCGAGCGCGTCGGCGCATGTATTGGGAACTCTCGCGGCTCCGCCTCACGCGCAATCAAGTCGCTCACTACGAGCCGAACGGGCGGGAAGTGTTCGGAGAGAACGCGCCGAATCCGGTTGCGGTCGGAATTGCGGCTGCGGCGGCCGCCGCGGCCCCGGCGCGCACGTTGCCGCCGCCCTCCGGCCCTCGACCGCGGGTGGCAGGAAGCTTTGCTTCGCCACTGGCGGCGCTCAACCGGGTTCGGGCGATCTTCGAGGGCTCGAGACAAACGTAGCTGGCACCCTATTCTCCCTCGAGCGGAGTTCGCGCACGAGCCGGTGTCGAACACCTCGTCAACGAGCGCTCACCTTGCGAGAAACTTCGAGTTGAAAAGCTGTTTCTGCGTCGTGAGGTCTAGCTCGAGCTTGGTTCCCTGGTCGTTCACCACGACTCCGATGGTGAACGCGCCCCAAGCGTGGAGCGAAAGGGTCACCTGGCCCTTGGCATCGGGAACCACGCGCACGACCGACTCCCGAAAAGTGGGGTGGAGGTAGAAAGCGACCGGGACCTTCATCGGCGAACCATCGCTTCGCACCACCTCGAGCTTCATCGTTGCCCAGTCATTGCTGAGGTTGGTCGCTTCCGCGATGCGCAACAAGTAGCCATTGAGTTCGGCGCTCCCGCCGAACTGGCCCTTGTTCGGGTCGTCGGCTGGCCCGTTGCCCAACGCGACCATCGTCCAGTCTCGACCGTTTGCAGCGAGTGATTCGAGGTCGCGAAGAACGAGCGCAAGCCCCTCGTGTCGACCATCCACGTTGGGATAGAGGATCGGCGTGACGCCGTACTTGCCGAGCAAGTACGCGGTGAGCCCCGCTTCGCCCTCGTCCGGTCGCGGCAAGATGGCATAGTGGCGCGCTCGGCTCCCCCCATAGGCCTGAGTTTCCCGCAAGATCTCGACAAAATCCGGATCGGTCAACGAGAAGCCGATGAAGACGAAGGTTTGCGATGCGAACATCGCGTACAAGTTGCGCGAGAGCGTTTGCGAGCGCACGTAGTGCTCGCGGTAGTCTTCCTCGGTCAGGATGCAGGTGTCGGGTCGATCCGCGCGGCCGTGCAGGTGAACGTAAAAGCGCGTGTCACCCCTCGTTCCGAGGGACTCGACGAATTCGAGTCGCTCGAGCGGGACCTCCCAGCGCAACACCTTGTGCGCCCTTTCAGGGAGCACCTCGGCGTGCGTGAGATCCAACAAGTTGTCGTAGTTGGTGGTCAGGATGTGCTCGAAGGGCAGACGCACGACGCTGCGCAACGGGTCACTCGGCGGCACCTCGCTGCGCCAGAAACGCTTCTGCAGGTGCTCACGCAAGCGCTTGCGGCCCTCGCCTTTCTCGCTCTGCTCGACCAGCTGGGCGCGCCACGGCAAGTCTTTGTCGGCTCGCTCATCGCGCCGTGGAACGCTGCGCGTTGCAGCATCATGCGGGCCCGGCACCGCGGTCGGCAACGGTGCCAGCTCGTTCAAGAGCCCTTCCCACCCTGGAAGCCCCGCGCTCGCCGACAGCCCGGCACCCACCAGAGCATGCACGGGATGCTGCTTGGCGAGCAACCGACTCCCGAGCTGACACAGCGCATCCGTTACTTCGATGCCCATCTTGCCTACTTACCAGAATCTCGCGATTTTCGGGGAGCGCTCGGGGTTCGAAAAACAAATGACCAAACCCGCCATCACACCCGCTCCCACCCTGTTTTTGCCTGACCCACGTTGTGATCGCCGTGAGCTCCCCTCGAGCGGCAGAGCTTTTGTCATTGGACTCGGGCGATCGCGATCGAGCGGCGCACCCCTATGCAAGCCGGAGCAGCGCCATGAGCGAAGCCGCCTTCACTGTGCTATGCGTTGCCGATGACGTACGAAGAGGCGAAAGCTTGGTTCGACCAGAATCACGGCCAAAGGATCGAATCGCGGGGCGTCGCGACGATCACCGTAACCGGCCGAAGCGTTCGCTTTTCCAGCAAGCCGCCCGAGCACGACGAGTTCGCCAAAGCCGTCGCGCGCCTCAAACGGATCCTGGCGTGAGCTGCCGCGCGGCGAACTGAAACTCGCGAGCACGGGAAAAACGGACAAAACCACGCAACCCGTTGGATAGAGCCCGGTCGAGCTTTCGGATCGGCTCCAGCGGGCACTGACGCTCGACGCGACGTGCGCGTTACGCTGAGCCATTGCACCCGCGGGACCTGCTCCGACGACGACGACATCGTAACGCATGGCCGCGCACGGCTCGCCCGAGCTCATGGCAGAACGCCTTCAGGAGCGATCATACTTGCAAACAGTTTAGTCCGTTCGCAGCTTCGGGCCGAAGTTCGAGCGCTACGAAAGTCGGTTGGTGCCATGCAACGGATGACACGGATCGCCGTAGCCGAGCAGAAACTCATTCCTCGCCTTCTGTGCCAACACCCGGCCTGATTGGCACAGTCCCTGACACGCGCTGCATCGTCCAACCCATTCAGTCACGGGACTGAGACGTGTTTTCCGCTGGAATTTGCAAAAGTTCTCGATGGGATCGCTATTTGCACTGCTGACTAGACATGTCCTACCTCGGTTGCCGACAAATCTCCGCGCGGGTGGCGCTAGCGTTTTTGCTGCTGAGCCTGACCCAATGCAGCGGCAAGTCGGAACCGTCGCCGAGTGATGAGGGCGGCGGAGCTTCTGCGGCGGCGGCCGGCGGGGGGGCGGACATGGTTGCGGGTGGCGGCTCTGGCGCGGAGACCGCGGGCAGCTCGGGTTCGGGTTCCGTCAGTGGCAGCGCGGGCCAAGGAACGGCTGAGTGCGGCGAGGCGCGGTCGACGCCAGTGGGCCGCCCGCAAGCGCTGGCATGTCCGGCCACTGGCGGAGAAGATATCGGCGATGCCGGCGCGGGCCCAATCGCCTGCCAAGTCGACACTGACTGCCCAAACGCCGGGTCGTGTCTGCACGGCGTGTGTAGCGATGATCGTTGTCTTGTCGACGCCGATTGCCCGAGCGGCTCCGCCTGCCGGTGTGGTGAGCAGCTAATCGGCAATGTCGATCGTAGGAACACCTGCGTGACCGTTCAATGCCGCGTGGACTCCGATTGCGGGGACAACGGCGTGTGCTCGCCGAGCTTCAACGGCTACTGCGGGAACTTGTTGGGGTACTACTGCCGTTCATCGGCCGACACCTGCAACTCGGACGCCGATTGCTGCGACCCGGACACCGTGTGCGAATACCAGGCCACGCTCGGTCACTTCGCGTGTCAGGCGTATGTGGTCTGCGCCGGATGATCACGCCTGCGCGTGCGGCTCCTGTACGGTTCGACGTTGCGTGCGCCGAGCTGACTCGCTCACTCGCCCTCGCTGATTGCTCTTCGACGCCGCTGCGATGCGACACTTAGCTGGACGGCTCGGCTATCTGCGCGCGCTTCGATCAAGGTTCTTTGTGGCAAAACGGATCGCAGCCATCGCCGCCTACTTGCGCCCCGTCGTCGCAGGTCTCGCCGGCAGCGGCGTTGACGTATTTGTCGCCGCAATAGGAGTGCT
>Ga0164307_10000124_pt1 | contig 33964 bp, 28 predicted proteins | sample Whisoiple_243_MG_FD_110214 | JGI IMG/M metagenome (GOLD analysis project Ga0164307, IMG submission 110214) | Soil microbial communities amended with fresh organic matter from upstate New York, USA - Whitman soil sample_243_MG | ecosystem: Environmental > Terrestrial > Soil > Unclassified >...
CAAAACCCCGGCGGCTCAATCAAAGATCGCATCGGTCTTTCGATGATCGAGGCCGCTGAAAAGAGCGGTGCGATTCGCCCGGGCGCAACGTTGGTCGAGGCCACCGCGGGCAACACGGGGCTCGGCCTGGCGCTGGTCGCGGCTCGCAAGGGCTACAAACTGGTGCTCGTCATCCCGGACAAGATGAGCCAAGAAAAGGTGCATCATTTGCGCGCGCTGGGCGCAGAAGTGCGAATGACGCGCAGTGACGTCGGTAAGGGGCACCCCGAATATTACCAAGACTACGCGGAGCGCATCGCGCGCGAGCTCGGCGCTTACTACGTCAATCAATTCGCCAATCCGGCCAATCCCCTCGCCCACGAAACCAGCACTGCGCCCGAAATCTGGAAGCAGATGGGTGAACGACTCGATGCCGTCGTTTGCGGCGTGGGCTCGGGCGGCACCCTCACCGGGTTCAGTCGCTACTTCGCGCGCGTCGCCCCGAACGTCGAGCTCGTGCTCGCCGACCCCAAAGGCTCGATTTTGGCGGACTACGTAGCTACGGGGAAAATCGGCACTGCTGGCTCGTGGCTCGTCGAAGGTGTGGGTGAAGACTTCGTGCCCTCGATCTGCGACTTGTCGCGCGTGCGCAAAGCCTATTCGGTCACTGACGAAGAGAGCTTCTCTGCGGCGCGCACGCTCCTCAAGCAGGAAGGCATCTTTGCGGGCTCGTCCAGCGGGACTTTGCTCGCTGCCGCGCTCCGCTATTGCCGCGAGCAAACGACTTCCAAGCGTGTGGTCAGCCTCGTCTGCGATAGCGGCGGCAAGTACTTATCGAAGATGTTCAACGACTATTGGATGCGCGACCAAGGCTTTCTGCCCGGGACGAGCTACGGCGATCTCCGGGATCTGATTTCGCGCCGCCCCGAGGCCGGCGCCGTCATCTCCGTGGTCCCGAGCGATAGTCTGCTCATTGCCTATTCGCGCATGCGTCTGTATGACGTTTCGCAGTTACCCGTCCTAGAGAATGGCGAGATCGTCGGACTCGTCGACGAATCGGATCTATTGCTGGCGGCTCAGCGCGATCCGAATCTGTTCCGAAATCCCGTGCGCGAGTTCATGAGTACGAAGCTCGTGACCGTCGATGCACACGCGCCGCTCGAATCACTGATGCCGCTGTTCGATCAAGGCTTGGTCGCCATCGTGCGTGAATCGGAGCACTTTTCCGGCCTGATCACGCGGGTGGACGTGCTGAACCATCTGCGGCGCAAGCTCTCCTGAAGCGACTTCCGTAGCTCTCGTCCAGCCTCGCTTGTGCCAGTTGGCACACGCCCTGGCAGGCCTGTCGGGTCCCGTTCACGCTCGCCCGGACCAAGCTCGCGATTTTGGCTCGAGTCGCGAATTGGACATTCTTGGCACGAGTCTTGTAGATGGGATCCGTATGAATGGGTTGATGAAGGGTGTCCTGGGATTGATGTGTGCCGCGAGCCTCTTGGCCGCGCCAGCAGCGCGGGCGGATATCCCGCCGCCGGATGTTTGCCAGACAGAGAACGAGGTCTGCCACAACGCAGGCGACAACTACAACGAAGACGGGATCTGCACCCAGGCGACCTGCAGCAGGGGCAGCCCCTCGGGTCAAGTCACGACCTACGACTGCTTGAAATGCGAAGCGACGACCATCCCGGGCGCCGCGGGCTCGACGACAGTCACCGAAACCGACAAGCCCAAAGACGACGGGGGTTGCAGCGTGGGGATGCTCGGCAGTGAGAAAGGCGTAGCCGTCATGATGCTCGGACTGGGGCTGGTCGCGCTCGGCATTTCACGTCGCCGTCGCTGAACATGTCGCTACTGAGCGCCGCGGAACGACTGAGCGAGCCTCTCGACTGGTGTCGACGGGGGTGGTTCAGCTGGCTCGTGCGAAACGAATTTGCACGAGCCACGCTCGCAGATCGCGATCGTCGAATCGCGACGATCGCGTGCGCGAGCGTGCTCGTAGCGGCGCTCGGTGCGGTCTATCTGCCAGTTCTGCTGTTCACGTTCGGGCCGATCCTGCTCGGCGTCGCGCACGTGGCAGCCGACGTGCGCTACCTCGTGCTGCGCCGCAAGCTCGCGCGCTGGTGGCAGAGTTCGATCTGGGTAGGATGCGCCGCATTGATCGCGTTGCGCGTAGCGGAAGAACTCGGTTGGCTTCGACAAATCGATCGCGTGGAATTTGGCTTTGCCGCGGCCTTAATCGCCGCTGCGGTGCTGGCCGGCTTGCGGGAACGCGGATCTGCCGCCCGGGCCGTAGCTGCTGGCGCGCTCCTCGCCGTCGCGACGGGTTGTGCGCTGACGCAACCGAGAATCGCTCGGTACGTGTTCCTGCACGCGCACAACCTGATCGCAATCTTGGCTTGGGCGACGCTATTTCGAGCAAACAAGCGCTGGCTGCTCGCCCCACTGGCGCTGATCGTCAGCACCGCAGTCGCGCTCGCGTCCGGCGCCATGTATGAGCAAACGCTGGCTTCCCCATTTGCGGCTTCGTTTCACTTGCACGTGTTCACCGTATCTGATTGGCTTGCGCCGTTCGCCGACCCACGCTTGGCAATCGGAGTGACCACCACCTACTTGTTCTTGCAGAGTGTTCATTACTCAGCGTGGCTGAATTGGATTCCGCAACAGGAGCAGCCCAAGCGCGGCACACCGACCTTTCGCATGAGCATGCGCTCATTGTTCACTGATCTCGGTGCGCCGGGCGTCGCCGCTGTAGGCCTCGCCGCGCTTGCCGTCTGGGTCGGTGCTTGCTTCGACCTCCACCGAACACAGAGGCTCTACTTGTCGCTTGCCACGTTCCACGGCTATCTGGAGCTCGCGGTGCTCGCCTTTTTTTGGGTGGGCGGCTCAGGGCCCGCCGAACAGGAGCAAGCGGTGCACAGCGAAGCCGCTTGATTTGTCGGGCATGCCGCTGTTTCGCGCCTGGCTCGTCGCCTTTGCCCTCACGGTGGCGAGTGAACTCGCGGTCGCCGTCCCCTTGCTGGGCGCCATCGACGCGCACCCGCTCGAACCGCGCGAAGCGAATCGCGCACGGCGCGTTGCCGCAGTTTGCCTGGCCCAACTGGCCACGCACCCGTCAGTCTGGTTCATCTGGCCACTGCTGAACTTACCGCGTCCGCTTTTTCTCTTGGTCGCCGAAAGCTTCGCGCTCCTCGTTGAAGCGCTCATCTACCGCTTCAGCTTCGAGCGCCTGAGCTGGTCACGTTGCTTCGCTACCTCGGCGCTCGCCAATGCGGCTTCGGTACTCGTCGGGCTTTACCTGCACTGAGCAGTGGCGGTCCTCCTGCTGGCGTCACGCGTGTCTCGACCTCACTTGGGCTGTTCGCGGCGACGTGCTTCATTGCAATCGTAGATTGCGCTGAACGCGCGTCAGTCGGAAGTTTCCGTCCTTTGCCACCTTCGCGAGCAAATCCTTGGGCACTTGCTCGGTATGCGTGTCCCAGAGTGAATCCCGCGGCTCGGCCTCGTGCCGAGCAATCGAAGCGCGGTGAGCCTTCACTTGTTCGGCGAACCTTAGGCGAACGCCTCACTGAGTCAACGGAAGCATGCTCGGTTGGGGGGCCGCAATCTCCGTGCACCTTTGCCCCGCGCTTGCGTCGTTCATCTATCTGCGTTCGCCGTTACCGAGCGCAGCTTCACTGGGTTTCTCGAGCATCTGCTCCAGCGCCAGCAGGGCATCATGCAGTGCGTCGAACTTCGATTTGCCGATCGTGCGCTCCATGTCGGTTTCGATTTCGCGCAGCACGCCGAGGCCTTGCAGAATTGCAAACTTTCCCTTTTCCGTGAAGCGAGCGAGACGGGCTCGGCCGTCGCTCGGATCGGCAATCGTCTCGACCACGTCCATCAGTTCTAGCTCGGCGATGGTTTGGCTGATGGCTTGCTTGCTGATGTCCAGGCGACGCGCGAGTTCCGTGATGCGCACGCCTTCGAAATCCAGGTGCGGGAACAGGTTGGTGTGCGCGGGACGGAAGCGGATCGCGTGCGGCTCCTCGTTGACCCGCGCGAGCGCGCGTTCATTGACCAGACGCGCGCACTTGAACAGCAGCTGAGCCACGCTCGCCCGCTTGCGCGCTTCGAAGTCCGGATCGGCGGCGGGGGGCTTGCTCATCGGCCCTCCGACCATCGCAAATCGACCGGGGAATCGTCAATCACACTTGACGACTAGTCAACCACCATTTACTAGTTAGTCAACCTCGATTGACCACATTGTTAACCCGCCGAAAGAGAGGCCTTTGCGCATGTCCCACGCTCTGCCGCTGGTCCTTCCCGATCCCCCGGTCCCCGCTGTGGCTCCGTGGCTCGATCGTGAAGCTTTTCCCTTCGTCTCGCGCTCACTCCAACTTTCCGAGGGGCGCGTGCACTACGTGGACGAGGGGTCGGGCGAGCCCATCGTGTTCGTACACGGCACGCCGACTTGGTCGTTCGAGTACCGCTGGCTGATCCGCGAGCTCCGCGCTTCGCGACGTTGCATCGCGTACGATCATTTCGGCTTCGGTCTTTCCGAGCGTCCCTCGGCGTTTGGTTATCGACCCGAGGATCACGCGCGGGTGTTCGACGAGTTCGTCGAACAGTTGGGACTGCAGCGCTTCACGTTGGTCGTCCACGACTTCGGGGGGCCGATCGCGTTGCCGTTTGCGCAGACTCACCCCGAACGCATTGCCCGGCTCGTGGTGCTGAACAGCTTCATGTGGCCGCTGGATGACCCGAGGCTCGTGCGGCAAGCGCGGATCGCTGGCAGCGCGCTCGGACGATTGCTCTATCGGTATCTGAATTTCTCGCTGCGCGTGCTGATGCCGTCCGTATACGGCGACAGACGGCGGCTCACGTCCGCGGTGCACGCGCAGTACCTCGCGCCGTTTCGGGCGAGGGCGGCGCGCGAAAGCGTGCTCTGGGCGCTGGCCCGCGCGCTGCTCGGTTCGCACGCGCACTACGCCGGGCTGTGGGCGAACCGCGAACGCCTGGCGACAATCCCTGCTCTCATCTTGTGGGGCGAACGCGATCGCGCATTCAGCGTCGATTTTCGCGAGCAGTGGCGACGAGCTTTGCCACACGCGAAAATCGAGAACTTTGCAGACGCTGGGCATTGGCCGCACGAAGAACGCCCTGAGCTCGTGCTCCAGGCCTTGCAGCGCTTCCTCACGGAACGCGACGCCGAAGGCTGAGCCGCACTCCTAGGATCGCGTGACCATCAACAAACCCGCGCTATCACGCACAGACGCGGTTTCGACCCGCGTCCTTCGCTTGATACAGCTTTTCGTCGGCGCGGCCGAACAGCGCTTCCGGCTCTTCTTCCGAGCCGGCTTTGAATTCGGCGACGCCGACGCTGGCCGTGACCGGCAAGCGCTTCTCCTCGAACGTCGGAATGTTCTCGGCGACCGCGACGCGAATGCGCTCCGCGCACTGCTTGGCTTGGGCGAGCGGCGTGTTGGGACAAAGGACCGCGAACTCTTCGCCGCCGACGCGCGCGAACAAGTACTCGGGGGGGACGGAGGTTTTGACCACGTTGGCGGTAGCGCAGAGCACGGCGTCGCCCGCCATGTGGCCGTAGGTGTCGTTCACCTTCTTGAAGTGGTCGATGTCGAGCACCAAGAGACTGACCGGACCGGTCTGGGCCGCCGACAGCGCAACTCGCAGGTTTTCGTCGAAGTGGCGCTTGTTGTGGACGCCGGTCAGGGCGTCGAAGCTCATCAGGCGCTGCACCTCTTCATGGTAGGCGCCTTCGATGTTGCCGCCGGCGAGGTACTTGAGCAGCGCCTTGCCGATCTGTACGCGGTCGCCGTCCTGCAAGGTGTGCTCTTTCACACGGATGCCGTTGACGTAGGTGCCGTTGGTCGAGTTCAGATCCGTGAGGCGGTAGCCGGAGTCGAGCGGTTCGATTTTGGCGTGACGCCGGCTCACGGAGTCCGCGTCGAGCACCAAGCCCGAGTTCGAGCCGCGGCCAATCTCCATCGGCGAGTCCGCCAATACGGTGCGATTGCCCAAGCGCGGCCCCGAGAGCACCAGCAGAAGGGCCTGCTGCTGCTCCGCGACTCGGATCAGACTGCGCATGTCGCGCGAAATCGTGACCTCGAGAGTCGACTCGTAAAGCTCGTCGTCCGCCAAAGTAACCGTCTGGGCCCTAGCGCTCTAGGCGCTGACCTCATTCAAGCATAGCAGATGCTCGGACGGTGCTCGTCGTTCACCGAGTGCAATAGCTACTAGAAATGTGGGGGTGCCGCCTACATTGTGAGTCCGGCCGCGCGCTCGATTGCCAATCTTGTGCGCGGAATGATGCTCGTGCGAGCACCACCCCACCTACACTCAGACGTCGTAGTACAAAAAGAACTCGAACGGCGTGGGACGCAAGCGTGAGGCTTGTACGTCTTGATCACGTTTGTAGTCGAGCCACATGTCGATCAAATCTTGCGTGAACACGTCGCCCTTGAGCAAGAACTCGTGGTCGCTCTCCAGCGCGTCCAGCGACTCTTCGAGCGAGGCGGGTAGGCGCTCCACGTCGCGCAGCTCCTCGGCAGACAGCGAGTAGATGTCTCGGTCGAGTGGCGCGCCAGGATCGATCTTGTTCTGGATGCCATCGAGCCCCGCCATCAACATGGCAGAAAACGCGAGGTACGGATTGCACGCGGGATCCGGAAAGCGCAGCTCGAGCCGGCGCGACTTGGGCGAAGGCGAGTAAGTCGAGATGCGAACCGCTGCCGAGCGATTGCGGCTCGAGTAGGTGAGATTTACCGGCGCCTCATAGCCGGGCACCAGCCGCTTGTAACTGTTGGTGGTGGGGTTGGTGAGCGCGGCGAGCGCTCGAGCATGCTTGAGCACGCCACCCATGTAATACAGCGCCAGCTCGCTCAACCCACCGTAGCCATCACCGGCGAACAGCGGCTTGTTGTCTTTCCACAAGGATTGGTGGCAATGCATGCCGTTGCCGTTGTCGCCGAATACGGGCTTGGGCATGAACGTGGCCGTGCGACCGTTGCGGTGGGCGACGTTCTTCACGATGTGTTTGAACCACATCAACTTGTCCGCGCACTTGAGCAAGCTGTCGTAGCGCATGTCGATTTCGCCCTGGCCAGCGCCCGCCTGCTCGTGATGGCTCACCTCCACCTCGATCCCGATGCGCTCGAGCTCGAGGCAGATCTCGGTCCGCAGATCCATGTGCGTGTCCTGCGGTTGGACCGGAAAATATCCTTCCTGACTGCGGATCTTGTGGCCGAGGTTGGGGCCTTCGTCGCGCCCGCTGTTCCAAACGGCTTCGCCCGAATCGACCGAGTAGAAGGCTTCGTGCGCCCTCACCTCGTAGCGCACGCCATCGAAGACGAAGAACTCTGCCTCTGGACCGAAGAAGCAAGTGTCGGCTAGGCCAGTACTCTGCAAGTACGCTTCGGCCTTCTTGGCGATGTAGCGCGGATCACGCGAGTAGCTCTCACGAGTCAGCGTGTCTTGGATGTTGCACAGCAACGAAAGGGTCGGAAAGCGCGTGAATGGATCGAGCACCGCGCTGCTCGGATCCGGGATCAGCAGCATGTCGCTCTGATTGATGGGCTGAAAGCCGCGGATCGACGAGCCGTCGAAGCCGAAGCCTTCTTCGAAGGCGTCGAGCGTCAAACGGTGGAAGGGAACCGACGTGTGCTGCCATTTACCGATCAGGTCGATGAACTTCAGATCGACCATGACCGCCTCGTGCTTCTTGCCGAGTTCGATGGCTTCTTTCGCATCCATGGCGCAAGCTTTATCCTTAACGGGCGCCCGGGGCTACTGCCGGCTTCTTCGTCCGGCAGTAGTCAACCCGTTCGCACACACGGCTGAGGCGCGAGCCGTTGGGCCTAAGTTTTGGCCCGGCAACGCGAGAGGAGAGTCTTCAAATCGCTTCTTCGGCGCGCTCACCGGTGCGGATACGCACCGCTTCATCCACCGGGCTGACGAAGATCTTGCCGTCACCGATGCGGCCAGTCTTTGCGCTCTTCTCGATCGCGTCGATCACTTGGTGCACCATCTGATCGGGAACGACGATTTCGAGCTTTACCTTCGGTACGAAGTCCACGACGTAAGCGGAGCCGCGATAGACTTCCTTCTTGCCGCCGGTACGGCCGAAGCCTTTGACTTCGGTCACCGTCATGCCCTGGATACCGACTTCGGACAAGGCATCCTTGACCTCGTCCAGCTTGAACGGCTTGATAATCGCCTCGACCTTCTTCATCTGGCTCTCCACTTTTTTGGGGGGTATCGCCCGTCGCGAAGCCTCCCCTCCTGAACTGCGGGGGCACCGCTACGATCGCTATCGCCTGGCTTGTTCTGCAGGCACAAACGGACCTACCGGGGTCCGTGTTTCCGAATTGTTTCCAAATCGAGTCAGTGTGCCACTCAGGGAAAATTGCTTGGATTTCTTGAGGCTCGGAAACACCGGCCAGCCAAATCCACCCCTGCGACGAGCGAGTAATGGCGACAGCGCGGCGCGTCAATCCATGCTTGCCGGCCGTATGACCCAGCTTTGACGGCCCAGCGGCCAAAACCGACGGGGCTTCGGGATAGGCACGCAATTCGGGTACTGTACTGCCGTTCCCGCCCGTCCAGATCGCCGTAACTGCGCCTTCGTCAATGCCGTCTCAGAATCAGTCTCAAGTTCCGGTCGGGACAGTCCTCGAGGGCAAGTTTCGCATCACCAAAGAGATCGGTCGCGGTGGCATGGCGGCCGTGTACGAGGCAGAGAACGTCGACATCGGTAAACGAGTCGCGGTCAAGATCCTCGCCGCCGAACTGATCACGTCCCGCGTCGTGCGCGAACGCTTCATTCGTGAGGCGCGCGCGGCTGCCGCGATCCGCAGCCCGTACATTTGCGACGTGTACGACTCCGGCATGTTCGAGGATCGGCCATTCTTGGTGATGGAGCTGCTCGAAGGCGAGAGCCTCTACGATCTGATGACTCGCGTGCGGCAGATCGACGTCGAGACGACGCTCCGCGTCGCGACGCACACCGCGCGTGGCCTGGCGAAGGCCCACGAATCGAACGTGGTGCATCGCGATCTGAAGCCCGAGAACATTTTCCTGACCAAGGACGAAGAGGGCAAGCTCCTGGTCAAGATCGTCGATTTCGGTTTGGCGAAGTTCTACGAGCCGACCACGCCAGACGCGCAAACCGTGCGCCTGACGCGTGAAGGCGCGCTGTTCGGCACGCCCGCGTACATGAGCCCCGAGCAAGCCAAGGGCAAGGGAGAGGTGGACCACCGAGCGGACCTGTGGGCGCTCGGTTGCATCGTGTACGAATGCCTGACTGCGCAAACGGTGTGGAACGTCGAGCAGGGCGTCGCCATGATTTTGGCACAGATCGCCAGCGCACCGCTGCCCCGTCCGAGCAAGCTGCGCCCCGATCTGCCACCGAGCTTCGACGCTTGGTTCACCCGCGCGTTGGATCGAGATCCAAACAAGCGCTACCAGACCGCGCGTGAGCTTTCGGACGCGCTCACCAAAGCGCTCTTGGGCGCTCGTGGACCCGCGCGCGGCGTGTCCTTGTCGAGTGACGACGAGGGCATGGAGGTCGATGAGTTGATGGCGAGCGAGACCGCGCCGCCCACCAGCCCCGTCAGCCAGCCGATGACCGAGCGCGCGCCGCCGAGCCCGCCTCGGCCGGCTCCGCCGCCAGCGCCGCCCCCCATTCTCACGACCAGCGCGGCGCCGGTCGCTTCCCTGCGTCCGGAATCGCGCACGGGTCGCGCGATTTCGGTGCTGCTCTTGCTGTCCGCGCTCAGTTTGGGCGGGTACGCCGTCTGGTTGTACGTATTGCACCCGCCGGGACAAGCAGCGGCCGTACGCACGGGCGTGCCCAAGCCTCGAGCGACGAGCTCCTCACCTCCCTTGAGCCCCGCAGCCGCCAGCGCCGCACGCGCGGCCGAAGCCGACGCTTACGCGCAGAAGATTTCCCATGCGCAAGAGCTGCTCGCGAGCGGTGATGGCAAGGGCTCGCTCGAGGCGTTCAAAGACGCCATGAAGGGCGGAGCTGCGGTGGCGCGCTCCGTGCTCTCGCACATGTCGATCGCCGTCGAAGAACCGAGCGGACCGTGCAAACTCACGGGCATTAGCCGACCTCGGCCGTATTCGATCGAAGTGCCGCCTGTTTCGCGGCCCACGCTTTTGCACAGCAGCGCGGGCACGGTCTTCGTTTGGATCGACAACCACCAAGATCCGAAGAAGAAGCAGGCCTATGCGGTGCTGCTCGACGACGCCCTCAGGCGCACGTCAGCAGAGGTGCCGCTGACGCCGGAGGTGTCGTCGGCGCGTCAAGTGCAGCTGGTGGCAGCGGGTGAGCGATTCGTCCTCTTGTACTGGGACGATGGCGGCAGTGAGCCGGGCGTGTATGCGCGCTTCATCTCTCACGATGGGCACATCGCGGGCCCGCCGCGCCGGATTTCCGGGGTCAAGAAGGGCGAGCTTTCTGCTGCGCTCGCCGTCAACGGCGGTAAATTCTGGGCGGTTTGGCAGGAGGAGATCGACAAGGGCACGAGCGACATCATGGCCCGGGAGCTCGACTCGGAGCTGCAGCCCCTCGCGGAGCCCATTCGCCTGACGGTGATCCCGGCGACCAAGGGAGCGAGCTGGGGCGCCGGCACGCCCTCGGTCGCGGTGCAGAACGGACACTTGTACGTCGCGTTCTCGGTGAACCGCGGCTTCGAGCGGATCCAGATGTACTTGTCGCGCATCGCGCTCGGCGATCCCAGTCTGAAGACTGGCCTCGTGCCGTCCAAAAAGACCGCCGGCAAAGAGCGCATGCTAGGTCAGGCTCAAATGTTGAGCCCCAAGGACGGCAAGCACACCACGCCCGTCATGGCCTGCTCGTCAGAAGGTTGCTTCGTCGCTTGGGACGACGAGAAGGGCGGCGCGTCGGTCGCCTTCGTCGACAAAGACAAGGGGCAGATGCTCTGGCGTCGGGACTTGCCCGCCAAGGTCGTCCGTCCGGCGGTGGCCGCCAGCGGCAACGCCACGGTCGTTTCTTGGTTCGACGAATCTCGGCTGCGCCTGGCGCAACTCACGCGCGATGGCGTCGGCGCGGTGACTTCGGTCAGCCGCGTGAGCGGTTTTCAGCCGCAACCCGACGTGGCTGCAGGCGAAAAGCCAGGACAATGGTACGTTTCCTGGCGCGACTACGAGTCGGCACACTTCGAGGTGTTCGCCCTGCGCACGGATTGCCCTTGAGAAACCGAGACGCGAAAGATACGCCGCAATACTCGGGCTCTCAGCCTATTGCTCACCTTTTGTCGATTCCATCGCGCGCAGCCGTCCGCCGCTCGCCGCTCGAGACCAGCCGCGTGCTCCTCGTGCCGCTCGAGCTCGGTGATGGCAACGAGCTGTGGGACGCCGTCGACAGTTCACGTTGGCATCTGGAGCGTTGGCTCCCCTGGGTTCCGTTCAACAACGCGCCCGAGGCCAGCGTGCGCTACGCCGAGGCCTGCGTGTCGGACTGGGACGCGGGAAGGGCCGTCAGATTTGCGATTCGGGATCGTCAATCGCGCGAGCTGCTCGGCGTCGTGGGGCTCGATTCGTGCGTCCACCTGCACCGCTCGTGTGAACTCGGCTATTGGCTCCGGCGAGAAGCGACGGGGCGCGGCATCATGACCGAGGCCGCCCGCGCGTGCGTCGATTTTGCGTTCGCGCGCATGTCGGTACACCGCATTCGCTGCGCGGCAGCCACCGACAACAGCGCGAGCCTGCGCGTGATCGCCAGGCTCGGCTTTCGCTTCGAGGGGATCGCACGTCAGGCAGAGCTGGTAGGAGCGCGCTGGCTCGATCACGCCATTTTCGCGCGGCTCTCCAGTGACGAGTGAAAACCGTCAATTCGCGCGCTCCCGGTGAGCCCCGGCCGAATCGAACGCTGAATACGCGCCTTCGGCAGATCCCATTTTTGGTGATCGCACCCATGGTCGTGCTGATCGTCGGGCTGGCCGCTGGTACTGCACTGGCCATTTCCGGCACGAGTCGCTTGCGCGCCCAGAGCGATGAAGCCGCCGAGCTGCGCTGTCGGTTGCTCGCGCTCACTTTGGCTGAGCGGCTACGTCGCACCTCGGAAGAGGATCGCGCGATCGTGCTCGAACGCGCCGCGCGGCGTTCTGGAGCGGAGCTATTGTTGGTGAGCGCGGAGGGACACGTGGTGGTGGACGCCACGCAAGGCGCGCCGCCCAAGGGTCGGCTCCTGGAGCTGATGGTCGCGGGCGAAGGCGAAACGACGACCGAGCTCGGACGTTCGCGCTTCTTCTCGGCCGCGTTCCCCGGCCCGAATGGCTACATGAACGTGCTCTCGTTCGTGGCAGCGCCAGCGACGCCTTTCGCGACGGGCTCGCTCTTGGTTTGGGTTGCAACGCTGACCGCGCTGTTGGTCGGTGCTGCCGCGTTGGTTGCGCTGGCGCTCGCTCGTGACGTGCACGCGGATGTCACGTTCGTGCGCAATCGCATCGTGGAGATGGCACGCGAAGGCGCCGATCCGACTGGCAAGCCGATCCCCGTGCGCTCGGTGGACTTGGTCGGCCTGCTCACCAGCGCCTTCAACGTCCTCGTCGATCGATTCACGGCCGCCGAGCACGCCTACCGCCAGGACTTGTCCGGCGCGCTCGCCTACGATCGCGATCGCAGCGACTTTTTGGCCGCGCTGAGCCACGAGCTGCGCACACCGCTGAACGCCATCTTGGGCTTCACCGACGTGCTCTTGAGCGAAGTGGACGGTCCGCTCAGCGCGGACGCGCACGAAAATCTTTCGGTCGTGCGCAACAGCGGGCAACACTTGCGAGCGCTGATCGATGACATCTTGGATCTATCGGCGCTCGAATCGGGTGAGCTCCGACTCACCTGCAAGATGATCGACGTGTTCTCGATTGGCCAAGAGGTCGTGCGCGAAGCGAGCATCGCCGCCGAAGCCAAGCAGCTCGAAATCAACATCGTCGGCAAGCGCGCCATGGCCTACGCGGATGGCCGGCGTGTGCGGCAGATCATCAGCAATGTCGTGGGTAATGCGATCAAGTTCACGTCCCGCGGCGGGGTGATGCTGCGCATCGATCCGCGCGACGGCGGCGTGACCATCGCCATCAGCGACACCGGACCCGGCATCGCACGCGAAGACCACGAGGCAATCTTCCAAGAGTACTGGCAAGCGGGTGACGTCAAACGCCAGCGCGTCGGCACCGGCCTCGGGCTCGCGATCACCCGGCGCTTGGTGCAAATGCATCGCGGCTTCATCGATTTGCGAAGTCAGCTCGGCAAAGGCTCGACGTTCACCATCGTCTTACCCTCACAACCGCCCGTGGTCGTCAGCCAGCGGCCGATCGATCCGGTGCCGGACGAGATCACCGATGCCGGAAAGAGCGTGGGTCGCACATGAATCCGGCCGCCGCTCACCTGCTGCGACGAATCCTAGGCGTCGAGACCCTGTTCACGCTGGCCTCCAGCGCGCTCTTGGCCCTGCTCACCTCGCATTTTCTGGTCTTGAGCGGCCAAGTGGCGATGGAGGGCGCGGAGACGCTCGGGCTGTCACTGCTCGCTGGCGGGCTGCTGGAGCTCGTGCGCTGCTTTTGGCGCCTGCGTCGCTATCGCTATGTGCTCCGTACCCTGGCCTTGGGCGGAAAGGCCGTGGAGGTCCGCGAGCTGTTCGCGTTGAGCAACGAACCCGCGTACGTCGTGTTTGGCTGGCTCGCCTGCTCGATGTCGAGCATCGCGCTATTTCACACTCTGCTCAGGCCCAAGTTGGTGGACTTCTCCACGGGCATGAACTTGGCGCTGTTCGGGGTAGTGATCGTGTCGGCCGCTTCGCTTCCACTATTCGTGGTGATCCGCTCTTCGTTCGTGCGAGCGCTCGAGCTCGCGCCCCCCGAGCTGATGCGCGAGGTGGTCGAAGACGCGGACCGACGCGGAGTCATCGAGCGACGCGTGCCGCGACGCCTGGTCGCCGCAATCACCACGCCCGTGGTGTTTCTGGTTTTCGGCTGTGCGCTGATCGTCGGCTCACATTTGCGACGCGCGGACGAGCGCAGCCGCGAGGAGACGGCTCGCGTGCTCGCGCGCGCCGCGCTCGAACCTCGCCCGGGCATGGCAGCCGGCGCGGGCCTCGAGGACGCGATTTTGCAGGGTGAAATGCTCGGTTTCAAAGCGACCGTGCACCCCTGGCCGGACGAATACCGGGTCGAGCGCGGCAACGACGGCGCGGTGAGAGTGGTCACCCCGCTCGACGAGGGCAGCGCAGAGGTGCGTTTCGTGGGCTCGGTGGTGAGCGTGCTCAGTGCTTCGTTCGTGCTGGTCGCGCTGCTCGGAACGCTGATCGCCGGCGGTTTGGGCATCGCCGTGGGTCAAGTGTTGGCCCAGGATCTGCGCGCCGCGATCCGCGACGTGCGCTTGCTCGGCACCGACGCCGTGCTGAGCGGCGGCACACGAGTGGTGCGCGCCGCGCGTTTTCGCGTCGTGGCGCGCTTGGGGCGAGCCATCGAGCGCTTGGCGGCGCGCTTCGGCGTGTTCGCCAAGGCGCAGGAACGGGCGATCTCCGCGCGCAAGGCCGCCGCGCGCATGCGCGGCTTGTTCTTCGCCAGCGTCAGCCACGACTTGAAGAGTCCGCTGAACGCGATCTTGGGCTTCACCGAGCTGGTGCGAAAGGGTGAAAGTCTGAGCGCCGGGCAGAGCGAAAGCCTGAGCTTAATCGATCGCCGCGGCCGGGAGCTCTTGGCATTGATCGAAACCATCCTCGATGCAGCTCGTGTCGACGCGGGTCAATTGAGCCTGGTGCTCGACCACTGCGACGTGCGTCAATTGCTGACCGAAGCCGTCGCCAAGGGCAAAGATCTGGGTGGTGATCGCGGCATCGAGATCTTCGCAGACGTCGCCGATGACGTGTCCTCGCTGCGCGTCGATCGCGTACGCATGCCGCGCGCCTTGGCCACGTTCATCGGCCACGCGGTGCGCGTCTCCGAGTCGGCGGCAGTGCACGTGCAAGTGGTCACCGAGGGCGACTCCGTGCGCTTCGACGTCGAAGTGCCAGGTTCCCGCGTCGAAGCACAAAAGCTGGAAGCGCTGCTCGACCCGAGCCCCGCGCTCGGCCCGAGCGAGCACCGCGGCTTGGCGCTCGGTCTTCGGCTCGCGCGTTCGGTCGTGGAGCTACACGGTGGCTCGGTCGCGGTTTCACCGCTCAGCGGTCGCGGCGCCATATTCTCGCTGTCGATGCCCACGGGCGACGCCGAGTCACGCCTGCCACCGCCCATTTCCGCCGCGCGGTGGTAGGCTGCGCCCCGATGGCAGCCAAGAAATCGCGTCCCGCCGCCGAACCCGAGTTCGAGTCCCTGGCTGCTCCGGCCGAGCGCGTGTTGGGCACGCAATCGCGCCCAGAGGATGACCGCTTCGACCGCTTGTTTCGCCCGGAATCACTCGAAGAGTTCGTCGGCCAACAGAAGCACCGCGAAAATCTGAAGGTGTACGTGGAGGCCGCGCGGCGTCGCAGCGAGCCGCTCGATCACATTCTGCTGTGCGGTCCACCGGGTTTGGGCAAGACCACGCTGGCGCATATTTTGGCCAAGGAAATGGGGGTCACGCTGCACCAGACCAGCGGCCCAGCGGTCGAACACAAGGGGCTGCTGACCGGGCAGCTCACCAAGCTCGGACGCGGCGATATCCTGTTCATCGACGAGATCCATCGCCTGAGCGCGACGGTCGAAGAGGCGCTCTATCCCGCGATCGAAGATTTCCGGATCGACGTGATGATGGGCGAAGGGGCCTACGCAGAGAGCATCACGCTGGACATCAAGCCCTTCACGCTGATTGGCGCGACGACGCGCACCGGGCTCCTGACCAAGCCATTGCAGGAGCGCTTCGGCGTGACTCTGCGTTTGGACTTTTATCCGCCGGAAGATCTGGAAAAGATCATTTTACGCAGCGCCCGTCTGCTCGGTGTTCCGTGTGACAAGGAAGGCGCACGTGAACTTTCCACGCGTTCACGCGGTACGCCGCGCGTCGCCAATCGCCTCGTGCGGCGCGTCCGTGATTTTGCCGAGGTTCGAGGCTCGGGCAAGATCGATCGCGAGATCGTCAATCATACCTGCGATCGCCTAGGCGTCGACAGCGCGGGCCTGGACGAAATGGATCGCCGGTTATTGGGGATTTTGATCGAGCATTACGAGGGCGGGCCGGTCGGTGTGGAAACTCTGGCTGCGGCGCTGGCCGAACCGCGCGACACGATCGAGGACGTGTACGAGCCCTATTTGCTGCAGCAGGGCTACCTCGGGCGCACCCCACGCGGGCGAATCGCGACCAAAAAAGCGTACGAGCACCTCGGGGAGAAGCAGCCACAAAAGGCTCAAGGCTCGCTGTTCTGAGCGGCTGGTGAGATGACCGGTTGCGCTCGTCCCTTCCGCGCGCGGGCGAAATCACCTACGCTGATTCGATCGGGAGAAACCCAGAGTTACCATGATTTGTCGGGGAATACTGATGATGGGGGGATTGCTGGTAGCGCTTACCGCGCTCTGCGACTGCGCCGTCGGTCCGAGTGAAGAGCGACTCTACTGCTTGAATCACTGCGCGCGCTGGAAGGACTCGTGCATGTTGAGCGCGATGACGCCGGCTGACATCAACGCGTGTGATGCCCGCGCTCGCGCCTGCACGGTGCCTTGCCCACAATGAAAGCCACGTCAATGGCCGCAAAGGCCGCGCTGCTCACACTCGCCGGGCTCCTCGGTGCGTGCGTCCCGGAATACCACCCGCCGACTTTGGCCGAGCCGCACGCGGTGATAAAAATCCGGCGCACGTACGATACCAGCGCGGGGACGAACCTGCGCGAGCTGCTCTTGGTCGATGATCATCGCGCGTTTGCCGCCGAGGCGTCAGCGCGTTTGGCGAGCGCGCCGCGCATCGATGCAAGTTTGGTGCACCCCATGCCGGCGACGTTCACCATGGCGAGCAGCTTCTTCCATCATGAAACGCGCACGGTTCAAGAGACGTACTACGTTCAAGAGTCGTACTACACGACCGAGAGCTACGACTGCAGCAGTGGCTACGGGAGCAACGCCGTCCACCGAACCTGTACGCGACCGAGCACTCAATACCGCTCGGTTCCCCGTACCCGTTGGGTGACCAAGTCGGTAGAGGTAGTGGACGCACAATGCCAAGCCCTCAATCGTTTCGCGCCCGCGACGAACCGCGTTTATTTGTTGCAATACAGCTTCCAAGAAGGCGGAGCCTGCGCGCTGTCGTGCTTCGAGCAGGTCGCAAACAATGATGGTTCCTTCCAGAATCTGCCGTGCCCGCCCGCTCCTCCACCCAAATGAGGCAAGCGTGTACGCCTGCGTGACAAAGTAACCGAGGATATCGTCCCGGCGCTACGGCGTGCGCCGTTCACGGGTTAGACTCGCACCCGAGGTGAACGTGGATCGCAGCCCGAACGAATCAGTGAGCGGCCAGGTCGAACCAGTAGCCACCGGCTCCGTCCCTGCGCCGAGTCACGCGCTTCTGGTGGTCGGCGCCGAGCCCCCGCCCGAAAAGCACGCGGCAGAGCAAGTGCACCGCCATGAAAGCGCGGCGGGCTTTTACTCCATCTACGAGACCGTGAAGCGGGGCGTGCTCGAGATGGGGCTCGGCAACAGCTTTCGAACGCTGCTCAAGGTCAATCAGACCGACGGCTTCGATTGCCCGAGCTGCGCCTGGCCCGACCCCGACAGCGCGCGCAAGACGGCCGAATTCTGCGAAAACGGCGCCAAGGCAGTCGCGAGTGAAGCAACCAAGGATCGTATCGTCCCCGAGTTCTTCGCCACGCACTCGGTGAGCGAGCTGCTCGGCCAAAGCGATCGCTGGTACGAGCAGCGTGGCCGCCTGACACAACCCATGTGGCGTCCGGCAGGCTCCGATCACTACCAGCCCATCGAGTGGGACGCGGCCTTCGAGCTGATCGCGCGAGAGCTCCACGCGCTCGACTCGCCGAACGAAGCCGCGTTCTACACTTCGGGTCGCGCGAGCAATGAGGCTGCTTTCCTGTACGGCCTTTTCGCGCGCCAGTTCGGCACCAACAACCTGCCGGATTGCTCCAATCTGTGTCACGAATCCAGCGGCACTGGGCTGACCGAATCGATTGGGATCGGCAAAGCCACGATCAAGCTCGAGGATTTCTCGCACGCAGACGCGATCTTCGTCATTGGACAAAATCCGGGCACTTGTCACCCGCGCATGCTCAGCGAGTTGCAGAAGGCGGCGCGCAACGGCTGCCAGATCGTCAGCATCAACCCGCTCGCGGAGACGGGCCTGATCCGCTTCAAAAACCCGCAGGAGCCGCTGTCGCTGCTCGGCGCGGGCACCCCCATTGCTCGCTTGTTCCTACCCGTTCGCATCAACGGCGACGTCGCCCTCATCAAAGGCATCATGAAAGAGATGCTGGAAGAGGACGCGCGCACGGGCGGCAAGGTCCTCGCACATGATTTCATCCGCGAGCAAACCGAAGGCTTCGAAGCGCTGCGCGCCGATTTGGAGTCGGAGAGCTGGGGCGACATCCTCGAAAGCTCGGGCTGCTCCCGAGAACTGATCCAGCAAGCCGCCGCGATCGCCATCCGCTCCGAGCACATGATCTGCTGCTGGGCCATGGGCATCACCCAGCACAAGAATGGCGTTGCCAACGTGCAGACGATCGCAAACTTTGCGCTGCTGCGCGGACAGATCGGCCGCCGCGGCGCGGGCCTTTGCCCGGTCCGCGGGCACAGCAACGTCCAAGGCGACCGCACCGTCGGCATCTGGGAAAAGATGAGCGACGAATTCTTGGACGCTTTGGGCAAAGAGTTTGGCTTCTCCCCGCCGAAAGCGCATGGCCGCGACGCCGTGGGCACGATCCAGGCAATGGCAGCCGGGCAGATCAAAGTGTTCATCGGTTTAGGCGGGAATTTCTTGGCCGCGACGCCGGACACCCAGCTGACGGCGCAAGCGATGCAGCGCTGTCGTCTCACGGTGCAGATCTCGACCAAGCTGAACCGCGGGCACTTGATCACCGGGCGTGAGGCGTTGATCTTGCCTTGCTTGGGGCGCACCGAGCAGGACGTTCAAGCTTCGGGGCCACAATTCGTGACCGTCGAGAATACCACCGGCGTGGTCCATCAATCGCGCGGAGTGTTGCCGCCTGCGTCGCAGCACTTGCGCAGCGAGCCAGCCATCGTGGCTGGCATTGCCCAGCGAACGCTCGCCGGTCGCACGCCCACCGATTGGGCATCGCTAGTCGCCGACTACGATCGAATCCGCGAGCACATCGAGCACGTGGTGCCCGGTTTCGCCCAATACAACCGGCGAGTGCGCGACCCAGGCGGCTTCTATTTGCCGAACGGACCGCGTGAAGGGAAATTCACGACGCCCTCTGGCAAAGCCCGCTTCACGGTCCACCCCATCCCGCGCCACGACTTGCGCCCGGGGGAGCTGCTGCTCACCACCATTCGTAGCCACGATCAGTTCAACACCACGATTTACGGCGAAAACGACCGCTATCGCGGGATCTCGAACGGGCGCCGCGTGCTGTTCATCAATGCCCAAGAGATCGCCGAGCGCGGACTTCAGAGCGGGAGTATCGTCGATTTAATCAGCCGCGACGGCGGTGAGTCGCGCAGAGCCGAGCGCTTCAAACTGGTGCCCTATGACATTCCTCGGGGTTGCGCGGCAGCGTACTACCCGGAGACCAACGTGCTCGTGCCCTTGCACAACGTCGCAGAGCGCAGCAACCAGCCCGCATTCAAGTCGATCCCAATCCGAATCGAGCCCTCACCTGCCGCGCTCGCTGCGCCCGCCGCGCAAGCGCCGGAGTCAGCGTGAACGCCCGGCTGCCGCTGGGCAAGCAAGTGACCACGGTCGAAGCCTTCCGTTCTGCTTCGCCCGATGACCCGCTGGTACGGCACCCGGACGAGCTTGCGGTCGAAGAGCCGCTCGAAATCCGCGTCGGCGGGGATCCCATCGCGGTCACGATGCGTACGCCGGGCAACGATCACGAACTGGTCGCAGGCTTTCTGCTCTCCGAGGGGTTGATCCAGGGTCGCGCTGACTTAGGCGGAATTCAGCATTGCGCACGCACCGGTAGCGAGGGCGCGCAGAACATCATCGACGTCGTACCCGCGCCTGGAACGGTGCTGGCCATCGAGAACGCGCGCCGTGGAACCCTCACCTCGTCGGCATGCGGCGTGTGCGGACGCCAGATGATCGATGATTTGCTGACGCGCTTGCGCCCAGCCCCGCCGTCGACGCCCTTCGGTCGGGCCTTCGTCGCGGGACTGTCGACCGAGCTGGCGAAGCAACAACCGAGCTTCGAGCGAACGGGCGGGTTGCACGCCGCCGGCATCGCGTTCGTCGACCACGGCTTGAGGGTCGTGCGTGAAGATGTCGGCCGCCACAACGCGGTCGACAAAGCAATCGGGCGGCTCGTGCTCGATGGCCAGCTACCTGCGCCAGGAGCCGTGCTCGTGGTCAGCGGACGAACCAGCTTCGAAATCGTACAGAAAGCGCTCGCAGCAGGCCTGTCTGCCGTCGTTGGCGTCTCCGCGCCGAGCTCGCTCGCGGTCTCCACGGCGGCGCGCTTCGGGCTACTCCTGTGCGGCTTCGCGCGCGGGAGCGCCTTCAACGTGTACGCCGGCGCCGAGCGTATCCGGAGCTGAGCTGGGCAAGGCTCTCTCAGGACACAGACTCGGTAGTTAACCCCCTTCCCCTCTGACGGGTCGCGATGAAGGACACGGAACCGGGCCGCCAAGAACGCCTCGTCACGCGCATCCCGGCTGCCCGCGTGAACGCGACTGAGCCCTGGCATCCTGCGATGAGTGTGCGAAAGTAGAGGCATCCGCGAGCAACAACCATGCGTCGCGGCTGGAATGATCCCATCTTATTTGATCGCGCCCTTCGAGCGGCCGCGAAGTGCATGGCGCACTCGCGTGCACGCTCGAACTCGAGACGGTCGCCCTGGCACTGACTTCACCGTGCCAGCCTCGTGACCGAAACCTGGAAACAACATCAGGAATCGCCACTCGAAGCAGCCGCCAAATCTCGTCACAGTCACTGCTCGCCACTGGAAGCGGTTCCAGGTCAGCGATTGCTTTATTCTGCACATGGAAAAGCGCGCTTTTCGTTGACTAGCGCCGATCTCCGTGGCTCATTGCGTGATTCGGCGGCGGCAAGTTCAAGATCCCATTCCGCTTTGTGGTCTTTGTTGGTTCGGAGTATTTACGATGCGAAAGTATCTAGGCCTTGCGGTTTTGGCGGGTGCAATCGGGGCCAGCGCCTTCGGGTGCAGCACTAAGAGCGGAGGCGGCGCGAACGTCCGCCCCATCGGCTCGGGGTCGACCGGCAGCGGTTCGAACTCCTCGGGTGGGTCGGGTTCCGGCTTCAACCCAGGCACCGGTAACGGGCCGGGCATTGACCCGGGCAGCATGAACAGCGGCGGCGCGCCGGTCGATGCAGATCCGGGCAACCCGAACATCACGCACGCGAGCTGCATGGCGGGCGCCTGCAAGGACTTCCCCACCACACCCATCATGGGTGAGGGCGTGCCGATGAACGCCCCGACCCTGTTCGGTGATGCCGACAACTTCAGTGAAGGCAGCTTGTGCGTGCTCGAGCCGCAGCTCGGCAACAACGGCAAGCCCGGCGCAATGATGCCCGCCAACTGGGTTCGCCCGCGCTTCCGCGTTGCCGGTGTCCCCGCCGGCATCGACGTCCTCGAAATCCGCATCAAGTCGGCGGTCGAAGCGAATGATCTGGTGGCCTACACCAAGTACTCCGCGGCTGGCGGCGTCGCTCCCTCCTGGTACTTGCCGAAGGAGATTTGGGCGGGCGTGGTCCCGGCCGCCGACATGGCAGCTCCCCGAGCTTCCGGGTACGGCTTCGCCAACAACGCCGCGGGCCAGCCCGTAACCGTCACGATCCGCGGTATCAATTCGAGCGCTCCTGCCAAACCGGTCGGAATTCGCGGTGAATTCAACATCGCGCCGGTCGTGGCCACGGGCAGCATGGTCTTTTGGACCGTGAACTCAGGCAACGTCACGCCTGACTCGAGCAAGCTCCTCGGCTTCGCCGTCGGCGACGAAGGCGTCGCGAACGCGCTCACCTTGCCGCAAGTGAAATGGGCCGGCGAGATCGGTGAAGACGGCGCCGTACTGCGCGGCTACTACGACAAGATGAAGCTCGCCGGCTTCGTGGATGGGCAAGTACGCTGCATCGGCTGCCACACCACGATCCCCGACGCCACCGCCAACGCCGTGCTCTTCGGGGATGATTGGCCTTGGTCTCTGGCCGGCGCCACGCTCAACAGCGGCGCGGTCCCGACGAGTATTGCGGCCGGCGCTCAGGCGATCATGAAGACGCCGTGGTGGGGTCAGCAACACATGTCGAAGGGGCATTGGAAGGACGGCGATCACATCATCGTGACCAGCTACGGCACGACCTTCCAATCGGGGACCGCCCGCACCATCCCTTGGAACAAGCTGCCGGCCTACAACGGCACGGATGGCGCAACCATGGACGACAAGATCAAGTGGCACACGCTCGCTTGGATCAATGCCGACTACAACGCGGCCATCCCGGTCACCATCTCCGCCGACAACGACTACGGGAAGCCCGAGTTGGACATGCGCAACACGATGGTCACCGCCGCCAAGGGCACCGGCTGGGGAACCATCGCGACCGGCGACACCGGGGTCAGCGACGTCTCGCCGAACATCAGCCACGACGGCAACACCATTGTCTACGTCACGACGGACTACTCCCCCGATGGTCACCCCGACGCAACGGCCAAGACCGCCGACATCCGCACCGTGCCGTACAACAACAAGGCCGGCGGAACCTCGGCACCACTTGCCGGCGCCTCCGATCCCGGTCTGCTCGAGTACTACCCCTCGTTCTCCCAAGACGACAAGCTAATCGCCTTCACCCAAGCCCCGAAGCCTGGCACCGCATCCCCCGACGGCCCGTATTACAACCGTTTCGGTAAGATCATGGTGATCCCGGCTACCGGAGGCACCGCCACCGAGCTGGTCGCCAATGACCCGGGCACTTGCGGCGGGGACAATGCGGCAACTGGCGTCATCAATAGCTGGCCGAAGTGGTCGCCCGACGCCGTGCCAGTCAAAGCCAACGGTAAGACGTACTACTTCTTGGTCTTCTCATCAGGTCGCAAGTACGCGGACGAGTTCTCGAAGCAGTTCTCGCTGCCGGTGAATCCGGCGTCCTCGTTCACTGGGCTCGCGCAGTCCTCACAGCTGTACCTCGCCGCCGTGGTGGTCGACGACGCAAGCGGTGCGGTCACGACGTACCCCGCGGTGTACATCTGGAATCAAAACCGCACTCCCGGTACCAACGGCATGGCCGCCAGCCTGCAGTACAGCAACCTGACGCCCGCGTGGGACCCGATCACGTTGCCCGATCTCGTGATTCCCGAAGTGCCCAGCGACGTCGTTCCGAAGTAAGCGTCGCAAGTTAGTCTGGGCGTCGCTATCGCGGCGGAGGTCGAGCCATCGGCCCCCGCCGCGCGGCGTTTTGTGGCGCCGAAACCTGAATTCTCAGCGCGCGCGCTCGCTCAACCACGCGCTCAGATCACTCGCAAAGGCGCCCGGCTCATTCATCGTGATCATGTGCCCCGAGTTCGCATAGTGCCGAATCGAGATCGCGCGCTCTCCCGCGGGGAAGCCAAGTGTCAACTCCGTCGGCGCCTCACTCACCGTCACCGAGCCGGCAATCGACTGCAACGCAGGCGCCAGTGCGATCTCCGGCACCACCAAGTCGCGCTGTCCATCGGTAACGAAGGTTGGCACCTCTTGCGCATTGTCCAAGAATGCCGCGCCAACGAGATTCTGTGTCCGCCAATCAGGGTTCGTCGAACCTTTGCCGGTCGTCAGGGGCGAATACGCGAGGTTATAGCTCTGTCCGTCTGGCAGCGCGCCGAGCAATGAAACCAATTCTGATTCGTCCGGCGTGTCGTCGTCGGCGACGCTGCATTTGAAGCCGCGGGAGCGCTCGGCGCCGCTCAGACCGGCGATGTTCTCGAACTCGACCCCGTAGAGCGCCTGGGCGTTCGTGGGGGATACTTGCGCGGCGTCGGCCGCGAACAGGCGCGCGTCCTGTTCTTGGATGCTCACGGCGTAGTCGTAGGGACTGCGCGAGTTCATGTTGGCGCAGGTGCAGGCATCCGCGACCGAGCAGGGCGCCGACAGGCTCCCCTGCACCGCGTCCAGCAGCGTCGCGCTCTGACAAGCAGCTCGGATGGCGGTCGCGTGGGCGGCGCCGACCAGCCACGGTTGCAGCAAGATCTGTCCACTCAGGTAGCGCTTGCGGTCGACCGCGGCGATTGCAGTCTGCAGCGTCTCGTCCTGATAGGGCGCGAGCGACCACGCTTGCCTCAGGTAGGCAACGATCCAACTGATGCGCACGCCCGCATAGCTCTCACCCATCCAATAAACGGGCCCTTTCAAGGCGGAATGCCCGTTCATGAATTGCAAGGACGCGAGCAGCACGTCGGCGGCATCCACGTACTCGCTGAAGACGTCCTGCGAACAGTCTACAGCAGTCGCAGCGCGCCCCTCGAGTACGTCGTATGAGAACCCCGCTTGCCGCGGCTCGAGATAGAGCAAGTTCGCGAAGCGGGTCAGCGAGTCCGGATTCGGAACCACACTGCCATCCGCCGCGACGCTGTTCGGTCCGGTTCCAAACGCGCGCACGACGTCCGACGCAAAGCCGTTGAAGAGCACGATCGTCGGGCGAAGTGCCGCGCCCTGCTCCGCCGGCCGAAAGTTGAAGAAGATCTTGCTCGTTGCCGCGAGCGAGACCGCGCGTTCGTTCAGCTGCACACGGCGCGGCGCCAAATCGAGAAAGCCGGCTTCAGCGGCAATTGGGGCTGCGCCTCCGTTCGCAGTGCTGCCCTCACTCAAAGGCGCGGCCGACCCACAGCCGAGGCTCATCGTGAACCCGATGATCGACGTTACACAACCGCTAGTCAGCGCACGCACCCGCGTATCAACGCACACACGGGCGATGAAAGAAACCGCACGCTCGCGAGGGGGATTTTTTGATGGTCACGCGGGCCGCGCAGCGCGGCGCAGCCTTCGGCGTCGAGTTGCGACGGGAACTCGGACGCCGACGCGGGCCGCGCAGCGCGGCGCAGCCTTCGGCGTCGAGTTGCGACAGGAACTCGGACGCCCCGCAAGGTGCGATGCGGGATCGCGAGCGCCCCATTTCCAAGATGCTTCACAAGAGTGGCAACACGTTTTTGCTGCGGGCCGCGCAAGCAGCGGCCGCGCGCACGAAGCGTGACGCGGGGAGGTGATCCCCCGACAATCACAGCGCCGGCGCCCGTTGCAGACCAGCCGTCGATGTAGGCAGCGCAGGATTTGCAGGAAGGCGCAGCCCATGCGGGCACGGGCAAGGCCCGCCGGAACTGGGCGCGGTGGTGCAAGCGGCAACAGGTGTTTGCGGCTGCAACGCCCTCAGGCGACACAATTGGCAAATTCTTCCGCTTTGGCACGGGCCGTGCAGCACAGAGATCGTTGATCGCTCAAACGCAGGCACGTTGCAAACGGCGGAATCAATCGCCGTGGTGAGTCGTTCACCAAGCAGGCCCCCCTCAATCGGAGAAACGGCAATGCAAATTCAGGTCAATACCGATCACAACATCGACGGCCGGCAACGCGTGACGGAATACGTGCGCGGGGTGGTGGAACACGCGGTCAGCCATTTCGAGCGACAAGTGACGCGGGTTGAGGTGCATTTGAGCGACGACAACGGCGCTAAGTCCGGCTCGGATGACAAGCGTTGCGTCATGGAGGCGCGCGCCGCGTCGATGAAGCCGGTGGTCGTGACACATCGGGGCCCCAACGTGGACGAGGCGCTGCACGGTGCGGCGGCAAAGCTCAAGCGTTGCCTGACCAACGAGCTCGCTCGAGCCCACGCGCACCGCTGAGCCGCAAAGCGCCCGCCGGGTCGACTGGCCGCGCGACCGGGAGCACGCTCACAGCGAAATAGTGCGGCAACGGCAGCGCGCGCGAAAAAATTCGTGCGCGCTGTCGATCGCGGCCATCGCCAATCGTCGCCCGAGTGAGAGGTTTCTCTCGCTGACGAAAGGGATACGACGATGAAGGTGATTGTTCTGGTCAAAGCGACCAAAGACTCCGAAGCGGGGAAGATGCCGAGCGAGCAAGGCTTGCGCGAGATGATGCACTTCAACGAGGAGCTGGTGAAAGCCGGAGTCATGCTCGCGGGAGAGGGCCTGCACCCGAGTTCGAAGGGCAAGCGCATGGTTTTCAAGGGCTCGGGGCGATCGTTCATCGATGGTCCGTTCTCGGAGACCAAGGAGCTCGTCGCTGGTTTCTGGATCTGGCAGGTGAAATCCATGGATGAGGCGGTCGAATGGGCGCGCCGCATGCCGAATCCGGAGAACGCCGATGGTGAGATCGAGATCCGCCCGGTTTTCACGGACGAAGATTTCGGTCCAGCTCTGACGCCGGACATTCGCGAGCAAGCCGATCGTCTTCGCGCCACGACCGAAGGCGGGCAAGCGCGCTCGTAGCTATTCAAGCCCGACGAGCCGGGCTACCTTCGCTCGAGTGTCACCGTGGACCGCGCAGCGCCTGGGAGGCATCGTCGGCGCTGCGCTCGCGATTGTGGGCGTGATCTGGTTTCGCACCCGCGCAACGCCCTGCCCCGGCGCCGTGACCCTCGAATTTCACCCGCCGCTGGCTGACGATGGGAGCTATCGCATCGAGCTGGGCTGGGAAGGCGCGAGTCCGTGCGCATTCAGCGTCGTTCTGCCGCTCGATCCCAAGCGGGGCACCGGTGAAAAGACCGGCTGCGGTATGGCAGTGCAACTTCGCACTCAGGTTCAGGAGGCGCGGGCGAGCATCACCGGGCTCACTTTCGCGGCGTCGCCGCCCCATTTCCGACTGCGGGTGAAGCGCGACGGCGAAGCGATCTACGACACCGAGCTCGAACCACGATTCGCGCCGTACCCGACCCTCCGCGCGGAAGACAAACACTTCTGCGGGGAGCGCGCACTGGTGCTTCCCCAGTGTTTGCGAGGTAGCTCGGAGTGCGCACCGTTTCCCGTCCGCTGCAGCGCTCCCCAGGAGTGCCAAACGAGGCAGGCCTGTTGTTTGACCCCGGAGTGGGGACGCGACTATGGACCGCAAGCGGCCAGTGAATGCACCTCGACGAGCAGCTGCCTTTCGCACCTCGGACGCCTCGCCTGCCGCGTCGATCGAGATTGCCCGGAGGGGATGCGTTGCGGGGATGCGTCCTTGGCGAGCGACTTTGCCAAACCGGTCTTGGTCTGTCGCAATTGACTGCCTCGGAGAATGAACGATGACCAGCGCGCTTCGCGTACTCGAAATCGAGGAACATGCGCTCGGCGCCTGGCCAGCCGCTGAAACCGAGGCGTTCGCCGGCTGGCAACTGCGAGCGATGAGCGGGGTTTCACAGCGCGCCAATTCGGTTTGGACGGGTCGAGCCACGGGCTCGCTGACTGTCGCCGAGCGCATCGCTCACGCCGAATCGTTCTACCGAACTCGCTCGCTGATGCCGAGTTTTCAGATCAGCAGCCACTGTGAACCACCAGGGTTGGACGCGGCCCTGGCAGAGCGAGGCTACCGGATGGCCTCCCCGGTCTCCGTTCAAGTAGCGGCCGCGCTCGACGTCGAAAGAGGCGACAACTCGGCGAACATTCGTACGGAAGTCGACCGGCGCATGAGCGACACCTGGTTCGACCTCTCGGCGCGACGTGGACGATTTGCGGGGGTGCAAGACGTCTATCGCGGGTTGCTTGCCAGGCTCTCCTCGCGCGCGGTGTACGCGATCGCCTTCGTCGATGACTGCCCGGCTGCGGTGGGCCTTGGTGTTGCTGGCTCGAGCTGGCTCGGCGTCTCGTCGATGTTTACTCTCCCTGCCTACCGCGGCCGCGGAGCGGCACGCGCGGTTCTTCGCGCACTGGCAGCTCATGCGACAGCAGGCGGCGAACCCAGCCTCTACCTCCAGGTCGAGCAAGACAATCCGCTCGCCTTGGCGCTCTATTCGCGAGCCGGCTTCCTGCCTCATCATGCGTATCACTACCGGCAACTCGAGTCCTCGCCGACTCGCGAGTGATACCGATAATCCCTTCTGGATAAGATAATGACTATTGCGCCGGGGGCGCGAAACTCGCGCTTTTACGGCGAACACGCGAATTAATACTCATACTCAGCGGCCGGAACGCGCCCCGCACCGAGCAAGGCTGAGCAATTTCGCTAGGTTACCACAAAAGACCGACGCTCAGGGACCCTGTCGGTTTTCGACAAACTTATCATTGATAAAGAAGCGAGCACCTGTTACCAAGTCTCAGCGTCAATAGACTCGCAATCACCCGCGTGATTGCCAGTCGATGCGCATTCGTGTTTCCACGTTCAGGGCGAGGGTTCAATCATGATGAAGTCGATGTTTGGCTACGGGGCGGTGGTCTGCACTGCGTTCGCTATTTCGGGTTGCGGCAGCGTCGGCAACGAGAGCCCGGGCGCAGAACAGGTCAAAAGTACGGAGGGCGCGCTCGGCTCGGGCTGCAAATTAGACAATGAAACTCGCTTCTTCGTGCCGCCGCCCGATCCCGGCGCGGTCAAGCAAATCACCGAGTTGCTGAAGGCCCGCGACCTGAAGAACGCCGCGCGCATCGCCACGATGATTGCGACTCCACAAGCCGTCTGGTTCACGGGTGGCACGCCGGCCGAGGTCCAAAAGTCAGTCAAGAAGACGATGGCCGCCGCCGCGCTCGAGAAGCGCGTTCCCATCCTCGTCGCTTACAACGTGCCTTTCCGTGATTGTGCGCAGTATTCGGGCGGTGGTGCCGTCGATACCGCGGCTTACAAAGCGTGGATCGATGGTTTCGCCAAAGGCATCGGTACGGGTAAGGCCGTCGTCATTCTGGAGCCGGATTCACTCGGCATCATCCCGTACAACACGACCATCTACGGCGCGACCGAGTGGTGTCAGCCCACCGTGACTGCGGCCGATGGGACAGTCACGCCGGCGCCCGGCGCGACGCCAGAGGAGCGCTACGCGCAATTGCAATACGCCGCGTCCAGTCTCGGCGCCAAGGCGCCGAACTCGAGCATCTATCTCGACGGAACCCACGCAGCGTGGCTCGGCGTGGGTGAAGCCGCTTACCGCATTCATCGGGCAAGCACCGACCCGGTGAGCGGCGCTTCGCTCGCCAAAGGTTTCTACGTCAACGCATCGAACTATCAAACCACAGCCAACTCGATTCAATTCAGCACCTGGATTTCCATGTGTACGGCCTTCGCCACCAATGCCGATGAGGGCGGCTGGCGACTCGGCAACTTCGGTTGGTGTGCCAGCCAATACAACCCTGCGACCGACTACGGCTTGGACTACTCGCCGGAGTACGCGGCTTCGGTCACGGCCCAAATTCAAGGCCTGATGGGCAACGCGGTGGCAACATTGCCGTTCGTCATCGACACGAGCCGCAATGGCAAGGGCACGCTCAACACGGCCCAGTATTCAGCCGCCCCTTACAACCAGCCCAGCAGCGTGATCGGCGGGCTCAATGCCGGCAATTGGTGCAACCCGCCGGGCGCGGGGCTCGGTCTGCCTCCGGATTCCACCACGGGAGTCCCTTTGCTGGATGCCTACCTCTGGGTCAAGACGCCCGGGCAATCCGACGGGAGCTGTGACATTGCAGGTGGCGCGCGCGCCTGGGATTACTCTCAATACAACCCCTGGGGTCTCAGCGGGGACGACGCACAAAAACACTTCGACCCCTTGTGGGGCCAGGTCGATCCGGCCGCTGGCGCCTGGTTCCCCGCGCAAGCGCTCGATCTCGTGAAGAACGCGAATCCGAAGTTGTTTTGAGCTGCATGCCGCCGACGCAGCGCGCGCTTCGAGCATCGCGCGCTGCCGGCGCTCACACTCAAAGCAGGAACGAAAAGCCCGCAGTAAACGCGGGATAGCCAACGCGCATGGTCAGCGTCACGCGGTCGCTCAGCCGCAGGCGACCGCCGCCGTAGATGGTGAAATCAGCCCGATTGGCGTTGCCGTGATCGGCAAAGCGGAACGCCAGACCCGGTTCACCGAACACCGACCAGTGTTCACTGAGCCAGAAGTTCCACTGCATCACCACCGGGATCCAGGTGTTGTCCCGCGTGTAGTCGACACCAAAGCCGAGACCTACGCTGTCGTTGATGCGATCGATGAAGCCTTCTTGAGCGAGCACGATGGTGCCGCGAAAGCCGGCGCCGGGGAGCAGCGGTTGTGAGCCCAAGGGTGCAAGCAAGAAATGCGGCTCCGCCTCGAACACGTAGTGCGGGTGACGAGCGGGATCTTTGATGATGTTGGTTTCCGCGTGCGCGACCTGATTCGTCAATGCCAAGCATGAAGCCAAACCAAGACCGAGTGATAAGCACTTGAGTTGCATGAGTCTCCTTCGACTCACCCCTCAGCAAAGCCCGTGCCTCAGCGCACTTTGGCCGATTCTTCGGCATTTTCAGGCAGCGCGATCCGAGTCGCGCTGCCTCTGCGCGACAAAACGCCTCGCGACTGGCATCTTTCAGAACCGCTCTCACAAGCAGCAACCGACGTACGTTTTGTCCGTCGGATCGGTCGACGTGGGCGACCCCGTGGTGACGATCAGCTTGTCCCCGACGCGCGCCGCAACAACCCCTTTGAGTGGTAACGGCAGCGCGGGCAATGAGGACCAACCATCCTTTTGAGGCTCGTAGACGAGCACGTCAGCACTCGGCACCTTGCCGGTGATGGATCCGCCGACGGTGATCAAACGGCCGTCGGGGAGCGCGAGCGTCGCCGAGCCAATCTCGGAGCGCGGCTCGGGCATCGGCGAGCGCGCGCTCCAGCTGTTCGTCGCGGGCTCGAACACGTCCAACGCCGGGTCGTCGCCCGCCACCTCGTCCCAGCCGTGTCGCCCGGAAACGGCGAAAAATCGGCCGCCTGAAGCGGCTCCGCCGCCGTGATTGCGCGGGTTCGCGAGCGGCGGGGCTGCGCTCCACGCGTTTGCCCCGGCAACGTTCCACACGACGTGCTCGCCAAAGTCGGTATTCCCGTCGATCGCAAGCCCGCCCGCAGCGTGCAAATCATTGCCGATGAGCGCAGCGAAGACGGCGGCTCTGGGCGAAGGCAGATCGGGACCCGCGCTCCAGCTTGCGGTCGTAGCGTTCCAACGCCAGACGCCCGCGGTGGTCAGGCGGTCGAGCACATTCCCTTCGAAACCTCCTACCAGCACGAAATCGTGGCCGAGGCTGACCACACCGGAATGCGTTTCGGCGCCGGGCAGCTCCGGCCCGAGCCGCCAACTATCGGCGCGAGGATCGTAGATGTCGATGCGTTTGGTGACATCGAGAGCGGACGAAAGGAAACCGCCCATCACCCAAAGCTCGTCATCGACGACCACGCCGCTTGCCTCGAAGCGCGGCACGGGACACGGCTTCACCTCCGTCCAGCTAAACGGCTTGCCGCCCGCGCCGCCAGTCCCCGCGCCACCGACGCTGCCGCCCGCACCGCCGACCCCGACGTTCGACGCGGGTTCCGATCCCGAACAACCGGTGACAAACGTAAGCAAGACTAGTGACACCACGCTCCGCATCGGCCAAGCATACCTCACGCACCGGCATTCCTACCCAAAACGGCCCGAATCGGTGACACTCACTCGGTGAAGCACGGCGAACTGGATCCTCGGTGCTCGCGCAATCAGGGCGGCCTGCCTGCGTCGAGCGAGGTCGCCCTCGAGCGATTGGCTGCTTTGACGGCCGGATTGCTACTCATCAGCGAATCGGATCATCCGTTGCGAGCGGTGCGCTTGGGCGCGACGACGGAGTCGGAATTGCCGAACCTGCTTCGCGCCGAGGTCTCGCGCAGTGATGCGGGCGTGCAATGCGTGCAGCTGGACGCGTTTTTCGAGCGCGCGACTCGTACACAACCCTATCACACCGATCAGGATCGCCTCGTCGTCGAACGCTACCGGAGACTGGTGAGTTTCTTGGCCAACGAGCTCACGAGCACTCGCGTGTACCGCATCGGCGACATCGACGTCGACGTTTACGTCCTCGGCCAATCGCTGGAAGGAGAATGGCTGGGCGTAGCCACGAAGCTGATCGAAACTTGATCGCAGCTACGCCCAAGTCGAGCGCTTACAAGGTATCGACGCGCGGTTCGATCACGTCCTGGACCGACTGCGCGACGTCCGAGAGAAAGTTCAAACCGGTGAGGGCCTCGATGCTGCGCACGGAGACGCGGTAGGGCTTCCAATCATCAGCCTTCGCCACTTGGCTGTTGTTGTTGGGGATCACGATGCCGATCAAACGCGTACTCGTGGTCACGTTGGCCGGCCCCTGCCCCACCTGATCGAGCACGGCAATGACCTTGAACGTGCTGTTCGGCACGACGACGCCCGCGCCAATCGTGCCGGCGTTACCGACGCCGCCCGAGATGATGAACAATTCCTTGCCTTGCCCCGCCAAGGTTCGGCTGTAACTCTCGAGCTTCTCCCACGGTCCCTGATTGTTGTTGGCAGCCTGAGGTACCATGTTCGAAAGATAGAACGTCAGTGAATTGGCTGCGGCCGAAGCGGTCCGGTCGCCGGACGGGCACATGTGCCCGCGATCGTAGCCACTACCGCTGTAGTCCGCGAGGCTGGCTTGAGGCATGCCCGAGGGCAACGTGTCATCCGGTCGGAAGTCGTCGAGCCGAGCTTGGCTGCCGATGTAAGAGCTATTGAGCTCCCAGCTCACCCAATTCGGGATCTTGCGAGAGCTATTGTAGGCGAGCACATACTGCGATTTGACCGACAGATAATCGTTCCAGTTGCTGGTCGACGCGGCCGATGGCAAGCCGAGCTTGGTGTGCACGCTGACGCCAGCGCCCGTGCCGGAGCCACCGCCGCTGCCGCCTCCGCCGCTGCCGCCTCCTCCACCGCCCGAATAGTCGGTGATCGAGATCTCGTCGAGGTCGACGCGGTTCGACCCGCCGTCGAGCTTGCGCAGCGAGAAGCGCACGCTCCCCGAGACATTGACGGTAAAGCTCGCGCTGGTCAGCGAACTGGTCGTCGTGATCGTGCTGCCGAGCTTCGACCAAGTGCTCCCGTGATCGGTCGACGAGTAGAGTCCCCAGCTGCCAGAAGAATCACTGCCGAACGTGGCTGATTTGACCGTCACGATCCCCGCGCCAGTGCGGTCGAAATTCATGCTCACGGTGCCGCTGTTTCTGACGCGCGCGGCGGCACTGCCGACCTTCACGTCGGTGCTGAGATTGCCAATCAGCGCGTCGTTCATGTTCCAAGAGCCGGAGCTCAGCGTCACGTTGCCGGCGGCATAGGCGGTTTTCGAGCCACTTTCGAAGCCTTCCGTGGTGGTCAGCGCCTGCTCGGAGCTGGCAGCGCCATCCTCGGAATAGGCCTGCACGGCGCAGCCGCTCGCGGCGCACGCAAATACGAGAGCGTTGAACAAGATGGACAGGGGACGACTCAGGTTCATGAATGTGACCTTTCTGATTCCGCCTAAACGCGCAGCGATGACGGGACTGCGCGGCGAGACGCTTTCACCCCATGGACCTGGGGGTCAAACGCTTCGAGCTGAGCACGCCAAGAGTTTGCATGCGCGTTACACGTTCGTCGCTGGTAGATAGTGGCGAAACTCGACGCTTCCACCCTCGCTCGGAGCGAGTTCGCTCAGAGAGCGCTCGAGCTTCCGGTCACACAACCTTTGAAGCCGTTGTTCCAATCACGGAGTCAGGTTCCGTGAGGGCAGGCGCGGCAGCACTGACGACGACCCTTCGGCGCTGTTGGCCCAATGCCGAGCAGCACGGCAAGCGCGCACGTTCCTGCGTGGCCCCCAAACTCAGCCGCTGATCGGCGAGCGCGGCTCGCGCTGGGACGTGCGCCGCAAGAATTCGAGCAATTCAGCGGAAAAGCGCTCGGGTTCTTCGAGGTTCGGCACGTGACCTGCGCCAGGAATGACCCGCTGCACAGCGC
>Ga0164307_10000125_pt1 | contig 33906 bp, 19 predicted proteins | sample Whisoiple_243_MG_FD_110214 | JGI IMG/M metagenome (GOLD analysis project Ga0164307, IMG submission 110214) | Soil microbial communities amended with fresh organic matter from upstate New York, USA - Whitman soil sample_243_MG | ecosystem: Environmental > Terrestrial > Soil > Unclassified >...
CGGTCTTCTGGACCCGCATGTCCAGGGTCGCCTCAGCGATCTCGAATACCGCGGGACCTCCCTGGACGATGGACGCGCTGACGAACGAGGGATCGGCAGGCTCGGCTATCGCCGCGTCGAGTGCACCTGTACGCATGACGGAGGCGATGCGGTCGTCCGGTGTCACGCCGCCGTCGTCGCTCGACGGCTGAATGATGCTCACCCCAGGGCGTGAGCCGAATACATGGGCGTTGGACAGCGCGACCACCTGCCGGGTCACGGTGTCCCACACCCATCCTCCCAGCGTGCCGGATCCGACATGCGCCCCCACGGTCCCGACACTCACCCCACCGGGAACCGGGCGGACCCTGTCCGTCTGCGGAGTGGGTTTCGGGTGTTGCTGCACGTCCACGCGCACCGAGACATCCCGCCCGCTCCTCTCGGTGAAACGCAGTTCTGCGGGCAGCAGCCGAGCGGGAGAAACCTTGCTCTCCGGCTGTTTTTCACGCAGATGCACGACGACGGCGTACTCGTCCGTCTTGTCTCCGGCCCGCCGACGCCGGCCCACGCCCACACCGTCCACGTCGGGATGGGCCAGCAGCTGAGGGCCGAAGCGCGCCTTCGCCTCCCGGGCGATGCGCAGGTCGTCGTTCCCCATGCCGTCCACCCGCACGGGTCACTGCGGGCGCGCGCCCGCGTCCCCCGCACCCGCGTCGCCACCACCGACAGGGGTCACGGGAGGACGACCGCTGATCGAGTCGCACCCGCATTCAGGGGTGACCACCGCGCCCGAGTGATCGGCCTCTTCCGGAAGGGCATCCCCCTTCGCGGCGACCAGTTCACTGATCACACGAACCGGTCGGATATCCATGGCCACCGTATCGACACCGGCTTCGGCGAGAGCCCCTCTCACCTCGTCCCAGAGGTTGTGCTTCTCGATGAAACGGATGTGGCTGCGGAACGTGTCGACGGGCACGTCCGCAAGCAGTTCGCCATCGCCTTTCGCCTGGTCAACGTGTGTTCCCATGAGGCCACTCCTTGTTGACTCCCCGCCCTGCAAGGGTCCCACGCGCCCTCTCCCCGTGCACATCGGAAGGACAGGATCCGCAGCCCGGAATACATGTGCGCAGAAACGTGGGTTGCTCAGCGGTTCCGAAATCCACACGCATCGGTCGCGCCGGCATTCTGCTGTGCACGTCGATGATCCGCCCCCCGTTCACACGCCTTGTCGGAGGAACGGCGAGAAACACCGGTGCGCGGCCTGGCGCAGACGCTCCTTCTCGGCGCGATCGCCCTGCACATGCGTTCGCACACCGTTCCTGGATGTGCATCAATGGCCGTGGCGACTCACACGCCACAGCGATGACCGGTTGAGCGGACCTGCTCCGGGTCACGGCTCACTACAGAGCGCTTCCCACAGCGGAGTTCGCGATCGGCCGGAGGAGGTGTCCCGTGAAGCTCAGCTATGACGAGATCGTGCAGGTGCTGCGCGACAGACCCGAGCGGACGCGAACCTACGAAGTCGAATCCGGTGTCATCGAGCGACTCCCCTCGGACACGCCGGCGTGCCTGCGTCCGATGGACGAGGACGAGGTGCAGGAACTGGCGGACTACTTGCGGGTCGCGCCCTCCCTTCTGCACGGCCCCTTCCACGTGGTCGACCACACGTGTTCTTCCTGCGCGCGCACCACCACGTTCCTCGACTTCGTCAAGACGGCGGTCGATGCCCGGCTGCACAGCCGTGACACGCTGCGGTCCGTCCTCACCGACGACGAGGCGGCGTGGGTCACGGTCCGCGGCCAGGACGGCGGCCGGCCGGTCGTGTGCGCCAACTGCGGCAACACCTTGTTGGGCGCACTGAAGTGCGGGGGCGGCGAGTACTCCGAGTACTCGTCAGGTACGTACGCCTACGCCTGACGGGTGCGGGGATCGTCCGCGGCGGCACACTCCCCGAGCGCGCCGCGCCCCCTCGGGAACACGAAGGTCCGTCGCGCAGCCGGTCCACCACCGTCCGATGCCCGGGGACGGCGCCAGGAGGACAGGTGGTCCGGGCGACGGAACACCTCCCCTCCTGGCTCCGGCTCAGTGGGTGGTCCCGCCGAGTCCGGCCATCGCGTGGAGAACGCGGGAGGTCCGGAGCGGGTGGTAGAGGGTGTGCATGGGGTGGCCGACGCCGCGCAGGGCGTGGGAGACCGCCTCGGCGATGACGGGCGCCTGGGCGAAGCCGCCCGTGTTGTGCCCGGCGGTGACGACGAAGGCCCCGCCGGCGGCAGCGCTCGCCTCGAAGATGCCGAGGTTGGAAGCGGTCCACGGACGTACACAGTGCCGCTGCGTCCGGCGCAGTCCGTCGCGGCCGCCGATCTTCTCGTAGGCGTCGGGGAACAGTGTCTCGACCGTGTCCGCGACGGCGGCGTGGATGTCCTCGATCTTCCGCTCGTCGATGTTGCGGGGATCGCCTCCCGTCCACCCGTAGCCGGATCCGATCATCAGCACGCTCTCTCCGGAATCGTCACGGCCCACGGTGATGTTCGCGTCCTCCGCCACATGGCCGCGCCGCGCCACCTTCAGCGAGTGCCCGAGGGCCGGGGTGACGTTCGGGACGGTGGCCCAGCAGCCGAGGACTCCGTGCACCTGCCGCAGGGAGGGAATCTGACGCCGCAACGCCTCGTTCCCGGCGCCGGGCGACACCACGTAGTGGTCGTAGACCAAGGGGCCGTCGGCGGTCAGTACTCCGGTCACCGCGGACGTCCCGTCCCTCATGATCTCCTCGACCCGCAGGTCGAAGCGCATCCGCGCTCCGCCGGCCTCCAGGTCGTCGAGCAGGCGGCCCATGAGGTCGTGCACGTTCACCGTGAACCCCTCGACGACGATGCCGCCGGCGAAGGCCTGAGGAGCGGCGTGCGCCAGTGCGGGAAACCTCTCCCGCACCTCGGCCGCTCCGTAGGAGGCGACGGTGGCTCCCACCGCGTTCTGCCGGTGGCGGGCGGCCTCCAGGTGCGGTCCGTCCTGGTAGAGGCGCAGGATGTCGTGCCGCAGTTCCACGTCGTCGAACAGATGCGGCCGGGTGTGCATCCAGGTCTGCCACAGTTCGCCGCCCCGCCGGTTCAGCCCGAGGATGTCCCCGTTGTACGCCCTGGCCAGCCAGGGCGGGACGCTCCGGAAGTCCTGCACCCACTGCTGGTCCTCCTCGCCCTCGTGGCCGCGGACGTCCCAGCCGGACTCGGAGGGGGGCCGGTCGAAGACGGTCATGCAGGCGGACTCGTCGGCCGACTTCGCGTGGTAGTCGTCCATCTCGGTGTAGGTGAACATGCGTGCGTTGCCACCGCCGCGCGAGGCGCCGTACGCCGCCCAGGGTCTTCCGGCCCTCGGGTCGGGAGCCGCGTCGACCATCGCCACCTCGTAGCCTTCGGCTTGCAGGAGCCGCGCGGTGACCAGGTTCACGACCCCGCCGCCGATCATGAGGACCGACGTCCTCCCGGAGGCCGTGCCCGACGGCGTCGCCGTCACCGGGAAGGGTTCCGTGGTCTGCTCGCGGTCCTGCGCGAACCGTTCGGCGACGGCAAGCGCCTCGAACACGCTCGCGTCCTCGTCGACACCGCCGTCGGAGCCGGGCTGGCGGGGGACGGTGTACATCGGGATGCTGAACGGCAGAATCGCCGAGGTCGCCCGCCCGTGCATGGTCGGGAGGCGGCGGAGAGGACCGTGGGACTCCGTGAGGCGGACGACGGCGATCGGTCTCTCGGGCATCGCCTCGCGCCAGAGGCGCAGGACCTCACGCGCGACCGGGCGATCGGTGACGAGCACCTGCGGGCACATCTCACTCAGCGCGCCCGCGAGGGTGCTGTCCTGCGCGGTGTGCAGATCCGGACGGTACGAGATCCCGCTCCCGGTCAGGGACCCGGCTGCGGAGGGGGACACCGGGACGATGACTAGAAAGCGCACTGCTTCTCCCCAGGTCGGTCGGACGAGTCGGCGGCCGCGCTGCGTATCTCGGTCAGGATGGTGTCGGAGAACCGTTCCCTGCGTACGACGAGCCTGGACCGGCCGTCGCGGACGAAGACGACGGGCGGCTTGTCGAACCTGTTGTGCTGGTTGAACATCGAGTGGGTGTACGCGCCCGTGCACTGCACGGCGAGCACCTCACCGGGCGGCAGGTCGGGAAGCCGCACACCGTCGATCAGTCTGTCGGTCTCGCAGTGCCGGCCGAAGATCGTCGCCTCGTGCAGTTCCGTGTCCCTCAGCTCGGGGTTCGACGCGAGGACGACGTTGTGCACCGACCGGTACATGAGCGGCCGCGGGTTGTCCGAGAGCCCGCCGTCGACGGCGACCAGCCGACGGTCACCACTCCGCTTCGTCGGACCGACCGTGTAGAGCGTGCTTCCCGCCTCGGCGATCACCGATCTCCCCGGCTCGACACCGAAGACCACGTCCGGGGCGAAGGAAGGGGCGACCTGTTCTCCGAACACGGACAGGAGGTCCCGGGCCCATTCCGAGGGCGGGGGCGGGGACGAGACGCCGTCGTAGTTCACGCCCATCCCACCGCCCACGGTGATGCTCTGCGGCTTCCACGGCGTCCGGGCGGTGACCGTCCGGACGAATTCACCGACCTCGTTCAGGGCCTGCCGGTGGTACTTCGTGTCCAGTAGCTGGGCGCCGAGGTGGAAGTGCAGGCCGCGGAGCCGGAGGTGGTCGCGCGTGAGGACCCTCGCGACTGCTGATGCCGCGTCGCCCCTCCGGACCGGCAGCCCGAACTTCGACGCCTCGTCTCCCGTCGTGTACTTGGGGTCCGTGTGGATGTCGATCCCCAGGTTGAGGCGGATGTCGACGTCCTGCACCCGGCCGTGTTCACGGGCCTGACGGTCGATGAGGTCGATCTCGTCCAGGCAGTCGATCACGAGGGACCGGACCCGGCTGCACACCGCGAGCTCGATGTCCTCCCGCGTCTTGTAGTTGCCGTGGAACGTGATCTTCGAAGGTGACGCGCCGGCCCAGAGCGCGAGGCGCAGTTCGCCCGCCGACACGACGTCGAGACTGAGGCCCTCCTCCGTGGCGAGACGCACCATCTCACCCACCAGAAAGGCCTTGGACGCGTAAGCCACGTCCACGTGAGGCCATTTCGACCGGAAGGCCCGGAGATAGGAACGGCACCTGTCACGGACCGCGGATTCATCGATCACATAGACCGGTGTTCCGTACGTCTTGGCCAGGTCCAGGACATCGCACCCCCCTATCTCCAGATGTCCGCGGCTGTTCACGGTCTGCGTACCGTATGTGTGCACTGTTTCCTCGCATGAGTTGTCTGAGGTCATCGCCGGGCCGGGCGTCGCGCGTGCACGAACCGCCGGTCACACCGGGTTGTGCCAGGGCCGGGCGCGGGGTTCAGCGGGCCCCGCGGAGAGTCGGATCCCCGTGCCCGTTCACGCCGTGAGGATTTCCTTCCGCACGGCGCCATGGGTCACCGCCGAGATCAGGAGCGCGAATCCGGCGATGGCGAGCAGGGCCGCCGTGACGCCGCTGATCAGCGCGAGCATTCCGGCGCTGATCGCGGATCCGAGTCCGAAGAGCGCGAACTGTGCCGAGAATCCCTGGGTGTGCAGCGCGGGCGGGATGCTGGCTTCCAGACTTATCGACCGCTGGGTGTTGAAAGGAGTGATGAAGAAGCCGGAGACCCCGACCCACACGGCCACCGACAGCGCGCTGTCACTGAACGCCAGCGCGACCACGGTGGTGAGCACACCGATGAGCGTGAGGAGCGACTGGACGGTGATGTGCAGCGGGATCCTCCCCGCCGTCTTTCCGTAGACGAGGGTTCCGGCGATGCCGGTGGCGGCCAGAAGACTGACGAGGATTCCGGACCACGCCGGGGAGGCCCCGGCTCTCGGCAGGAGGACGGGAAGCGCCGAGACGACACCCGTGACCGCCATGCCGATCGAGACGGAGTCGACGAGGCCGGGCCATGCGGTGCGGTACGACCACAGGGATCCTGGTGCGGTCGTGGGGGCGTCGGACGGCGTCCCCCTGTCTCCTCCGACCAGCGGGCCGAGGAAGAGCTGGACTCCGAGGAAGGTGACGGCCATGGCCGCGACCTCCACCCAGGGGAGTCCGGTCAGGGTCAGCCCCGCGATGACGACCGGGCCGAGGATCCAGCCGGCCTCCGTCATGATGGAGTCCCAGGAGAACGCCAGGTTCCGAAGACGCGGATCGGCGTACCTGACGAGAACCGAGCGCGAGAGTCCGGGAATTCCTCCCGGCAGGGCGGCGCACAGGGCCGTGGTCACGGTGATCAGGACCGTGGAGAGACGGAAGGTCCCGAACGCGGCCAGTGCGACATGGAGAAGGAACGACGACGACGTCATGATCAGCACCAGCCGTCGTGGCCGTGCGGCGCGGTCGATCAGCTTTCCGGACGTGGTTGCCGTCAGCGCACCGGTGAAGGCGTACACACTCACGAGGAACGCACCGTAGGAGTAGCCGCTGACGAAGGTTCCCAGGCTGATGAGGGCCAGCGTGGCCATGGGCTCGGTGATACGGGCGAAACAGGTGCCGAGCGCCCACCGCCACCACCACGGTGTGGTGAACAGTTTCGGCTTCGGATCGGACCCGGCCCTCAGAGAGGTCGCATGCATCAGAGTCCTGTCGCTTTCGGTCGCGTGCCGCAGCTGCGAGGCCGGCGGGACGTTCACCCCGCCGGCCCCTGCTCTCCCCCGGAACCGTGGCCTCGCGCCCGGTCACGCACGCACCCCCGTGTGCGGCCCCCCCGTTCCGACAGAGACTCTTCCAGGCGAACGGGTCCCGCGCGTCCGTGGTTTCCCGTACACACGCCACGTACACACGCCACGTACGTGCGCCGCCGGAGGCGACTTCCACATGAGCCGTCGCGGGCAGCGGGCCCCTCGGCGAACGGTCGGCGGGCGCGGGTGGTGTTCCCGGCGGGCACGCGGCGGCGGAACGGCGATCGAGGCCCGATCAGCCTGGCGGACACCCGTCACGCCGAGAGCGATCCGGCCTCTGCGGCAGCTACCGGCTGACGGAGAGCCGCTGGGGGCTGCGGGAGGTCGTGCCGGCCCGCCAGGAGACCGTGTCCACGGGTTCCGCAAGGCGTAGGCCGGGGAAGCGGGCGGCCAGCCGGTGCAGGGCGAGCTGGAGCTCCGTGCGTGCGAGCCAGGCGCCGAGACAGTAGTGGGGGCCCGCGCCGAAGGAGAGGGTGGGGGCCTCCAACGGGGCGAACAGGTCGTGGAGGGTGCCGGGCGGGAAGACCTCCGGGTCGCGGTTGGCCATACCGCAGTCGGCGAGCACGATCGCGCCGGCCGGGATCGTCACCCCGCCGACCTCGACGTCCGTGGCGGCGTGCCGGGCACTGCCGCGGTCGTCACCCAGCGGGACGAGGTGGATGATCCGGTCCACGAGGTGTCCGGCGGCCTGCTCGTCGGCGCCGAGCCGCGGCCACGTCTCGGGGCGTTCGCCCAGGAGGTAGAGCAGCGCGTTGCCGAGCATGGTCATGGTGCTGTCGTGGCCGCCGACGACCAGCCCGCACACCAGGCCGACCAATCGGGACTCGGGGACGCCTCCTTCCTGGTCGGCGGCCGCGACCAGCCCGCTGATCAGGTCGTCACCGGGAGCCCGCCGCCGCTCGGTGAGGAGGTCCGCGCCGAAGGCTCTGAACTCCGCGAGTGCGTCCGCCACCTGCCGGCTGTCGTGGGTGCCGTCGGAGAAGGCGTGCTCGCTCCAGTACCGCATCCGGTCCCGGGCCGGCTCGTCGAGTCCCATCAGCCGGCTGATCACCGCCACCGGCAGGGGGAGGGTGAACTCCGCCACCACGTCGACCGGTTGCGGCGAGGCCTCCAGACGGTCGAGGAGGTCCTCCACGATCGCCGCGATCCACGGCCGCCAGCGGGCGACGGCGCGCGGGGTGAACGCACGGCGCAGTGTGCGGCGCAGGCGCAGGTGGTCGGGACCGTCCTGGTTGAACATCAGGTCGGGGCTGTTCACGAGGTCGGGTACGTCGGAGAGGGCCGGTGCGTCGGGGGCGTACAGCAGGGCCCGGCCGAACCTCGGATCGGAGAGCACCTGGCGGACGTCCGCGTAGCGGCTCACCAGCCAGGCGGGCGCGCCGCCCGGCAGTTCGGCGGGACGGGGCGGCCCCGGTACGTCGAAGTGCAGGCGGTGCATGGGCACCTGTGCGGGGGGCGCGGGCTCGGTGGCGGTCACCGTACCTCCTGGAACGGGTCGTCGGGGCGCGGGCGCGGAGGAGGCGGGATCACAGCTCGATCAGGACCTTGCCCCGGTTGGCCGCATGCCCGGCGTAGAGGCTGGCGTAGGCGGCGGGGATGCTGTCGAAGCCGTGGTGCAGCGTGTGGTCGCAGACGACCTCGCCGCGCCGGACCCGGCCGCCCAGCTCCTCGTGCAGGTCCCGCCAGTTCTCCTCGGTGAACCATTCCGGGGAGAAGATGCCGCGGACGGTGGCGCGCGGGAACATCAGGTACGGCAGCAGCCGGGGGCCGGTGTGCTCGTTGCCCACCTGGGTCGCCCACTGCCAGCAGACCGCCACCTGGGCACCGACGTTGAGCAGGGGGAACACGGCGTCGGTGACGGTGCCGCCGAGGTTGTCGAAGTACCGGTCCACGCCGTCGGGGGCTGCCTGTGCCAGGGCGTCGCGGACGGTGCCGGCCTCGTCCCCGTGCCGGTGGACGATCACCGCGTCGAAGCCGAGCGCGGTGAGGTGATCGGCCTTCTCGGGGGAGGAGGTGGTGCCCACGACCCGGGCGCCCTCGAGCGAGGCGAGCTGGCCGACGAGGGCACCGACCGCACCGGAGGCCCCGCTGACGACGAGGGTGGCGCCGGGGCTGATCGTCATGTACTTGGTGAGGGTCCCCCAGGCGGTCATGCCGGGGCCGCCCATCACGCTGAGGGCGGTGGGCAGCGGCAGGGCGTCGTCGTACCATCCGGGGTCGAGTCTGCGGAACTCCGGGAAGACCATGGGGAAGGTGCCGGTCTGCCAGGGTTCGGCCGCCCCGGTGGAGATCACATGGGTGCGCCAGCCGCCGAAGCCCTGGACGAGGTCGCCGACGCGGTGGGCGGCGGCCGGTCCCGCCTCCACCACCTCCATGATGGAGTCGGCGCCCATGTGCCCGCCCAGGGGTGTGTCGAGGGCGATGCCCTGAAGGTAGGGGTCGACGGAGACGTAGCGGGTGCGCAGGAGCATCTCGTCGGGGGCGAGCGCCACGTCGACGTCCTCGACGACCTTCTGGTAGATCCGGTCCACGTCGGGGACGCCTTCGACGTGTTCACGGACCACCCATTTGGCGATCTTCATGACTTCCTCTCCGTCGGTGCGGCGGGGCGGCCGGGCACGGGGATGACGCGGTGGGTCGGCGGGGGCGCGGTGAGGTCGAGGGACGCGGTGAAGGGTCTGCCGTCGTCGCGGCAGACGAACTGCATGACGTGGCGGCCGGCGGCGGCGGCCCGGATGAGGCCGCCGGTGGTGGCCCAGACCCCGGACTGGTAGAAGTCGCGGAGTCCGGGGAGCCCCGGGCCGTGCTTCTTGACCAGCTTCTCGAGGGTCTCGCCGCTCTCGACGAAGGGCTGCCAGCCCAGGACGGTGCCGTCGTGGTTGCCGGTGTAGCGGACCTGGGTGAGAGGGCTGGAGACGTCGCGGACGACGACGGCGTCCCGCAGGCCGGGGTGTCGCCGGTCCAGGAAGCCGACGAGCGCCTCGCGGGCCCGGCGTTTCGCGGCGTAGTAGCCACGCCCGTGCCGTACGGGCAGGGTGTGCAGTTCCTGGCCGCCGCGGGTGCGGGTGACCTGTTCGGGGCCTTCGTCCAGGGCCCGCCAGGGGGCAATGTCGCAGAAGTAGGTCGCGTAGACGACGGCGGTGCCGTGCGGGGACAGCTCGGGGTAGTGGCGGCTGCGGAACTGCACGTTGATGCTCGGGTGGCGGATGCCGGTCAGCTCGGCCGCCATGGCGTCGTCGAGGAGGTACGTGGTGCAGGGGTCGCCCTCGGGGAAGGGGCGGGAGAGGCCGAGGAAGAGGGTGAAGTAGCCGGGGAAGACCATGCCGGGTTCGTGGATGGTCTCGGTGTAGAGCCGGCGGTAGTCCTCGCCGAGATACGCGCCGTCGAGGAACTTCATGGCCGTGGTGTATCCGTCGCAGGCCGACACGACGATGTCGGCGCGCAGCTCGCCGCCGTCGCTGAGCCGGACACCCACCGCCCGGTCGTCCTCGACGATCACCGACTCGACCTTCGTGTTGTAGGAGACCTCACCGCCGAGCCGCCGGTAGCGGGCCTCGATCGACTCGGCGAGCCCGAGGGAGCCGCCTTCGGGGACGCCGGCGGAGAGGTTGGCGTGCGAGGCGAGCTGGAAGTGGAACGGGAGGACGGGGAAGGCCGGGTGCTTCTCGTACAGGATGAAGTTGAACGCCTCGCGCAGCAGCGGGTCCTCGAACCTCGCCGAGAAGTCGCTCATCAGGACGCTGATCGTGGTGCGGACGGAGTTGAAGTAGGGCAGGAACGAGGCCAGCATCCGCCAGCGCTCCCTGCGTCCCATCAGCCCGACGGGCTTGAGGAACGGGTAGACGGCGAGCGCCTTGCGGAAGCTGCGCAGCTGCCGGCAGAAGGTCCGCACCAGCCGGGCGTCGGCGGGTGAGAGGGCGATGAGGTGGGCTTCGAGCCGGTCCGGGTCGGAATAGAAGTGGACGGCCCTCCCGTCGGTGCCGCGCACGATGTTGAAGACGTCGAAATGGCGGATCTCCTTGCCCTGGAGGGCCCCGAGCTCCAGCCAGATCTGGTGCATCTCGTTGCCGGGGCCGCTGCCGAGGAGCCAGCTCACACAGGCGTCCAGGGTGAAGCCGCCGCGCTCCCAGGCGGTGCAGCAGCCGCCGGGCATCTCGTGCATCTCCAGGATGCGGGTCCGGTAGCCGTTCATCTGGGCGTAGCAGCCGGTGGAGAGGCCGCCGAGACCGGCCCCGATGATGATCATCGTCTCCCGGGCCCCGGCGCCGCCCGGCCGGGATCGGCTGGTGTCACGGCTCATGACTCCTCGCTCCCCCGGGCCGACCACCGGTCGAGCTGGGGCAGGTGGCCCAGCTTCCCCGGGTGCCACGGCTCGGCGCCCTTGCTCTCCCAGGCCCGGAACTCCAGGCCGAGTTCGCGGCAGAGGTACTGGACGGCGAAGCGGCCGGTGGAGGCCGCGCGGATGAGACCTCCCATGCCGATCCACTGGCCGGCCATGGAGAAGCCGTCGAGGCCCGGCAGCCGCATCCGGTCCTTGCCGACGAGACGGGCCGCGACGTCGTCGGCCTCCGAGAACGCCTTCCAGGCGAGGATGGAGCCGCCCAGGTTGCCGGTGTAGCGGTGGGTCGTGGCGGGGGTGGCGACTTCCATGACGTCGATGCGGTCGGCGATGCCGGGGGTGCGGCGTTCCAGGAAGTCCCGTACGAAGTCGGCGACTTCGCGCTTGCGTCGGCGGTACTCCTTGCGGTTGCGGGTGCGCAGGTCCTTCCAGTGGGCGTAGTCGCTGAAGTAGGTGCAGTGCAGGACGGAGTGGCCCGGCGGGGCGAAGCCGCTGCTGTAGCGGGAGCGCGCCTGGACGACGAGGCTGTCCTGGAGCGCGCCGGGCAGGTGGTCCGCGTCGTCCGGGCCGAGGAGGTGGGTGGTGCTGTGCGCCTCGTCGGGATCCAGGTCGCCGCGCAGACCGACGAAGGCGGAGACGACGGCCGGGAAGAGGGTGCCCGGGCGGTGCAGGAGGTCGGTGTACAGCTTGTCGATGCGGGGGCCCGTGTACCGGCCGCCGAGGAGACCGTAGACGGTGGTGTGGCCGTCGCAGGCGGAGACGACGTGTTCGGCGAAGTACCGCTTTCCGTTGCGGAGTTCGATGCCGACCGCCCGGTCGTTCTCGACCAGGATCCGTTCGGTGCGGGCCCGGTAGGTGACCGTGCCGCCGAGGCTGCGGTAGCGCTCCTCGACGGAGCGGGCGAGTCCGAGCGAACCGCCCTGCGGGAAGCCGGCGTTGCCGTGGTGGGCGGCGGCCATGTTGAAGAGGTACGGCAGCAGCGGGAAGCCTCCCGGGTCCTGGAAGAAGATGTTGCGGAACGCCTTGCGCAGCAGCGGGTCCTCGAACCGGTCGGCGAAGACGTGCATCGGGGTGGCGGCGGTCCGCCAGAACAGCCGGAACGCGGGGAGCACCGTGCGCAGGGTCCCGGCCCTCTCGCGTACGGTCCGCAGGGCGGGCGCGGTCAGGAACGGGTACAGCTCGATGTCGATGAAGCGGCGCAGGTCCCGGGTGAAGGCCCGGATGTGGGGGGCGTCGGCGGGTGAGAGCTCGAGGAGGTGGGTCTCCAGCCGGCCGGGGTCGTTGTAGAAGGTGACCGACCGGCCGTGTTCGTCCTCGACCTTGTTGAACAGCTCGAAGTTGGTCACCGACTTGCCGTCCAGTGCGCCGAGTTCGCTCCACACCTGGTGGGCGTCGTTGCCGGGGGCGGTGCCGATGAGCCACTCGATGCAGTAGTCGAAGAGGTATCCCTCGCGCGACCAGGCGGTGCAGCAGCCGCCGGGCAGCACGTGCTTCTCGAAGATGCGGGTCCTGGCGCCGCTCATCTGGGCGTAGCAGCCGGTGGAGAGGCCGGCCACGCCCGCGCCGATGACGATGACGCGGGGCGGTGTGCCGGGGGCACGCTCCCTGCTGGTCCAGTCGCTCCGGCCGTCATCCGCCATGGGCTGCGTCTCCCTTCAGGACGGAGCGCACCAGCTCTGCGTTGCGGCGCAGGTGCTTGGCGTCGAGCATGTCGGCGTGGCTGCCGGAACCGCGGAGTGCGGCAGTGGCGGTGGTGGAGCTGCCGTGCCAGGTGCCCCGTTCCCCGGCGGCGTAGAGGGTGGCCTTGTCCTCGTCGGTGATCACGGTCACGGTCGCGGTGACGGTGCCGGTGTTGGGGGTGCGTCCGCAGAAGGCGAGGTACTCGGCGGCGTGGGCGAGGGTCTCCTGGGTGACGGCCTCGGACCCGGTGTGTCTGCGCAGGTGCTCGGCGAGTTCGCTCTCGAACGCGGCGATGCCGGTGGCGTCCGGTTCGTAGGCGGTGAGGATGCGGCGGGAGTCGAGGATGACGACGTGGGCGACGCGGCGGCCCCGGCGCTCCAGCTCCTTGGCGGTCTCGAAGGCCAGGTTGCCGCCGAGGGAGTAGCCCAGGAGCAGGCAGGCGCCTTCGGGCTGGGCCGCCTCGATCAGGTCGGCGTACCGGGCGGTCTTGTCGTCGCCGGGGAGGTAGTTGAAGCCGATGACGGTGTGGTCGGGGAGGTGGGTGGCCAGGCCCCGGTAGACGAGGCCGTGGCCACCGGCGGGCGGGAAGCAGAAGAGGGCGGGGTGCTGTCCCGGGTTGAAGGTGAGGCAGGGCAGTTCGTCGGTGCCGGTGCTGTGCAGGACGTCCTCGACGGTGGCGGCCATGCCGTGCAGGGTGGTGCCTTGGTAGAGCCTGCTGACGGGGACGCCGACGCCGAATTCGGTGCGCAGGTGGTGGAGGAGTTCGATGAGTTTGACCGAGCTGCCGCCGAGCTCGAAGAAGTCGTCCTCCAGACCGACCCTTTCGCACCCCAGGAGGGTCTTCCAGTGCCGGGCGACGCCGATTTCGTACAGGGTCGCCGGTTCCTCGTGGGGCCGGTCCCCCGCTTCGGCCCGGGGCGCGGGCAGGGCGGCCGTGTCGACCTTGCCGTTGGCCGTCAGTGGCAGGGCGGGCAGTTCGACGTAGTGGGACGGGATCATGTACGAGGGCAGCGAGCGGGCCAGGTGGCGGCGCAGGGCCCGGACGTCCAGGGCGGCGCCGGGTTCGGGCACGCAGTAGGCGCAGAGCGCCGCCTCTCCCCCGGTGTCGGTGCGTACGGTGACCACGGCCCGGGCGAGCGGGGGCCACTGGGCGAGGTGGGCCTCGACCTCACCGATCTCGATGCGGTGACCGCGCAGTTTGACCTGGCCGTCGGTCCGGCCGAGCAGGTGGACCCGGCCGCGGGTGTCCCAGCGGGCGATGTCGCCGGTGCGGTAGAGGCGTTCGGGGCGGGCGCCGGTGTCACGGGCAAGGGTCCGGGTGACGAAGCGCTCCCCGGTCTGCTCGGGGTCCCCGGCGTAACCGAGGGCGACGCCGGGGCCGCCGATCCAGAGCTCGCCGGGCACTCCGGGCGGGACCGGCTCGCCGTGGAGGTCGAGGACGTGGAGGGTGCTGTCGGGGAGGGGCCGGCCGATGGGGACCATGGCGCCCGGTTCCAGGTCGTCGACGGGCCCTTCGAACCAGGCGCTGTCGATGGTGGCCTCGGTGAGGCCGTAGGAGTTGACGAGGCGGGTGCCGGGTCCGCACAGCCCGGCCAGTCGGCGGTACTCCCCCACGCTCCATGCGTCCGAGCCGACCACCAGCAGCCGCAGGAAGTCGAGTGTCAGTCCTTCCCGCGCGCAGTGGTCCATCAGGCCGCGGACGACGGCGGGGACGAACTCGGCACAGTCGACCTGTTCCTGACGCATGGTGCGGTGGAGTCGGGTGGTGTCGAAGAGGAGGTCACGGTCGGCCAGGACGAGGGTGCCGCCCGAGCACAGGGCGCGCACCAGATCGCCGGTGAACACGTCGAAGGACGGCTCGGCCATCTGGAGGTGCACCCGCACGTCGGTATCCAGCCGGTACACCTGCCGCCAGGCCGCGTATGCGGAGGCGAGGTTGTGGTGGCTGACGCGGACGGCCTTCGGACGGCCGGTGGAGCCCGAGGTGGTGATGACGTAGGCGGGCGAGTCGGGGCCGGTCGCTGCCACCGGTCCGTGCGGGTGGGGGGCGGTGCGGGCGAGGGCGGCGAGGGTCAGTACCGGGACGGTGAGTGCCCCGGTCCGCTCCGGCACGGTGTCGTCCGCGACGACGACGAGGTCCGCGCCGGTGGCCGGCACGAGGTGGGCGAGCCGGTCGGCGGGATGGTCGGGCCTCAGCGGGAGGTAGGCGGCCCCGGCCCTGAGCACGGCCAGCAGGACGACGATCAGCTCGGGCGACTTCTCCAGGCACAGCACGACCACGGAGCCCTCGCCGACTCCGAGCGTACGCAGCCGGGCGGCGGTGTCGTCGGCCCGCCGGTCCAGCTCCGCGTAGGTCAGCCGGTGCGCCTCACCCGACCGGGACGGCGTGCTCACCGCGACGGCGGTGGGGTGCGCGGCGGCGATGCGGCCGATCAGTGTCTGGACCGGGGTGAAGGGCTCGCCCCCGTCGGATCCGGTGAGCGGCAGATCCGGGCGGCTCCACTCCTCGATGAGCTGTGCCCTCTCCCGGCCGCCGAGCATCTCCAGCCGCGAGGTGGGCCGCTCGCCCGGCGCGCGGGTCATCCGGTCGAGGAGCCGGGTGTAGTGGGCGGCCATGCGGCGCATGGTCTCCGGGAGGAAGAGGTCGGTGTTGTACTTGAGCACGCAGTGGAAGCGGCCCTCCGCCTCGTCCTCGTAGGCGGACAAGGTCACGTCGAACTGGCCCTCCTCCTCGGGGAGTTCGATGTACTCGAGGCGGTAGCCGTACTGCTCGGCGGCCACCTTGTGGGTCAGCAGGATGAACATCGCCTGGAAGACCGCGGAGCGGCTGGGGTCGTGCTGGAGGCCCAGTTGCTCGACGAGGAGGACGAAGGGGTACTCCTGGTTGTCCAGGCCGCCCAGCACGGTCCGGCGGACCTGCTGCAGCAGTTCGGCGACGGTCGGGTCCTCGGACAGGTCGGCGTGGAGCGGCAGCGGGTTGACGAAGTAGCCGTAGACGGAGGCGAAGTCCTGCCGGGTACGGCCGGTCACCGGACTGCCGACGACGATGTGCTCCTGCCCGGAGTAGCGGTGCAGCAGGAGGTAGTAGGCGCTGAGCAGCACCATGAAAGGGGTGACTCCGTGGGTACGGGCCAGGGCGTGGACACGGGCGCTGAGCCCGGCGTCGAGGACGAAGAACTCGGAGGCCCCGTTGTGGGTCTGGACCGACGGACGGGGCTTGTCGACGGGGAGGTCCAGGAGCGGGACCTCGGCCGGCAGATGGGAGCGCCAGTAGTCGAGCATGCCCGCCGCCTCCGGCCCGGCCAGGAACGCGTTCTGCTGGTTGAGGAAGTCGAGGTAGCGGGCCTCGACGGGCGGCAGCCGGGGTTCCTGGTTGCGGCGCAACGCCTCGTACACCGCGAGGAGTTCGTCGATGAAGGTGAAGGTGGAGATGGCATCGGAGACGATGTGGTGGACGGCCTTCATGATGATCCAGCGGTCGGGGCCCCGCTTGAAGAGGCGGAACCGGACCAGCGGGTCCCGGGCGAGGTCGTAGGGCTTGCGGTACTCCTGGACGATCGTCGCGTGGATGCTCTCCCAGTCCTCGCCCTGGACGTCGAAGAGGGCGAGGTCGTTCGGACCGTCCTCGGAGACCCGCTGCACGGCCTGCCCGTCCACCAGGCTGAAGTTGGTGCGCAACGCCGGGTGCCGGGCGATGAGGCGTCTGACGGCCTCGAACATCAGGTCCGGTTCGAGGGCGACGTCGACCTGGACGGCTCCGCCGATGTTGTAGGCGTGACCGTCGGGGTTGAGGTGCTTGAGGAACCAGAGCGCCTTCTGGTTCTGCGTCAGCGGGTAGGTCCGTTCGTCCGTGTGGAGTTCGACCGCTCCGGCCTCCCCTCCGGGACCGTCGGCCGAGGCCAGGGCGCTGAGCCCGTCGTGGAGCTGGGTGGCGAGTTCCCCGGCGGGGGAACCGCTGAGCAGGGCGACCAGGGGCAGGGCGACGCCGAGTTCGGCGTGGACGCGGGCCCGCAGCTCCATGGCGAGGAGCGAGTCCAGGCCCAGTTCACCGAGACCGGCGGCGGGGTCGATGCGGTCGGCGCCGGTGCGCAGCACGGTGGCGGCGAGTGCGGCGAACCGCTCGGCGACCAGGGCGCGGCGGGTCTGCGGGTCCGCGGCGCGGAAGCTGTCGAGGAAGCCGTTGCCGGAGACGGCGTCGCGGGGCGGGGACGCGGCTGCCGCGAGGTCGGCGACCAGGGGTGGCGGGGACGGGTACCAGGCGAGGAAGGCGGGCCAGTCGACGACGGTGGCGACGACGAGCTGGGCGTGGTCCTGACCGATGACGCGTTCCAGGACGGCCATGCCGGCGTCGGGTGACAGCGAGCTCATGCCCCGGCTGTGCAGATAGTGGTCGACCAGGCCGAGCTCCTCGATCATCCCGGTGGCCCAGGGACCCCAGTCGAGGCTGAGCCCGGGCAGCCCCTGGGCCCGGCGGTGGTGGGCGAGGGCGTCGAGGAAGGCGTTGCCGGCGGCGTAGTTGGTCTGGCCGGCCGTGGTCAGCAGGGAGGCGATCGAGGCGAAGAGCACGAAGTGGTCGAGGGGTTCGTCCCGCAGGTGCCGGTGCAGGAGGTGGGCTCCGACGGTCTTGGGGTCGTGGACGGTGTCGAAGGTGTCCCGGTCGAGGTCGGCGACGAGCGTGTCGCGGACCTGGCCGGCCAGGTGGAACACGCCGCGGACCGGCGGCGCCCCGCTGCGCCGGTGGGCGTCGAGCCAGTCGGCCAGCGCGTCCTCCTCGGTGATGTCGAGGGTGGCGAGGACGGGGCGGGCGCCGAGCGCCTCCAGCTCGCGGAGGAGGTGCACGGCCCGGCCCTCGGCGGTGGCGGGGTCGACGGCGGCCCATGTCGCCCGGGGCGGGACGGGGGTGCGCCCGACCAGGACGAGCCTGCGGGCCCCGCGGCGTACCAGGGTGCGGCACAGCAGCCGGCCGAGCGCGCCGAAAGCGCCGGTGACCAGATAGCTGCCGTCGGCCCGTAGCCGCAGCGGCAGCGGCCTGGTCAGCGCCTCCGCGGGGCGCAGGCGGCTGGTGCGGCGGCCGCCGTGGCGCAGGGCGATCTCCTCCTCGTCGTCGCTCAGGGCCTCGGCGAGGAGCGCTTCGGCGTCGGCCCGGTCGCCTTCGGGGCCCTGCTGCCGCCGGGGGTCGAGGTCGACGAGCTTGCCGGGATGTCCGATCAGCTCCTGGTGCCGCAGGACGCGGCCGATGCCCCAGGCGGGCGCCCCGAGGGGTTCCGGTCCCTCGCCGGGCAGGGCGGGCTGGGCGCCCCGGGTGACGATGTGCAGGCGGCCTCCGCCGCCCCGTGCCGCCAGCAGGCGGGCGAGCACGACCAGGGAGTAGGCGCCCGCCCCGGTGTGGTCGCGCAGGGTGTCCCGGTCGCACGCGGCGAGGGCGGGGGCGTCGAGGTTCCACAGGTGCAGGACGGTCCCCCGGAAGGGTCCGCCGTCGCGGTCGAGGTCGGCGAGGAGGCGGCGCAGACCGGAGTCTGACGCGGGGTCCACGGTGTACGTCGAGCCGTCGGCGGAGGCGGTGTAGGCGGGGCCCCGGCGCACCAGGCGGCAGCGTTCGCCGCGGGCGGCGGCCAGGGCGGCGAAGGCGTCCGCGACGCCCCCGGTGTCGGCGAGAATCAGCCAGCCGTGGTCCCGCGCGGCTGCGGCGGGGCCGTCACCCGGGTGCGGCAGGCCGGCCGCCCCGGGCGGTTCGTTCCGTACGGTGCCGGGTCCGGGGGCCGCCGGCTCGGCGGCGGTGTCGTGGGCGGGCAGGGGCGGGCAGTCGGTCCAGACGGGTTCGGTGAGCCAGGAGTCGATCGTGGTGCGGGCGACGGCGGTGGCGGCCTTCTCGACGTCGGCGGCTCGGAAGCCCTCCACGCGGCCCAGCGGTGTGCCGTCGTCGGCGTACAGGGCGATGTTGCCCAGGGTGGTGTCCCCGTCGCCGGGGAGCAGGGTGGCGTGGGCCCAGAGGGGCTGGTCGCCGATGGGTTCGAGGGCGACCTCGTCCAGCGAGAGAGGCAGCCTGCTCCCGGTCCCCGGGGCGGGACCTTCGAGGCCGAGAGGGGTCAGCAGGGTCTGGAAGCAGGCGTCGAGGAGGACGGGGTGGAGGTGGTGGCCCGCTGCGTCGTCGCCGATGGTGCGGGGCGGCCGGATCCGGGACAGGGCCTCCCCCGGGCCGACCCAGACCTCCTCGACGGCCTGGAAGGACGGGCCGTAGTGATAGCCGAGAGCGGCCAGCGCGGTGTAGCAGTCGGGGCCGTCGAGGTGGCGCAGGGCGCGGGACCGGATCGTGGGGGCGTCGAGCGGCGGGGTGGTGCGGCGGCGTTGCGCGGTGCGGACGACCCCGCCGGCGTGCACGGCACGCTCCCCGTCGTCCCCGGCCGGGGAGGCGATGGTGAAGGCGGCGTTCTCCAGGGAGAGCGACACCTCGACGGTCCGGTCCTCGCCGTCGGGCAGGAAGAGCGCCTTGCGCAGTTCGATGTCGGCGAGGACGGCCGTGGTGCCACCGGTGAGCCGCAGCACGGCCTGGGCCGCCATCTCCAGGTAGCCGGCGGCGGGGAAGACGACGGTGTCCTGGATGCGGTGGTCGGCGAGGTAGGGCAGGTCCTCGGTGTCCAGGCGGGCCAGCCAGGTGGGTTCCGTGGCGTCGGTACGGCGGCCGAGGAGGGGGTGGTCGCGGTGGCCGAGGCGGACCTGGGCGACCGTGCGGGGCTCGGTCCAGTGGCGGTCGCGACGGAAGGGATGACGGGGCAGGGTGACGGGCCGCCCGGCGGGCTGGAGCAGCTTCCAGTCGACGGGAACGCCGAGGGTGTGGAGCGAGCCGAGGGAGGCCGCGAAGCGTTCGCTCTCGTCCTCCTGGCGGCGGATCGAGGGCAGGACGAGGCCGGAGGTGCCGGTGGTGCCGAGGCATTCGCGGATCGCGTGGCCGAGGACCGGATGGGGGCCGATCTCCAGGAACACGTGGTGACCGTCGGCGGCGATCCGGTCGACCGCCGAGCGGAAGCGCACCCGGTCGCGGACGTTCCTCCACCAGTAGGCGGCATGGAGTTCCGTGCCTCGGGCTGTTCCCTCCATGCCCGTGAGGTACAGCGGGACCTGTGCCGGGTGCGGTTCCAACGGGTCCAGGGCGGCGAGCAGTTCGTCCCTGATCCGTTCCATGCCCACGCTGTGGTAGGGCACTTCCACGGCGAGGAACTTCGCGAACTGCTGTTCTGCCCGCAGCTCTTCCGCCAGCAGGGTCAGGGCTTCCTCATCACCGGCGAGGGTGATCGCGGTGGGGCTGTTGACGGCGGCGACGGAGACCCGGTCGCGGTAGGGGCGGACGCGGCGCTCGGCCTCCTCCTCGGACAGGCTCACCGCGAGCATGGTGCCGGTGCCGGCCAGGGTCTGCTGGAGGCGGCTGCGGTGGACGACGATCCTGGCCGCGTCCCGCAGGGAGTAGACGCCCGCGGCGTGGAAGGCGGCGATCTCGCCGGTGCTGTGGCCGACCACGGCGTCCGGGCGCACCCCGTGCGACCGCCACAGGGCGGCCAGAGCGACCTGGACGGCGAAGTTCGCGGGCTGGGCGAGCCAGGTCTCACTCATCCGGGAGACGGACTCGTCGGCGGTCATCTCCTCCATGAGGGACCAGTCCGCGAACTCCCGCATCGCCCGGTCGCAGGCGGCGACGGCGTCGCGGAAGACCGGTTCCTTCTCGAGCAGCTGGCGGCCCATGCCCCACCACTGCGGGCCCATCCCGGTGAAGACCCAGGCCTGTCTGCGGTCGGCGGCCTCCCGGGCGCGCCCGTGGACGACGCGGGGGTGGGGCTCGCCGCGTTCGTGGGCGGCCAGCCCCTCGTCGAGGGAGTCGCGCGTGGAGTAGACGACGGACAGCCGTTCGGGGAGGTGCTGGCGGCGGTGGGCCAGGGTGTGGCCGAGGTCGTCCAGGGCCACGGCCGGGCCGTCGTCACCCGCGAGTTCACCTCGGATCCCGGCCGCCATCTCCTTGAGGGCGTCCGGGTCGCGGGCGCTGAGAGGCAGGATGCTCCAAGGCCGCGCGACGGGCGGGGCGGTGCGGGATCCGGGCGGGGGCGCCGGGGCCTCCTCCAGGACGACGTGGGCGTTGGTGCCGCCGAATCCGAAGGAGTTCACACCGGCGCGGGCGGGCCCTTCGTGGTCGGGCCATTCGGTGGGCCGGGTGGGGATCTCGTAGGGCAGGGCCGCCTTGTCGATGGCGGGGTTGAGGTTCTCCAGGTTGATGTGGGGCGGGATGGTCCGGTTCTTGAGGCTCAGGACGGTCTTGATCAGGCCCGCGATCCCGGCGGCGGACTCGGTGTGGCCGATGTTCGTCTTGACCGAGCCGACGTAGGCGCGGGCGCCCGGGGCCCGTCCGACAGCCAGCGCCCGGGCCAGGGCGTTCGCCTCGATCGGGTCGCCGACCGGGGTCGAGGTGCCGTGCGCCTCCATGTACTGGAGGTCCCCGGGGGTGATACCCGCCTGGGCGCAGACCCGGAGGATCAGGTCGACCTGGGCGTCGGCGTTGGGCACGGTGATGCCGTTGGTGCGGCCGTCCTGGTTGACCCCGCTGCCGAGCACCACCGCGTGGATCCGGTCGCCGTCCCGTACCGCGTCGTCCAGCCGCTTGAGCGCGACCAGGCCGACACCTTCGGCGCGTACGTAACCGTCGGCTGCGGCGTCGAACGTACGGGAACGGCCCTGGGGTGACAGGAACCCGCCCTTCGTCTCGGCGACGGTGTACTGCGGGGCCATGTGCAGCAGGGTTCCGCCGGCCAGGGCGAGGTCGCTCTCCCCGTTGTTCAGCGCCTGGCACGCGAGGTGGACGGCGACCAGGGAGGAACTGCAGGCGGTGTCGACGGACAGGCTCGGGCCGCGGAAGTCGAAGCAGTACGAGATGCGGTTCGACACCATCGTCATCATGGTGCCGGTCGCGGTGTGGGCGGCCAGCGAGGTGAGACCCAGGTCGGCGAACTGAAGGATCTTGTAGTCGAGCGTGAACGCCCCGACGTAGACGGCGACGTTGCCGCCCGCGAGATCGGCGGGCCGCTGGCCGCCGTCCTCCAGGGCCTCCCACGCCACTTCGAGGAGTTTGCGCTGCTGCGGGTCCATGTGATCGGCCTCGCGGGGGCTGATGCCGAAGAACGCGGGGTCGAACTCGTCGAAGCCGTCGATGTATCCGCCACGGCCACCGACGAGGCGTCCCGGTTTGTCGCGGTGCCGGCTGCCGAGCGTCCCCACGTCGTACCGGTCGGGCGGGGTGGGCGTGATGCAGTCCTTGCCCGCCACCAGGTTGCGCCAGAAGGCGCGATGGTCCGAGGCGCCGCCGGGCAGGCGGCAGCCCATCCCGACGATCGCCACCTTGGCCCTGGATGCCCGGTTGTTCGCATCGGACACGTCGAAACTCCTCACGTCGTGGTGGGGCGGCAGGGGACGGCGGTCACTCCGGTCGGGGGCCCGGAGCGGGTCGGCGTCGCCAGGGGTGCAGGAGGGCGGCGAGAATCTCGCCGGTGCCGGGGAAGGCCGCGGGGTCGCGTAGGCCGACGGCGGCGGGCTCGCGACCGGGGCGCCAGGTGAAGGTGCCGAGGAGGTGGTCCCAGCACGACAGGTCGGAGCCGTAGTGGCCGGCTTCGGCCAGGTCGGTGCTGTGGTGGAGCCGGTGCTGCTCGGGGCTGGCCAGCACATGGTTGAGCGGTCCGATGCGGACGTCGATGTTCGCGTGGACGAAGTAGCCCTGGGCGGCGACGAAGAGTCCGACGACCAGCACGGCCGGGCGGGAGAATCCGACGATCGCCAGGGCGAGTTGGACAAGGCCCTGCGCCAGGACGATGTCCAGTACGTGGTTGACGCCGTTGTTGGCCACGTTGACCTTCTCCGGCACGTGGTGGATCCCGTGCAGCCGCCAGAGCAAGGGGTTGCGGTGGCCCAGCCGGTGCACCAGGTAGCTGGCGAGCGATCCGGTGAGGAGCGCGCCCGGGATCTCGATCCCCAGATGACAGGTCGGATCCGCCGGCGAGATCAGGCCGACGGCCAGCGCGACGAGCCATTGCGCCAGCCCGCTCCCGGCCATGGTGAGCAGGAAGTAGATGCCGTAGTGGCGCCACTCCTTCTTTTCGGGGTGCCAGTTCCGGTCGTAAGGAATCAGCCGTTCCAGGAGGACGAGATAGCCGATGACCCCGAGCAGGAAAAGAGGGCTGACCCTCGCCGGGTCCCACTGATGTCGCACAGCGAACACCCCGACGAGAACGACCGAGAGGAGCAGAGCAGGGTATACGGACACACGAAGAATCCGGGCCGCTGAATTATCGGCCACCCCCTTCCGGGAAACCGAATATCCGACCGAACTGTCTTTGCCATCGGTGGCGTGTTCGCACTCGTCCATCCGTGACCCCCACAGGAGACGGTAGCCGGGAGAAGGATCAATGCACCGCATCAGAGCAGGTCAGGGCCAGTTCTGAGCACCGTGGAGCACGGAGTGCGACCCTGACCTGCGTCGACGGATTCCGGACACACGACCCAGATTAAATTTGGCCGTGGCGTGAACTGGCGCCCCTGACCTGCCAGCCCAGATGATGTATCTCCCGATCTCACGGCTTTAATCACGCCCGACCCACAGAAACCGCCCGGCTTTATTGACGCCGGAAGGAAATGCGAAAGCAGCCACACTCCCGAGGTCAGTTCATCTGTGCGAGCAATTAATTCGTAGGATCATCGCGACGTCTGAGGACGGCGCATTCCGATGCTCCTTTCCCGTTCCACACGCCTCGGCGCGCGCGCAGGGGGAGGGCGGTGCGCCCGCGCGAAGACCGCAGGGCTCCCTCGCGCCTACGCAGGGGCCCGTCGGACGATGTTCCCTCCCCGAGCCCGCCCTCCCCGGCGTCGGCGATCCGTTGCCGCTCGCTCGCGCTACGGCTTCTCCGCCAGCGTTCGGGCGCACGGGTGGCGCGTGCCCCACGGTGCAGGCGGCTGCGACACTGAGGGCTCCGTATGAACAGGGTCCGTCGACCGACCGGTCCTCGTGCTCCCGGCGAGGCTGCCGTGGTGCGCGGCGCCGGTGCCCGTCTCCTCCACCGAAACCGCTTGTGAGGCGCAGTGTCCAGTCCGATGTCCGACAGGCCCGTTCCCTCCTGTGTCGATGCGACGAAGCCCAGCATCGCCCGGGTGTACGACGCGTTCCTCGGCGGTGCCGACAACTACGAGGTGGACCGTGAGGTCGTCAGCTCAGTGCTCAGGACCGCCCCGGAGGCCGCGGATCTGGCGGTGGAGAACCGTCGCTTCCTGATCCGCGCCTGCCGGTACCTGGCCGAGCACGCGGGGATCACCCAGTTCCTCGACTGCGGATCCGGCCTCCCGACCGCGGAGAACACCCACACCGTGGTGCAAGGCGTCAACCCGGACTCGCGGGTCGTCTACGTGGACAATGACCCGCTGGTGCTGGCCCACAGCCGGGCGTTGCTGGACCGGGACGAGAGCACTGTCATCGTCTCCGAGAACATCTTCGAACCCGAGACCTTGCTGCGGAACGATGTCGTCCGGTCGCGGCTGGACTGGAACGCGCCGATCGCGCTGCTGCACATGGGCACCCTGCACCACTGCAACGACGAGCACGCGCGCCCTCGGCAGGACATCATGCGCTCCTACATCGACGCGCTGCCTCCGGGTTCCTACGTGGCGATCAGCCACTTCCTGGACCCGGAGGACGAATACAGCACAACGGCCCGAAAGAAGGAGGAGGTCTTCCTGCACAGCATGATGGGCAGTGGCACCTTCTCCACCGCGGCGGAGATCAGGAAGTTGTTCAACGGCCTGGAACTCATCGCGCCAGGCCTGGTCCGATGCGTCGACTGGCTGCCGGAGGGACCCGGACCGGAGCGGCTCAACGCAGCCCAGCGATGCATCGCTGGTGCGGTCGCCCTCAAGCGCTAGGCAAGGGGCGGCAGGGATCAGTGCGAGCGTGACAGGCACAAGGAGATGGCATGAGCAGGAGGCGGGCCCCGAAGGGGCAGGGCGAGGGTGCACGGCGGCTCTGGCTGCTGCCCGACCCGGGTGAGGACGAGCCGTTCATCGACGTCGGCAAGGACGGGCGCGGGACGCTGCATGTGTCGGTCGCCCGGGAGGGAAGGCACGACGATTTCCGTTTTGTGGTGACCGCACACCACATAGCCGTCGCGGAGCGCAGTGCCCTTCGGCGGTGGGCCGTCTTCGCCGTGCTCTTCGGTGAACTCGCCGTCTTTCACGCCGACGCCGCCCCCGCGCGACCACCGGCGACATGCCAACAGGTGATCGACACGATCCTCGGTGGCACCGACTCCGAGGTCGAGCACTACCTGACCAGGATGAACAAGCGTTTCCTGGGCGGCCTTCGGGATTCACTCGCCTTGCTGTCCAAGACCGAACTGACCCGTTCCTCGGATCGCGAGGCGTTCGAGAAGCGGCTGTGGTTCGGCGTCGAGCCGTTGATCATGAGTAAGGCGGAACGCGCCCGGCGTGCGCAGGAGACCCACCGTGCGGCAGCAGACCGGGAGATCGCCGTGCGGAAGATCTTCGAGCCGTACAACGACGCTCTCCTGATGGCCGAGCGCGACGGCGTCGTCCAACATGTCGTCGAACTGTTCGGATCGAACCCGGTGATCAGCGAGTTCCTGGTGGGCGCGCCCGCGCACCACGACCGGTACCTGACCTTCGGCTCCGGCGGCGAGATCATGGTCCGGGACGGGGCTGTGAAGGCGATCTTCTTCCACGTCCAGCCCACCGAGGCGGCGCAGCACGGCTTCACAGGGTTGAGCACCCTGATCCCCGGTTTGCGACAGGACGCTTCGAGAAGCCAGGTCGAGGACGCACTGGGCAAGCCGGTCGTCGGACGGACGGGCCCGAGCACGACCCACTCCGTCGGGGGCGGGTTCGTGAAGGTCTTCTACGACACGTGGGCGAAGAAGGACGCACCGAACCATCTGAAGCTCATCCAGCTGACGGCGGAGGACACGTACGCCAGGACCGATCCCTCCGACGAGCGGTGTCCCTGCTGCGCGGGCATGCTGGTCAGAACAGCCTCGGCGTCCGGGGGCGTCGATGTGGGCTCGACGATCACAGCGTTGCGCCACGGCGTCGCCGCCGGCCGCCTCCGCCAGGCGTACAGATGGGTGGCGCTGCAGGACATGCTCAGCCTGCACGACTCCGGACTGATGGAGCACGTCGCCGCCCACCTGGAATGCACGATCTGCCGCCGGCACATGGCCTTCGCTCTGCACCGCGACGCAGACCCGACATTCGAGTACGTCTCGCTCAACGACATCCGTCGCCGGACGCCGGAGCCGGTCCCGCCCGTGGAGCAATGGGGAGACGCGGACCGGATCGCACGGGAAGCACAGCGCCCTGAACAAGTCGCGACCGACGGCAGCTCCTGGATCCTGTTCGCGGTGGGCGAGCAACTCTTCATGAACGCCCGCTGCTGGTACAGCGCCGTCGACGGGTCGAGGCTCATCCGCCTGGAGGCCGCCGAGGTACGGCAGTACGAACGTGACGGCGAGGCCTACCTGTCCCGACTGCAGAAGACGATCAACCGCACCTGGACGAGCGAAGAGGATCCTTGGCGCTCGCGCGACCTGACACGGGGTGGGATGTCGAACGAGGAGGCCATCGAGGCGAGCCTGGCCACCCCGCAGGAGGAACAGGCGTGATCATCCGGGCACCACGGCGCCCGGCACGGCGCTCCCGCTCCTGCCGATTCCGACAGGGTCGGCGACGGCTCTGTCACACGCTACGGCAACAGCTGCTCGGTGCATCCGGGTCAGGGCCAGGACCCCAGCGCGTGGAGTGTCAGGAGACCGCAGAGCGTCAGCTGTACCGCCCCGACGACACGATGCCCGATCCGTAGCAGCACGAGGGCAGTTACGCCGACCGCCAGGGCCAGAGCACCGAAGCCCACCACCGGCGTCCAGTCCAGGGGTGGTACGCCGGTCGCCGTCATCCCCGAGCCGGCATCCATCCGGTCCAGCCCCCGGGCGGCGAGCAGGATGACGACCAACAGCGCGGCCGCCACGTCGGCCACCAGCACGAGTAGCAGGACACACCCTGAGGTGACGGCACTCTCTCTGGCGGAGGACTGCTTGCCGGCACGTTCAGGCATGTCTTGACGATAGCTCGGAATTCATCCCTCCGAACGGCCCGTCGCCGACTCGCAGCACAGAAGCCGGCCGACGACGAGCTGGGCATCGGTGTGACCGCAGCGCAGACGTGCCGCCACCACACCCCTCCCCCGCCGTTCGGCGTTTCGTAGAAAAAAATGACAGGAAGCGAGAATTCGATTATCCCTGAATCACTTCAGGCAATAAAAAATGCCCTTGCGCATCACGCAGGGCATCACAGCGGGTGTCACACCGTCAGAAGATACCGAAGAACTCCGCCGCGAAGTCCAGGAGCCTCACGGCATTGAGGAATGCATAGAGGACCTTGAAGGCCTTCACCGTCCGGCGAACCGCTCGACGTTCGCACCACCGCCGCCGGCCTCCATCCTGCGGCTCCGGTCGAGGGCTTCGAGGTGACGTGTTGTTACTACTGGTGTCCATAGGCATCCTTTGGTTACAGAGAGTGTCTGGAAATGGGCATAATGAAGCCGGAGGGGGTCGGGCCTCCGGCAGGGCATGCGCGTGCATTGAATTAGGTCTCATCGTGCTCGACGAGCAGACGCGACTTCTCTTACTTCACTTCTTATCTTACACCCAGTCAGGCTTATTCGTCCAGCAAGGATTTGCTCTCCGGAGCAGGCCGCAGGTGTTCCTCCGGACCTGCAACTCCCCCATCGGAACCTGTCCACTAAACAGACTACCGGGCACCACTGACATCAGATCAGCCGATGGGTGGTACCGGTGCGAGAAGAACACTGCTGGATTCATCACTGACCGCCCTTCAGGTGGTTCGAGAATCCGCGGAACACGGTCGTGGAGTTCCCGCACGAGGGGGCGGGCGTCACTCCCGTTCTCCGGTCCTTGATGCGTCCAGGCAGGCCCGGTGGGTCACGAGCCTGCCGATCGACGAACCCAAACGGCCCCGAGGAGGACCGCGCACCTCTCTCACATCAGGATGCGCTGCGCCCGGGCGTACTGGTGGATCAGTTCGCCGCCGATCTCCGAAGCCAGTGCGGTGGTGATCCCGGACCGGTCCTGGGGTGGCGACATGCCCGTCACCTCGAATCCGACCGGGCACAGGTCTCCCACGCACCGCAGGAACCCGAGAAGCTCCCGCGAGGTGAGCCCGCCCGGCACCCGGATACCGGTGCCGGGGGCGAAGGCCGGGTCGGCGACGTCGACCGCCACCGACACGTAGACGGGCCGGCGTGCGATCCGGTGCCGGACGACGTCCGCGGCACCCCGGACACCGAGTCGGCCGAACCGACCGACGTCGAGCATCAGTCCGCCCTGGGCATGGCCGGAGTCACCGGCGCCCCGCAGGCCGATCCGGACCACCGCCGCAGGGTCGACGAGGCATTCGTCGATCGCCTGGTCCAGGAAATCGCCTTGGGGGTGCGCACCTGCGGGATCCGCGGCCAGGTGGAGAAGGGCGACAGGACCGTGGATCTCGGCCACCGCGCGCAGCGCCGCCAGGGTCAGCGACCGGCTACCGCCGAGGAGCAGCACGGCGGCGTTGCCCGCGAGGAGGTGGGACAGACGCTTGTACGGGACCTCGGGGGCCGCACCGGAGATCCACGGCGTCAGATCCAAGTCGCCGCCGTCCACGCAGTCGACAAGATCGAAGGTACCCGGGCCACGGTCCGCACCGGGAACGTGCGCGACGGCCGAAGCGCTGCGGACGGCGCCCGGCCCCAGTCGATTCCCGGGGAACCAGCCCGACTCGTCGTACGGCACACCGAGAACGACGAGGTCACGGGCCGTCGGGTCCAGGTCGAGCGGCAGCCGCATGAAGGTGAGGGTCCGCGCGCAGGAACGCGCTGGCGAGGGGATGCGCTCCACGGTCGGACAGCTCCTCCGGGCTCGGCGATCTGTCGGCAACGGGCGGACCGACCGCCCGGGGGCGGTCGAGGCGGCCTTCGGTCACTGTGCATCGGGGCGCTCTCCCCGCGCTCCCCGAGTCCCCACACACCCGCATACCCGCATACCCCCGCAGAGCCGTGACAGCGCGAACGGCAGCACGTCGTGAGGGCGGGAAGACCTCGCAGTGACCTCGCCCCTTCCACACGTTCGAGCCTTGCAACACGCCCCCGGGTCACCGGAATCACCATGATGCCGGAAGGTAATGTCTCCAGCACTCCAAGTAACCGGAACCGTGGGGAGACCATGTCGGACAGGCGCACGACCCTCGTCGGATCGGTGACGGGGCCGAGTGCCGCCGTCACCGGTGCGGTCCCGTCCGCACCGCCGCCCGCGAGCCGTCGGCGCGGGCCCTTCTCCGTGGGGGTGCGGTTGCGCTGGCTCGGCGTCAGCGGGTGGGAGATCGTGATCCACCGAGGGCGCCACAGGCGCAGCATCCTGTTCGATCCCTACCTGAGCCGCATGCCCTTCACGGATGCGCAGGGCGTCACGGAGCACGGCATCCCTCTGCGCCTCGACCCCGAGGCGGTCGAGGCGGTCGCGTCACGGCATCTCACCGGTGCCCCGGAACTGATCCTGGTGAGCCACGGGCACTTCGACCATGTGGCCGACGTCCCGCAGCTCCTGGCCCGGCCTGAGTGGCAGCAGTCACGCGTCCGGGTGCTGTGTGACACCACGGTGTCCAACCTGCTCGCCGCCATGGGCACCCCGCGGCGGCGTCTCGCGGACGCCGTCGTGGTCGGGGGCGGGGAACACCTGCAGTTCGACGGGTACACGGTCGAGGTGTTCCGCAGCCTGCACAGCCGGCGTCCCGACTACGGCTACTTCGCTCCCGGCCACCGGCTCGTCCCACCACCCCCGCCTTCGGTTCTGGGTGAACTCGTCGAGGGCAACACCCTGGCCTACCAGGTGTCCGTCGAGGGCGGGCCCTCGATCCTGCTCATGGGGGCGAGCAACTTCGCCGAGCGGGAGATCACCGGGATCCGTCCGGACGTGGCGGCGGTCCCGATGACGACGACCACGGCGGTGCACCGCTACCCCGGGCGGCTCCTCTCGGCCGTCGGGAACCCGCGGATGCTGATTCCGTGTCACCACGACGACATGGTCACACCGCTGACGGGCCCGGCGGGCCCGCTGAGGGCCTCCGTCTCCGAGTCGTCCGTACGTGACCTGGAGTCGGCGGCCGGTCCCGGCTCCCGTGTGGTGGCGCCACGTCACCTCGAGGCCATGGACCTGGTCGCAGCACTCACCTGAGGGAGGTGCCGTCCCCCGGCGTGCCGTACAGGTCCAGGTAGGAAGGGAAGACGCCGCCGGGAGTGTCCGTGGTCCGGGCGGCGAGCGCCGCGTGCACCACGGCCCGGGAGACCACGTCGGCACCCGCCGCGAGGATCTCGTTGGCCGCCGTGACCTCGGTGTGGGCCCCCCAGCCGGTACGGTCCCCGTTCCCGTCCGCGCCGGCCAGAGGCAGCCGGCCGGTCGACAGTGCGAACACGGTGTCGCCGTCGGTCAGCAGGTGCACCGGCCGGATCGTGCGGGCCAGGCCGTCGTGCGCGGTGCCCGCCAGTTTCTGTGCCTGAGGCCGGGTGAGGGCGGCGTCGGTCGCCACGACGACCAGGGTCGTGTTCAGCTGCCGTACCTCGTCGGCCTGCCGCCGTCGGCTCTCCGTACGCGCGGCCGCCAGACGTTCCGCCGCCCGGGTGTGCACGGCGGTTTCCGGGACCGGGGCGTGCAGCCCGCAGGCCCGGAATTCGTCACCCACCTCCGTCCAGGCTCCGTGGAGTGCGCCGGTGGCCGGGTCCACGAGCGAGCCGGAGGCGTTCACGGCGGCGAGGGCCGCGACGGTCGCTCCGGACGGAAGGACGATGCTCGCGGTGCCGAGACCGCCTTTCATGCCACCGGCCACCGCGCCCGTGCCGGCCCCCACGCATCCCTGGGGGACGGCCGCGCCCTCATCACCGGCGGCCGCCCTGTCGACGGCCTCCTGTCCCAGCTCCGCCCCCGGCCTGGCCGTCCAGACACCTCCCCGCCCCAGGTCGAAAAGGGCTGCGGCGGGCACGACCGGCACCACCTGGGCCGGGCCGGCACCCACGCGGAAACCCCGGCCCCGCTCCTCCAGCCAGGCGGCCACGCCGGACGCCGCGTCGAGGCCGAAGGCGCTGCCTCCGGTCAGCACCACGGCGTCGATCCGGGACACCAGGTTGCGCGGGTCCAGGGCGTCGGTCTCCCGGGTTCCCGGCCCGCCGCCGCGCACGTCGACCGCCGCGACCATTCCGTCCTCCGGGGCGAGGACCGCGGTGACACCGGTCAGCCAGCCGTCCCCGGTGCGCGTGGCGTGCCCGACCCGGATCCCGGCCACGTCCGTCAACGCGTTGCGCGGTCCGACGCGCGGTGCCGGTCCGGGTGTCCGCATCCCGCTCATCCGCTGTCCCCAGTTCTCTCGCCTGCCTCGACGGCGCCGGTTCGCGCCGCCGTCCCGTGCACATGATCCTCCGGTCGGGCCGGACGGGGATGCCGGTTCCCGCAGAACCTCCCCGGCCGGGCCCGGTGTTCCCTACGCTTGTCGTCCGTGACTGACGACGGGACCAACGCACCGGACGACGGCCTGCCGCCCTGGCTGACCGGCCTGGTCCGGAGAACGGAGGGCGAGGTCCCGCCGGAGCTGGCACGGTACGCGGGCCCCGCACCCGCGGGTGCGCGGGGCTCCGCCGTCCTGGTGCTCTTCGGCACCGGCGCCCGGGGCCCGGACCTGCTCTTCCTGCGACGTTCCGGATCTCTGAGGAACTACCCGGACCAGGTGTGCTTCCCCGGTGGCTCCTCCGCTCCCGCTGACGCCGACCACATACGCACCGCGCTGCGCGAGACGTGGGAGGAGACGGGACTGGACCCGTCGGAGGTCCGGATCGCCGGCACGGTGTTCCCGCTGCACCTCGCCCACAGCGGTTTCTCCGTCGTTCCCGTGCTCGGCTGGTGGGGGTCGGGCTCGGAGATAGCCGGGGACGGCGAGGAGATCGTGTCCGTCCACCGTGTTCCCCTCACGGAGCTCTCCGATCCCGCGGCGCGGCTGCTCGTGCGGCTTCCGGACGGGCATCTCAGCCCCGCGTTCCTGGTCAGGAACGTGTTCGTGTGGGGTCTCACCGCCGCCCTCACCGCCTGGCTGCTTCGGCTCGGCGGCTGGGAACGGCCCTGGGACACCGACCGGATCGAGGACCTGCCCGACGTCCGGCGCCGCTACGGAGGCGGCCCGCCCCCCTGAGCCGGGCCGGTGGCGGTCACATCGCCGGAGGCGGGGCCGGCCCGTCGGAGTGCCCGTTCCCGCTGACCCGCGCGAAAGCCGTCGACCGGCCCCGAGGACGAGCGCAGCAGGGCGAGGTACTCGGACGTCTCCGTCGCCACGGCCTCCTCGACGGTCCGGCCGAGACCCCCCATCACCGCAGCCTTCAGGTGCCGGAGGCTGTCGCCCGGGATGTCGGCGAGGGTGCGGGCGAACACGGTGGTCTCCTCACGGAGCCTGTCCCGCGGCACCGCGCGCAGCGCCAGTTTCTTCTCGACGGCCTCGGCGGCCGACATCCACCGGCCGGTCATCAGCAGTTCCATCGCGGGCTGCAGACCCATCTTCCTGACGGTGCGATGGGTGGCCCCGGCTCCCGGCATGTGACCGTACGGGGTGTGTACGTCGCCGATCCGGGCCTCTTCGGCGATCAGTACGAAGTCGCAGGCCACCACCATCTCGAAGCCGCTGGCGCGCGCCTTGGCCTGAACCATGGCGATCGTCGGGACCGGCATGCGCTCCAGGGCGAAGACGACCCCGTTCAGCCGTTCCAGGTAGGCGGCGAACAGATCGGAATCGGGCTCCTCGCCGTCCAGGACCTCGGTGAGGAAACCGAGGTCGCTGCCTATGCAGAAGGCCCTGTCGCCGGCACCGGTGAGCACGAGAACACGACTGGAACCGTCGTCGGCGACGCGGGCGAAGGCGTCCAGCAGTTCGTGGTGCATCTGCTCGGTGGTGGCGTTGAGCCGCTCGGGCCGGTTGAGGGTGACCCAGGCGATCCCGTCGGCGCGGCGCAGCAGAATCGTCTCGTACGCCGGTTCTGGCCCCTCGGCCGTCACCGGGCGAGGTCCGCCGCGAGCGGGACCCCGGTCATCGCTTCACCGCGCGCGGACACGTCCGCCCGGACGAAGACGAGGGCGTAGGCGCGACGTGGTCCGTCGGTGAGGTTCGGCCCGGAGCCGTGCAGGGTGTTGGCGTGGTGGACCAGCGCGCTGCCCGCGGGCACTGGGTACTCCACGGGTTCCCGCTCGCTGCGCGCCTCCACCAGGACCGCGCCCTCCTCCGGGCGGGTGTGTTCCACCCGGCCCCACCGGTGGCTGCCGAGTACGTACTGGACGCAGCCGTTCTCCGGTGTGGCGTCGTCCAGCGCCATCCACACCGTGACCGCCTCGGGCGGGCTGAGGTGCCAGTAGCGGTTGTCCTGGTGCAGGACGAGACGGCTGCGTTCGCCCTTGCCGGCCGGCTTGTAGAAGGAGTGGTCGCGGAACAGGCGCACCGGTCCGCCGAGCAGTGCCTCCACCCGCCGGTACAAATCGGTCCTGCGGACCTGGGCCTCGCACGCCTCGTCGGACCGCCACAGGTTCACCTTCTGCAGCAGAGCAAGGTCGAGCGGTCTGCCCCTGCGCTCCGACAGGTCGCGTACCCCTTCCGCGGGCCGGCCGTCGTCGAAGAAGGCCCGCTCCACGCTCACCCGGAGGTCCGCCACCTGTCCGGGCGTCAGCACGTGGTCCCAGCGGACCACTCCGTCGCGCCGGAAGACCTCGCGCTCGTCCGCCGCCGGGTCCGTCGTGGTCGCCGGCTCCACCGCGCCGGAGGACGAAGGGGAAGCAGTCATGACACTCCTCGGGCAGATGAGGGCCGGGCAGTCACGGGGTACCGGGTGGACCGGCCTGGCCGGCCCGGAGGGCTTCCGCGGGACATCGCACGATGCTGCCACAGGCCCGGTCACCGGCCCATAGGCCGAGACGTCATCGCGGTGATGCGCCCACGGCATTGCTCCCTCCGGCCGGGGCCACTCATGCCGTCGGCGGGTTCCGGTGACCCGCGATTGGCATTGGACGCGGCTCCGAC
>Ga0164307_10000126_pt1 | contig 33798 bp, 18 predicted proteins | sample Whisoiple_243_MG_FD_110214 | JGI IMG/M metagenome (GOLD analysis project Ga0164307, IMG submission 110214) | Soil microbial communities amended with fresh organic matter from upstate New York, USA - Whitman soil sample_243_MG | ecosystem: Environmental > Terrestrial > Soil > Unclassified >...
CCCACCGGCAGCGGTAAGACGCTGCTCGCCCAAACGCTGGCCAAGATCCTCAAGGTGCCGTTCGCCATCGCGGACGCCACCACCTTGACCGAGGCCGGTTACGTCGGTGAGGACGTCGAGAACATCATCGTTCAGCTGCTGCAAAACGCCGATCACGACGTGGAGCGGGCGCAGCGCGGCATCGTCTACATCGACGAAATCGACAAGATCAGCCGCAAGAGCGACAATCCCTCGATCACGCGCGACGTGTCCGGTGAAGGCGTGCAGCAAGCGCTGCTCAAGATCATCGAAGGCACGATCGCCAACGTGCCGCCGAAGGGTGGTCGCAAGCACCCCCAGCAGGATTTCTTGCAGGTCGATACCAGCATCATCCTGTTCATCTGCGGCGGTGCGTTCGTCGGGCTCGATCAAATCGTGCAGCGTCGCTTGGGCCAATCGCGGCTCGGCTTCGGTGCCGATGTAAAGAGCAAGAAAGAGCTCAAGCTGGGCGAGCTGCTCGCCAACGTGCAACCGGAGGATCTGCTCAAGTTTGGGTTGATTCCGGAGTTCATCGGCCGCTTGCCGGTGATCGCGACTTTGCACGAGCTCACGGAGGACGCGCTCATCGACATCTTGACCAAGCCCAAGAACAGCTTGGTGAAGCAGTTTCAAAAGATGTTCGAAATGGACGGCGTGAAGCTCAAGTTCACCAAAGGCGCGTTGCAAGCCATTGCCCGCAAGGCATTGGTTCGCGAGAGCGGCGCCCGCGGTCTACGCGCCATCTTGGAAGAGGCCATGCTCGACATCATGTACGAGGTGCCGACCAAGCAAGGCATCAAAGAAGTAGTGGTCAACGAGGACGCCATCAGCAATGGCGACCCACCGCTGATCGTCTATCACAAGGAAGCCGGCGTCGGCTGACCTCGCAACTCGCACATCGGTTGCACGAACGTACGCACATAGTCGAGCGCCCGCCCACGTTTGAGGCGAGCGCTCGACACGTAGCCGCAGCTGGCGCAGCCGGCGGCACTGGAAAAATTCATGTTTTTCAAGAACGACCCCAACGATCGTAGTGCTGCGCCCCGGCGCAGTGTGCCCGCGCTGCCTCTGCGCGACATCATCGTGTTCCCGCACATGGTGTCTCAGCTCTTCGTGGGGCGGGAGAAGAGCATCGCTGCGCTCGACGAGGCGATGGCGCACGACAAAGAGATCTTCTTGGCAGCGCAAAAGAGCGCCAAGACCAACGAGCCCACGCCCGACGACATCTATTCGGTCGGCACGGTCGGAACGATCGTGCAGCTGCTCCGCCTCGCGGACGGCACGGTCAAAGTGCTGGTGGAAGGGCGTCAGCGCGCGCGGGTCAAACGCTACAACGACTCGAATGACTTCTTCAGCGTCGAGATCGAAGAGATCCCCGAGGCGGGCACGCCTGACGTCGAAGTAGAAGCCTTGATTCGCAGCGTGCAGAGCACCTTCGAGGTCTACGTGAAGCTGAACAAGAAGGTTCAGCCCGAAGTCTTGATGAGCGTGCAGAGCATCGACGATGCCTCGAAGCTCTCCGACACGATTGCTGCCAACTTGCCGACCATCAAGCTCGCCGATCGGCAAGGCCTGCTCGAGATGGAAGAGGCCAAGAAGCGCCTCGAACGCCTGTACGAGCTGATGCAGGCCGAGATCGAGATCCTGCAGGTCGAAAAGAAGATCCGCTCCCGCGTCAAGAAGCAGATGGAGAAGACGCAGAAGGAGTACTACCTCAACGAGCAAATGCAGGCCATCCAGAAGGAGCTGGGTGGTGGCGAGCGCGATGAGTTCAAGAGCGAGATCCAAGAGATTGAAGAGAAGCTCAAGACCAAGAAGCTCAGCGAAGAAGCGCAGGGCAAGGTCAAGAAGGAGCTCAAGAAGCTGAAGATGATGCACCCGACCAGCGCGGAAGCGACGGTCGTGCGCAATTACGTCGATTGGATTTTGACCCTGCCTTGGTCGGATAAGACCGAGGAGCGCTTCGACATCACCGAAGCCGAGAAGATCCTGGATGAGGATCATTACGGGCTGAAGAAGCCGAAAGAGCGCATCGTCGAGTACCTGGCGGTGCAAGCGCTCACCAAGAGCTTGAAGGGACCGATCCTGTGTTTCGTCGGTCCGCCGGGCGTGGGCAAGACCAGCATTGCGCGCAGCATCGCGCGCGCGACGGGGCGTAAGTTCGTGCGCCTGTCACTCGGCGGCGTCCGTGACGAGGCCGAGATCCGTGGGCATCGCCGGACTTACATCGGCGCGCTACCCGGCAAGATCATCCAGAACCTGAAGAAGGTCGGCTCCAACAACCCCGTGTTCTTGCTCGACGAAATCGACAAGATGAGCACGGATTTCCGCGGTGATCCCGCGGCTGCCTTGCTCGAGGTCTTGGACCCCGAGCAAAACAAGAGCTTCAACGATCACTACCTCGATCTCGACTACGACCTTTCGGACGTGATGTTCATCACCACGGCGAACACCCTGAGCGGCATCCCAATCCCGCTCCAGGACCGCATGGAGATCATCCAGCTGACGAGCTACACCGAGTTCGAAAAGCTGAACATCGCCCAAAAGTACCTGATCCCGCGGCAAAAGAAGGAGTGCGGGCTCGAGGACGTGCCGGTCGAGTTCACGGAGAACGCCGTGCGCACCGTGATCCACCACTACACGCGTGAAGCTGGCGTTCGCTCGCTCGAGCGGGAGCTGGCCGCGGTGTGCCGCAAGGTAGCGCTCAAGGTCGTCAAAGAGGGCAAGGAGCAGAAGCTCGAGATCCGCGGCGCGGACGTGCCGACCTACCTCGGCGTGCCGAAGTTCCGACTCGGCAAGAAGGAAGAGCTCGACGCGATCGGTCTCACGCACGGTCTCAGCGTGTCCGATCACGGCGGGGATATTCTCGACTGCGAGGTGAGCGTGGTTGCCGGCAAGGGCAAGCTCGTGATCACCGGGCTACTCGAAAAGGGAATGGAGGAGAGCGCGCAGGCCGCGATGAGCTACATCCGCTCGCGCAGCACGATCCTCAAGCTCGACCCTGATTTCTATCAAAAGGTCGATGTGCACGTGCACTTCCCGGACTTCGTGCGCAAAGACGGTCCCAGCGCGGGCGTGACCATGGCCACCAGTATTGCCAGCGCGCTCACGCGCGTGCCGGTACGCAACGAGGTGGCCATGACGGGTGAGATTACCCTGCGCGGTCGCGTGATGCCGATTGGTGGCCTGAAAGAGAAGATCTTGGCCGCGCATCGCAACGGCATCACGACCGTCCTGGTGCCCAAAGAGAACCGCAAGGACTTGCGCGAGATCCCGCGCCGCGTGCTCAAGACGCTGCGCGTGGTGTTGGTCGAGCACATGGACGACGTGCTGCGTGAAGCGATGGTATTCACCGACCCGGACACGCTATTCGGGCCGCGCCGTTCGCTGATCGAGTACCGCAACGGCGAGTTGATCGAAGAAGACGCGCCGAGCTCGGCTGGCTCGCGCGTGGTGCCGCCGGGTGAAGCGCCAGGCGAGCAGCCAGGCCTCAGCTGAGGCACGTCACCACGCGACCGCGCGCGACGACCGAGGCGCGGGGCGTGAGCGGATTAGTGGCACCCCACCTACGTCGCGGGGGGGGGTTGACGCCAGCAGGGTGCCGGGCGCAGCAGTATCACACCTAAGGGTTATTTGGGAAGCGCGACGAGCGCGCCAAACCGACGAAAAGGTGGGGCTGGCTCGGCGCGCACAGCATTCCTCCGGTTGCGAAGCCAGGGGTGTTGCCGAATTGACTGCCGCCAAGCCATCCGTTGTCAGTGTATCGGGGACGCGTCGATTTCCGACGTGGCTCGCCCGACGAGCGTGATTTTTCGCCGAGCAATTCGCGTGTTCGCACGGGATTCGTCGCTAGCCGTCCGTTCAGCCGCGGTAGATGTGTGCGAGCTTCACTGTGTCGCCTTTGACGATCCGCCGCAAGATTGACGGGGGATGAGTTACTGTTTCGACTTGGGTTTGATGGCTATCGGTCTGGCTCGGCTGCTCACGATGCTCGCGGTGTCCACCGCGTTGCACGGTGGCAGTGCGTCGGGGGAGCAGTCGCTGGTCACGAAAACGCAACAATGCTCATCTGCTGCAGATTGCAGCAGTCTGGGCACCGCTCGCGTCCGCGCGGGTGGCGGGGTTAGCTACGCGGAGGTCATGTCTTGAGTTCAGTCGCCCCAAACGCGCAAGCACCGGTGGTTCGACTCGGCCGTTACCGATTGTTGCTGGAGCTCGGCCAGGGCGGGATGGCGCGAGTGTTCGTGGCCGTTTCATCTGGTCTCGCGGGCTTCAACAAGCTCGTCGTGTTGAAGGTGATGCGCGACGAGCTGCGGGAAAACCAGAGTTCGCTCGACATGTTCTTGGCGGAAGCGCGTTTGGCCGCGCGCATGAACCACCCGAACATCGTTCAGACGCTGGAGGTAGGGGAGGACTCAGGCCGGTACTTCATCTGCATGGAGTACCTCGAAGGGCAGACGCTCGGCCGCCTGCTGAAGAAGACGGTCGATACGCCGTTGCCGCTCGCGGCGCGCCTGGAGCTGATTGGTCAGGTGCTCGAGGCGCTGATCTACATGCACGACTTCACCGATCCGGACGGCACGCCGCTGTCGCTCGTGCATCGCGATATCAGCCCGAACAACATCTTCGTGACGTTCGACGGCACGGCCAAGGTCTTGGATTTCGGCGTGGCAAAGGCGACGGGCGTCAGCCACGCGACCGAAGCTGGCATGTTCAAGGGCAAGCTCGGCTATGCGGCTCCCGAGCAGATCCTGGGCAACAGCGATCAGCGCTCGGACGTCTTCGCGGTCGGTGTCCTGCTGTGGGAGCTTTTGGCCTACCGACGATTGTCGCAGGACCGCACGCAGCAAGAAATCGTGCAGGCGCGCATGGCCGGCGTGGATCCGGAACTCATGAGGCAAGCGCTCGGAGTGCCCGTGGAGCTGCTGCAGATCTGCACCCGCGCTGCCGCGAAGGACGTCGAGGATCGCTACGCATCGGCTTTGGAAATGCGCGACGCGCTCCGGTCCTACATCCGCGCCAACAATTTGGAGTTCTCGCCCGAACAAATGCGGGCCGTGCTCGACGGGCTCTATGCGGACGAACGCTCGGAGACGCGGCGTTTGGTCGATCAGCGCATGAAGCAGGCAAACCTGGGTGACGATCACCCGTCATTTGGCGCGCAGCCGATCCCGGCGGCACCCGCGGTGCTCGGTAGCGCAACACTCACTGGTAACGCGGCCACCTACGTGCTGCCGCCGACACCCGCCAACAAGGGTCGATGGATCGTCGCGCTGGTCGGCGTCGCGGCGCTCGCCGGCATTGCAGGTCGCTGGTTGAGTAGTTCGGATCGCGCATCGGCCTCGGCCCCGCCCAGCGCAGTCGCAGCGCCAGCGCCGAGCCCCGAGCTTCGCGCGGCGCCAGCAGCAGCGGGCAAGTCGGTGACCCTGAAGATCGCCGCTTCGCCCCCCGACACCGAGATTTTACTCGACGGCGCCAAGCTCGACAGCAACCCATTCGTCGGGCAATTCCCCAAGGATACGACGCTGCATCGGCTCGAGCTCCGCTGCTTCGGTCGCGTCACCGAGGCGCGGATGATTCGGCTCGATCAAGACCTCGATTTGCTGATCGCATTGCCGATCGACAAATCGGTTCCGCTCAAGAGCGGCGCAGCCGCGGCGGCTGGAGTCGCGGTGAAGGGTGGTAAACGCGCGCTTGAGCCGCTTCCTGCCGGGGCACTCGGCGCGACCGCGGCGGCCCCGCCGCTCGGCGCCACGCCGTCGCTCACTCACCGGGATGCGCCTGCGCCCGCTCGGCCCATCGACGACTCGGATCCCTACGCCAAGTGATTCTTTGCCGCGTGGGCTGATTCGCGCGGCCCTAAGACAGCCCGGCTTTGCCCTTCAGCGCGCTGCCGAAGAGCGTGGGGAAGTGCAGATCCACGCCGCCGGGCGAGGCCTTGAGCATTGCCACCAGCTCGAGCAAAGCAGCGGCAATCACCTCGATGTCGTCCAAATCATCCACGGCATTTGGGCCGCCGGACATCCCCGCGAGCGCCGCCAGCAGGCGCGGGCCGAGTCCTCGCTCTTCGATGCGCGGAAACTTGGCGAGCCACGCCTCCGCGAAGCCAGTGACTACGACGTCGTTTGCGTTGCGATTTGCCGTCATCGCCTTGGGTTTGACCTTTGAGACACGCTTATTTGGTAGGCGGGACCGGGCTTGAACCGATGACATTCGCCGTGTAAAGGCGACACTCTACCAACTGAGTTACCCGCCCAGGTGGTAAGCGGTTCGTAGCTGCGTTTGGGGAGGCGGGCAAGGGGGAAGCTTCAGCTCGAAGCTTCCGGCGTTTTGCGTTTGCTGCTGGACGCCACGAGCGTCGCGCCGCCCACGACGAGCGCTGTCCCCACGAATTCGGTGGCAGAAATGGCTTCTTGCAGGACTAGGTACGCGAGCACGATGGTCGAAACGGGGCCTACGGTGCTGACGATCGCGGCTGGGCCGGACCCGATCAGCGCGATGCCACGCGCGAGCAGGAACGCGGGCAGGACGGTTGCGAGCAGCGCCATGACCAAGCCGATGGCGTACGCGTCCGGAGGCAAACCGATGAGCTTTGCGCGGCTGAGCCAGGCATGGATGAGTACCGCGACGGTCGCCGAAAGCAGTGCCAGCGCGGTGAAGCGTTGTGAGCCGAGCTTCGGGACCATGCGGCCCGCGCCGATCAGGTACACCGCGTAGGTCAGCGCGCTGACGAATACCCAAGCCGCGCCGCGCGGGACGTCGGAGCCGAGGCTCCCGAGTTCGCCACGGAAGGCGAAAAAGATCCCGGCATAGGTGACGAGCAGCGCCAGCCCTTGCCGACGCTCGAGGCGGACCTTGAACAGCCCGGCCTGGATCACGACGACCAAGGTCGGATAGACGAACAAGATCAAGCGCTCGAGGCCAGCCGAGATGTAACGCAAGCCGATGAAATCGCTCAGGCTGGCGAGGTAGTAGCCGAGCACGCCGAGCGCGATCAGCGTCGTGATATCGCGACGAGTGAGCGCTTTCGGTGAATTACCGCGCAACCGAGAGCCAAAGGCGGCGTACGCGAAAAACGGCGCCGAAAAGCCAAACCGCAGCGCCAGCAGGCTCACCGAATCGACGCCTTGGCGATACGCGAGCTTGACCAAGATCGCCTTGGTCGAAAACGCGATGCTCGACACGAACACCAGGAGTGCGCCGACGACGCGGGTGCGTGCGGCGTGCAAGCGCTCAGATTCGCTCGCGCGAGCTACCTCGCGTGGAGCAGGTTCGGAGACCATTCGCTGTTGCCTGGCTGTGAAGCAAAAAGGCCCAGCAAATCTGCCGGGCCTTTTTGGCTTCGAAGAATTAGTCGGCTGACGTTACGGACAGAGGCCACCCATCGTGACGTACGTTCCTTTTTGCACGACGTCGCTGATCGGGAACGACTTCACGTAGGCCCAGAGGTCCTGCATGCTGCTCTCGCTGATGTCCTTCTCGGCGAAGGTCGGCATGAGGAAGCACAGCGTCTTCCCGTCCTTGGTCATGCCGGTGCGCATGGCATCGTGGAAATTCTGGTACGTCCAAGAACCGATACCCGCGGTCATCGACGGGGTGATGTTCGGACCTTCGCGGCCTTTGCCGTCCTCGAGATGACACGAGGCGCAGACAGCGGTCCCATAGACTGCCTTGCCCTTGGTCGCGTCGCCCATGCCCGTGCTCGACGCACCGGCGGTGTTCGCAGCGCCCGCGACCGAGCCGGCACCTGCGGTCGGCGCAGCGCCAGCCGTACCACCCGGACTCGGATCGTCACTGCTGCTGCACGCCGGAAGGAGTGCCGCGATCGCGGCGCTGATCACGCAAACCGTTGCGAAACTGTGCAAAGTTCTCAAGACAAAATCCTTTTCTGAAAGCTGAAACAGCGTGGTCTAGGTCGAGGGGAGTAGGTTCGAGACAACGTCGCTTGGCTGCTGCTGTGGTGGGCTCACGGGGTTGTCTCTTCCGCTGCCACTATCAATAGCACTGGAAATGCAGTTGTCAGTAGCGCTTCGGCGCGAGTTGCGCGTGCGCACGACCAAGCATTACGCGCGTAGAAATGCGCCGTTTCTCTTTGAGGCACGCCTCCGCGGAAAATTGCGACAGATGCCACATCACACGCGCTCGAGCGATCGTCGTCGCAAGCCGTGTGCGTCCTTGTGTCCCAAGGGAGGTCAACGCGGGCCACACTCAAGGCGCGCGTTGTTTCGAGATTTAGCGGGGCGGACGGGACTCGAACCCGCGGCCTCCGGCGTGACAGGCCGGCGTTATAACCAACTTAACTACCGCCCCGTGACGGCGCGCGGTACATAGCACAAGGACGCTCGAGCTCAACAAGAGAAAATGACACAGAAGTTTAATAATTTTGCTGGCCGTATGGCCAGTCTATTCCTGCATCATTCATGAGCAACGCGCCCCACGGTGACTCAACCGTCTCCAAGTGTAAGGATCAGTGCTGATGCGTACCGGATTTGCGATCGAGCTGTTGCTGTGTGGTGTGTGGCTCTGTGCCTGCGGTTCGGATGCTATTGGACCGCCCCACATGGCAACCGCGGGCGCGGCGGGCGACATGAGCGGTGGAGCGGGGAGCTCGGCTGCCGGGCAGGTCGGGAACAGCGGGAGTTCGAACACGGCCGGTAGCGCGGGCACGCTCGTGAGCGCTGGAGCCGGCGGCGCGGTCGGAGTCGCCGGCGGCGCAACGGGTGGCATGACGAACGCTGCCGCCGGTAGCGCCGGCCAGCCGAGCGGCGCTGCGGGGCAGTCGAATGGCGGTGCGGGGCCGGTGGGCCCGCGCTTCATCGGTCGCTTCGATCAATCCAAACCAGATGCGCCTGTCTTCGCTTGGCCCGGCACTGCGATCGCGTTGCGCTTCACCGGCACCGCGATCGGCGTGACGTTGAGCGATACCGGCGGCAACGTGTTCGAGGTGGTGTTGGACGGCAACCACACGGTGCTCACGCTCGAGTCGGGGATGAAGAAATACATGCTCGGCACCGGGCTTTCGGCGGGTGCACACGACTTACTCCTCTATCGTCGTACCGAGGCGTCCTTCAGCGAGACGACGTTCAACGGCTTCGATGTTCCGAGCAGCGCATATTTGCCCGCCACCGTGCCAACGCGCCGACTGGAGGTGATCGGCGATTCGATCTCCGCGGGCTACGGTAACGAAGGCACGCTGCCGTGCCAATTCACGGCTGCCACCGAAAATCACTACCTCAGCTACGAGGCCATCGCGGCGCGCACCCTGAACGCCGAGCTCTACACTGAAGCGTGGTCGGGGATCGGCATGCTCCACAGCTACGAAGGCTCGACCACTGACCAGATGCCGGTTCGGTACCTGCGTACGTTGCCCGAGCGCGCAACGAGCACCTGGGACTTCGCCAAGTTCGTACCCCATGCCGTCGTCATCAATCTCGGCACGAATGATTTTTCCATGGGCGATCCGGGGGCCGACTTTCAGAACGCCTACCTGAAGTTCGTGACCGATCTACGCGGGCACTATCCCGCAGCGCGCTTCTTCCTCGCGATCGGCTCGATGTTGAACGGCGACGGGTACACGAAAGCGTTGGCATACCTGAAAGCGGTCATCGACGCGCGCGCGAGTGCGGGCGACAAAAACCTGACGCTGCTCGAGTTCGGAAGCCAAGACGGAAACGCGGATGGGCTGGGCTGCGACTATCACCCCAGCTTGAAGACGCACCAAAAGATGGCCGACAAGTTGGTGGCCGCGCTCAAGGCGGACATGGGCTGGTAGACCCCCACTGCCCAACGGCAATCGGATGTGGGTGCAAAGCGCAGACCACAAAAAGTGCTTCGATTCGAGACAGTTTCTCAAAATCTGACGATCGAGGCCGTTCTCGGCTATGTTTTAGCCCATGGACGCTGCTCGTGCTGGTTCGTCTGCCGCGTTATTCGCGGTGTTCGAACAACTGAAGAAAGCCTGGATCAAGGGCGGGTGGAGTTGGGACAGCCGCTTTTCGTGTGTGGCCTCGTCATTCAACGTCGAGTTGGAAGCCGAGGCGCGAGCCGTAGTGCTGCGCTTCTTGCCCAATGAGTGGGGTTCGAAGACCATCGTCAACGCGCCAGCAGCGTTGAAAGAGGTGGCCGAAGCGACGGGCGGTGTGCGCACCGATCAGCGGGTCTTCACGGGGGACAGCTCGGGACGCTTGCTCGGCTACGGCCTTTGGTGGCCGTGGGGTGACGAGATCACGATCTCGCTGCGCATCGGTCTAGGTGGCTACGTGCTCGATCCGGACATGGTCCGCCTTCGCGAAACCTTCGGCACCGCGGACTGAGCGGGTCGCGGCCCCGCGCGCCGTCAATCCGACCGCACCCGGGTTAGGTCAGAAGTGACCTAGGGCGCGGCGTTGGCGAGGGGTGCGTGCTAGAAGGGGGCATGTCATTGGTTGAGCTGCGTGTGCCGTCGCGCGCGTCGAAGCGCGGGCCGAACGCGGCATTCTTGCCGACCACGCGCGCCGATTTGGTCGAGCGTGGGATTGAGCAGCTCGATATTCTGATCATCACCGGCGATGCGTACGTCGATCATCCGGCGTTTGGGCCGGTGTTGATCGCGCGATTTTTGGAGGGGCGCGGCTACAAGGTCGGCCTGATTGCGCAACCGGATTGGCAAAAGCCGGACGACATTGCACGGATGGGGCGGCCCAAGCTGTTCGTGGGCGTGACCGCGGGCAATCTGGATTCGATGCTGAACAAGCTGACCGCGCAGAAGAAGATGCGCGGCGAGGACCAGTACTCGCCGAATGGTCGCACCGAAGCGCGGCCCAATCGCGCGAGCATCGTGTACTCGAATTTGTGTCGCCAGGCGTTTCCTGGCTTGCCCATCGTGCTGGGCGGCATCGAGGCCTCGCTGCGTCGCATCGCGCATTTCGATTATTGGTCGGAGTCGGTGCGGCGTTCGATATTGCTCGATGCCAAGGCGGACCTGCTCGTCTTTGGGATGGGCGAGCGCGCGGCTTGGGAGATCGCCCAGCGCTTGGCCGCGGGCGAGCCCGTTTCCGCGCTCACGGACGTGCGCGGTACGGCGCACGTGAAAAAGAACCCCGAAGAGTGGCAACCGATTGCGGATGACGCGACGCGCTTCGTGCGCGACGGAAAAGCCGTGATTTTGCCTTCGTACGAAGAAGTGAGCACCGACAAGCGCGCGTTCGCGACCATGTCGCGCATGTTCCAGTTCGAGACCAACGCCCACAACGGTCGGCCCATCCTTCAGGTGCATGGCAAGCAAGCCGTGTATTTCAATCCGCCCGCGTTGCCCTTGGACGAAAAAGAGATGGACGGCTTGTACGATCTGCCGTTCACGCGCCGCCCCCATCCGGACTACGCGGGGCAGCGCATTCCGGCTTACGACACGGTGAAAGAGTCGATTGTGACCATGCGCGGCTGCTTCGGTGGCTGCACCTTCTGCAGCATCACCGAGCACGAGGGGCGCATCATTCAGAGCCGCTCGGCGGAGAGCGTGTTGCGCGAGGTGCGGCAGTTGTCGCGCATGGCCGGCTTCAGCGGCACGATCTCGGACGTGGGCGGTCCGACCGCCAACATGTACAAGATGACCTGCAAGGACGAGCGCACGGAAAGCGCCTGCCGCCGTCTCTCCTGCGTCCATCCGGGCATTTGCGAGAATTTGAAGACCGATCACGATCCCTTGATCGACCTGCTCCGCAAAGTGCGCGCCGAAAAAGGCGTCAAACGCGTGTTCATCGCCTCGGGCGTTCGCTACGATTTGGCCGAGCGAAGTCCGGAATTCATCGCCGAGTTGGCCCAGCATCATACCGGCGGGCAAGTCTCGGTCGCACCCGAGCACTCCAATCCGGAGGTGCTGAAGAAGATGAAGAAGCCGGGCATCGAGGTGTACGAGCGCTTCGCGCAAGCTTTCTGTCAAGCGAGCGAAGCCGCCGGCAAAGAGCAGTATTTGGTGCCGTACTTCATCACTGGGCATCCCGGCTCGACGCTGGCCGACACCGTCGACTTGGCTCTGTATTTGAAGCAAAAGAATCTGCGTCCGAGGCAGATCCAAGACTTCATTCCGACGCCGATGGCGATCGCAACGGCGATGTATTACACCGGCATCGATCCGCTCTCCAACGAACCCGTGTATACGGCCACCGATCTGCGTGAAAAACGCATGATGAAAGCGCTGATCTTCTGGTGGGATGCGCAACACCACGCGCTCGCTCGCGAAGCGCTGCGCAAGGCGGGCCGAGCGGATTTGATCGGTCGCGGCCCGCAGCACTTGGTCCCGCCAGACTACGGCGTATCGACGCCGCTGGCACCCGGACGCGGCGCACGTGACGCGGGGCGCACGAATCAGTCACGAGCCGGCGGCGCAGCTCGCTCCGGTAAGCCTCGCGTTCGCCCGCGCTGACGCCGAGCGAAACGCACGCGCGCTGCCGCCCGTTCCACCCCTTCGGGTGTTCGGCGGGGCTGCGTAGGTCGCCGTCGCTTTCGCATTTGCTGACCCGGTCATCCGAGACCTAGCGCTCACGCGGTTCCGGACACGCGACTGGAGAGCTTGCCGCTGCGCGGGGGGGCTTGCGAGTCGGTGAACGGTCGGGCTACGGTGACGCTCGACGAAGGAGCCAAATTGCCGGCGGATCGCGCAGCCACAGAGTTCCGAGGCAACCAGCGCTTCGCGCTCGAAGGCCGCCTCGGCGAGGGCGGCATGGGGGTCGTCTACCGCGCGCGCGATCGCGAGTCGTCCCTGTCGGTGGCGCTGAAAACGCTTAGTCACATCGAGCCCTCGGCGCTCTTGCGCTTCAAGAACGAGTTCCGTGCTCTGGCCGATATCTCGCACCCGAACGTGGTGCAGCTCTACGAGATGGTGTCGGAGGGTGACCACTGGTTTTTCACCATGGAGCTCTTGGACGGCACGGATTTTTTGCGTTGGGTACGCCCGGGCGCTGGTTGTGACGTCGTGCGGCTGCGAGCTGCGCTCTCGCAGCTGGCGCAAGGCGTGCTTGCCATTCACGTCGCGGGCAAGTTGCATCGCGACATCAAGCCGTCGAACGTGCAAATCACGAGCGAGGGCCGCGTCGTGCTGCTCGACTTCGGCGTCGTCGGAGATCTGAGCGGTGCAGGCGACAAGCCGCGCGCGGACGAGCCGATCCTCGGCACGCCTGCTTACATGGCGCCGGAGCAAGCGCGCGGGCAGCCCGCGGGCATGTCTTCGGATTGGTACGCGGTGGGCGTGATGATGTACGAGGCGCTCACCGAACGTCTGCCATTCGGCGGGAGTCCGCACGAAATTTTGTTCAACAAGCAGGCAATTCGCCCAATGCGCCCGAGTGCGTTTGTCGAAGACGTGCCACCCGATCTCGACGAGCTGTGTTTGGAGCTGCTGCGCGCCGATCCAAAACTCCGCCCGCGTGGTGAAGAAATCGTTGCGCGGTTGAGCCGGGACGAGAGGGCCGTGCACCCGTCCTCGCCTCCGTCGTGGCGGTTCGGAACGAGCGCCTCACGGCCATTCGTCGGGCGCGAGCAGCAACTGGAACTGCTGGATAGTGCCTTTGCCGCCAGCGCCCAGGGCGGCTCTGTCGTGGTGCTCCTGTCAGGCCGCTCCGGGATGGGTAAGACGGTGTTGGCGCAGCGCTTCTTGGGCCGCACAGGCGAGCAGGCGGGCACGCTCGTACTTTCGGGGCGCTGCTTCGAACGCGAAGCCTTGCCGTTCAAGGGCATGGACGGCGTCGTCGATGAGCTCAGTCGCTATCTGGCGCACGAGGCGCCGCGCCAGGTCATCGACGCCTTGCCGGCGGATTTGCATTATTTGGCGCGTGTTTTTCCGGTCCTGCGCGGGCTGCACCACAACTTGGTCGTGCCCGAGCACGAGATCGTCGAGCCCATCGAACTTCGGAAACGCGCGTTCACGGCGCTCAAGGCGCTGCTGTTCGCGTTGGCCCAGAGCCGCCGGCTGATCATTCACATCGACGACCTGCAGTGGAGTGACATCGACAGCTTGGGGTTGCTCGAGGAGCTCCTCCGGCCTCCCAACGCACCGACGATGTTGCTGTTGTGCGGTTTTCGCGAAGAGGCGCGACCGGAGAGCCCAGTCTTGAATGAGCTCGGCGCGCTGCTGAAGCGGCTGGGGTCGGGGGTTCGAGTGCGTGAGCTTTCGCTCGAGCAATTGTCGCCCGACGAGGCGTTCCGGCTGGCCCAACTCTCACTAAATGGAGGGGCGGCGGATGCCGCGCAGCTCGCGCGAGCGATTGCACTCGAGTCCCAGGGGATCCCGATCTTCGTCTCGGAGTTGGCGGCGTGGCAACTCGAACGCCATGACCGTCATGACCCCCACGCCGAGCAATCGCTCGGCGTCTCTTTGGAACAGGTCATTCAGAATCGTGTGGCCGAGCTGCCAGCCGAGGCGCGCGCGTTGTTGCGCGTGCTAGCGGTGGCCAACGGCCCGCTGCCGTACACCGTGGTCGAGCAGAGCGCCGCCGTGCCGCGAAATGATGCGCTCCGCGCACGGCTACGCGCCGCGCGCCTGGTTCGCACCTTTCGCACGGACGGCCAAGAGCTCGTCGAGGCTTATCATGCGCGGGTGGGCGACAGCATCGCCGCGACTTTGGGCACCGAGGGCAAGCGGCGCGTGCACGGTGCATTGGCGCGCGCGCTCGAAGAAAGCGGAACGGCCGACCCTGAAGCATTGGTCGAGCAATACCTCGGAGCGGGCGAGTTGGAGCACGCGCGCAGGCACGTGCTCGTCGCAGCGCGAGCGGCGGAGAAAGGGCTCGCGTTCCTGCGCGCCGTGCGCCTCTATCGCACGGCGCTCGAAATCGGAGTCGAGCTGCCTCGTCACGATTTGCTCGCATGCGTCGGTGACGCGCTGGTCAATGCCGGTCGCAGCGCGGAGGCCGCCGAAGCGTATCGCGAGGCCGCAGCTTCCGCTCCCGGCGAGCGGGCGATCGAACTTTCACGCCGCGCGGCCGAGCACTACTTGAAGGGGGGACGTGATCTCGACGGGCTCACGGAGTTGCGCGGGGTGCTGCGCGCCGTGGGGATGGGGTACCCCGAGTCGACGAGTTCGGCGTTCGGTTCGTTGCTCTATCACCGTGCGCGGCTTCGGCTGCGCGGGCTATCGTTCACGCCGACCTCGGCCGAGCGCTGCGCAGCGCGCGATCTGACGCGCGTCGACGTCGCGTTTTCGGCGACCGCCGGGCTTGCCATGGTGGACGTCGTGCGTGGTGCAGACTTCGGCGCGCAGCAATTGCACTTCGCGCTCGATGTCGGCGAGCCGATCCGCATTTGCCGAGCGTTGGCCTTCGAGGCGGGCAACGCGGCAGCCGTGGGAGCCGGCTCGAGGGAGCGCATCGAGCGTCTGGTGCGCACCGCCGAGGCGCTCGCTCTACGCAGCCAAGACCCACACGGCAGCGCCTTGGCAAAAATTGCAGGAGGTTTGGCGCACGCGTTCTCTGGCGAATGGAGGCAAGCCCAACGCACGCTCGACGAAGCGTTGGTGATTTTGCGTGAGCGCTGTGTCGCGGTCACCTGGGAGCTGACCAATGCCCAGGCCTGGTCGCAAAATTCGCTGATCTTGTGCGGTGATTTGCCGACGGCGAGCGCGCGCATGAAAGCCTTGATGCGCGAAGCGATCGAGCGCTCCGACCGTTACGCGCTGATGCATTGGATCTATCCGGCGTGCATCACGGCGCTGGTCGCGAACGACGTCGAGACGGGCTGGCGGGTGGCGACCGACGATTCGAGCTTTCGTTCGTGTGAGCCCGGCCGCTTTACGGCTGGCCATTGGGGACGCTTGATCTCGATCCAGTCCGTGTATCGCTACCGCGGTGAGGGAAAGAATGCCCGCGCGTTCGTCGAAGAGCAATGGCGAGGACTTGCTTCATCGCAATTCTTGCGGGTGCATTTGATGCGGGTGTTCTCCGAGTTCGAACGCGCACTGAGCACGATCGCCGCGATCGACGAGGGCGAGACGGGCAGCGAGCCATTCCGCGAGGCGCAGCGCTCGGTCAAGCGGGTGCAACGGGATAGTCCACACTACGCGCAACCGATGGGAGACTACCTCGCCGGATGTTTGGCGGCTGCCCAGGGAGACCGCGCGGGCGCGCTCCGGGCCCTCGAGCGGGCCGCGCCAGGCCTAGCCGCGGTCGACATGGGTTACCTCGCGCTGTGCGCGCGAAAACGTTACGCGGAATTGCTGGGCGGTGATTCGGGCCAAGCGCTCGACAAGAAGTGCCACGCAGACTTCGCCAAGTTGGGGGTCGTCGACAGCCAGGCGTGCCTGACGATGAGCGCGCCCGGATTCAGAAAACTCGCGGGTTGAGGCAAGGAGGATGAATTTGCGCAAAGCCGGAGCATTCGAGCAGAAGCGGGTCGTCGTGACGGGGGCTGCGAGTGGCATCGGGCGGGCGACGGCGCTTGCGTTTGCGCGTGCGCACGCCGAGCTGTTCGTGTGCGATTGGTCGAGCGAGCGACTGGCCGGGCTGGAGGCCGAGTTGCTCGCTGCAGGTGCCCGAGGTGCACTCGCCGCGACGGTGGATGTCGGCTCGCGCACGGACGTAGCAAACTTCTGCGAGACCGTCTGTCGAACGGGCGCGCCGGACGTGCTCGTGAACAACGCAGGCGTGGGCCTCGCGGGCGGCTTGCTCGCGACCGATTTGGAAGATTGGCAGTGGATTTTGAGCGCCAACCTGTGGGGCGTGGTGCACGGTTGTCATTACTTTGCCCCGAAAATGGCCGCGCGCGGCCGCGGTCAAATCATCAACATTGCCTCCGCTGCGGGCTACTACAACTCCGAAGCCATGACCGCGTACGGAACGACGAAGTACGCGGTCGTCGGTCTGTCCGAGGGGCTACGCGCGGAGCTCGCGCCGCGCGGGGTGGGGGTGTCGGTGGTCTGCCCCGGGTTCATCAATACGCCGATCGTCGCGACCATGCGCATGCGCGGCGAAGCGTACCCAGAGAGTGAACGCGCGAACGTGCAGCTCTTCTACCAGAAACGAAACTACTCGCCGGATCGCGTGGCAAGTGCGGTGCTCAGCGCTGCTCGTCACAACCCAGCCTTGTTGCCCGTGACCCCCGAGGCCTGGGCGCTGTATGCGATGAAGCGCGTCGCACCACGGCTTGGCCCTCGATTGTTGCAGGCGGCGCGCCAGTTCGCCGAACGGCGACGGAGTTCGAAGCGGTGAGCATCGAGCATCGCCGGCTGAACGTCGGTCGCCTCGAGTTGCACGTTGCGGAGCTCGGCTCCGGCCCGCCGGTGCTCCTGCTGCACGGCTTTCCTGCCTATTGGCAGGATTGGCAAGGGGTTATGGAAGCGCTCGCGGCCGCTGGCTTTCGCGCCATCGCGCCCGACATGCCGGGCTACGGACAATCGGGCCGCCCGGCCCAGGTGCTCGATTACCGCTTGCCTTTGTTGGCTGCGGACATCGCCGGTTTGATTCGTGCGCTGGGGTTATCGAAAGTGCCCGTCGTGGGTCACGATTGGGGGGGACCGGTCGGCTATTGTTTGGCGTCCGAATTTCCGGAGCTCGTCGAGCGGCTGGTCGTGATCAACGCGCCACATCCTTCGCAGTTTCGCTCGGCGCTCAAGCATTTCGATCAACTACATCGGTCTTGGTATGCGTTCATGTTCCAGCTGCCGGGGTTCCCCGAGTGGTTGGTGTGCCGAAGGCCACCCATGGCGTTTGCCTTGCAGGGAATGGCGGTGCGTGTGGGTGCTTTTTCCGAGGCGGACGTGGACCGCTACCTTGCAGCGATGCGGCTGCCCGGCGTCGCGCGTGCGGCCCTGAGCTATTACCGCGCGGCGTTCCGCTCGCCCGAGCGCTCCCCATGGCTCATTCCGCAACCCACGCTGGTGCTTTGGGGAGAGCAGGATCTATCGCTCTCAGGTCGGGTCTTGCTGCCGGAGCTCGCCCGTCACGTACCGGACGTTCGGGTGGAACGCTTTGCCAACGCCGGTCACTGGCTACATCATGATCTGCCGGAGGTGGTGAACCGACACCTGATCGACTTTCTATCCGCTCGAGCTCCGAGCTTGCGTTAGTTGCTGGGCCAGGCGGAGCTCGAGAAGCGAGTTGAAGTATTTCCGCAAATTGCCGCCAATGTAGGTAAACGGCGGTAATTCACGAGGCGCGCAACCTCGGTTCAGGTCTGATAGCGTTTGGGGTTCGAATCATCATGTCAACGATCCCTCCGACTCAGGAAGGCCGTCGTCGACCCGTCAGCGCGCTTGCGCTGAAGCTATGGGAGGTCGCCGAGGGACTGGAGCAACGACTCGATAACCCAGCAGAAGTGCTGGATATGCTGGTTACCGCGGTCGCGAAAGGCGAACAACCGGTCGACGCTTGGCTACGGCTGCACGCTGCAGCACTGCAACACGACAAGGTGGCCGAGCTTGCGTTTGCTTACGAGCAAACGCTTTCGGAAAAACGCGTCAAGTTGTTGCAACCCGAGCAGCAGCTGTTCGTCTATTTGCGCGCGGCCGAGTTCTTCGCCGAGACCCTCGGTGATATCGATGCCGCGATCGCCCACGCGGAGCGCGCTGCGCTCGCCGCGCCCGGCAATCCGGAGCTGCTCGCGCTCCAAGAACGATTGCTACGAAACGCCGGAAAAGCCACGAAACTGGCTGAACTCTACGTAGAGGCCAGCGCCCGCGAGAGCGAACCCATGCGTCGCGCCGGGCTCTTGCACGAAGCTTCCGAGTTGGTCAAGGCCGCGCCGCCGAACGACGAAGCAACGATCGAAATCGGGCAACGCGTGTTGCGTTTGGATCCGAGTCGCGAAGACGTGCGCTCGGTCGTCGTGCAGCGCTTGATCGCCCGCGGCCGTCACAAGGACGTGGTCGATCTGTTGGAGCAAGCGCTGCGGCGAGAACCGCCGCCGAGCGCCGAAGAAGCGACTTTGCTCCGTGAGTGGTTGGTCGACCTGTGCTTGTCCGAGCTCAAGGATCCCACGCGCGCCCTGAGCCACGTCGAAGGCTTGCTCGAAGTCGAACCGACCCATCCGATGGCTCTCCGCTCCGCGGAGGCTCTGCTGGAAAATCGCGCGGTTTCACTGCGCGCGGCGGCGACTCTTTCCGATGCGTACGAGAAGACGGGCCGCATCGATCGCGCGGTGGCGATGCTGGGCGTCGAGCTCAAGCAGGTCCGCGGCCCGCGCCGTGTGGAAGTACAACGCCGACTGGGTATCCTGCGCCAGGACGCGCTGCACGACCCAGCCGGTGCGCTCGAACTCCTGGCGCCAGTGGTCGCCGGTGATCCCGGCGACGACGATCTTCGGCGTCGCTTCGTGGGGCTGAGCTTGAGTTTGAATCAGCCGGAGCAAGCCGCCCGCCTTTTGGCGCGCGCGCTGCAGACCAGCCGCGTACTGAGCGTGCGCGCGCGCGTCGGCGTCGACGTCGGCCACGTGTATCTCAAGATTGGTGATTTGAAGCGCGCTCAGGCCGCGTTCCAACAAGTCATCGAGGCTGGCAGCGACGATGCCGCGGTGCTCGAAGCCGCCAAACAGCTGTCGGATCTGTACGCGGAGGCTGCCGAGAGGAAGCAGCTGGTCGCGGCGCTCGAGCGCGTCGTATCGCTCGAATCCGCGCCCGAGCCACGGCAAGCCGCCGCTCGACGTTTGGCCCGACTTTGCGACGGTGAGGGTGGGGATGCTGCGCGTGCGATCGTAGCCTGGCGGGCGCTGATCGGTTCGCCTTGGACCGAGGAGGCGTTGCGTCGTCTCGAAGCATTGTATGGTGAGGCATCCGACGACGAAGGGCTGTCCGACGTGCTGTTCGTGCGTGCCGAGCGCAGCACCGACTCGGCGGAGGCACGAAAGCTCGCGTTCCAGGCCGCCGAGCTGCGCGCCGCGCGCAGCCGTGATCCCGAATCGATTTTGGCGGCGTGGCAGCGCCTCTCCGCGCTGTGCGGGCCATCGCGCGAAATCAACGAGCGTATCGTGCCGTTGCTCGAACAGACGCAACGTTTCGCTGAGCTCTCGTCGGTGCTCGAGCGTGAGGCCGAGCTCTTGGACGGTGCGGAGCGCATCGCTCTCTTGGTCAAGCTCGGGCAAATGCGCTTGGCGCGGCTCGGCGATCCCCCGGGGGCGCTGCGCGCTCTGAAGGAGGCGTTGGCGTTGGACCCGAACGATCGGGCCGCACGCGGCGCGACCGAGAAGCTGCTCGCCGCGGGCGAGGCGCGACTCGCCGCCGCGGACGTGCTCGAGCCGCTCTATCGTCACGAAGAGCCAGGCCCAGGATTGGTGCGTGTGCTCGAGACACGGGCCGAGCTGAGCGCCGATCCGCAGCTCTGTTGCAACGCGCTCGACGAAGCCAGCTGGCTGAGCGAGTCGGTGTTGAAGGACGCTTCGAAGGCACTCGAGTCGGCCGGTCGTGCGCTGGGCATCGCGGTCGACCACGCGCCGTCGCAGATTGGCGAACGTTTGGCTCGGGTGCGGCGTTTGGCCGCCATTTCCGGCGACAGCCAGCGCAGCGCAGAGCTATTGCGCGCCGCGCTCGACGATCGTTCGCTCGATACGCCGGCATTGCTGGCCTTGGCGACTGCCACCGGCGACGCCCTGGCGAACGCGGGCGACATCCAACACGCGATCGAGACGTACCGCCGCGCTCTGGCGCGCGACCCATCGTCTCGCGAGCTCATGCAACGGATCGACGAAATGCTGACCGAGCAAGGGGCGCCAGCGGAGCGCCTGGCTCTGTATTCGTCGATGCTCGAGCGAGAAACCGACCCGGTAAGACGCCGTGAGCTATTGCAGCGCTTGGCGCTGTTGTACCGCCGCGAGCTCGGCGACCCGGCCTCGGCAATTGCCATTTGGCGGCGAGCGGTGGCCGAGGAGCCGCGTGACCTGGTGTTGCATCAGTCGCTCGTCGACGCGCTGAGCGAGGCTTCCGACACGGCCGCCGTGTACGAGGAGCTTTCGCGGATGCTGCCGCAGCTCGACCCAGAGCGACGCAACGCGACCTTGTTGCGTTTGGCCGAGGTCGCGCGCTCGCTCGATGACAACGCCCGTGCGCTCGATCACTACCGCGAACTCGTCCAGACGAGTGATGTCGCCGACGACGTCGCCGAGACGATCGAACGACTAGCGGGCGAGCTGAATGACGCCAAAACCGTGCAAGCCGTGCTCGAACGACGGCTCGCTCACGTGAACGAGCCGGAGCTGCGCGCGAACTTGCTCGAGCGGCTCGGCAACGTGGTCGCCGGCGAACGCGCGGATCGCAAGGAAGCGGCGCGCATTTGGTTGGAAGGCGGGCGACTCAGCGAGGGGCTCTCGGACCAAGGGGCTCGCGCGCAACGGCTGTACGCGCGCGTGTTGGATGCCGATCCGGACAATCGCGAAGCCGCCGAGCGGCTCGTGGAGTTGGCCGCGCGCGCCGGCAATTTCGAGGCTGTGCGGAGCGCCTTCGAGGTGTTGCTGCGCGTCGGAGACGAGCGCGAGCTGGTGGCGTTGATCCTGGGTCTCGAAGAGAGTGCCGTGCAGACCGAAAACGGCAAAGCGTTCGTCGCGCTCGTCGATGCCGCGTTGAAACGCGGGTTGCAAGCTGGGCGCGCCCGTCAAGTGCAACTGGCACAAGCGCGTGCATTGGCTCGTGATCCGGAGCGCGCCGACCATGCCGCCGAGGTTTTTCGCAATTTGCTCAGCGGAGGCGGCGGCGAGGGCGCGGCCGACGCGGAGGCATTTGCCGCGTTCTTGAGTCATGCCGAGCGCACCCCGAAGCGCGTCGAAGACTACCGTTGGTTGTTTCGTCACCGCTTGGAGCACGCTTCCGATCCAGCGGGCGTATTGATTGAGTGGGCCCATGCTGAAGAAACGCTATTTGACAGTCCGAAAGCCGCGCGAAAATTGTATCGAGAAGTCTTGGAGCGCGATCCCGAGCGCACCGATGCGCTCTCCGAGCTGGCGCGCCTCCAGGTCGCATCGGGGGATGCCAAGGGCGCGCTCGAATCGCTCGACAGCCTGGTCGCACGCGTCGAGCCCGAAGCTCGCAGCGCGGTCGAACTGCGGCGGGCTACGCTGATGATCGGCTCGCTCTCCCGCGCCAAAGAGGCGCTCGCCCTGGTCGAACCGATTTTGGCCGTAAATCCCAGCGATGCCGAAGCGCTGCGCGTGGTGCACCAAGCGCTGTCCGTGCCGGAATCGCGCGCACAAGCAGCAGCGATCTTGGAGCGCGTCGCCGAAGGGTCGGAAGACCCGGCCGCTCGTGCGGACGTGATCGAGGCGTTGCTCGCTGTCTCGAACGACGCTCCGGAGTTGGCCGCCGCGCGCAGCCGCTGGTTGATGCAGCTCCTCGAGACCAAGACCGACGTCCCGGAAGAGGCGCTGCGGCTCGCGCTGCGCGGCGCCGAGGCGGCGCCTGGCGAAGAGCAGCTCTGGGAGTTTGCCGAGCAGATGGCGCGCCGCTTGGACCAGCCAGGGCCGGTCGCCGAGGCGTACACCCGCACGATCGAGCGCGAGCTAGCCCCTGAAATCGCCGATTCCTTGGGCCGCAAAGTGGTCGAATTCCACGAAGAGTGGTTCGATGATTCCGAGCGCGTCGTGCACCTCTTGGAGCGCGTGACCGCGCTCTGCCCGGCCGCCGAATGGGCCTTCGATCGCTTGAAGCTGTCGTTCAACGCGGCGGGGCGTTGGTCGGATTTGTTTGCCCTGTACGACCGCCGTTTGGGCGAAAAGCTGGGCAAGGCCGAGCGCGTGGATATCCTACGTGAGGCGGCCATGGCCGCTCGCGACTTCGCGAGCGATCCGGAACGCGCGATCGCTTACTTCGAAAAGCTCAACGCGCTCAGCCCCGGCGACTCGCGCGTCGAGTCTTCACTCGAGCGGTTGTACGAGCGGCATGGCCATCGTCGCCCGTTGATCGAGCTCTTGAATCTACGCTTGAGCGCGAACAAGAGCCCGGACCCAGGCGAAACCATGGGTCGTATCGCCGCCCTGTGGCTGGATTTGAACGAGCCGCTCCCCGCGTTGGGTTGGGCGGAAAAGATGCTCGATCGTGAGGCGGACGTGCGCGACGCCGTGGCGCTACTCGAGCGCATCGTCGCGCTGCCCGCTTCGGCGGAAGCCGAGCTGGAAAGCGGCGACTCGGCTCGCGAAAGCGCGGCCGGCGCACTCGAAGCGCATTACCGCGCTACTTCGAGCACCGTCGATGTCGTGCGCATGCTCGAGGTCTTGGCCCAGAGCGCACCTCGCGCGCGACGCATCGTGCTGCTCGAAGAGGTGGTCAAGCTCAGCTTGGAGGAGCTTGCCAACACAGCCGGCGCTTTCGAGACGTTGCTGACGCTCGTCGTCTTGGAACCCAAACTCGAGTCGCGCCGCGAGCGTTTTGCCGAGCTCGCCCGCGAGGTCGGCGGACAAGAGCGGCGCGCCGTCACGTTGGTGAGCGTCGCGGAAGAGGAGTCCGATCCGGCGCTGCGCGCTGCGTTGCTCGCCGAGGCCGGCGACGTGTGCCGCGTCGAACTTCAGACTCCGGCGCGCGCGATGGATCTCTATCGGCGAGTGCTCGGCCTCGCTCCCGAGGCCCCAGCGACCGCGCTCCACGCCGCGCGCGAACTGAGTGAACTGCTGCGCAATGCACAGGAACTCTTGGAGCTCACGCAGGTGCTCGAGCAGCGCGCGACCCTCGAAACCGGAGAGGCGGAGCAGCTCGCGGTGCTCGGGGAAGCCGCGGAGCTGTCGCTGTCGGTGTTGGGGGATGCGAATCGCTCCGTGCGCAACTTCCAGGCGCGTCTTGCGCTTTCGCCCCTCGATCAGACGTCACTCGACGGCCTGTGCCGCGCGCTCGAACGCGCCGAACGTTGGGACGAGCTGGTCGCCGCGCTCGCGCTCCGCGCGCGCCAGGCCAAGGATCCCGCGGCGGCTCGCGCCGATCGCGTGCGCATCGCGATGATCCACGAACAGATCAAGGGCGACCGTGCGCAGGCAATCGTGGCCTGGCGTTTGGTACAAGCGCACGACGGTCGCGATCTAGAAACTTTCGAAGCCCTGTCGTCGCTGCTCGCTGCCGAACTGCGCTTCGACGAGCTGGCCGAGTTGCTCTCGGAAGAGGTCTCGGTCGAGAGCAACCCGGAGCGCGAACGTCGCTTGTACAGCGAGCTCGGTCAGCTGCACCAAACACGCACCGGCGACATGATCGCCGCGCTCGAGTCGTTCGTCGCGGCCGAGGACTGGCCGAAGGCGATCGAGGTCGCGGGGGCCAACCACGCGGACCGCGAGCTCGGCCGCAAGGTCTGCGAGCGTTTGTTGGAATTGGCGGTCAAAGCCTGGCAGCAAGCGGGCGGCCCGGCTGACAGCGCCGAGGCGCGCGCCGCCGATTGGGCCGTGAGCGAACTCTCCGAGCGCTTGACCGAGGCCGGACTGTACGGTGAGGTCGTGACCCGCTTGCTGGCCGCCTCCGAGCTGCCGTTCGAGCGCGCTCGCCGTCGCGAGCTACGGCGTGACGCCGCTTGCCTGTGCTCCGATCGCTTGGACGACAGCGGTCGGGCGATCGAACTGTTCCAGGCGCTGCTTTCGGAGGAACCTGGCGACGAGGTTGCGCGATCGCTCGTAACGCGGCTCTCGCTGCTCCTGGAAGAGCGCGGTGAACACGCGGAGATCGTGACGCTATGGGAGCGCCAAGCGACGGCTCGCGCCGCGGCCGGTGACAACTCCGGTGCGGCCGCGCTGTGGGCTCGCGCAGGTCAGCTCGCGGAGGAACGCTTGAACGACGTTCCCCGTGCGATTACCTGTCATCGCGCGGGGGCCGCGCTCGGCGGTGAGGACTCGCTCGAAGCGCTCTCGCGCATTTATCTGAGCCAAATAGAGTACGCCTTGGCAGCCGAGGTGCTGGAAGCGCTGTGCGCGCAGTCTTCACCGGAAATGCTGGCCGATCGCGCGCTCGAGTTGGCCTCGGCGTATCTGTCGATCGAAGCGCCCGACAAGGCTCGCGCGAGTTTGGAGCGAGCCGTCCCAATCGCCGTCAATGCGCCCGCGCTGCGCGCACGCCTTGCCACGTTGTACCGTGAAGCGGAAGACTACGGCGCGCTCGCCGCGCTCTTGGCCGAAGAGGCCGAACGCGCGACGGATCGCAAAGCAACGCTCGCGCTATTGCGCGAGGCCGCGGCGCTGCACCTCGAACAGCGCGCGGATCCGGCCTCGGCGGTGCCGCTCTTGGCGCGCGCGATCGAACTCGAGCCGGAAGACCAAAAGCAACGCCTGCAACTCGCCAACGCCTTGTTTTTGGCTCAACGCTACGAAGAAGCGACCCAAGTGCTGGCGGCGCAAATCGAGCGCTACGGCGCGCGCCGCCCCAAAGATCGCGCCCTTGCGCACTTTTTGATGGCGCGCGCGCTACTCGGGGCGAAGCGTGAAACCGATGCGTTGCAAGAGCTCGACGCGGCATCCAAGATCGACCCCGCGCACCCAGGCATCATGCAGCTCTTGGCACGCATGGCGCTCGAGCACGGCCAGCTCGAGCGCGCCGAGCGCATGTATCGCTCACTGCTGTTGGTGCTCGGACGCGACGAATCTCGCGAAGGACCGAGCAAGGCAGAAGCCCTGATCGCGCTCAGTGAGATTTCGGCCAAGCAAGGCGATACGGTCCGGGCGGGTGAGTTCATCGAGTCCGCGTTCGAGGCAGCTCTAGAGAGCCCGACCGATGCGAGCGCGCTGGAGAGCGCGCTGCGCAGCCAAAATCGCCATGATTTGCTGGCGCGCGCGTTGGAATCCCGACTCGCGCGGGACTTGCCGGCGCCGGAGGCCGCGCGAGCGCTGGCAGATCTGGTGCTTTTGCACGCGGGCGGACTCGGCGATCTGTCGCGCGTCAAGGACGGCTTGGCGAAGCGCGCCCGCGCCCTGGAAGCGAGTCTCGAGGCAGCGCCGGCGTTCGACGACGCGGCTTGGGCCGCGCTCGGACAGGTATTCGACTGCTTGGGCGACAGCGCTCGCGAGTCGCAAGTGCTCGAGCGACGAGTCGCAGCTCAACTACGGTCCGGCAAGGGTTTGGCAGATAGTGACTTGTTCTATCGCCTCGCGCAGGTCCGCTTGGCAGATGCCAGCGCGAGCGAGCAAGGTCTGGATCTGCTCGAGCGCGCGCTGGACATCGCGCCAGACTTCGAGCGCGCCCGGAACTTGCTCGCCGAATCGGCGGGCAATCTCGATCCGGCACGGGTTGCCGCGCTGCTCGAGCGAATCGCGCGCGCGACGGGCGACGATCGCGCGCTCGCCAGCGCTTTGGCCGGTCAAATTGCGGCTCCGGACGCGACGCTCACGCGCGTCCGCGAGGGCGTTGCTGTCGCGGTGCGTCTCGGCGATGCCGAGCTCAGCGAACGCCTGCTCAAGGCAGGGCTGGCGCTCGACACGAGCAACGAGGCTGCTGCTGACGCGGCCTGGGTGCGGCTCGAGTTGGCCAAACTCATGGATGCGTCGGGCCGCGAGCTCGAGGCGCTCGAGTATCGAGCCCAGGCCGCCGAATACTTGCCGGCCGACGAAGCACGGATCGTGCGCCTCACGGTCGCCGAACGTTTCGCCCAGACCCGCGAGCACTGGCGCCGCGCGGCTGATTTGTACGACCTTTTGCTCGCTCCCGACCCCGCGGATCGTTCGATCTGGATGCCTGCGCTCGAACTGTCTCGACAGCTCGGTGATTCAGCGCGATTGGTGCAGCTGATCTCGCGCATCACCCCAGTGGTGGAAGATGCGGCCGAGCGCTCCGCATTGCGCATCGAGCAGGTCAACGCATTGCTCGGGCAACCCGCGCGCGCAGGTGAGGTGATCACGCTGCTGCAAGAGATCATCACCGACGACCCCTCACAACAGGACGCGGCGCGCGTGCTCTCCGAGCTGCTCGAACGCGAGGGCCGAAGCGGTGAACTTTCGTCGCTGCTCGCCAGCCAGATCGACCAAGCCAAGGACGCACGCGACGTCTCGGCGATCGTGCAACTTTCCCTGCGTTTAGCCAGCAATCTGGAGCGGGAAGGGCGGCTCGCCGAAGCGCTGGACGTGTGCCGTGGGGCGCTGGAATGGGACCCGTCGCAGCAAGAGCTCTTGCAGACCATCCTGCGCCTGGCGGAAGCATCCGGTGACGCGCTGACCATCTCGGATGCGCTGGAGGGATTGCTCCGCACCAGTCGCGGCGAGGCTGCCGCGGCGCTGGCACGCCGGCTGTCGGCGATGCGTGAAGAGCTCGGCGATCCGGAAGGCGCCGAGCGCGCGCTGACGATGGGCTTCGAGGCGAACCCACGTGACTCCGCGCTGCGCGATTTGTTGGTCGTGCGCTTCTCGGATCGCATGGAGTACGGGCGCGTGGCGGAGCTCCTGAGCAGCGCGCTTCGCGATCGGCCCAACGAACGAGAGTTGCTCGAGCGGTTGATGGAGGCTCATCGCGCGGCGCAGAACCCGGAGGCGGCGCTCGGGGTGATCGACGATTTGTTGCGCAGCGATCCGACCAGCGTCGAGCTGCAACGCAAGCGGGCGACCGTGCTCGGCGAGCTCGGTCGAGACAACGAAGCGGTCGCGGCGTTCGAGCAGGCGTACGCGGCGGATCGGAGCGTGGTCTCGGAGCTGATCGAAGCCATCGAACGCGCGATCCTGCGCGCCGAACCGAGTGAGGAAGCACGGCTCACGCTGCGTCTGGTGGCAGTGTTCGAAGACGCCGGCGACTTGTCGGGCGCGCGCGCGCGCTTGGCCGAGTTCGTTCGCTCCAATCCCGATGATTTGGCTGCGCTGCGCCGCCTGGCTTCGCTCGAGGCGCGCACCGGCAATTTGGAAGGAGCGCTCGACACACTGGCTCGCTTGGTCGATGTCGAGCAGGGCGATTCGCTGATCGAAACCGCGCTGCGCTACAGCGAGGCGTGCGAACTCGCCGGACGGCTGGCGGATTGTCGCGCCGCGCTCGAACGTGCGTTGGGCGAAAATCACCTACACCCCGAGCTGCGCCAGCGTTTGGCAGCAGTGTATGAAGCGCTCGGCGCGCGTCGCGAGCTCGCCGACTTGCTGCTCGAGGATGCGAGCAACGAGCCAGATCCGACTTTGCGTGTGAACGGCCTGATGCGCGTCGGCGCGCTGCTCTTGGCACCGGAAGGCGACGCGCACTCCGCCGTGCAGGTGCTCGAATCGGCGCGCCACGTCAACCCGGACAGCGTTGACGTGGTGATGCTGCTCGCGCGCGCGTACGCCGCCGCACAACGCGCAGACGAGGCTTTGGCGCTATTGAATTCGGTGGCTGAAGCCAACAAGGGACGCCGCACCAAGGCCCTGGGCGGGATCTTCTTCACGATGGCGCAGATCCACTTGGACGAGGGGTATCTCACCGACGCGCTAGCCGCGCTCGGCAAGGCCTTCGAGCTGGATCCGAAAAACGGCGAGCTCGCGATGCGACTCGGGCAGCTCGCGGTCGAGATCGACGAAGACGAGATTGCTCAAAAGGCGTTTCGAGCGGTTTCAATCATGAAGCCCGCGGCCCCGGGCAGCACTGACGGGGCGCCGCCAGACGCCAAGGCGGATGCCAACTATTACTTGGCCGTGCTGGCTCGAAAATCGGGCGATCCGCGCAAGGCCAAGTTGCTCCTCGCCAAAGCGCTAGCCGAGAACGCGGAGCACACCGCCGCCAAACAGCTGCTCTCCGAGCTGTAAAACAGAACGCGCTTGACCGCGCGTCCTCAGATTGAGTTAAGTGCCGCCAACATGCAGCGAAAGAAGCGCCTCACCAAACGCGAACGCAAGGATTTGTCGCCTGGCCCGAGTGGTCAGCACCAGGGGCACATTCACTGCATTGCTTGCGGTCGACACCTGGATCCGGCGGAGTTCACCGCCGAACCGCCGACCGCCAAGCAGTTGATCTGCGAGCATCAATCGCGCTTCCCCGCCTGCGTCGATTGCGATTTGTTGGCGCGGAACCTGATCGCGGAGCACGACCGCACGGGACAGCCGATCAAGCAAGCGGCGGCCTGGCATTGACGAGCGTGCCGTCCCCGCGTTGAGCGACTGACGCACCACGCCTTCGGCGCGAAGGCGGCATCCTTCGCGCTTCCGGGCGCGCTGCTGTGCTGCTTCGCGCCTGCCCGGCGCGAGGGAGTGCGGCGCGGTGCGCGCACGTGGAGTGCGACGCTATTGACCCGCGACGCGTTCGCCGCCGTCGGTCTTGTTCTTGCGGCTCTTCTTGTTCTTGTCACCGCGGTCGAGCCAAGCCAGCGCTTGATGATAGAGCTCTGGCTTGCGATCGAGCGCGAGTTCGTGGCCCATGTCGCCTGGCGTGACTACGCGGGTGTCGACGCCCGCGCGGCTGAGCCAGTCTTCGACTTGGTGAGTGCCGTCGATCACGCCGTCGTGTTCACCGGTGATCAAGAACACGCGACGTACGCGCTCTTTTGCAGTTTGTAGCGCCTCGAGCCCTGGCCCGCCCCAATAGTGGTCGGTGGCGGCCAAGATCAGCCAGCGATTGAACACGTGCGGCTCGCGCACGCCCACGTTCATGGCGGCGTACGCGCCCTCGCTGAAGCCGATCAAGGTGTTGCCGTAGAGTTGCACGCGGCGACCGTACTTCTTGCGGAGCACCTGAATCGCCGCCATCGTCGCGGTGTGCGCGGAGGGCCAATTGTTGTCCCAAGCGCGGCCGTCCCCGTAGTTTGCCGGTCCCGTCGGGCACACGAGCCAACCGAGCCGGCGAGCGACCGGCGCCCAACGCTGGCAGTCCTTTTCCGGGTGACCTCCGCGCGCGTGCAGGTACACCAAGATCGGGCGCATGCTGTGGCGGCCCGGCCCCGTGGGTTCGAAGTAGTAGGCTGGCGCAGCACCCGCAAGGGTGACGACGTGCATGCCGCCGGGCAGCACGGTGTCGTTCTTATCGCTGTCCTTGCTGCCGTCGTCGCCGCTTCTCGACTTACGTGCCTCGGAGCGCGTCGCGTTTTCGCTCGGATCCGTGCCATCGTCGCTCTCCTCGCCCACCACGGCGTCTTTGCCGTCGGGGATGCGAAGCTTGAGCCCAATCTTGAGCGGTGCTCGGCGTTGCAAGCCGTTCGCCTCGCACAGCGCCGCAATCGTCACATTGTAGCGATCGGCGATTCGGCCGAGCGTCTGCCCGGAGGCGACCACGTGCGTCTCACTGGCTTGCGCCGGCAACGCCAGCGTGAGCAATGCGGCGCACACGAAACGAGTCAGGAAACGCATGAGCATCAGGGCGTATCACAACTTCGCTGAAACAGAGAACGAAGTCACCCGGGTCAACGGCCGGACCGTCGGCCGATTAACCTAGTCCCGCCGCAGCTCGACGCCGGTCGCGACCAGCCGCAGCTCATCCACACTGCCGTCCGCATTCTTGCGCGGGAATTGGCCGCCTTCGCTCTCGAGGTGGGCGACCCGCTCCGGCGGGAGCGTGTTCACCCCGAAGGTGCCCTGGACCTTGGCGTGGGAACCCGCCGAGTCAGTGGGCACGAAGAAGCCGTAGTCCTTGAAGGTGACCCGGCAGCCCGGGAGCTTCGGGTCGCTGCTCTGAGCAATCTCCATCCAGCAGCCACGGCGCGTGCACGCGCTCCGCACTTGGCCCTCGACGGTGACCGCTTGGTCACGAAAGCGTTCGGGGTGCGCGAGTACGTCAGACAGTGCGAGCTCCGGGCCGGCCGTGATCGGCGCACCGAATGCTTTGGCTGGAGCCGCAGCAGTCATAGGCGCGGGAGCAGCGGGCGCGGGCTTGGCGTCGGGGGCGGGCTGATCTTCACGCGCGTGCGTCTGGCAGCCGACGAGTGCGGCGAGCAGAGCGACGGCGCTGAAGCGGAACAGAGCAGGGACCATGTTGGGCTCGTATGATAGCTGGTTTTTGGCGCTCGGCTCAGGCTTTTCCCGGCGCAGGCGCGCGCGTGGCAGCCTGCAATCTGCCGGCCTCGAGCGCACGCGCGCGGATCTGCGCGCGATCCAGTTTGCCCGAGGCCAGGCGTGGGAGCGCTTCGAACCGGCATAGCGCGCGCGGCTGTTTGAACGAGGCAAGTCGCTGCGCAAGCGCCGCGAACAAGGCGCGCTCGTCCCAGGGGACGTTCGCTCGCAGTTCGAGTGCCGCTGCGACCTGTTCACCGAAGATGGGATCCTGAACGCCGAAGACCATCGCCGCTTCGACTCCCTCGCATGCAAGCAGCGCATGTTCCACCTCACTCGGGTCGACGTTTTCGCCGCCGGTGATGATGAGCTCACTCTCGCGACCAAAAACGAACAGTCCAAGCTCCGGATCGAATTCACCGCGGTCGCCGGTGTTGAAGAAGCCGTCGCTGTCGAAGGCCGTGGCTTGCCCGAGGTAGCGGCTGAACCGCGTTGGTCCACGAACTTCGATTAGTCCACCCACGATGCGCACTTCGACACCTGGCAACGGAAAGCCGACCCCGACCACGCCTTGCCTCAGAGGCGGTGCGGCGGGCGGTGGGAATGCGAGCGTGCTGACCTGCGAGCACATTTCGGTCAGCCCATAGCTGGTCAATACCGGTAATCCGCGCTCGCGAGCTGCACTAAACAGCTCCGCCGAACACGCTTGGCCGCCGAGCAAGATCGCGCGCAAGGGCGCCTGCGTCGCAACTTCGGGGGCGTCGCGCAGCAGCCGCGCGAGCAGTGCCGGAACCAGCGACACCGAGGTGATGCGCTCTGTGACGAGGCATTGCGCCAGCTCGGGCACCGCAGCGAGCAGTCCGCCGCTCGCCGCACGAAACGCGACGCAAGTGCGTCGCGCCGCCAGCGCGCGCAGGACAACGGACAGGCCGCCGACGTGCGACAAGGGCAAACAAAGCAGCGCGCGATCGTCGCCCCGTGGAGGCACGCGTTCGGCGTCCGCACGACACAACGCAAGAAACGCACGGCGGCTCAACTCGACCAACTTGGGCCGGCCGCTGGAACCCGAACTTGGGACGAAGACCAGCGGCTGATCCTCGGGGATCGGTGGAAGATCCCAAGCGAGCGCAGGCGACTCTTCGGTATTTCCGATCTGGCCCGGAGCGATCACGCACTGAGCGGCGCAGAGCTCGATCAAGTACTCGCGCTCTGGCGCGGTGAGTCGCGGATGTAGTGGCAGCAGCGGCACGCCGAGTTCGAGACACAGATACAAGCACTCGAACATGGCGAGGCTGCCATCGACGATCAGCGCGACCGGGCGAGCATCGAGCGGCCGCACCCCGAGCTCGGCGAATTGCCGACGCCGAGCCCGAACTCGCTCGGCCAATGCAGCGAAGGTCAGCCGCTCCCCGTCGCACACCAGCGCTTCGACCCGAGGCGCCGCGTGAGCGGCCGCGAAGAGCGACAAGCTCATGGTTGCTCCGCTAGGCCGAATCCGGGTTCGGACCAGGCGCGAATGGTGGGTTCGGCATACCAGGGTAAATTCAGGTGCTCGAGTCGTGCCCCTTCCGGATCGAGCCCGTGCGCGAGCGTTTCCGAGCCGATGCTCAGGGCGAGCGCGGCGCTCAACCCGAGTCCGAGCGGCCCCTCGAAGGCGTGCGAGACGACGACCTCCGCACCGACCGCGCGCGCAGCCGCAGCCAGTGCGACGCAACCCGTAACTCCGCCCAAGAGCGTCGGCTTCAAGATCACCGCTCGCTGACCCGGCTCCGGAAGTGCGCCGGTCGCGAGCGATTCATCCAACGAAAGCGGCAGCCCGAGTCCGTCCAGTCGAGAGAGCTCGTGATGAAGGCACGGTTCTTCGATGAACTCGAGCTCCGAGCTCGCCAAGTAGGGCCAATATTCGCGAGCTTGAGCCGCACTCCAGGCCTGGTTGGCGTCGAGCCGTAGGCGTGCCAGGGGCCCGAGCTCCGCGCGCAAGGCTTGCACCGCAATGAGTTCGCGCTGCCATGCGCCTGGGCGCCCGATCTTGAACTTGAAGGTCTCGATTCCTCGCTCGCGCGCCGCCAAGGCCTGAGCGACGGCTTGCTCGGGCTCACCCGAAAGCAACGCTGCAACCAATCGCGGACGTGGCTGTGTCCCGAACGGCAACAGCAAAGTCCAAGCCGGCAGTCCCGCAGCGCGCGACCAGAGGTCGAGCAGCGCGGCTTCGAGCGCCGCTCGAGCGGCCGGGAGCTGGGGGGGGATTCGCACGCTGGCGCGGCCAAGCTCACCGATCAGGTCTTGGTTCGGCAGTAAGCGGGTCGGGACCTCGCACAGATCGAGCGCGGACAGCGCCTGTTCACACGCCTCGAGACCATCCGGGCTGAAATTCGGCAGAGGCGCAGCTTCGCCCTGACCGCGACTAGTATCACTCTCGAGGGTGATGATGCAGCTCGCGCGTTCGGACCAAGCCGTGCGCGCATTGCGCGCTGGGCGAGCCAAGGTCCGCGCAGTGGAGACCACTGACACGGTCAGCGTCACGGTGCGCTCGCCAACCCGAAGTGCGACAGCAGCGCTCGCAGGCTGAGCCCGAGCGCGAACAATAGCCCGAAAATGGCGAGCAACTTGGCGGTTGCTGCGAGCAAGGGGTTGAGCGCGCGCCCCTCGGTGGCCGTGACTGCGCGTTCGGTCTTGAGCGCAAGTGGCAACGAGAGCAGCGCGATCAACACCTCTGGTCCCGTGCTGCCCGTCATGGCCAGCCCGACCGGCGTCAGATAGCTGACCGCGATCAGCGCACGGTATTGATTGAGCGCAAAGCCACGCCCGTAGCGCACCGCCAGAGTGCGCTTGCCGGCGCCCAAATCGGTCACGCGATCACGCAGGTTGTTCACGACCAGGATTGCAGTGGCGAGAGCTCCAACCGGGACCGCACACGCGACGGAAAGCAGCGGCACGTGTCCGATTTCTACGAGCGCGGTCCCGCACACCGCGACCAACCCGAAAAAGATGAACACGAACACGTCACCGAGCCCG
>Ga0164307_10000127_pt1 | contig 33699 bp, 34 predicted proteins | sample Whisoiple_243_MG_FD_110214 | JGI IMG/M metagenome (GOLD analysis project Ga0164307, IMG submission 110214) | Soil microbial communities amended with fresh organic matter from upstate New York, USA - Whitman soil sample_243_MG | ecosystem: Environmental > Terrestrial > Soil > Unclassified >...
AGCGACAAATACGGCTACGCGCGCTTCGAGACCAATCAGCCGCGTTACAACATCCTGTATCGCGAGATCGAGAACGAGATCGTGCCGCTATGCCGAGCGGAGGGCCTCGGCCTCATCGTGTACAACCCGCTTGCGGGCGGCTTTCTGACTGGACGGTACCAACCCGGTCAAGACGTCAGCGCCGGCACACGCTTCTCGCTTCACCAAGCAGGCAAGTTCTACCAACAACGCTATTGGCAGAGCGCTCAGTTCGAGGCCGTCGAAAGTCTGAAACGCTTTTTCAGCGAGCGTGACCGCTCGCTCACGCAAGTCGCGCTGGCCTGGGTTTTGGCTCAGCCGGGGGTCACCTGCGCAATTCTCGGTGCCAGTCGCGCCGAGCAACTCGAGCAGAGCCTGCCGGGAATCGCCATCGAACTGACCGCCGAGGAACTCTCGTTCTGCGATCAGATCTGGTTCGATTTGCCGAGGCTCAAGGACCCTACTGTCGCTTTGCGCTGAACATCCGTTAGCGACTCCCGGTCATCTCAGTTAGCGGAGAAAAGCGCCACAGCTCCGCGTTAACCAATTGCGTCATTGCGCGCGCACAGGCAAAGGTAGGTCGCGCGCGGGGGTCGTCGCCGCGCCATTGGAGATTTCAACAGATGTCCGGACCCAGCCCGACGCTCGGCGCGCAAGCCGCTCGCCAGCTAGCAAATACCACTAAAACACCGCCGCAATGGATCGGCACGACACCTCGCTGGCTCGTCAGTCTATTGCCGTGGACACCGGTCGAAGCCGGCACCTACCGCGTCAATAAAGTGAAAGAAGGCGGCGAGGACAACATCGGCATCGAGTGCAGCCCGAGCGATGGCGACGAGCTGCCCAAGGCGTTCGTCGACTACGAAGAGAAGCCGCGCGAGTACACGTTGAGCACGGTCACCACCACGCTCGAAGTGCAGACCCGAATCTCGGATTTGTACCGCAGCCCGATGGATCAGGTGCGTGAGCAGCTCGCCGTCTTGGTCGACATGGTGAAAGAACGCCAAGAGCGCGAACTCATCAATAACCCGAACTATGGCCTGTTGAGCCACGTCATCCCGTCGCAAAAGATTTCGACCCGCGTCGGTCCGCCCACGCCGGACGACTTGGACGAGCTGATCACCAAGGTCTGGAAAGAGCCCGCGTTCTTCCTCGCGCATCCGAAGGCGATTGCCGCGTTCGGTCGTGAATGCACCCGCCGCGGTGTTCCGCCACCAACGACCACGCTGTTCGGCTCGCCGTTCCTCACCTGGCGCGGTCTGCCGCTGATCCCGAGTGACAAGCTCGACGTTTATCAGAACGATCAGGGCAAGAACGTCAGCAACATCTTGCTCCTCCGCACGGGCGAGAAGAAACGCGGCGTGGTCGGCCTATTTCAACCGGGTGTTCCGGGCGAGGTGAGCCCGAGCTTGTCCGTGCGTTGGATGGGCATCAACGACCGCGGTGCCGCTTCTTACTTGGTCTCGCTGTATTGCTCGGCGGCCGTGCTCGCTCACGACGCCATCGCGGTGCTGGAAAACGTCGATATCGGCAACTACCATGAGTACAAGTGATTTGCGCGGCGGAGCGCCCTCGGTCGAACCGATCACCGATTCGACGGGAGCCTCTGCTTTGGATTTTGCGGCGATGGTCGGTGAAGTGTCACGCATCGCCAACGAGTTCTTTGCGAGCTTGCCCGGCGGTCCTTCGTCGGGCGAGGTTCCGCCGGCATCGCTGGCGACTCCAGGAGTCGGCGCGCAGACTGCGGGGGTGATTGCGCCCCCGGTATCTGGTCCAACGCCGGGGCTCGGGCCTGTGCCGCCACCTCGCGTCGGCCCCAGCGCTGCAAACGTGGGTGGCGGCGGGCTTTCCGGCGCTGCAACACAGCCGCCGATGCCGGGCGCGTTCCACACCCCGCCTTTGGCCGCGAGCCCATTTCCGAAAGAGGCGGACGTGCGCCCCGCGCCCACGCTCTTCGCCGAACTGTTCGGCACGCCCACGCCGCTCGAATTGATGTTGAGCGCTGATTCGCGCACGCCCAGCGCGACCCCATATTTCTTGGAGCACGCCGGACTGCCGAACGCACCGAGCAGCGCACCGCTCGCACCGACCGCGCCGGCTTCGCCGCAAGCCGCGCAGGTTCCGTCTCCGCCGTTGGTTCCCTCTTCTGCGGCTCTGCCCGGCTCGGTCCCGGCAGAAGCAACGCCCGCAGTTCCGTCCGCGGCGCTGCCATCTTCTTTACTGCCATCGGCGCCGTCCGCACCGTCGGCGTTGCTTCCGTCCGTGCCGTCTGCCTCGACTCCATCTGCCGCGGTTCCGCTCGGTATGCCCCCGCAGCCGGGGTTTGGAGGAGCACCGTCGGGCCTGCCGTACGCGCCCAGCGCGCCCCCGCCGGTTCCCGGCTTTCCTGGCGGCGCGTTGCCGCCCGCCCCTGATTTCAGCAGCGTGGTCAAAGGGCCCACTGCCGCGGTGCCAGGCCTAGCCGCGCCAGCCTCACTGCCGGTCGCGATTCCCGAACGCACGACACCCGAGGCGCTGGCGCGCCCCGCGCTCTCCAGCAGCGTCGTCCCGAGTGACGGCTACAGCCCAGAGCTCGTGCCAGACCTCGGTGCATCGCGCGGCATCTTCGACGCGCACGCCATCAAGCAAGATTTTCCGATTTTAGAAGAGCGCGTGCACGGCTCCAAGCGCTTGATCTGGCTCGACAACGCCGCGACCACGCAAAAGCCGCGCGCCGTGATTGAACGCCTCAGCTACTTCTACGAGCACGAGAACTCGAACATCCACCGCGCCGCGCACACGCTCGCCGCGCGCGCGACCGACGCCTACGAGGGCGCGCGCGAGCGAGTTCGTCGCTTCCTCAATGCGTCTACCGCAAAAGAGATCGTGTTCACCCGTGGCGCGACCGAAGCCATCAACTTGGTGGCCAAGAGCTGGGGCGCACGCAACGTCAAAGCCGGTGATGAGATCGTGCTGACGGTGCTCGAGCACCACGCGAACATCGTGCCCTGGCAACAATTGGCCGCTGAAAAGGGCGCAAAAATCCGCGTCGCGCCCGTGGATTCGAATGGCCAAATCATCCTCGAAGCGTACGAGAAGCTGTTCAACCCGCGCACGCGCATTGCATCCTTCACTCAGGTTTCCAACGCGCTCGGTACGATCACGCCCGCGCGCGAAATGGTCGAGATCGCGCACCGCCACGGCGCGCTCGCCTTGGTCGACGGCGCGCAAACCGTGTCGCATCAGCGCGTAGACGTGCAAGCGCTCGACGCCGACTTCTACGTGTTCTCCGGTCACAAGGTGTTCGGCCCGACCGGCATTGGCGCGCTGTTCGGCCGGGCAGAGGTGCTCGAGCACATGCCACCCTGGCAAGGCGGTGGCAACATGATCGCGGACGTCACGTTCGAGAAGACCGTCTACCAGCCGCCGCCATTCCGTTTCGAGGCGGGCACTGGCAACATCGCGGACGCGGTCGGCCTGGGTGCAGCCATCGACTACGTGATGAGCATTGGCCTCGAGAACATCGCCCGCTACGAGCACGAGCTCTTGGTCTACGCCACGGAAGGCCTGTGCCGCGTCCCGGGCCTGACCCTGATCGGCACTGCGCCGGACAAAGCGGGCGTCTTGTCCTTCGTCCTAGACGGCCGCCGCACGGAAGACGTCGGAGCCGCCTTGGATAAGGAAGGCATCGCCGTCCGCTCCGGACACCACTGCGCCCAGCCCATTTTGAGACGTTTCGGCCTGGAAGCGACGGTGCGCGCCTCCCTCGCACCCTACAACACCAAAGAAGACATCGACGATTTTGTTGCTGCCGTCAGCCGACTTCAAGCTAGATAAATCGAATATTTACAACAAGTTGCCTTTGGCGGCCCGCGCTCGGCTCGGTCCATTGAAAGAGCGATATGTCTTTCTTGGCTTGCATCGCTTGCGAAGTCTTTTATATTGGACTTCGTGATCAAGACATTGTCGCCCGAACAGGCTCAGGAACTGATTGCAAGCGGTGAATGTGACGTCGTGGACGTGCGCGAGCAGCGAGAATGGTCGCGTGGCCACCTCCCCGGCGCGCGCTTGGTCCCCTTCGACCGCCTCCGCCAAAGCCCGAAGTCGACGCTGACTCGCGACAACGTGATCTTCGTGTGCGCCGCCGGCGTGCGCAGCCAGGCCGCCGCCAAAGTCGCCGAAGAATCCGGCCTCTCCAACGTGTACAACCTGAGTGGCGGCACCCGCAACTGGGTCAACTCCGGCTACCAACTCGTCGTCGGCGAGTAGCGCTGGGTGGGTTGGTCGGAGCTCGTCGAGTCGCTCGGCCGTCGATGAGTCCGCATGGTGCGTGGACACGTGTAGCGCTCAGTGGGCTACGCGCCGCCGTACGTCGCGACGCGCCCGCTTGCCAAAAAGAAGGAGTGGGGATTCGCGCGTCCGCGGTTCGCAATCGCACCGCCGATACGAAACGGCACTTCGAACGGGCGATCGTGCCCTGAGCAGGGCGTTGAAACAGTCCCGCGCGTCGGGCGGGTACAACGTTGCGAGCTGTTATGGATGGCCCACCTCCGTCCGTTGAGCATTCACTGCATTTCGCTTTAAAAAGCTGCTTCCTGCGATTCGTCGCGGACCATCGCCATCGCGCGGAGAAGGTACTTTGCTTGCACAGTATCTTTCGATCGACGAGCACGCTTCTCGGTAACGTCCCCGCGCATCGAAGTCGGGGGAGAGGGTGCCTCGATGATTCGCCACGTGCTGTCGAACAACGAATCGCACCGCGAGCACTCCCGCGCCGAGCGAAAGCGGCAGTTCGAGCGAATTGCTGGCGCTCGGCGAATCACCGTCGGCGGTCACAAGAGTTACGACGTGCGCAGTTTCGTCAAGGCGCGCCGGCAGACGCGGGTTGCTCCACGGGTGCCCAAGACCTCGAGCGCAGCGCTGGCTCCGCCATCGACGCGCGCACTGCGCGACCTGCCGGGTTTAGGCGCCGACGACGCGGTTTGCGTAGCTCATCACCAGGTACATGGTGAGCGGCGTGCTGACCGGATTACGGTAAGCGTGGGGTACGTCGGCTTCGAAGAAGATAGCGTCGCCCACTTGGAGTCGATGGCGAACTGTGCCTACGGAGAGCTCCAACTCACCGCTCGTCACCACCAGATTTTCCGTAGTACCGACCGGGTGCGCGTCGGCTTCTTCGACCGAGTTCGGGGCCAAATGGAGCTCGTAGAACTCGACGTTGCGCGGTTCGTCGAAAGGAAACAGCGCGCGGGAAGTGAAGCTACCGTCGTGTGACGTGAGTAGCTTGGCGCGATCGCGGAGCACGATGGCGGTGCTGGTCGCAGCGTGCTCGGTGATGAGCGTGGCGAATGAAACGTCGAGGGCGCGCGCGATCTTCCAAACCACGTTGATGGTGGGCGTGCTGTGCCCGAGTTCGATCTGACCCAGCATGGCTCGGCTGACCCCCGAGGCCTTGGCCATGCGCTCTAGGGACAAGCCGCGCTTGACGCGCAAGCGGCGCAGGTTGGCGCCCACGATTGGCGTCAAATCAGCGTGCGCTTCAGCGGCCTCGTCCGAGGCCGAGCCGGCTTCCGCTGCTTTCGGCTCGGACGCGGATGCGGGCGGCGGTTCCGAGCCGGACGCGGGAGCTCGCGCTGCTCTGCGGTGTGAGACGCCAGTATCGCCCTGCCTACTCAATCCCATTGGCAAAACGCCATTCCCGCCGGCGCTGACGGTGCGCCGGGCCTTGCTTGACGAATAGCGAAGTGTCTAATATATTGGATGCGTTCCCGCAAGCGGAATGTACGCGCATCAGAACATTTAGGCTATCCAGATGATAGAGTTAGTTGGAGTGTTTCGCGCGACTGAGGCTAACTAGCAGAATATATTGGAGTTTACCATGGGTCTACACATCGGCAGTATCGCTCCTGACTTCAACCAAGAATCGACCGAGGGGCCGATCTCCTTTCATCAATGGCTGGGCAACAGCTGGGGGATCTTGTTCTCGCATCCCAAGGACTTCACGCCGGTGTGCACCACCGAGCTCGGGCGCGCCTCCAAGTTGAAAGAGGAATTCGCCAAGCGCGGCGTGAAGCTGATCGCGGTCAGCGTCGATGACGTCGCTTCACATCACAAGTGGGCGGGCGACATCGAAGCGACTCAAGGCACGGCGCTCAACTTCCCGATCTTGGGCGACGCCGACCGCAAGGTCGCCAAGCTGTACGACATGATCCACCCGGAAGCGAACGACACGCTTACCGTGCGTTCGGTGTTCGTCATCGATCCGAACAAGAAGATCCGGACCATCATCACCTACCCGGCGAGCACCGGTCGCAACTTCTCCGAGATCTTGCGCGTGGTGGATTCGCTCCAGCTTACCGACAGCCACAAGGTTGCGACGCCCGCCGATTGGCAAGACGGCGACGACGTCGTGATCGTCCCGGCCTTGCAGGACCCCAAGGAGCTGGCTGAACGCTTCCCCAAGGGGTTCAACGCGGTGCGCCCGTACTTGCGCCTGACCCCGCAGCCGAATAAGTGACTGGTCTCCTCTACTGACCGTGCCGGAGGGCGCGGACGAGCGAAGCGCCGTCGCCGCCCTCCGAGCGAGTTTCAACGTTCGAATACTGAACTGATTATCAGTTTAAATGGGAGGCGATACCTGGGCTCATTTTCAGTGTCTCGGGCGGTATTGTCTTTTATTGAAGACTAAGGATTCTCGTAAATCCCGTTAAGAAAACGCTGATTTAGCGCGCTCGAGCTCCACCGGGCTGTGGCGAGATGGGTGCTTCGGATGCACATCTCGCTTGACGGACCTTCGGCGGTAAGTATATCAAGCTGATAGTTTAAATACAGTGACGAGTTAGTCATTTTAGTAGACGCGCAGAGCAGCAGTCCCTTGGAGCCACCATGCACATCGGTATCGTCGGCGGCCTCGATCGCAACGAGGGGTTTTATGAAGACCTCGCGCAGCGCGCCGGCCATCACTTCGAGCACCACAACGGGCACCTGGCCGGTCGCGGCGCCGCGTCGTTGGGCACCCTCGTCGAGCGTTGCGATGTCGTCATCGTCGTGACCGACGTGAATAGCCACGCTGCGGTTTGGCGCGTTCGCCGTCTAGCCAAGCAGCGCGGTAGCCGCGTGATTCTCACGAGCCGCTGTGGCCCGTCGAAATTCACCGCGCTGCTCGCCGAGCTCAACGCGGGCGCCCAGCCCGCGCCCCCACCCCTTCGAGCTGTCCGCTGAGAGCGCGGACACGCGACACCACCACTCAACACTCAACGAAAAACAGACAGAGGAAACCGAGCATGGCTTCGAATACTAGAATTGGCCCGACAGCGGTTGCTGCCGCACTGGGCCTAGCAGCGCTCGCGAACGCTGGAGCGGCGCACGCGATCACCTGCTCCGCTGTGATCGCGGACAAGGGGCTGACCCACGTGATCTATGGCTCCGGGGGCAGCGCGATCACGGCTACGCTGGCCAAGGTCGCGTACGTACTCAGCAAGGCGAACCCGCCGATCACCGTCTTCTATCAAGACGCGGGCGGTGCCCAGGTTGGCTATCAGTCGTTCAAGAACGGCACGGGCGGAACCACCGCCCGCCCGTTCAAGTACTTTCTCTCGCTGGCCGACGTGACCGGCACGGCCCCCACGTGTACCGCAGACGACGCGACCGCGGGACGAGCCGTCGACTTCGCGACCACGGGCGGCACGCTCGCGTTGTTCGAGGGAGAGACATTGAACGCCGACACCGGCGTCTTCATTGGCCCGACTCAAGGCGTGAACGTCATCGTTCCGAAGGACTCCACCGAGAGCGCCATCAGCACCGAGGCGCTTTACTCTGTGTATGGCTTCGGTCCGGCCGCCAATCTGAGCGGTGCCACCAATCCGATCCCGTGGACGAAGAAGGAGTACATCATCCAGCGCGCCAGCACGTCCTTCGTGCAGCAGCTCTTGCGCGGTGCGATCCGCAGCCTCGGCGGGAACGCCACGAACTTTCCGGCTGACTTCGCGAACGCCAGCACTCCGACGACGGCTCACTCCGCGAGCGGCAAAGACGACAATCAGGGTACGGTCGATTCACTGGTTTGGGCGGCGGGGCAGAATCACGCACAGGACGCGATCGGTTTCACTTCCGGCCCGACCGCGGACAAGAACCGCGCCGTGGTGCACACTTTGGCTTATCAGCACGCTGGCCAGAGCGCCGCGTACTGGCCCGATTCGACGCCCGAGTCGTTCGACAAGCTCAACATCCGCACGGGTCAATATTACCTGTGGGATACCAACCAATTCTTCACCAAAATCACGGGTTCGAACGCGAAGCCGAAGCTCAATCAGATCGTCAACGAAGACGTCAAGAACTTCATCGGCTACTTCAGCGGCGAGCTCGGCTTGCCCGACGGCTCTGACGACGTCACGAAAGCCATCGTCGATACGGGCAGCATCCCGCTATGCGCGATGCAAGTGCAGCGCGAGACCGACTTCACTGGTCTGAGCTGCTACGCGCCCGCGGCGCCCTGCGGCTGCTTTTTCGAATCGATCGCGACCAAGACGACGACTTGCGATGCGTGCACCAAGGACTCCGAGTGCAGCGGTTCCACGCCCAAGTGCCACCTCTACGAATACCACGACGATCAAGGCGCTGTGAGCAACGCTGGCTTTTGCGAGGCATACTGATGAACTCCACGGTTTTCCGATTCTCGAATCGTTCGCGTCTGTCCACTGTGTTCTTGGTCGGCGTCGGCTCGGTCCTCGCTCTCCTCGCTGGTTGCTCCTCGGACGACAACCCGACTCCCAGCAAGCCGCCGGTGATCAGCACGGGTGGCGGCGGGAACGGCGGCAGCGCCGGCGAAAACGACGCTGGCGAAAGCTCGGTTGGCGGTAGCACCACGAACGGCGGCTCCGGGAACAAGGCGGGCGCATCCAACGGTGGCTCTGGCGGCGAGATCGTCGAAGACGGCGGCGCGGGCGGTGAGGGGGGTGAAAGTCCAATTTCTCCGACTTGCCCGAGCTCGGACCTCGAGTTCCTCAATCAACCGTCGAACTCGCAGAAGACTCCGTTCGACAACGACAAGCGGTTGGGCGCGGCGGCCGCGCTGCCTCCCTTGCCCTGAGCCGCGGACGCGGGGGGCAACCTCCGGTGGTTGTCCCCGCGTCTTACCCGATCGCTCTCACCGTTGTCGACTTTTTCGCACGCTCTCAATCCCGCTCTTCCCATGTCTTCCAAAAAGCCCGCCTGTCCAAGCTCGACGTTCGAGCAGCGCGCGCGTGCTTTTTTCGCCTTGGAATTCGCTAGTGCTCAAGTCCATTCGCTTTCTCTCGCTCACGGTGTTCGCCACGCTCGCGTGGTCGCCACTGGTCCTCGCGCAAAGCGCGCCAGCTCCCGCCGGTTCCGACAGCGACGACCTGGAAGTTCCCTCGAGCCCCACTGTACCGGGGGCAGCGGCGCCAAAACCGTTGCCCGAAAGCAAGCCCGAGTCCAAGCCCGCGCCGGCGAGCAAACCGCCGACAGCCAACGCCAGCGCGGAAAACTCCGAGCTGCACCGTGAGCTCGAAGAGCTGCGCGCGCGCCTGACCGCCGTAGAACACGCGCGCGCCACTGCACCAACGACGGAAAAGAACGACGCCCCACAGGTCAAGGCCAACGCAGACGCGCAGGGCAGCTCGTACCTCGAGAAGAACGCGACGTCGCGTCCGGTTCCGACGGGTCTTCGGATCGGCGGCTACTTGCAGACTCAATACGAGTCCAATCAGCTTTCTGCCGACCAGCTTCAACAGGGCGGAGCGCCCATCAATCAGGATCGTTTCACCCTTCGTCGTGGTCGCTTGCGCCTCGACCACGGCTGGGAATACGCGAACGCGACGCTCGAGCTCGACGCCAACACCACCCGCGGGATGAACGTGGGCATTCGGCGCGCCGAAGGCTCAGTGCTGTACCGCGGAAACAACGGCAAAGATTTGCCGCCGCTGGTCATGCTCTCGCTCGGCGTGACCGACATTCCGTTCGGCTTCGAGCTGCTCGAGTCCGCTCGCGTGCGTCCGTTCATGGAGCGCTCCTTGGGGTCCTCCGCGCTCTTCCCAACGGAGATGGATGTCGGTCTCAAGCTCTCGGGCGCGGTGTCGTTCGTTCGCTATGCGTTCGCCGTGACCAACGGCGAGCCGGTCGACACGCTCAACCGATATCCGCGCGACCCGAATGCCGCCAAGGATTTTTCAGGGCGCGTGGGTGTGGAGACACAGCCGCTGACGGCGCTGTCCATCGCGGGCGGTACCTCCTTCTACCAGGGCACCGGCTTTCACGCCGGCACGGACGCGACCAAGCCTTCCTTCACCTGGCTCGACATCAACGAAGATCGTGCGATTCAAGCCAACGAACTGCAAGCGATACCGGGCGCTTCGGCCCAGCCCTCCACGAACTTCAAGCGCTGGGCTTACGCCTTGGATCTCGAGCTCAGCCTACGCACGAAGTTCGGCGCGACGCGCTTGGTCGCCGAGGGGTTCTTGGCTTCGAACCTAGACCGCGCGTACCTGATCGCGGACCCGACCATCGGCCAGAACGACATCCGCGAGGCGGGTGGCTACGTATCCCTCGTACAGGACGTGACGGACTGGGGTCAGGTCGGCTTTCGGGCTTCCTACTACGATCCGAATTCCGATTTCTTCGACAGCTTGCGTGGTCGACAAGTGCCGACATCGCTTTCCGTCACCACGCTCTCGCCGATGGTCGCGCTGCGCTGGAGAGACACCGCGCGGCTGTCGTTTCAGTACGACTTCGTGCGTGATTCCTTGGCCAAAGACTCCGCCGGTGTGCCGACGGACGCCAAGAACAATCAACTGACTTTGCGTTTGCAGGTGGAGCTATGAGCAACGCACGGCTCTTCGCCGCAATCACGGCAATCAGCGTGCTCGGGTGCTCCAGCGAGTCGCTCACGGCCGGCATTACCGAGCCGATCCGTGTGTCGTACGGCAACGCGCGCAACGCTCAGTTTTTGAGTGGAGACTTGCCGGGGACTCCGGCCCTCACCGACGAAGAAGTGCTGAACGGCGTGGCGCCGAACCCGCCGACCGCGTCCTTGAACGTGAGTTTGGGTACCGTGCGCCAAGCCGAGACAGGCTTCGTCGCGAGCGGCGCGACCTCGAGCGAGGCCACGGCGATTGGCATTCGCCTGATGGATCTCGGTACCGGTTATTGGGTGTTCCCAGTCACCGGTCTCGACCCGACCAAGCCCGGCACGTACAACTGGAATGCCACCCTGGATTTCGGCGGGAACATCGAGCCAGGCAAGCACCCGCTCGGCGTGGTGGCGCTCGACTCGGCCGGACGCGGGGGGTCGCAAGTCGAGACGTCGCTGTGCGTGCTCTCGGACATTCCCGACAACGCGAGCGCGTGCTCGGCGACGGCCAAGCCGCCGTTTTCGGTGCTGAGCTTGGACTGGGATACGCCGGTAGATTTGGATCTACGCGTCGTGACGCCTCAGGGCAAAATCGTCGATCCGAAACACCCGAGCACGGCCGTTGCCGTAGACGGCAAGTACGATCCCACGGCGCCGCACACCGGAGTGTTCGACACCGATGCAGAACGAAACTGCGTGCATACCGGCTATCGGCGCGAGAATCTGGTTTGGCAGGATCCCCCAGTTTCGGGAACGTACCTCGTCTACGTGAGCTTGTTCGATGCGTGTGGTCAATCCGCGGTTCGCTTCAACCTCTCGGTGAATCGTCCGGGCCCTGCGGGCGATGGCGGCACGCATCCACTCGAAGCCAGCTATTCGCAAGCGGGCGAGCTGCTGGCCGTGGACGCTGACGCCGGCGCCAAGCTCGGGCTCTTCGTGACTGAATTTTCAGTGCAATGAGATTGCACGCAACAAAGGCAAAACCATGATTGTCGAACGTTTATTGAAGGTCGCTCTGCTCGGTTCGAGCTGGGTTTTGTATCTGCTGCTGTTTTTGTCCGTGGTCTCGTTCTCTGCGATGTTCGAGCGCTATCTGTTCTTCAGGCGCCATCGCGTGGACTTCGAGGTGCTGCGCAAGGACGTGCGGAAGCTGCTGCAAGACAACGATCTATCCGGCTTGGACAAGCTGCTCAGCAACAGCAACGCGATCGAAGCCCGCGTTGCGCTCGAGGGACTGCGCTGGGCCAACGGCGGCGCGGGCGCCGTTACCGACGCGGTCGAGTCCGAGCTCGCGCGCGTGAAGACCGAGCTCGAACGCGGGATGAATTTGCTCGGCACGCTCGGGAACAACGCACCATTCGTCGGGCTGCTCGGCACGGTGCTGGGCGTGATCATCTCGTTCCACGCGCTCGGCGACGCGGGTCAGAATACGCAAGCCATGGGCGGCGTGATGTCCGGTATTTCGGAAGCCCTCGTGGCAACGGGCGTCGGCCTATTCGTGGCATTGCCGGCGGTGGTCGCGTACAACGCGATCCAGAAGCGTATCGGTGAGATCGAGACTCAGAGTTTGTCACTGACGAAGTTGCTCACCGCCTACGTGCGCACCGCCGATCGTGAGCACGGTCTCGTTTCCGCGTCGGAAATCGAGCCTCGGACGCGCGACGAGCTATTCGATGGTGAGCAGGATGCCCTCAGCTCGGGCGTGAAACTCGCCGGAGCTACGGAATAAGCCGATGGCTGGCGTTACTCAGGGTCGTGCGGGTCGCGGCGGAATTGTCGGCATCAACGTCACACCGATGGTGGACGTAGTGCTCGTGCTGCTCATCATCATGATGGTCTCCGCGACCTACATCGTGTCGCAGAGCCTCAAAGTCGAGTTGCCCAAGACCGCTTCGTCTGACGAGACCGTGTCGAAGACGTACGTCGTTACCGTCACCAAAGAGGGTAACTACTACTACAACGACAAGCCAATCACGCGAGACGGCCTAGCCAAGGAATTCCGAGGAGCGCTCGCCGCCACCAAGGACGTGAACCTGGTCATTACGGCAGACGAGGACGCTCATCATGGCAAGGTGGTCGGCGTGATCGACTTGGCGAAGGTCGAAGGCATCACCAAATTCGCGATCAACGTCGAGAAGAAGTAGCCGTGGCGCGTCGATCCGGACTCTTGGTTCTGAGCCTGGCCGTGCATGGCGCATTGGGCATCGGTGTGGCGAGCATCGAGATCAAAAAGTCTCGAGCGTCTACCGCCATTTCTTACGCTGAAACGCAGAAAAAGAAGAAGCCGCCCGAGCCCACCAAGGTCGATCCGACTCCACCCGAGAAGATGCCGCCTGCGCGTGCGCTTGCGCACCGCGCGGCACCGGCAGCTGCGCCGGCAGAAGCCCCGCCACCGCCGAAGGCGACGAACGCCCCTGCCGCATTCGACGGCTTGCCCGATTTCGGCGTGTCACTCACCGGAGGCGTGAACGGAACTGGCGTCGCCCTGCCCGTTGGAGGTGGCGGCCCACCGCGCGAAGCGAACGTCGAGAAGGTGCTGCGCAAAGCAGCGGCGCCGGTGGCAGCCGCGCTGCCGAGTGATGGTTGCGACGAACCGGCGGCAAAACCCAAGCCCATCTCGGTTCCGCAACCGGGCTACACCGACGACGCGCAGGCCGCGGCGATCGAAGGCAAAGTGCGAGTTCAACTCACGGTCGACGAGAGCGGCAAGGTAATCGACGTGAAATTGATTTCCGGGCTCGGACACGGGCTCGACGAGGCCGCCTTGGCGGCAGCCAGACGCGCCACGTTCGAACCCGCATCGCGCTGCGGGAAACCGACTCAAGCCACGTTCACGATCTCGATGCGCTTCAAACTCCCGACCTGAGCTGCCCTCGAGTCGGTTCTTCACTGCTCCTCCCTTTTCGGATATCCCGTTGCGACGCATTGCACTCTTTTCTTGCTTGGCCTTGGCCGCGCTCGGCGCGTCTCGACCGAGCTTCGCGCAAACCGCCCCACAAACTGGCGAAGACGTCGCGCGTCCTCGTTTGACGCGCCCGCCCAAGCTCGCAAAATTCGTCGAGGCGCCCTATCCCGATACGGAGAAGGCTTCGGGGCGCACGGCGTCGGTCGTGGTGCAGATCGCGATTTCGGCGACTGGCACCGTCGATGCGGTGCAGGTGATCGAATCAGCAGGTCCCGCGTTCGATTCGGCCGCCGTGGCCGCAATTCAGCAGTTCTTGTTCGAGCCTGCGGAGATTAACAATCGCCCTTCGCCGATCCGCATCAACTACCGCTACGATTTCGTGATCAAGGAAGAGGCACCCACGACCGCGCAGTTCGTCGGTCTGGTCAAGAATCATCAAACCGGTGAAGCGTTGGCCGGAGTGACGATCGCGCTCGACACCGGGGTGACCGTGGTCACGGACGGGGCGGGTCATTTCCAGCTCGATGGTGTCGAGCCCGGCAAGCACCGAGTGACTCTCTCGCGCACGGATCTGAAACCACTCCAAAGCGAAGAGAGCTTCGAGGCGGGCAAGAAAGTCGACGCCACTTACGAGGTCGAATTCAACACTCCCGACCAGGACGACGACGCGGATAGCGACGACCTGGAAATCGTCATCATCGCACCCACGCTGACGAAGCAAGTCGTGTCCACGAAGGTGGAGGCCGATCAGGCGCGGCGTGTCGCGGGGACTTCGGGTGACGTACTGAAGATCGTGGAGAATTTACCGGGGGTCGCTCGCGCGACGGCCGGCTCGGGCGCGGTCGTGGTTTGGGGCGCCGCGCCGGAAGACACGCGCGTGTACGTGGACGGCATGCGCGTGCCGCTGCTCTATCACTTTGGCGGGTTTCGCTCGGTCATTCACTCCGACTTCGTGCGCTCGGTGGAGCTCATCCCCGGCGGCTACGGCGCCCAGTACGGCCGCGGCCTCGGCGGCTTGGTAAAAGTCGACACGCGTGATCCGGCCAGCGACCGCTTGCATGGCAGCGCCGGCGTCGACTTGATCGACGCTTCGGCGGCCGTCACCGGTCCGCTCGCGAAGAACGTGTCTGCGGCAATTGCCGCTCGTCGAAGCCACCTCGACGCGGTGCTCAACGAGCTGACTTCACGAGACACCTCGGCGTTTTTTCCGATTCCGAAGTATTACGACGGGCAAGCCCGAGTGCGCTACCAACCGGCGAAGCAGACCTTCCTCGAGCTCGGCGGCATGATTTCTTCCGATGACGTGTCGCGCACGGTGGGCAACGCGGACCCGGCGTATCGCAAAGAAGAGAACAAGCACTTGAGCTTTCAGCGCATCTACTTGCGCTACGAGACCGAGACCGCGGACGGCGGCAAAGTCAGCGCCATGCCTTGGATCGGCTGGGATCGCTCGACGCTGACCGGGGCATTCGGCGGCACCCCCACCGTGCTCGAAGTCGATTCGCACGACTACGGCTTTCGCGCGAGTTATCGCGGTCGCGTAGCGCCGTTCTTGACCACGGAAGTGGGGCTCGACTTGGAGGCCTCGACGCACTCGGCGCGGCGCGTCGGCTCGGTGACCGCGCCGCCTCGCGAGGGAGACGCACGCGCGTTCGGTCAGCCGCCCTCGGATCAAGTCAACCTCGACACCTGGCAAACGGCGGACGGTAGCGCTGCGCCTTACGTGGAGGGCGATTTTTCACTATTCGAGAACAAGCTACACATCATTCCCGGGTTGCGACTGGAGCCGCAGTTCACGAGCGTGAGCAAGCGTGTTCCGACCGAGGGCATCTACGCGCCGCAAGGGGTGTTTACCTCGGATACCGCGCTGCAGCCACGCTTGGCGGTGCATTACGCGCTGTCGTCACGGGTCACGTTCAAAGCGGCAGTCGGTCAGTATCGGCAAGCCGCGCAGCCTCAAGATCTGTCTGCTTCGTTCGGCAACCCGACCTTACAGTCTTCCCGAGCGACCCATCTGTTGTTCGGTGGCGTGTTCGAACTGAACCGCAACATCAGCCTGGAAACCACCGTCTTTCACAACAGCTCGGACGACCTGGTCGTGCGCAATCCCTCGAGCTCACCGCTGATTGCACAAGCGTTGGTGAACGGTGGTGAAGGGCGCTCGTACGGCGCGCAGTTCTTGCTGCGACACGAGCTCAGTAAGGGGTTTTTCGGCTGGATCGCGTACACGATGCTGCGTAGCGAGCGCAAGGACGCGGGCAGCGACTACTACCGCTTGTTCGACTACGACCAGACTCACGTGCTCACCGCGCTGGCCTCGTACGACCTCGGCAAAGGCTTCGACATCGGCGTGCGCGGTCGCTACGCCAGTGGCTATCCACGGACCCCGGTCGTCGGATCGTACTTCGACGCCCGCACGGCGACCTATCAACCGATCTTGGGCGACAAGAATTCGATTCGCATCCCGGCCTTCCTCGAGCTCGATGTGCGTGTGGCCAAGCGCTTCAAATTTCAGAGTAGCTCGCTCGAAATCTATCTAGACGTGCAAAACATCACCAACCGCAGTAACCCGGAAGAGATCGCGTACAACGCGGACTACACCGAACGTCGCTACATCGAGGGCTTGCCGATTTTGCCGGTCTTGGGCGTCAAATGGGAGTTCTGAGCATGCGTGCGAGGTTTTCAGCGACACTCACGCTCGCGCTGCTCGGCGTGAACGCTTGTGTTCCGACGTTCGACGACAACTTGCCGTTGATCGACAAGCCCACCCTGGTCGCCATTCAGGCCGAACCTGCCGAAGCCGCGCCGGGCAAAGAAGTGCAGCTCAGCGCCCTGGTCGCCAACCCAGATGCGAGCGGAACCATGGCCAAGCTCGCCTGGGGGTTGTGTATCGCGCGCAAACCGCTCACTGAACTCGGCCCCGTCAACCCGGTCTGCATCCAAGCGCCAAACGCAGGAGAACCCGACATCATCGATTTGGGCGAAGGCGCAACCGTGAAGGCCACCCTGCCGACGGATGCCTGCCGCTTGTTCGGCCCGAGCTTACCCGAGCCGATGAACGGGGAGCCCGCGGGGCGCCCTGTCGATCCCGATCCCACCGGCGGATTTTATCAGCCGATCAGCGTCACGCTGGTCGATTCCGCGGTGACGAGTATGGGCGCGGTGCGCATCTTTTGCCCGCCTTCCGGCCTGGATCAGGAACAGGCGGCGCAGTTCAATGCGACTTATCGCAATAACCAAAGTCCGAGTATCGACCAGCTTGCGGCGCGGACTGATTCAGGTGAGGCGCTGCCGATTCCGGACGAGCCGGATGCGCTGCAGGTGACCGCAAACCAGGTGTTGCATCTGGAAGCTTCGTGGCACACCTGCCCGCATACCTCCGTGTGTGGCGACGGCGTGTGCGGTGCACGCGAGGACAAGAGCAATTGTGCGGATGATTGCAGCATGCCCAAAGGCTGCACGGGCGCGGAAGACTACGCTTGGTTCAATCCAGACTCGCGCGTCGTTCAGCAGCGTCACGAGTCCATCCGCGTGTCTTGGTTTTCGACGGCGGGCCATTTCCAGGATGCCGTGACTGGTCGCGACGAGAGCGAGTTCGATGAAACGACCACCGCGGATGCGTGGACTGCACCGGCAAGCGCAGGGGAGGTGCGGGTCTGGGCGGTCATTCGCGATTCACGAGGAGGCCAGACTTCCCGCAGCTTTCTGGTGCGGGTTCAATGAAATCGTGTCTCTAATAAGAGACATTTGTCTTGCGGTGACGCGGCGGTCGGCCTAGATCGAAGCGCCATGCGCCTAACATTTGCTGTTTCTGCTTTTGTCCTGCTCAGCGCCTTGCCGCTGCGCGCCCGTGCCGATGCGGTCACCGACTGGAACCAGAACGCCGTCGACGAGATTCGCAAGCTCGGGCTAGGTCCAAACCCCGCCACGCGCAGCCTCGCCATCGCTCACATTGCGGCGTACGAGGCGGTCAACGCGGTCACGAAGAAGCACGAGCCTTATCACGCTTCACTCACCCCGACGTTGCCTGTCTCACAAACCGCAGCAGTGGTCAGCGCGGTGTACTGGGCTCTCGTACTTCAGTTCCCGAACGAAAAGCCCACGCTCGATACACTTTTCTCCCAGAGCCTGGGGGAGATCCCAGATGGCGATGCCAAGCAGCACGGCATCGATCTGGGCAAGGCCGCAGCGGTGGACATTTTCACGTTGCGCATCGGCGATGGCTCGAGCGCCACTGCGACCTATCCGGGCAGCACCGATCCCGGCAAGTGGCGGCCCACGCCGCGCGCGGATCTTTCGACACCGCTGGCTGCATCCGAGCCCTGGTGGCGCAACGTGAAACCCTTTGCGTTGACCGCGCCGGAGCAGTTTCGGCCTGCGGCGCCGCCTGCGATCAGCAGCGCGGAATTCGCGACCGCGTATCTCGAGACCAAGTCGTTCGGAAAGATCGACAGCACGACGCGCACGGCGGATCAGACTCAGATCGCCAATTTCTGGAAGCAGCCCACGCACGTGCCGTTCAACGCGATCGCGCGTTCGGTATCCAAGGCGAAGGAATTTTCTCTGGAGGAGAACGCCCGCTTGTTCGCCTTGCTCAACATCACCTTGGCTGACACGCGCATCGCGGTTTGGGACGCGAAGTACCAGTACGGCTATTGGCGACCGATCACCGCCATCAACACCGACACGGACTACGGCAACGCTGCGGCAGTGCCAGACACGACTTGGCTGCCCTTGCTCGAGACGCCGAATCATCCCGAATACCCGAGCGGACACAGCGTCACCGGAGGCGGTGGTGGGCGCTTGCTCGCCACCGTGTTCGGCACCGATGACGTTTCGTTCGCGGTCGGCTCCGATTCCTTGGTGGGCGTCACGCGCGGTTTCGAGAAGTTCAGCGCTGCCGAGCAAGAGAACGCGAACAGCCGGATTTACGCCGGTATTCACTATCGTTTCAGCAACGACACGGGCATCGCGCTCGGCCATCAGATCGCCGACTACGTGTTGGCCAACTACCTGAAGCCGGTCGCTCCGAGCCCGACGGGTGAAGGCGGCGCAGGCGGCGAAAGCGCGGGCGGTGGGAGTGGTCCGGGATCGGTCGCCGGCGGAAGCAGCGCCGGCGACAGCGGCGTTGCCGGTGACGGCGCCGGTCCGACCGACGAGGGCGGCGCGGGCGGTGAGGCTGGGGCGGCACCCTCTGGCGGCAAGGGGGGAAGTGGCGGCAGCGGCGGTAAGGCCGGCACACCGCCGCCCCCCCTCGAAGACGATGGGGACCTCGGTTGCTCGATCGCCCACCCCAATCGTGCGTCGACCGCGTTTGCTTTGACTGCGCTGCTCGGTGCGGCCAGCCTCGTTTCGCGTCGCCGCCGGCGACGATAACGAGCAACGAGCGCATGCGGGGAGCGCGTGTCGAGCGGCTCCCCGCGCGCTCTCTCTCAGTTGTCGCGAGCGTAACGAATCACGTTGAAACAGCGGGTTTCGTGGCTGGCGCGGTTCTCGTACACGTGCGGAACGTCCGCTTTGAAGAAAATGGTATCGCCCGGGAGGAGCTCGTACTCCGCATCCTGCACGAGCAGGCGCAGTGCGCCGGTCATCACGACCAAAGTCTCCATCGTTCCGCGACCGTGGGGCTCACTGCGGTGGACGGCCTTGGGCAAGAAGCGAAGTTCGTAGATTTCGAGGTCCGGCGATGAACCGCCCGGCGACAGCAGGCGGCTTTCCATGCGGCCGTCCCCGCTCTTGAGCGGCGGCGTGTCGCCTGCACGGAGCACTTTGGCCCCGCCTTCCTCCGAAGTGCCGAGCAGCTCGTGGAAGGGCACGTCCAGTCCTACGGCGACCTTCCACAGCACCGAAAGGGTCGGGTTCGTACGGGTGCCTTCGATTTGTGAGAGCGCGGCACGACTGACGCCGCTTTTCGCGGCGAGGTCATCCAGCGACAAGCCCCGGGCTTTGCGGAAGCGCTTCAGCCCGTCGGCCACGCGCCGGGCGACCTCGGCCGCTCCCAATTCGTCTCCTGAGCCAGACGCGACACGGGGACGGGCTCGGGGTTCAGGTTCCACCTTCTTGCGGGCTTTTGCTGCTGCCATGTCCGTCCTTCTAGTCGCATTGGCCGAGCGTTCGCCAGTTGCTTCGCTCTTTCGCGAGACAGAAACGCCTTCGTTGCTTGACAGACCCCTGGGATGAGATTAGGAACAAAATCTATCGCATTGGTAGACTTATGGTGACTCGCAAGACCGTCTATGCGCTCCGGGCGCTCTCCCAGCTGGCCAATTCGGCCCAGGGGCAGCCGCTGCTAGCCGCAGAAATTGCCGCAAGTGAGGGCATTCCACGACGGTTCTTGGACACCATCCTCCGTCAACTGACTCGCAGCGGTTTGTTGACGAGTAGTCGAGGGCCGCACGGGGGTTATTCCCTGCGCGCGCCGGCCAGCGAGATCAAGGTGGCGTCGGTCGTTCGTGTCCTGGACGGGGCTGCATTTCCGTTTCCGTGCCTGAATTGGGACCACCCGGTGCGCTGCGCGGAGTGTCCCGGGCCAGGGGAGTGCGCTGCGCACGCGGCCCTCGGCGTCATGGGTGACGCCGTACTTCGCGTGTTGGAGGCCATGAGCCTGGCCGATCTCGTGAAGAACATCGGCGGCGACAAGACCAAAGATGCGAACCGTCCCCTCATCCCTTTGCGCGTTCCATCGCACGCGCCCGCGCGAGAATTGCCATGAATCAGCCTTCGTCATCCACATCCAGGTCCTCCGCTCACTCGTCCACACAGAAGCCTGCTCCCCGGCGTGCTTTTGGCCTTTCTCTGGCGCGTGCAGCGCTGCTGCTCGTCGCCGCCAGTGCCGGCCTCGCCGGGTGCAACAAGAAGTCGGATGCAGCGACTGCCGAGCCCACTGGTTCGAATTCAGCCGCGGTCGCCGCAACTCCGAGCAAGGCGCCGGTCACACTGCTCAACGTTTCGTATGATCCCACGCGCGAGCTGTATCAAGAGTTCAACACGGTCTTCGCCAAGTATTGGAAGGACAAGACTGGGCAAGACGTGAAGGTGAATCAATCTCACGGCGGCGGTGGCAAACAGGCGCGCGCCGTGCTCGATGGCCTGGAGGCGGACGTCGTGACCTTGGCGCTCGGTTATGACGTCGCGATTTTGGCCGACAAAGGTAAGCTCATTCCGGACAACTGGCAAACACGCTTGCCGCAAAATAGCGCGCCCTACACCTCGACCATCGTGTTCGTGGTGCGCAAGGGCAACCCGAAGAAGATCAAGGATTGGAATGATCTGATTCGCGACGGCGTAGGGGTGATTACCCCGAGTCCGAAGACCAGCGGCGGTGCGCGTTGGAACTACCTCGCGGCTTGGGGCTACGCCCTCAACCAACCCGGTGGCGATGAAAGCAAGGCGCGCGAATTCGTGAGCAAGCTGTACAAGAACGTGCCCGTGCTGGACTCCGGCGCGCGGGGCGCGACCACTACCTTCGTCGAACGTAAGATTGGTGACGTGCTGATCACTTGGGAGAACGAGGCCATCTTGAGCGTGGCCGAGTTCGGTAAAGACGGTTTGGAGTTGGTTGCGCCGTCGATCAGCGTGCTGACCGAGCCGCCAGTGACGGTCGTCGACAAGAACGTCGACAAGCACGGAACGCGCGAGGTGGCCGAGGCCTACCTGAAGTTCCTGTACACGCCGGAAGGTCAAGAAGTAGTGGCCAAGAACCACTACCGCCCGCGTGATGCGGCGGCGCTGGCCAAGTACAAGGATCAATTCCCAGACGTGAAGCTATTCACCGTCGACGAGCTGTTCGGCGGCTGGGCCAAGGCGCAGCCGAAGCACTTCAACGACGGCGGGATCTTCGACCAGATTTATCAGCCGAAGAAGTGAGCTAGAGCGATGCGCTTCAAGACTCGCGGAGTGCTGCCGGGCTTTGGGCTCTCGCTCGGCTATACCGTGCTTTACGTCGGGCTATTGGTGCTCTTGCCGCTCTCCGCGATGGTGCTCAAGGCGAGCTCACTCGGCTTGAGTGAGTTCTGGCTCAAGGTCAGCGACGACCGCGCGCTGGCCGCGTACCGCTTGAGCTTCGGTTCGGCGTTCGTCGGATCGCTGCTCAACGCGGTTTTCGGACTGCTCGTGGCTTGGGTCTTGGTGCGCTACCGATTTCCGGGGCGCAGCATCGTCGATGCGCTGGTGGATTTGCCGTTCGCGTTGCCCACAGCGGTCGCCGGCATTGCGCTGACCACGGTTTATGCCGAGCATGGCGTGCTGGGCGAACCCCTGGCGAAACTCGGCGTAAAAGTCGCGTTCACACCGCTCGGGGTGACGATGGCGCTGACCTTCATCGGCATTCCGTTCGTGGTGCGTACCGTACAACCGGTGTTGGAAGAGATCGATCCGGACGTGGAAGAGGCAGCCGCGGTGCTGGGGGCGACGCGCTTTCAAACCTTTCGCCGAGTGATCTTTCCGGCACTACTGCCCGCCACTCTGACCGGCTTTGCGCTGGCATTTGCGCGCGCGCTCGGTGAATACGGTTCGGTCGTGTTCATTTCCGGCAACATGCCCATGCGCACGGAGATCACGCCGCTCTTGATCGTGACCAAGCTCGAGCAATACGACTACGCTGGCGCCACGGCGATCGCCGCGGTGATGCTCGTGGCTTCGTTCGGCATGTTGCTATTGGTCAACCTGCTCGAACGTTGGGCACGGCGGGCGGAAGCATGAGCGGCATCGTTACACAGCGAGCTGGCAACGCTCGGCGCCGGGACACTCAAATCGGTGAAAGCCTGGGGGTGCGAATACTGCTGATCCTCGTGGCGCTGGCGTTTTTGGGCGTCTTCTTGGTGGCTCCGATCGCGACCGTGTTCGTTTCTGCGTTTTCCAAGGGCGTCGGGCCCTACGTGGACGCGCTGACGCAAGACGAGACGCTCGACGCCATCCGACTCACGTTGCTGACTGCCGGCATCGCGGTGCCGCTCAATGTCTTGTTCGGTATCGCGGCCGCTTGGCTCGTCTCCAAATACGACTTTTGGGGCAAGAGCGTGCTGATCACCGTGGTCGATTTACCGTTCAGCGTCTCGCCCGTGATCTCGGGCCTGATCTTCGTTTTGTTGTTCGGGGCCCGCGGTTGGTTCGGCCAGTGGCTCACGGATCACGACGTAAAGATCATCTTTGCGGTTCCCGGCATCGTCATGGCCACGACCTTCGTTACCTTTCCGTTGGTCGCTCGCGAGCTGATCGCCGTAATGCAAGCGCAAGGCAGCGACGAAGAAGAAGCGGCGCTCACGCTCGGCGCGAGCGGCCTGCAGATCCTGTGGCGGATCACGCTGCCCAAGGTGCGTTGGGGCCTGCTCTACGGCGTGATTTTGTGCAATGCGCGCGCGATGGGTGAGTTCGGCGCGGTGAGCGTGGTGTCCGGCCACGTTCGTGGTTTGACCAACACCATGCCGCTGCAAGTCGAGATCTTGTACAACGAGTACAACTTCGTGGGCGCGTTTGCCGTAGCGTCCCTGTTGTCTGCGTTGGCACTCGTCACGTTGATCGTGAAGAAGGCCGTGGAGTGGGCTGCCTCCAGCCGCCAAGCAAGACGTGATGCGTCGGCTCGTGCGCTCGCGCCGGTGCGCTCTGCCGTGAGTCTCGAAGGAGTCGTGCAATGACCGTACGGGTCGAAAATATCGTGAAGCGTTTCGGCAATTCGAGCGACGCCGCGGCCGTCGCGAACGTCTCGTTCGAAGCCCGACCAAAGGCCATCACCACGCTGCTCGGCCCCTCCGGCTCGGGGAAATCGACGCTGCTCAGATTGATTGGCGGGCTCGAAACGCCGGACCAGGGCAGGGTCTTCATCGAAGGCAAGGACGTCACGGAGCTCTCGCCGCAGCACCGCAACGTGGGCTTCGTGTTCCAGAGCTACGCCCTGTTCAAACACATGAGCGTGGCGGAGAACATCGCGTTCGGCATGAAAATCCGCGGGTTACCCAAGGCCCAAGTGCAAAGGCGCGTAGCCGAGCTGCTCGCCCTGGTGCAACTGCCGGAATACGGCGCGCGATTTCCTTCGCAACTCTCCGGCGGTCAGCGTCAGCGCGTCGCGCTCGCGCGTGCGTTGGCGATTGAACCCAAAGTGCTCTTGTTGGACGAACCCTTCGGTGCGCTCGATACCCAAGTGCGCCTCGAACTTCGCGAATGGCTGATCGGTCTGCACGAACAAACCGGTATCACGACGATCTTGGTCACTCACGACCAGGAAGAAGCGCTGGAACTCTCTCAGCACATCGTGCTCCTCAACCAAGGCAAGGTCGCACAGGCCGGCAGCCCGCACGATCTGTACGATCACCCCGCCGACGAGTTCGTGGCCTCGTTCTTGGGCGGCGCAAACGTCATCAAGAGCCGTGTCAGCGACGGCGAGGCCAAGGTCGGGACGCAATCGGTTCGCGCCCCCGCGGGCGCGGGTGAGGGCACCCCGGTGCAAGCCTTCGTCCGCCCGCACAACATGCGGGTGCGCCGCCCCAACGGCGAAAATCCCGTCGATTTGGGCAAAATCGAGCGTCTGACGCGGGTTGGCGGCTACGTCAAAGTGTACGTTTCGTTGCCGACCGGCGAAAGCGTCGTGGTCTTGATGTCCAAAGGCGATCTCGAGGCCTTGAAAGTCGAACCCGGCGACCCCGTGGCTGTCGATGTGGTCGACGCCAAAGTCTTCGTCCAGAGCTACTCAATCTAGCATCGTGAGTTGGAAGTGCGTTGGGTGGTCATTTGCCGAAGCGCGCGGAGGACAAGGCGGACTGTACGTGGACTTCGCGTTTTTCGCCGACGAGGAGGCGAGCGCGGCGCGCGACGGCGAGGATCAGGTGACCGAGCTTGGGGTGGCCGGGGGTGATGTCAGTGGTGATGCCGTAGCGTTCGAGTGCCTCGCTCGTGAGCGGCCCGACCGACGCGACCACGATGTCGTTGCTCAGGGCTCGGCGTACGGCGGGCGCCATGCCGAGCTCTTGTGCGACCGAGAGCACGTGTTCGATTTGGAGAGAGGTGGTGAACAGCGCAACGTGCGCTTGCACGCGGACGATTTTGAGGATTGCGGCCTTGAGCGGCGCGGTGTCGTCAGGAAGCGTCCAGCTGTACACGTGAATGCAGCGCACTTCGGCTCCGCGCATGCTGAGCGCGTGGAGCAGCTCCGCATTGCGGGTGCCGTACTCTTGGATCCAGATCCGCTTGCCGAGGACAGCGCGCTCGCTGTCTAGCTTTCGCACGACTTCGCGCCAGGTGTTGGGCTCAGGTACGTTGAAGGTGGGCCGTAGGCCGAACGGTTTGAGCGCGTTCGCTGGTTTGGGGCCGCGACAGACGAGCGTCAGCTTCGAGAGCGCGAGCGCCAATTCGGCGCGCGGTCGGTAGTTGCACGCGGCCTTGAGCAACAGGCTTGCGCCGACGCCCGTGAGTAGCACGAGCACATCGACCGCCCCCTCACACACGGCCTCGGCGAAGCTTTTCGCCTCCGGGATCTCGCTGAGGGGAGCCTCCCTCAGCGCGGGAGCGGCCAGGACGCGGGCGCCATGCTTTTCGAGTAGCGCCGTGGTTTCGTTCTTCAAGCGACTCTCGAAGGAGATCACTTGGAGGCCTGTCAGAGATTGCGTCACGGCGTCCTCGGATGACGCTCCTTGCTAACGCGCGCGGTATTTCGCGTAAGTTTCTCAGCCATGCACCTGCGCGTTACGCCGCGCGTGCGGCAGGTGAACAATCAGCCTAGACGTGTGGGTCCGGGGCTCGTGAAAGTCACGGGCTTTGTGGCGACGACGCGCAGTCGCACGTAGTCGAGCCACCATTGTCCGTCGCGAAACAGCGCGTCGCGACAGCGGTGCGATGCCTGGAGACAGAGCTCGGCCCAGCGGTCCCCGAGATCGTGCATCAGGCCGGCTTGAAACAGCGCCAGCCAGGTGGCGAGCCCGGCTTCGCCGGGAACCGGCGTGGGGCGTTCGAAGTAGCGCAGCTCGCGGATCGTCAACCCGCTTTGTTCGACCAATCCGGCATAGCGGCCTGGACTTGGGAAGAACCAGGCGAGGTACGGCGTGGGGTCGATGCCCCACTCGCGCAGGATATCGGAGACGGCGCTGATCACCGTTTGCACGCAGCCCGCGCCACCGAACTCGGCCACGAAGCGTCCGCCGGGAACGAGCGCACGCTCGACACCGCGCAGGACGTCCGCGGCACGCGGCATCCAGTGCAGCGCCGCGTTGGAGAAGACGGCGTCGAACTCGGCCGTGTAGTTCAGCTCTTGGCCATCGGCGACGTCGAACACGAGGCCTGCGTATTTTCCGCGAGCGCTCTCGATCATGTCCGACGAGCGATCCACACCCGTGACTCGCGCGCCGAGGCGTGCGATCTGCGAGCTGAGCGTGCCGGTACCGCAACCGAGATCCAAGATCTTCTCGCCTTCGTTCGGGCGCAGCCAGAGCACCAGATCCGAGGCAAGCTCGGAAACGAAGGCGGCGCGATCATCGTACAGAACGGGGTTCCAAGGGCTATTCATGTCGAGCAAGCTGACAGGAACCTGTCATTCTGACTAATGATACATATCAATGGTTATCATTCTCTGAGAGAATGTATGGCCATGGAGCTGCGAGACCTTTCTTACTTTTTGGCCTGCGTCGACAGCGGCAGCGTGACCGCCGCCGCCCGTCGGATGCACGCCGCGCAACCGACGATCTCGCACGCGCTCACGCGGCTCGAGACGGAACTCGGGGTGCGGATCTTGGAACGGGGGGCGCGCGCGCCGCTGCGCGTGACCGAAGCCGGGCAGCGCCTCGCGGAACGCGCTCGTCAGGCCTTGGCCGCGCTCGCCGCCGTGCAAGACGACTTGACGGACGTGACCCACGGCGCGCGCGGACAGCTGCGACTGTGCGCCGTACAGAGCGTGTGCGTCAGCCTCTTGCCACGGACTCTGTCGGCGTTCGTGAAAGCCTACCCCGGGGTCGAGTTGTCGCTGCGCACGCTTGCGGCGGAAAAGATCGCGCGAGCGGTGGCCAGCGGTCAGGCGGATCTCGGCTTCGTTGCCGGCGCGCCTGGCTTCGCACTGCGCGACGTGGATCGTGAGCTCTTACGTCGCGAGGAGCTCGTGGCGCTGGTGCGTCGGAGTGATCCGCTCGCGCGCCGAAAGGTCGTGCGTTTGGCGACGCTCGCGGCACGCCCGCTGGTGCTCGTCCCCGGAGCGACGTTCACTGGCGAGATCATCCAGGAGGCGTGTCACGCCGCCGGCTTCACGCCGAAGGTCGCGCTCACGCTGTCGTCCGCGGAAGCTTTGTGCGAGGTCGTCCGCGAAGGGCTCGCCCTCACGATCCTTCCTGCCGGCTACCTGCGCCGATCGGAACCGGGCCCGGCCGGACTGGTTGCGGTCAGGCTCAAGGACCCAACGCCGCGCCGTGATTTGTGGCTGGTCCGGCGCCGGCCGGAGAGCCTGCCGACTCCCCGTGCGGCCGCAGAGTTCTTGCGGTTACTCAGGGCACACTCCGGGCTGAATCGCTAATGCATCGATTTTATTATAATTATTACGTTATTGACAGAGGCGTGACGGCTCACTATATCAGCCGAACACAATAACCCTGACGCATACGTTAGGGTTAGGGTTACAATGTAGTCCATGAGCGACCGTAACTCCCACCGCCACCTCGCCGTCGTCGCGCCGGGATCTTCCCCGGACGCTTCGTCGCGCCCGGTGAATCCAGCCGCGTCGTGCGTGAGCAGCGCTGGCCAGGACGAGGGGGAGTTGCTGCTCGTCGGTGACCTCGCCAAAGCCGTCGGCAAAACCGTGCGGGCCATTCACCTGTATGAGGAGCTCGGCTTGGTGCGTGCGCACGAGCGCTCCAAGGGTCGCTACCGGTTGTTTGCCCAAGACGCACTCGTGCGCGTGCGTTGGATCATCAAGTTGCAGAACTTGGGGCTGTCTTTGTCCGACATCCAAGCCTTGGTGCGCGGCCAGAATGACGCCGCCTCCGCCAAGTTTGCGGCGATCCGCTTGCAAGAGGTTTACCTCGCCAAGCTGGTCGAAACGCGCAGCAAGCTCGCAGAGCTGAAAGCGCTCGAATCGGAGCTCGTGGCTAGCCTCGAGTTTCTCTCTACTTGTCACACTGCGTGCGAGTCCGAGGTCTCCCCTTCGCGGGGCGTTCACTCGTGCACGACTTGCGCGCATCACGCCGAACAGCCCAATCCCCCCGAGCTGGTCGCCGGCAGCCGCGTGAATTGAAGGAATCGCAAAACATGGCGCTCAAGTTTCCGATCTACATGGACAACCACGCAACGACGCCGCTCGACAAGCGCGTGCTCGAAGCGATGTTGCCGTATTTCACGCAGGATTTTGGGAACGCGGCCAGCCGCACCCACGCCTACGGTTGGCACGCGGAAGCCGCGGTCGAAGACGCGCGCGACACGATCGCCAACTACATCGGCGCTGAATCCGGCAAAGAGATCGTGTTCACCTCCGGCGCAACGGAGAGCGACAACCTGGCGATCAAGGGCGTCGCCGAGTACTACAAGAGCAAGGGCAACCACATCATCACCACGACCATCGAGCACAAGGCCGTGCTCGATTCGTGCAAGCGCCTCGAGAAGGAGGGCTACACGGTCACTTACGTGAACGCGGGTCCTGATGGTCTGGTGAACCCCGCGGATATCGAAGCCGCGATCACGGACAAGACCATCTTGGTCTCCGTGATGCTCGCGAACAACGAGGTCGGTACCATTCAGCCCATCGCCGAAATTGGCGCCATCACGCGTAAGCGTGGCGTGTTGCTGCATTGCGACGCGGTGCAAGGGTTCGGCAAGACACCGTTCGACGTCAGCCGCATGAACGTCGACTTGGCCTCGCTCACCGCTCACAAGATCTATGGGCCGAAAGGCGTGGGCGCGTTGTACGTGCGTCGCTCGAAGCCGCGCGTTCGTCTGGTTGCGCAGATGGACGGCGGCGGTCACGAGCGCGGCAACCGTTCGGGTACGTTGAACGTGCCGGGCATCGTCGGATTCGCCAAAGCCGTGTCGATCTTCAAGCAGGAGGGCGTGGCCGAGGCCGAGCGCATCCGTGGCCTCCGCGACCGCCTGCACAACGCCATCACGAAGGAACTGGATTCCGTGTTCCTGAACGGGCACCCCGAAAAGCGCCTGCCCGGGAACTTGAACCTCTCGTTCTCGTTCGTGGAAGGTGAGGGCTTGATGATGGCGATCAAGGACGTGGCTGTCTCCAGCGGCTCCGCCTGCACCAGCGCCAGCTTGGAACCGAGCTACGTGCTCCGTTCGATGGGCTTGGACGAAGAGCTGGCCCACTCGTCGATTCGCTTCGGCCTCGGTCGTTTCAACACGGAAGAAGAGGTCGATTACGTGGCCAAGCTCGTGATCGACAAGGTCAAGCGCCTACGCGAGCTTTCGCCGCTTTACGAGATGCACCAACAAGGCATCGACATCAAATCGATTCAATGGGCCGCTCATTGAGGAACAAGGAACAAGAACATGGCCTACAGCGATAAACTCCTCGATCACTACGAAAACCCGCGCAACGTCGGCACGTTGGACAAGGACGATCCGTCGGTTGGCACTGGTCTCGTCGGTGCGCCCGCCTGCGGCGACGTGATGCGTTTGCAGATCAAGGTCAGCCCCGAAGGCGTGATCGAAGACGCGCGCTTCAAGACCTTCGGCTGCGGTTCCGCGATTGCTTCGTCTTCGCTCGCCACCGAGTGGATCAAAGGCAAGAATATCGACGAGGCTGCCGGTATCAAGAATAGCCAAATTGCCGAAGAACTCAGCCTCCCGCCGGTGAAAATCCACTGCTCTGTCTTGGCGGAGGACGCGATCAAGAGCGCGATCGAAGATTACAAAGCCAAGCGCGCGGCGCGCCTCGCCCTCGATGGCAGCGCCGTCGATTCGCCCGCGAACAACGCGAGCGCACCCGCCAGCCTGTGACGAACCCGCCGCATACCGCCATGGAAATGACATCCGCATCCACCGAGAGCCCCGTGTCCGCTTCTTCTCCTTCTGAAGCTCCCAAGTCGCGTCGCGAGATCACCATCTCGGACAAGGCGGTCGAGTTTGCGAAGAAGAAGCTCGCGCAGCGCGGCACTCCGGATGCGGCGGTGCGCCTCGGGGTCAAAGGCGGCGGATGCTCGGGCTTCAGCTACGTCATCCAGTACGAGGACACTCCGCCGAAGGAGCGCGACACCGTGTACGAAGCGGGCGGCGTCCGCTTCTACGTGGATAAGAAGAGCTTCGTGTATTTGGCGGGTTCGGTGCTGGACTACGAGCAGACGTTGATGTTCCAAGGGTTCAAGTTCAAGAACCCGCAAGAAGCATCGAGCTGCGGCTGCGGTCATTCCTTTACGGTTCGCTGAGCAGCGGTCGATGGCCAATGTCGGCCCATACGCCAAGTTTGGCGTTTCGTTGTCGGGCGTCGCGGCCCGGTCGAGATAGTGGCAATGACCGTGAACCCGTTCGAGACCTTGGGTGTCGAGCCCGCATTCAGTCTCGACCTGGCAGTGCTCGAGCAACGTCACCGGGATTTGAGTCGCGCGCTGCATCCGGATCGGCACGCCGCAGCCGGCGCTGGCGAGCGGCGCATGGCGCTTGGCCGCGCGATCGAAGTCAATGAAGCGTACCGGGTTTTGAAGGATCCGGTGCGCCGCGCGGAGGCGTTGCTGGCACTGCGCGGTGTTGCAACCGGCGAAGGCAAAGAACCCCCCGCTTCACCTGCTTTGCTGATGGAAGTCTTGGAGCGCCGCGAGGCGTTGGCCGAGGTTCGCCAAACCAAAGACCAAGCAGCGCTCGACCGGCTGATTGCCGAGGTCCAGGCGGAAGCGACGCGGGCACAGGCTACCCTCGGCAGTGAATTTGCATCCTCGAACCACGATTCGACAGAAATCCTGAAGCGCATTGGCGAGTTGCGCTACTACCGCCGCTTCTTGGACGAAGCGGCTTCGATCGCCGACGATCTGCTCTGATCCCGAGCCAACCCCCATGCTGCTCGACATTTTCGACCCTAAAGCACCTCCGCAGGCCATTGGCATCGATTTGGGGACGACCAATTCGATCGTGGCGCACGTGCGTGATGGGCGCCCGGTGCCCCTGACGACCTGCGACGGTTCCGCGTTGTTGCCGTCGGTCGTGCACTATGGAGCCGAAGGCTCGGTTTTGGTGGGGCGCAACGCCGCAGCCTACGCGACACGCGAGCCGGAACGGACCATCTCCAGCGTGAAGCGTTTCATGGGGCGAGCTGCGGGTGACATCGAGACGACACGCCTGGGCGCTTACAAGTTCGTGCCGGGCGAAGCTTCCGTGGTGCGCTTCGATTTGGGGAATTTGACTCCGAGCGCGATTGAAGTCAGCGCCGAGATATTGAAGAGCTTGCGTCAGAGCGCGGTCGACCAGTTGATGCATGTCGGTGGCGCGGTGATCACCGTGCCCGCGTACTTCGACGATGCGCAGCGCCAAGCCACTCGTGATGCGGGGCGCCTCGCGGGCCTCGAGGTATTGCGTTTGCTCAACGAGCCCACCGCGGCCGCGCTCGCCTACGGCCTGGATAAGCAGGAAAACGGCTTGTTCGCGGTGTACGACTTGGGGGGCGGCACCTTCGACGTCACGATTTTGTTGTTGGATGAAGGCGTGTTCCAGGTCAAGAGCACGGGCGGCGATAGCGCGCTCGGCGGCGACGACATGGACCGCGAGATCGCGGAACGCATGCTGAACGCGATGGGGGCAACCACGCCGCAGACGCGCACTGCGGAAGTGGTGAGCATCGCGCTCGAGGCTGCGCGTCGCGCGAAGCACGCGCTGACCGACGCTGCCGAGGTGAGCATCGAGCTGCCGCAGAAGGGCGGGGGCGACGTGCTCTTTTCGATCACGCGCGCAGAGTTCGATGCCTGGATTCAGCCGCTCTTGGACCGGACGGGCAAGGCGTGTCGCCGTGCACTACGCGACGCCGGGCTCGAGGCCGCCGCGCTCAACGGCGTGATTTTGGTGGGCGGCTCGACGCGCGTGCCGCGCGTGCGCTCGTACGTGCAAGATTTGTTCGGCAAAGAACCGCTCTCGGACATCGATCCGGAGCTGGTCGTGGCTTACGGCGCCGCGATTCAAGCCGACCTGTTGTCGCGTTCGAGCGACGAGGTGTTGCTCTTGGACGTGCTGCCACTTTCGCTCGGTATCGAGACCATGGGCGGGGGCGTCGACAAGATCTTGCCGCGAAATACCGGTATTCCTGCGGGGGCGAAGGCCACGTTCACGACCTACGCCGACAATCAAACGGGCTTCGATTTGCACGTCGTACAAGGCGAACGCGAGATTGCCACTGATTGTCGATCTTTGGCGCGTTTCAAGCTGACCGGGATTCCGCCGTTGCCAGCGGGGTTCGCGCGGCTCGAAGTGAGCTTTCACGTCGACGAGAACAACCTGCTCAGCGTCAAAGCGGTGGAGCTCACCACCGGCATCAGCCAAAGCGTGGAGGTGAAGCCGAGTTACGGTTTGACCGACGACGAGGTCGAGCAGATGTTGATCGACGCGCTGGATCACGGCGAGAGCGATTTCGAGTTGCGCCGCTTGCGCGATGCACAGGTGGAAGCCACGCGCATCTTGCTCGCGACGGACAAAGCGTTCGACACCGATGCGGATTTGCTCGATCAGGCGGAGCGCGCCCGGATCGAGCAAGCGTTGAGCGCCGCACGCCACGCGGCGTCGTCCGCGAGCAAAGCGTCCGTGATCGAGAACGCCATCAGCGCGCTCGACGACGCGACCCACGAATGGGCCGGACGTCGCATGAATCGTGCGATTCAAGCCGCCATTGCCGGGAAGAATCTGGGTACGGTCGAGCAGAGCGTGGCTCACGCCGCGGGCGTCGAGGCCCATTTGGCTGAGCACGGGGAGCGGGCGACGCGATGACGAAAGTTCGTTTTGTGGAGCAAGGTGTCGAGATCGAAGTGCCGGTGGGCACGACGCTGCTTTCGGCGGCCAAGCTGTCGGGCGCGCCCGAGGGCGACGCCTGCGGCGGAGTCTGTGCCTGTTCGACGTGCCACGTGTACGTCGAGACCGGCGCGGATTTGCTCGCGCCCGCCGAGGAAGACGAAGAGGACATCCTCGACAAAGCCTTCGACGTTCGCATGAGCTCACGCCTCGGTTGCCAGGCAAAGATCCTGCGCGAGGGTTTGATCGAGCTTCGCATCTCCAAAGAGAGCTTGGATGCCTTCTACAACGAGCATCCAGACGTGAAGCGCCCGCAATAAGTCGGCCGCGCCGCGCGCGTGGTACGGGCGTTGCAGTCCATCGAAGTGCCTGCGTCGAAGCAGGCAGAAATCGAGGATCCGATGAGCGAATCAGACCGAGAGCGTGACACGTTGCCACAACCTGACTGGCATCGTGAGTGGACCGATCTCCTCCCGGGGGCGAAGCCAGTGCGCGTCGGCACGGACCGTTCCGCTACGGATTTGCCTAAATCAGGCGAACTGGCGGAAGATCGCGGCAATGAAAGCCAAACCGAAAGCCGCCCCCAAGTCAGCCGCCAAAAAGGTCGCGAAAGTCGCAAAGAAGGTGAGCAAGAAAGCGACCAAAGCCGTCAAGCAAGTCACCGCGGCAGTGACGGACGCCGGCAAGAGCGTGAAGAAGGCAGCCAAAGCAAGCAAGGCCGCCAAACCCAGTAAGAAAGCTTCGCCCAAGACGGGCATCGTTGCCGCGATCAAGAGCGCGGAAGCGAAGGTGGCTGCGGTGGCCGAAGCGATCGTGGAGGTCGCGCAAGAGGAGCTCGAAAAGGCCAGGGCCAGCGTGAAAAAGATTTCGCGAAAGAAGAAGTGAGTCCATTGCTCGCCGTTCGCTGAAATTAGCAATAATGACGGTTACTTGGGGGGACGTCACGAAGTCTTGAGACTAAGCCTTATCTCATCCTGAGACGGCGCCGTATCTGCGGGGGTCGGACCTTTTCACGATGCAATTACGGCGAGTCATTTCAGCT
>Ga0164307_10000128_pt1 | contig 33627 bp, 29 predicted proteins | sample Whisoiple_243_MG_FD_110214 | JGI IMG/M metagenome (GOLD analysis project Ga0164307, IMG submission 110214) | Soil microbial communities amended with fresh organic matter from upstate New York, USA - Whitman soil sample_243_MG | ecosystem: Environmental > Terrestrial > Soil > Unclassified >...
AGCTGCACCCGTCGGACCGGCCGCTCCGTCTGCACCTGCGGGGCCAGTCGCGCCAGCTGCACCCGTTGCACCCGTCGGGCCAGTGTGCCCAGGGGCGCCATCAGCACCATCAGCGCCATCAGCGCCCGTTGCTCCGGTGGCCCCGGTCGGGCCCTCGGGGCCTTCGGGACCGGTATCACCAGCTGGACCCATCGAACCGTTGCACACGTAGCGAGTGCCTTCGATTTCGCTCTCGTCCAGCACACCGTTGCCGTTGGCGTCCGCGCCATAGGTGATCTGAGTGCCACCGTCGACGCAGTTGTCGCCCGCTGGTTCATCCGCGGTTGCGATCAGCGCGGCAGCGCCGTCATTACCGGATGCGCCGGTCGCTCCGTCACTTCCGCCGCAGGCGGGAACGAACGGCAAAAGCAAACCAACCGCACACCAATCCATAATACGCTTACGCATTGACCAACCCTCCAAAAAACACAAAGGGGCGCAGAGTGCGACCCGACCGCATACGCGAGCGGCCAGCATATTCCGCAATTAAGGGTGGCGAACACCTCTGTCTCTTTCGACCTCTTTCGACAGCTCTTTCGACAGCCGAGTCAGCAGCTGCGACTTCGCGCGCGACGCCATTTGGACACGGGGCAACACGCAACGCGCGCCGCCATTCGTGCACATTCGCACACCTCGACACGACGCTCGGCAAGCCTGTTTAAGTGAGCTCGGACGCGCGTGCGAATCTCGACGCTCTGCTCGTTGCTCGATCTCGACAGCCGCACGAGCGACAGTCGTGCGAATCGAAACCTCTGCTTCGATCGTCAAGTACTGCGCCGAAAGCCGTCTCAGCCTTCGGCGGCACAGGGCGGCGAACACCAAGCACAGCGAGGTGCGATGCTGGCCCGCGAACGCCCCTCCCCTGCGATCACAGCTGCGTTTGAGGGTGGCCCGCGTCGAGAACTGGGCAAATCCGCTTCCGCAATGGCGGAACGCGGCGATCCGGCGCAGAATGCGCGCGCCGGTGCCCGGCCACTCCTGATCTAGCGCGATGAACGAAGAAACGGTGCAAGCGGCGGCCGAACAGCTGGCTGAGAAAGTGGCCGGCCGGGCGCTCTCGGTCGGCGAGCAGCGCGCCTGTGAAGCGGAACTTTCGGAACTCCGGCTGGCTTGGAAACGCAACCCGAGCGCGTTCCCGCCCGACCTACTGGAGATGCTGAAAAGAATCGCAAGCTCACTCGCGGCCGGGGCCGTCGCGCACAAAGAGAGTGATCCGGCGCTGGTCTTGAAGGAGTGCTTTGGTTACGACGCTTTCCGCCCTGGGCAGCGCTCGATCATCGACACCGTGTTGAGCGGGCGTGATTGCGTCGGGGTGATGCCCACCGGGGCCGGCAAATCAATCACCTATCAGATCCCTGCGCGCATCTTGGGCGGCGTCACTCTGGTCATCTCACCATTGATCGCGCTCATGAAGGATCAAGTCGACGCGATGACCGAGGTCGGCGTGCGCGCGACATATCTGAACTCGACGCTGTCGATCGACGAGCGCAGGGCGCGCGTGTCCGAGCTCCGCGCTGGACGCTACGAGCTTTTGTACTGTGCTCCCGAAGGGCTCGAGGCGTCCGTGGGCCGCGCGCTCGGCGAGATCAAGTTGAGTCTCATCGCGGTGGATGAAGCGCATTGCATCAGCCATTGGGGTCATGATTTTCGCCCTGCGTATCGCAATCTCTCCGGCTTGAAGCAGCGCTTTCCGCAAGTGCCCGTGTTGGCACTGACCGCGACGGCCACGCCACAAGTTACCGCGGACATCGTCGAGCAGCTCGGCATGCGTTCACCAGCGCGCTACCGCGGCTCATTTTTCCGCAAGAACCTACGACTGCACGCGTACGCCAAGGGCGACGCGCTGGGTTGCACCGCTAAAGAGGCCGCGCTCGCCGTGGCGCGTAGTCGCCCAGGGCAAAGCGGCATCGTGTATTGCTTGTCACGCAAGACCGTCGAGGCCACCGCTGAGTTTTTGAAAAAGCACGGCGTACGCGCGGGGCACTACCACGCCGGACTCGACGCCGACGTGCGTTCGAAAGTGCAAGATGCTTTCCAGAACGACGAGATCGACGTCGTGGTGGCCACGATCGCTTTTGGCATGGGCATCGATAAGTCCAACGTGCGCTTCGTGGTCCATCACGATATGCCGCGTTCCGTGGAGGGCTATTATCAAGAGCTCGGACGCGCGGGCCGTGATGGTTTGGATAGCGATTGCGTGCTGCTCTATTCCTGGTCCGAGGTCAAAGCCTACGATCGCTTCGCCGATGCGAGTGAAGACGAAGCACAAGCCGAGCGCACACGCGCGCAGGCCCGCGAGGTGTTTCGGATGGCGGAAACGCGCAGCTGCCGCCACGCGCAACTCGCCCAATATTTCGGTGAAGAGCTGGCTGACTGCGGCTCGTCCTGCGACGTATGTCAGAATTTCGAGCTACTTTCGAAGAAGTCGTCCCGGGCGACCGCCGAAGAGCGGGCCCAAGCGCGCGCCGCGCGCAAGCGCGATCGACTCGATTCGATGCCCGTCGCTCAGCTCGATCCTGATCTATCGTTGTTCGAAAAGCTGCGCGCGCTGCGCAAGGAAATCGCGCGCGAGCGCGGCGTGCCGCCGTACGTGGTGTTCTCGGACGCGACACTCTTGGAGATGGCCAGCGCGCGTCCAAAAACGAACGCGCAGATGCTCGGCATTTCCGGCATCGGGCCAACCAAACTCGAGCACTACGGCGAGCGATTCTTGAAGGCGCTCGCCGAATAGCTGCGCGCCCCAGCAAACGGCCGAGTCGCGAGTATCGGCAATTTCCTGGAACCCTAGGCCGCGCGCAAGCGCACCCGGAACACGGCGCCGGCGCGGCTCGGCCCGAGCGTCACTGCGCCACCCATCCGTCCAACCGCGTGGTGCACCAGCACCAGCCCGAGCCCGGTTCCTCGCTCCCCCTTGGTCGTGAAGAATGGCTCGAAGATGCGCTGACGAAACTCCAACGGTACGCCAGGACCGTTATCTCGAATCGAAATGCGGGCCTCGAGCCCGGCTCGGTAAACGCGCACCAAAATTTGGGGATTTGCGCAAGCAGCGGTCGCGTCGATCGCGTTTTGGACGAGATTCACGAGTGCTTGCTCGAGCAACGCTCCGTTGGCAAACCCACGCACTTGCTCGTCGCCCGCGATCTCGATGCGCACGTTCGGCGAACGCAGCGCGTCCACGGCACGCTCGGCGCACTCCCACAAGGAGAGGCGCGAGAGATCCGGGGAGGTACCTCTGACCAACGACGTCACCGCGCCCATGACGTCGCGAATCCGCCGCAGCGCGATGGCCACGTCATCGACCGCAGCCAGACGCTCGTCCTCGCCGAGGCGCGCGAGTTCGGGCTCACGTAAGCACTCGACGCTCGCCAACGCGGCCGCCAATGGGTTTTGAATTTCGTGCCCAATGGTCGCGAGCACGGACTCGAGCACCGTCGCGGGCACACTGCCGCGGTCCTGCTGGTCGAACACGTGCCGCGGCTGGCGAGCGAGCTCGTCCTGCGCGCGGAAGCGCCGCATGCACAGAACGAGCGTGACGACGTCGAGCGGTCCGCGCAGCGTCAAAGCTGCGCCGGCGCCCAACGCGGGTCCTTCCGCTTCTGCAGGCCCGAGCAGCGCGAGCACTTGCATCACGGGATCGGGGGTATTGATGCGACCGAGCAACTCCAGAGCACCGGGCAGCGCCGTCTCGATCAGCGCAAAGCGGGGCAAGAACGCCAACTCTTCGACCTGCTTCGGATGCGAGACGACGATCAGGGAAAAGCCCGCGCGCTCGAGCTCGGAAAATGCCGGGCGCAATTCGTCCGGCGCGCTGCTAATGACCAAAATCGCCGACTCGAACAGTTTGAAAACTCCGCTGTCAGTCTCGTTACCCGCGTCGTCTAGTCGCGCGTCGCGCAACACAAGCGGTGAACGCGGGTGCGAGGTCGTCAGAGTCAACGGGCTATTCATGGCGTACGCTCGGGCGCAACGACCATGAACGGCTCGTGGGCCAGCGGTTTAAGTGCGTTCGCGCTCGATCAAGCGGGCGAGTTCCGCCGCATACAATGCAGGGTCGAGTGGGAGCTCGACCGTTTGCTTGGTAATTCCCGAGTAAATCATGGCGTTCGCGAGTTCGACGCTCGATGCGCCCTCACTCGCCGGGGCAACCAATGTTTCACCCTCGAGGATTGCGTTTACGAAGTTTTGGATCATGCCCGTGAGCGGGTACGAGCCGTGCGCCAGAGGGATGCTCTCCGTCGGAGCGCTGGCCGGCGGCAAGCGAACGGGCCCCGTGCGCAACACCTGGCGAGTGGACGTCTCGTTGCGAGTCACTTTCAGGCCGTCGCGGTCGACGACCACTTTGGCGAGATCCGCCACGACTTCTAGCGTGTTGGTCCCCGGCGCTTCGCCGGTGGAGGCGACGAATACGCCATTCATCCCCGTTGCGTATTCGAGGTAAGCGGTCACCTGATCCTCGACCGCGATCGCGTGCGTGCGGCCGAAGCCACAGAAGGCGTGTACGCGCGCCGGCATCCCGAACAACCACTGCCAGAGGTCCAAGTGGTGAGGGCATTGGTTGAGCAGCACCCCGCCACCTTCGCCGCGCCAGGTCGCGCGCCAGCTACTGCTACGATAATAGGCGTCCGTGCGCAGGCAGTCCGTAATTGTCCAATGAATCCGCTGGAGCTCGCCGAGTTCGCCGCTTTGGATCAGCGCTCGCAGCCGCAAGAAGCGCGGGTCGGCCCGCAACACGAGCATCTCTGCGAAAATTTGGGCGCGGTTCGGACGCTGTTCGTAGGCGGTGAGGATGCGCAGCGCATCCGCCTTGTGCACAGCCAGCGGTTTTTCGACCAGGACGTGCATCCCGGCCGAAAGCGCCTCGATCGAAAGCGGCGTGTGAGAAAAATGTGGAGTGGCGATGATCACCGCATCAGCAATGCCTGCGGCGAGTAGCGCCCTTTGGCTTGCGAACCCGGGCACTTCGGCGAAGCGGGTGAGCCCCCCCGGGTTGGGATCACAAACCGCGGCGAGCACTGCGCCCCGGACTTTACCGAGCGAGAGCGCGCGAGCGTGGGTGGTCCCCACGTTGCCTACCCCGACCACGGCGATGCGAACGGGTCGGGTCATGGCTTGGTGAACACCAGCACGTATTCGGCGCGGGGAAACTCGGCTTTGGTCAGCGCCTCGATGCGCTCCTGTAACAGTTTGGAATCACCGGCGGGCAACCGTTCGAGCCGGATGGTAACGGTGGTCGAACCGTACGCGGTACGCACGTTCACGCTAGCTGCGCTGCCCGCCTCGGCCTGAATCCTGGTTCGCAGCCGCTCGACTGCGGCCTCGTCATGCTGAAACCCGCACCCCAGCAACAGCGCTCCCGACAAAAGTGCGAAAAACCAGGGCGATCGATGGCTTTTTCGGCGGACGCGAGGCACGCCCGCATTTACTACCGTTGGCCCACGAGGAACATGGCTTTGAGCGTCTACACTTGCAAAACTCGAGGCCAAGCCCGATGAACGTGAATCAAATGCAGAGCTTCGACTATCTAGTGATTGGGGGCGGCAGCGGCGGTCTCGCATCGGCCCGCCGCGCGGCTGAGCACGGCGCTCGCGTCGCCTTGGTCGAGTCCGGTGAGCTCGGCGGCACGTGCGTGAATTTGGGCTGCGTCCCCAAAAAGGTGATGTGGAACGCGGTCGAGATCGCCGATGCGCTGCAGAGCGCCAGCGGCTACGGCTTCGACGTTGCATTTCGCGGGCATGATTTTGCAGGGTTGTGTCAACGCCGCGAGGCGTACATCGAGCGCATGCGCGGCAACTATACCAAGAACCTGCAAAAGGATCGGGTCGAGGTGATTCGCGGCCGCGCCAAGCTGCTTTCAGCTCACCAAGTCAAAGTCGGCGAACGCGTGTTCGACGCCCAACACGTGCTCGTCGCTACGGGTAGCGCGCCGACCTTGCCCAAGATCCCTGGCGCGGAACTCGGTTCGAGCTCGGACGGCTTCTTTGCCCTGCGCTCTCTGCCGAAGAGCGCGTTGATCGTGGGTGCCGGTTACATCGCGGTAGAACTCGCGGGCGTGCTGAGCCGATTGGGCTGCGAGGTCACGCTGGCCATGCGTCACGAGCGGCCGCTGCGCGGCTTCGACTCCATGCTCGGCGACGCACTGCGTGAAGCACTGGAAAACAGCGGCATTCACGTGCGCCTCAGCAGCACCGTCGCCAGCGTCGCGCTCGACGAACGAGGTGAGCGCGTTGCCACCCTCGAGGACGGGCACACTCTGCCGCCGGTGGAGGCGCTGTTTTGGACCATCGGTCGGCATCCAAACACCGAAAGCCTCGGGCTCGACGCCGCCGCAGTGGGCACGGACCGCGACGGGCACATCGTCGTCGATGAATGGCAGAACACGACCACCCCCGGGGTATATGCGATTGGTGATGTCACTGGCCGCGCCACGTTGACGCCCGTCGCGATCGCGGCGGGCCGACGCCTCTCGGATCGACTGTTCGGGGGCAAGCTTCAAGCCAAGCTGGACTATAACGATATCCCGAGCGTGGTCTTCAGCCATCCGCCGATCGGCACCATCGGACTGAGCGAGACCGACGCACGCGCCCTTCACGGCAACGCCGTGAAGACTTACACGACGCGCTTCACGAACATGTTCTACGCCGTGACCGAACACAAACAGCTAACTCACATGAAGCTCGTGTGCGTGGGTCCAGACGAGCGCGTGGTCGGCGTGCACGTGATCGGCCGCGGCGCGGACGAGATGATTCAGGGCTTCGCAGTCGCCGTGAAAATGCGCGCAACGAAAGCGGATTTCGACCGAACCGTGGCGATTCATCCGACCGCATCCGAAGAGCTCGTCACGATGCGCTGAGGCGAAGCGGATGCGGGTCTTGGATGTCGGGTTCGCGTCTTGGAAGCAGCAGATCCTCCGCTATGAGCCAGACGCCGCGTTCGTGCTGGACCAAATCGAGCACGTGGATCAAGTGCTCTCCGCCGGGTATCACGACGTAGTGATGTCGCCCTGGCACACGCGACGTCGAGTCTTCATCGGTGATGCCGCGCACGCGATGAGCCCTCAGCTCGGACAAGGCACCAACTTGGCGTTGATGGACGCGAGCACGCTGTGTGCTGCGTTGAGCGCAGACGTACCGCTCAGCGTTGCGCTCGAACGCTATTCGCGTGCCCGGGAGGCGCACATCGACTTTTACCAATTCGCGTCGCGTTGGCTCACGCCGCTCTTCCAATCCGATCTGCAAGCGCTCGGACCGCTACGCAATTGGCTCATGAGCTTGGCCTGCCAATTGCCGTTCATGCGCCAAGAGATGCTCCGCACCATGTCCGGAGTCAAACGCGGCTTGTCTCGCGCGGACCTCCCACTTCCCGCGATTTTGGCTGCGTTGCCCGCCACGTAGCACGGCGAAAGCGGTGTCATACCGTGCGCGCGATCACGATCAAATGCGGCGAACGCGCGCTGAAGCGCTTGCGCGAAAAGTCTCCGTAGCGGGCCTCGACGACGAAACCGGCGCGCTCGAGCAGCTCCGAAACCTCCGCCGGCAGGAAGTAGCGCTGGGCGATCGGGATTTCATGTACGACGCCCCCTGCTCGAGGCACATACGTGTAGTTCACGTCCAAGCGTTGCCGAGCACGGCCAAGCCGCGAATGCTCGAACACGTCCCAGGTGCACCCCGCATGTTGGAACGTGACGACCGGTGCATCGTCGTCGAGCTCTGCCTTCGTTGGGCTGCGCTGAAAAGGGCCCGCGTTCCAAACGTCCAAGACCAACTTGCCGCCGGGCGCGAGCGCGCGGCGCGCCGCGCGGAAGCACGCCAACGCCGCGCGCCGATTGAGCAGGCAATAGAGCGCGTTGTACGGAAGCAGCACGCGCTCGAAGCGGCGCGGCAGCTCGAAATCGCGCATGTCTCCCTGGATGATGCGCACAGACTTTCGCTTGGACTGCGGCAGCGCGCGCAGATTCCGGGCGGCAAAAAGGATCAGCGCCGGCTCGAGCTCGAGTCCGACGAGCTCACGCTCGGCCGCAGCCAGAGCGAGCAAGAGCCGGCCTGCACCCGAACCCAACTCGAGCACGCTCTTCGCGCCGCGACACACGTCGCGATAGAACGCGGTATCGCCGGGGTTGCCACGGTGAGTGAGCGCGTAGAGCTCCGCTTTCACTCGGCCCGCTTCAGCTCGAGCTCTTCCCAACGCAGCGTGAGTTGGTCGACCTTGGCTTTTGCTTGATCGAGCTCCGCCGTGACGCGCGCGATCTCCTTCGCGCCTGCCGCGTACGTCTTCGGGTCGGCCAAGGCTTGGCTGAGCTCGGCCACGCGCTGTTCTGCCGCCTCGATGGCATCCGGCAAGCCGCTCAGCTCGCGCTGCTCGTTGTTGCTCAGGCCCTTCCTTTTTCCACCGCGTGACACTTGCTGAGCCGCTGCAGGCGCGACGGCGGCCGGAGTTGGCGGCGGCGGGCGCGAGGCGCGGTCGCTCTGCTGTTGCGCTTTCAAACGCCGGTAAGTCTCGTAGTTGCCGGGATATCGGACGGCACGGCCACCCTCCTCGAACGCGAGCACACTGGTGGCGACGCGATCCAAGAACCAGCGGTCGTGCGTGACGACCAACGCGGTCACCCCAAAGTCCACCAGCATGCTTTCGAGCGCGCCCAGGGTCGCGGTATCGAGATCGTTGGTGGGTTCGTCCAAAACGACCAGGTTCGCGCTTTGTCGGAGCAGCCGAGCGAGCGCCACGCGCGCGCGCTCACCGCCGGAGAGTGAGCCAACCTGCTGCCTCTGCTTGTGCGAGTCGAACGCAAAGCGTTCGAGGTACGAGCGGGGCTCGATGATCTCGCCCCCGAGTTCGATCTTGGATTGATCACCGACCACGTTGTCCCAAATCGATTTACCGTCATCCAGGCCCGAGCGTCGCTGATCGAAGTACGCGATCTTGGTGTTCTGTCCGAGCACGACGGAACCGCCCGCAGGGGGCAGCTCACCCAACATGGTCTTGAGCAGCGTCGTCTTGCCGCTGCCGTTGGGGCCGACGATGCCGACGCGCTCACCTTCGGTGAGGAACATCGTCAAACGGTCAATCAGCGTCCGACCGGCGATTTCGACGCGCAGATCGCGCAATTCCAAGATCGTCTTGCCACTGCGCACGACGTCGAGTTCGAGCGCGGCGGTTCGCTCTGCGCGCGGCGCAGCCACGGCCTTGGCGGCCTCAGCACGGTCGATGCGCGCTTTCTGCTTCGTGCTGCGAGCCTTGGGTTGGCGGCTCAACCATTCCAGCTCTTTGCGCAGAAAATTCTGACGATTCGATTCGGTGCGCTCGGCGTGAGCGAGCCGCTCGGCCTTTTGCTCGAGGTATCGCTCGTAACCGCCGTCGTAGCTGTAGACTTCGCCGTTCGCGACCTCGATCGTGCGCTCTGCCACGCGATCGAGCAGGTAGCGATCGTGCGTGATGAGCAAGATCGCGTTCTTGTACTCTTCGATCAAATATTGTTCGAGCCACTCGATAGTCTCGGCATCGAGATGATTGGTCGGTTCGTCGAGGATGGCCAAGTCAGGGCTGGAAATCAGCACGCGCGCCAAAGCCACGCGCCGCTGCTCACCGCCGCTCATGCTCGCGATCTTGGCGTCGGTACGACGAATGCCCAGGTGGTCCAAAAAGGCTTCGACCTTGTGTTTGCGATCCCAGCCACCCAAACGCTCGACGTCGCTTTGCGCAGCGTGCTGCTGCTCCAGCAAGAGCTCGAGGTTGCCTTCGCCGCGCGCGAGCGCCTGGCTCGCGGCTTCGTGCCGCTCAACCGCCTCGGACCAACCGTGTAAGCCACTGGTGACGGCCTCGAACGCCGTGGGGTCACCTTCGAAATGTGGCACCTGCTCGAGGTACGCGATGGACGCGCCGCGCCTGCGCGCGACGGTTCCGGAGTCCGCAGGCTCTTTCCCTCCCAAGATGCGCGACAGCGTACTCTTGCCGGCGCCGTTCAGGCCGACCACGCCCACGCGCTCCCCCGGCGCGATCGATACGTCCGCGGCTCGCAAGACGGTGTGAGTACCAAAAGCTCGGTGAACGCTCTGTGCAGTGACGATTGACACGGTGAAGGGCGCGGAGCCTACACCGTGCTCCCTTCACGTGGTACAAAACACGCTAAATATCCGGCTTGAACCGATAAAGCGCTCCGTCGCGCTGGCCGCCTGCATACAGCTCGCCACCAAACACGGCCAGCGGCGCCGCGCAAAAGCCGTCGTCGAGCTCGAATGGCGAGCGCTTGTCCTCGATGCGCGCGAGCACCGTGGGCCCCGTGTCGTCCAAACGCAGTAGCCCGCGCGAGGTCAACACGTGCAAAGCGCCACGAAAACGCAGGATGTCCGTCGGCACACCCAAGTCGTTCGGCAGCGGAACGATGCGCCAGTGGTCACCGTCACTGCTCACGCGCAGCGCCACACCTTCGCGATTCCACGCAATCCAGTACAATTTGCCGCCGTCTGCGTACCAACGCAGGGTCTGCGCGGTCCCGCCCTCGGTAACCCGGACGGCATGTACGTCATCTTGGCTGATCAACGCGCGCTCGCGCGGCGGCTCGAAGTAAACGTAGTCGTTCGGTTCGGTCTGATCGTAGTCCTGGAGCCCCGCGTACAAGCGATCGCGAAAGCGGACCAGAAACGTCAACCGCCAGACGCCGGCTCGATACGGGCGCGGATAGTCGGCCGCGTAGGCGAAGCGCGCACCGAGCTCACTTTCGACCAGCAGCGCGCCTGGTGATGCTCCGTGCCACGCGCGCTCTCCGGGTGGTACGCCGCCAATGGCTGCGTAGAGGTTGCCGCGGAAACGAATGACGTCGATCACGTGATAGGCGCGCGGCAACACGGCGGCTCCCGCCTTGCCAACCGCGTCTGGGGCACGCGGTGGCAGATGTCCCGGCATGCGCACGCGCGCAAACTCACCCTCGGGGGTAGAGACGAACACGAAGCCCTCGGTGCCGGGCTCGGAGATGCCGAAACCGTTGTACGGAGGGTCGGCGTCGGGCACGAACAGCCGACCCGCGATCGCGTGCACGCGCAAGAAGCCTTGCCCCGCGCCGCCGCCCTTGCTCGGCTCGCCTGCGCGATTCCAATCGAACGCGATCGACCAAGGCCGCGTGTCGGTAGGTCGATAGCGGCTGATCGTCGCGCCATCCAAGCCCAGCGGACGGGTGGCATGAGCGCCGTACAGCGCAGCCCCGAGCGGCGTCAGGTCACAAATCCGTTGCAACGCGGCCGGAGCGCGGCCCACTCGTTCGAAGTGCCCGGAATTCAGCGGCGACCCAGGTTCGTCAGTCGCAGGGTCATCATCACCATCGACGTCCAACTGCGCGGGTTCGGATTCGACGATGGTGGGCGTGAGCGCTGGTTGCCCGCCCGCTTTCGCCGCGCTCATCGGCGTAGCGGGGCGCTCGATCGAAAGCCCACCGGCGCGCGGATCATCGGTCTTGTCGGCCTGTCGAGGATCGCGATGCGCGTCACAGCACACAAAGCCGCACACGCTCCACGCGAAACTGAGACCGGCGGCGAAGATCGACGCGCGCTGCGCCATTCCCCAACGCTAGCAGACCGCGAGCTGCCCACGCACGGAAGGTGCGCCGTTGTCGGGTGACGCTGACCTCACGCTAGTGATACCGTACGCATGACCATGGCGCAGCGCACGTTCGCAATCGGCGACATTCACGGCGAGACGAAGCATCTGTACAAGCTGATGAGTTGCCTGCCGAAGCTCGACGCGCAAGATACGCTGGTATTCCTGGGTGACTATCTCGATCGCGGCCCGGCCTCCGCCGAGGTCGTGGAGTATGTGCGCACGCTGCACCAGAAAACGCCTGCCAAAGTCGTGGCGCTCCGCGGCAACCATGAAGACGCATGGCTACGCGTGATCGACCGAGGTTGGGACGAGTTCGTCACCCCGCCGGGCAACGGCTGCTTGGCGGCGTTTCGCTCCTTTGTCGGCGGCCCGGTGCCTCGTGAAGACGAGCTTCCGAAACAGAGCGAAGCTGAGCTGTTCACCTCTGGGGAATTCTTCCCCCAGGGGGTGGTGGACTGGTTGCGAGGCCTCCCGTATTGGTACGAGGACCAACACGCGATTTACGTGCACGCCGGCCTACCGCGCGGGAAGGATGGCTTCGTCCACCCCGGCGCGGTGCCCGATCCGATCGTGCTCTTGTGGCTGCGCGATGACTATTTCTTTCGCAACTACCGCGGCAAGCTGGTCGTGTTTGGTCATACGCGAACCGAATATTTGCCACCCGAACTCTCGGGCTACACCCCCGAGGATCCGACGGATCTTTGGGCTGGCGAGAACGTGGTCGGTATCGACACCGGTTGCGGCAACGGCGGCTTTTTGACCGCATTCGAATTGCCCGCGATGAACGTCTACGAATCGCGCGACTGACTCGGAAGCGACTAGCGCGCGTGCAAACGCGTGACTGAAGCGACCAACGCGCGCACCGAGCTACCCGTGAACGGCTTCTTCAGCTTGGGATTGTCGACCGATTCGATGAAATGCGCGGCCGGCTCGGCGAAGGCGCCACCGGTCATGAACACCAATTGCTGCTCTTGCCCCGGGTGGCACTCGCGAATCCGCTGGTAAACCTCGACGCCGGACATCTCCGGCATCATCACGTCGCAGAAGATTACGTCGAAGCGCCGGCCCTCGGCCAACTTCGACATCGCCTCTGGGCCCGAGGCCGCGAGCACCACTTCGTGCGACGCGAGCACGCGACGAAATGCGCGTAAAATGGCCGGCTCGTCGTCGATGACCAAGACGCGCGCGAAGAAGCGATCGCTGGAGAACGGCGGTATGCTCTCGAGCACGGGTGACGCAATCAGCGAGATGGGCGCCGCCGGGAGCGTGATCTGCACGCGCGTTCCTCGACCGTGCACACTCTCCAGCTGGATCTCGCCCCCGAGCTCACGCACGATCCGATCCGCGATCGACAGCCCCAGGCCGGTACCCACTCCAACCGGCTTGGTCGTGAAAAATGGGTCGAAGACGCGGCCTAGGTTCTCTTTCGCGATGCCACAACCGGTGTCTTCGATTTCGAGCGTCGGACGGTTCTTTTCGTCGAGTCGCGTCCGAACGGTGATCGAGTTGCGCTCGACTGCGCCCATCTCGATGGAGTGCGCGGCGTTGATCAGCACGTTCAGGATCACCTGCACGAGCTTGGCCTCCGTCCCCAATGCGGCCGGCACTCGGCCGAACTCACGCACCACGCGCGCGCGATGTCGAATCTCGTTGGCCGCGACACTGAGCGCGCGGTCGGTCGCGCGTTCCAGATCGACCGCTAGAATTCGCGCATCGCTTGGTCGCGAAAAGCTGCCCAGGTCCGAGACGATGCTGCGCACTCGCTCCGCCCCGTCCAAGCTGTCGTCGAGTACGTCTCCGAGTTCATTGAGGGCCTTCGCGTCCAGACGTTCGGCTCCAGGCGACAGCAACCGCTTCACGTACTCGAGGTTCGCGATCACGTACGACAGCGGGTTGTTGATGCCGTGTACGACGCCCGCCGTCAAAGTACCGATCGCCGCCATGCGATCTCGACTTTGGATCCGCTGCTCGAATTCCGGCGCGCGGAGCGAAGCCGGCGCGTTGCGGTCCGCATGAGCCTCGACCAAAACCAACTTGGTCCCCGAGTCGCCGTCGATACCCGTGAACGTGCAGGTGACATATCGCTCGAAGTCGGGTTGCAAAACGCGAAACTCGCTCTCGAGCCGCCCGCCCGCCGCCAAGCGACCGAGCTCTCGCGCCAAGAACGCGTTGGCTCCTTTCATCCGCTCACGCGCGAGCAGCTCGTCGAGCGTGGCCGCGCCGAACAGCGTCAACGCAGAACGGTTCGCCCAAACCAGATCGGCGCGCTGGGCCTCGACTAGCCAGACCGGGGTTACGAATGCGTCGACCGCGATTTTGGCTGCGTCCGAAAATGCGACCATGGTCTAGATGAGGGGCAAACGGCCGGGTTCCGCTCGGGTTCAGAGTGAGCGCCTCACCACGGCACGAACGCCCAGGTGTGAGCTGGGCACACACGCGGTCGTTCGAACGAAGTTGGCTCATCCGGCCCAGTTGTCTTCCGGATACGGCACTCCGGCGTCGGGCTCGCTCGCCAGATAGGCGAGCGCACGCTGCTCGCACTCCAGCGCGACTTCACGACGAACGTAGGCCTGCCCCTCGAACTCGTCGAGGGCATGCAGCGCCTGCACACCAATCCGATACAGCTCGCCCTCGATCGCGCGCGTGCCTGGTACCAGCGCGGGGTACCCGTCGATCACGCGCAGGGCAAAGCTTGCCGCGGTCCGCGCTCGGGATAAGTACTCCGCCGAGCGAAGCTGCTCGTGGTTGGCGTGTCCGCGCTTCAGTGAGCCATAAACGAACAGCAGCTGGGCCGGTGTTTCTGTGGAAGAATTGGGCAAACGACGTCCATTTTAGGTGACCTGGGACGCGCTGTCACGGCTCGCGCAGGGCGCGCGAAGACGCGCGAAGAGCTGTCTCAGCGGCACGCCGTACGCCACGGCGGCGTGTCGCGGGCCCCGGCTTCCAAGCTCGAGCGGCTTGGGTTCGATTGCCCCCAATTGCTCGCCCCACGACTTTCCTCGCCTACCCAGCAGGCTCAAAACAGCGGCCAAATCAACATGTTTCGACCGAAACGGATGGGCTGTTGCTGCGCGATTGCTGCTGGTCTACTTCGCACCCCGTCTGGCTCGTCATCGCCCCGGGAAACCCGCAGGCGGCGCCCGGTTGGACGGCAACTTTTCCAGAGAAGTGGTACGCACCACACCCCGGTCGGCGACCTCGCCGAAGTGACAGCATTACAGGAGCAATTCGACCATGGCACGAAAGAAGATTGGCCTCATCGGCGCGGGTAACATCGGTGGTGAGCTCGCGAACCTCGCGGCAACCAAGCAGCTCGGCGACGTCGTGTTGTTCGACATCCCGGCGAAGGAGAAATTCGCGCAGGGCAAGGCGCTCGATCTCGAGCAGGCGAGCGTGCTCTCTGGTAGCGACGCCAAGGTCACTGGCACTTCGAACTGGGAAGATTTGGCTGGCGTCGACGTGCTGATCATCACGGCCGGCATTCCGCGCAAGCCGGGCCAGTCGCGCGACGACTTGGTGGGCTCGAACTTGCCGATCATTCAAAACGTCGCCGACAACGCCAAGAAGTACTGCCCCGATGCGTTCGTGATCGTGATCAGCAATCCGCTCGACGCAATGGTGTACGAGTACAAGCGCCGCGTTGGCGCTCCGCGCGAGAAGGTCGTGGGCATGGCCGGCGTGCTCGACAGCGCGCGTTTCTCGCTGTTTTTGGCGCGCGAAACGGGCGCCAGCGTGAAAGACGTGCGCGCCACGGTGCTCGGCGGCCACGGCGACGACATGGTGCCCGTGCTCGGCTACACCACGATCAACGGCATTCCGGTCAAGCAATTGGTCTCGGAAGAGCGCTTGGCCTCGATCGTCGACCGCACCCGCAAGGGCGGCGGCGAGATCGTCGGCTTGATGGGCACCAGCGCCTACTACGCGCCGGCCTCCAGCGCGATCGCGATGGCCGAAGCCTACATCTACGATCAGAAGCGCATCCTGCCGGGCGCCGCGTACCTCGAGGGCGAGTACGGCTACAAGGATCTCTACCTGGGCGTGCCAGTCGTGATCGGCGCGGGCGGCGTGGAGAAGATCATCGAGATCGAGCTGAGCCCGGCCGAGAAGGCGATGCTCAAGACCAGCGCCGACAGCGTGCAAAAAGTGGTCGACATCGTCAAAGCCAAGTCCTGAGCGTTTCCCATGAAAATCCACGAATATCAGGGCAAACAGATCTTCCAGCGCTACGGCATCGCAACCCCTAAGGGTTATCCGGTGTTCACGGCCGCCGAGGCCGAAGACGCGGCCAAGAAGCTGATCGACGAGACCAAGATCCCGGTCGTCGTCGTCAAAGCGCAGATCCACGCGGGCGGCCGCGGCAAGGGTGGCGGTGTGAAGGTCGTCAAAGGCGGCCCGAGCGAGGCCAAATCCGTCGCCGAGAAGCTGCTCGGCATGCAGCTCGTCACGCACCAAACCGGTCCGGAAGGCCAAAAGGTGCAGCGCCTGTACGTCGAACAGGGCCTCGACATCGCGCGAGAGCTGTACTTGGGCTTGGTCGTCGATCGCGAAGCGCGTCGCATCGCGGTGATGGCCTCGACCGAAGGTGGCGTCGAAATCGAAACCGTCGCCGAAGAAACGCCGGAAAAGATCCTGATCGAGCACATCGATCCGGTGATCGGCCTGGGCGCGTACCAGGCGCGCAAGCTCGCCTACGCGCTCGACATCGGCAAGAATACGCCGAGCCCCAAGGACACGATCGCGGACTTCGTGAAGCTCGTGACCAAGCTGGGCGCCTTGTTCGAGAAGGAAGATTGCTCGCTGTGCGAGATCAATCCCCTGGTCGTGACCAAGGACGGCAAGGTCGTGGCACTCGACGCCAAGATCACCTTCGATGACAACGCCGCCGGTCGCCACAAAGACTGGGCCGAGCTGATGGACAAGGCCGAAGAAGATCCGGTCGAGCTGGAAGCCAAAGATGCCGGGCTCAGCTACGTCTCTCTCGACGGTGACATCGGCTGCTTGGTGAACGGCGCAGGCTTGGCCATGTCCACGATGGACATCATCAAGCACGAGGGCGGCAACCCGGCGAACTTCTTGGACGTCGGCGGCGGCGCCACCAAGGATCAAGTCAAGAAGGCGTTCTCGATGATCCTCTCCAGCAGCAAGGTGAAAGGGATCTTCGTCAACATCTTCGGCGGCATCATGAAGTGCGACGTGATCGCGGAAGGCGTCGTCGCGGCGACCAAAGAGCTCGGGCTCAAGGTGCCGCTGGTCGTGCGCTTGGAAGGCACGAACGTCGAACTCGGCAAGCAAATCCTCAAAGACAGCGGGCTCGCGATTCAGCCCGCAGACACGATGTCCGACGGTGCCAAGAAGATCGTCGCCGCCGTGCGCGCCGCGTGAAGAAGGTAGAAGAGCATGGCAATTCTGGTCGATAAGAACACCAAGGTCCTGGTTCAAGGGATCACGGGCTCGGCGGGCTCCTTCCACGCCAAGCAATGCATCGCGTACGGGACGCAAATCGTCGCCGGCGTGACGCCCAATCGCGGCGGAGAGAAGTTCGAAGCCGAGGGCCCGGACGGCAAGAAGGTGATCGTGCCGGTTTTCGACACGGTGGCCGAAGCCGTGAAGCAAACGGGCGCCGACACTTCCTGCATCTTCGTGCCGCCGTTGGGCGCGGCCGATTCCATTCTGGAAGCGTTCGATGCCGAACTAGCGCTGGTCGTGTGTATCACCGAGGGCATCCCGGTGACGGACATGGTGCGCGTGCGGCGCACCATCGAAGGTCGCAAGGGCCGGCTGATCGGGCCGAACTGCCCGGGTATCATCACGCCCGGCGCGTGCAAGATCGGCATCATGCCGGGCCACATTCACCGCGTCGGCAAGTACGGCGTCGTGTCGAAGTCCGGTACGTTGACGTACGAAGCAGTCGGGCAATTGACGGCGCTCGGCATGGGTCAGTCGACCTGTGTCGGCATCGGTGGTGATCCGGTCGCGGGCTTGGATTTCGTGGACGTGCTCAAGCTGTTCAACGAAGATCCGAACACCGAAGGCGTGATCATGATCGGTGAAATCGGCGGCAACGCCGAGGAGCGCGGCGCCGAGTACATCGGGAAGTACATGAAAAAGCCGGTGGCGGGCTTCATCGCGGGCACGACCGCTCCGCCAGGCAAGCGCATGGGCCACGCGGGCGCGATCATCAGTGGTGGTAAGGGTGCCGCAAAGGACAAGATTGCCGCGCTCGAGGCTGCCGGCGTGCGCGTCGCTCCAACTCCGAGCGACATGGGCACGACGCTCAAGAGCCTGCTGAAATAGCGGATCGAAAGGGGGCTCGCGCCTGCCTTCGCGGGAGCCCCCTTGCCGCGCCACGGTTTTGGTCGAATTCTCGACGCTGATGTCGTTCGAGCTGCGCTTCTCTGCCCTCTTTCCTCGACGCCTGGCAGTGGCGGCGGTCGCGTTCGCGCTTTGGATTGGTCTGTCGAGTCTGACGGCACGCGCTGCGGCGGATCCCCCTGCGTCCAATGCAAATACCACCAAGCTAGCGGGCGCTTCGGGTAGCAGCTCATCGCCGCCCGAGGAAAAGGTCGCACCCGACTCACCGCGCGCGGCGATGGGCGACTTCAATCAGCTCACCCGCAGCGGTGACTACGCGAAGGCCGCGCGCTACCTAGACTTGTCCTCGGTCGAGGCCAGTGATGGCCCGCTGCTGGCCAAGCATCTGCGCGACGTGCTCGACCGTCACCTCTTCATCGACGTGGAAAAGCTCTCGCCGAATCCGCACGGCAACACCGACGACGGCTCTCCGCCCGATCGCGACGATCTCGGAAGCGTACCGGGTGCTGCGGGCAAGCCCGAGCCGGTCACCATCGTCCGCCGCGTCGATCGCAGCGGACCTCGCTGGGTCTTTTCAGCCAATACCGTCGCGAAAATCGACACCTGGTACGCGCACCTCGAAAATCGCTGGCTGCTCGATCATCTGCCCAAGTGGTCCTTGCGCTTCGGACCGCATGAGCTCCGCTGGTGGCAGTGGCTCGCGCTCGTGCCACTGGTCGTTACGGGTCTCCTGGTCGGGCTGACCATCACGCGCCTGTCGCGTCTCGTGATCAAACATTGGCTGCCGCGGCACAGTACGGAGATCGCCCGCAAACTGCGCGGTCCGGCGACGCTCGCTTGGACGGTGATTACGAGTTACGCGCTGTTGCCTTGGCTCGGTTTGTACGAGCCGGCCGAAGCGTTCGTGCGCCGCGGCTTGTCGGCCTCGTTTCTGGTCGCGCTGTTTTGGGCGCTCTGGCAGGGCGTCGAGCTTTCGCTGCACACGATGACCAGCGCCCATTGGGCCAAGAGCTCGCATACCGCCGCATCCTTGATGCTGCTCGGGGCAAAGCTCGGGAAATTCGTGGTCGCGGCCTTTGCACTCGTCGCAGTGCTCGCCGAGCTCGGCTACCCCGTCACGAGCTTGATCACCGGTCTCGGCATCGGCGGCGTCGCGCTCGCGCTCGCGGCGCAAAAGACGGTCGAGAACTTGTTCGGCGCATTTTCGCTGGCGATCGATCAGCCCTTTCGCGAAGGTGACGCGATTGTCGTCGACACGGTGACGGGCACGGTCGAATCCATCGGCCTGCGTTCGACGCGCATCCGCACGGTCGACCGTACCTTGGTCACCATCCCCAACGGCAAGCTCGCGGAGATGCGCGTGGAAACCATCACCGCTCGTGACCGCATGCGCTTCTATTGCGTGCTCGGGATCACGCACTCACCGGCCAAGCAGGTAAGCCAAATCCTGCAAGGCATCGAACGCCTATTGCGCGAAAACGCGTTGGTCGTGGCAGACAGCATCAGCGTGCGCCTGATAAGCCTGACCGATTCGGCGATGAACCTGGAAATCGTCGCCATGTTGGAGACCTCGGACAACGCCAAATTCCTCGAGGTGCGACAAGGCTTGTTGCTCGGCATCATCGAGGTCGTCGACGAGGCCGGCAGCTCGCTCGCGCACCCCGTGAGCAACATTCGGCTCAGCGACGGGGCATCGGCTCAATTACTCGAGCCCGCGCCGCCAGCTGCGGGTTCGACGCCGTAGCATACCCATCGCTTGGGCGAGTTGAAGCCGCCTGAGTTCGAGGACTGACAGCTGCACGCCTGCCCTGGGTACGAGCACGGTTCGAGCGTCACGACGTCACAGATTTCGTTCTTGGGTGGGGGATTCGCGGGGCACGCGGAGGAGCCGTTTCCCGCCGTGCCGTTCGAGCCGCTCCAACCGTTCCAACCGCCCCAGCCATTCCAGCCCGAGGCTCCGGCGCTGGCTACGGTACCGCCTGAACCTGCGTCTGACCCTGCGCCGCCGCCTGCGCCGACGATCGCGCCAGCGCCGCCACCCGCACCGGCGTTCGTGGCCGGGGGTATCCCGCCCGAGCCCGCGCTCGCGCCACCGGTTCCGGTCGTCGTTCCCCCCGTGCCCGAAGCTGCGGCGCCGCTCATCCCGGCGTGGCCGGGCGTACCAGCCGCGTCTTGCCCTGCGTCACCGATGCTTGCGCGTCCGGCAACGTCACCGAGCGTACCTCCGGTATCGCCGGGATCGCTCGCTGCGCCGCCCTCACCCGACCCAGCACGCGCGACCTGCGTGCCGGCAGCGCCTGAGTCGCGCGCGCCGCCGAGCTCCGAGAAAAAGCTGGTGTTTTCGTGCGAACCGCAAGCGATCGCCAGCGGAAGACAGACGACGCCCAACACCGCATGACCCAACGCACACTTCATGGCTGCTCCCGAGACTCGACCGTCGGCGAAAGAAAGAACGTCACTACTTCGTGGTAACGAAGCCGCTCGGCGATCAGGCAAGCTGTCGAGAAATCCACGCACGAACTCGCTTCATGCGTTCGGGAGTGCCACGCACGACTACTTTTCGCGCCGATGTAGTCGAAAGCGCGCGACGCGCAGAGTCAATGGACGTCGATGACGCGCAGACTCACCATTTCGAGCTGCTGCCCAGCGCCCGGAAATTTTCCCCAGATGCTGACCTCGTAGCGACCGGCCACACCCGGTTTTCCGAGCGGAACTTCGATCCGAAAGTGCTTCCCCTTCACCTCGACCGGCTTCTTCGTCACGAAGCCCTTCGGGAAATACAGCTCACTCGGCGAAGGCACCGCATACGTATACGTCGTGTTCAAATAGGTTGCGGTCAGCGGCTGCGCCGAATCGATTCGACCGATCCCCACGCCACCGAAAGCGACGGGGCCTTTCACGTCACCCGAAATGGTGATCGTGTCTCCCGCGCGAGCCGTCTTCGGCAACGCGCTGTAGTCGCCGTAGTCGTCCACGAACTCTTGCGACAAGCATGCGATGCCGAGACCACTCGGCTTGGCCACGCCGACTCCAAACGCGGTGTGAGTCGCCTTCAAAATATTCCTGCGATGTCCGTCGTGCGGCGGTTTCTCGTCCATGAACGCGTGCTCGACGCGCTCGAGCTCCGCCGCTTCGAAGCGCGCGACTGCATCTAATTTTCGCTGTTTGCCGTCGGCGAGGCAGCCGGCATTCTCTTGCACGAAGTCACTGCCGCCGGCCTCCGAGTAGCGCTGCTCGGGCACCGAGCCGTCACTCCCCCAATGCGCCGTGTAGCCGACCTTGGCCATGTCTTCGGCGTGCCGTTGCCCTGCCCGGTTCGCCACCTCATCCATCACGACCGGCGCGAGCCCGTGTTCGGCGCGATCCCGATTCACGAGCGTGAGCACGTACTTTCGCGCCTGCTCGAGATTCATCGACGCTTTCGGCGGCAACCCGGGCAGCGTGGGCTGGGCCGGCTCGCGTTTGTTGGAGCTCTCGGCGGGTGCCGAGCTCGAACGCGACGCACAAGCCGCAAATCCCAAGCCCACCGACAGCGCAAACACCGATCCGTCTCGCAAAAGAGCAGAGCGCATCCCACAAGGCTATCCGACAAACCGCGCTTGACCAGTGCGGCGCCCCTGCCGGCGCCCTCGGCGAACCAGCGGCTCGGGTATTCAGCTCTCACCCGATCAGGCCCGCCAGTTGCGGGCGAATCTGCGCGGGACCGTCGAAAAAGGCCGTATTTCGCCATTGTCAATGGCGGAAGTCTTGCTATGAGTGCGCGGAACTAAAACACGCCCTTTTGGCAGGAAACGAGAACGATAATGGCCCTCGAGCGCACTCTCTGCATCATCAAACCCGACGCCGTCGAAAAGCGAAAGCAAGGCGCGATTCTGCAACGCCTCCAAGAGGAGGGCTTCGTGGTGCTGGGACTCCGCCAAACGCAGCTCTCGCGCCGGACGGCCGAAGGCTTTTATGCGATTCATCGCGAGCGTCCTTTCTTCGACGAGCTTTGCACTTTCATGACCCGCGGGCCCGTGGTGGTCATCGCGCTGGAGCGAGAGAATGCGGTGCAACACCTGCGAAATGTGATCGGCGCCACCGATCCCGCCAAGGCCGCAGAGGGCACCGTACGCCGCCAGTTCGGCGCGAACGTGGGCGAGAACGCGGTGCACGGTTCTGATTCGCCGGAAAACGGCCGCATCGAAACCAGCTATTACTTCCAGGGCGCCGAGCTGCTCTGATTCGCGATTGCGGCGAATTGTCGCCAGGCCCTTCGTAGCCGTGGGCAGGGCGGCGAGCGCGCCCCGAACGGCCCGCGCGCCAAAGGCGCCGGGCCGAACGACCTACTCGCCCACCCGGCGAGAAACTGGTCTAGCCTAGCCGGCCTCAATGCAGAGCGGGAAGCCGCCCCCAGAATCCCGCACCGATCCGCTCGGCAGCGGTGAACTCGACGCCGCGCGCGGAACGTTGCGCGAAGCTCAGAGCGCGCTGCGTAATTTCGCGGAGCTACTCCATTCCGTGCGAGTCGGCTCCAAGGCGCTGATCGCCGTGTTGCCGGACGTCGCTGCGGGTTGCGCGCCGATGCGCGCCACGGTCGACAACTTGCTCGCAGCCGTCGCGGGCCGCGCGGACTTGGCGGAAGCGAGCAAAGCACTGCAGCGCTACTTTGCGCCGCGCCTCACTCACCTGGACCAAGAGCTCGCAGCCGCGGCTCATCGCCCCTTGAGCGCGAAGTCGCGCCTCGGGCTCGAACAAGTCATCACCCGCTTGTCACTCGAGCTGGACACCGCACGCGGATTGCTCGACCTGTTGGTCGAAGCCAGCTCCGGTCGCTCGGTGCCGGTCGATCTCGCGGGGCTTCTGCAAGAGAGCTTCACCGGGCCGCCGAGCGGCGGCTCGTGGAACCGCGAGCACATCGCCGCCACCATGAGCTTCGTCGATGCCGACGTGGAAGTGGAGCTCAATCCGCGCATCGCGACCGCGCTGTTCGCGCTCGGAGTGGAGCTAGTCGCGCGTGGACGCTCCGGCACGCCGCACGTGCTCGTCGATCGCGATCAAAACGGCTCGTATCGCGTCAACATCGATCGCCGAAAAGTGCCCGGAAGCGACGACGTGGTGTTGATCGCGCGCGGCGTCATCGAGCCGACGCTGACGTGCTTGACCGCCGTCGCGCATGTTTCGGGCGTGTCTTTGGCCTGGGACGAGCGCAGCCACGGTTTGCAATTTGCGTTTCCCGAGCGCAGCGCGCTGCACTGTAAAGACGAAGTAGGCTGACGTTTCGCGCCCGCGCTTTCCTCGACTTGCCAGCGCACTCTTGCGACCGCCGGAAAGCACCGGTATTGGGCCTGTCATGTCCGAACTCCAACCGCTGATCGAAGCCGCCTGGGCCGATCGTTCACTGCTCGCAAAAGACGAATACAAAGCCGCCGTGGCGCAGGTCGTGGCCGACTTGGATCAGGGCAAATCTCGCGTCGCGACGCAAGACGCGCCTGGCAAGTGGACCACCCACGCCTGGCTCAAGCAAGCCGTATTGCTCTACTTCGCGATCGCCAAGATGGAGCGCATCGAGGTCGGACCGTTCGAATTCTACGACAAGATCCCGCTCAAGAAGAACTTGGACAAAGCCGGCGTGCGCGTCGTGCCGCCCGGCACCGTTCGCTACGGCGCGTTCGTCGAGTCGGGCGCGATCGTGATGCCGGGCTACGTGAACATCGGCGCGTACGTCGGCTCGGGCACCATGGTGGACACGTGGGCCACCGTCGGCTCGTGCGCGCAGGTCGGTAAGGATTGTCATCTCTCGGGCGGCGTCGGCTTGGGCGGCGTGCTCGAACCGCCGGGTGCGCAACCGGTGATCGTCGAAGACGGCTGCTTCATCGGCTCGCGCGCGATCATCGTGGAGGGCATGCTCGTCGAGCGTGAAGCCGTGATCGGCGCTGGCGTCGCGCTCACCGCCTCGACCGCCATCATCGACGTCACGGGTCCCGAACCGGTCGAGTACCGCGGTCGCGTGCCCGCGCGCAGCGTCGTCATCCCAGGCATGCGCACCAAGAAGTTTCCCGCGGGCGACTATCAAATCGGCTGCGCCCTGATCATCGGTCAGCGCAAGGAGAGCACCGACAAGAAAACCAGCCTCAATTCCGCCCTCCGCGACTTCAACGTTTCAGTCTGAAGCAAGCAAGGTCTCTCGCCCTGATGTCCCTCGCCGAAACACTGCTCTGGTTGTGCAAAATCCCGTCACCCATCGGGGAGGAACGGGAGATCTGTGACCGCGTTTCGGAGCGCTTGAACCAGGTCCGGCTGGCCGCGCCGATTCGCCGCTATGGCGAATCGATCGTCGTGCCGTTGACGCGCGGCACGGGCGGTCCGCACGTCGCGCTCGCCGGCCACTTGGACGTGGTGCGCACGGTGCACGAAGGGCCGACGCGCATCGAGGGCGACAAGCTGTACGGCGCGGGCGCCGCAGACATGAAGAGCGGGCTCGCGCTGATGCTCGACATCGCCGAAAATCCGACGCGGCCCAAGGTCGATCTCACGCTCGTATTTTACGCGCGTGAAGAAGGACCGTTCGCCGAAAACGAGCTCGGCCCCGTGCTCGCTCAAGATCCGGAGCTGAGCAAAGCAGATGTCGCCGTCGCACTCGAACCGAGTGACAATCGCCTACAGCTTGGCTGCAGCGGTTCGCTGCACGCAACGGTGCGCTTTCGCGGTCGAACCGCGCACAGCGCGCGCCCCTGGCAAGGCGAAAACGCGATCCAAAAAGCCGCCGGAGTGCTCACGCGGCTGAGCGCCGAAGAACCGCGCTCACACCTGATCGACGGGCTCGAGTGGCGCGCCGTGATCAGCGCCACGATGGCGAGCGGCGGCCGGGGTCGCAACATCATCCCCGACTTGTTCGAGCTCAATCTGAACCACCGCTTCCCACCGCTCCGCAGCGCCGAAGACGCGCAAGCCTACGTGCGCGCACTGGTCGGCGACGACGCCGAAGTCGAATTCACCGACGTCTCGCCCTCGGCCCCGCCGCTGCGCAATCACCCGCTCGTCCGCGCGCTCGCCGAAAGCGGCGTCGTCGCCGTCGAACCCAAGCAAGCGTGGACTGACGTCGCGCGCTTCGCCGGCCTCGGCATCCCCGCCGTCAACTTCGGTCCTGGCACGAACGCGCAAGCCCACCAAAAGAACGAATGGACCGAGCTGCCGCTGCTCGAGGGCGGGCAAGCCATCCTCAAGCGTTGGCTCGACAAGATCGCGCTCGGCGTGGCTTGATTTTTTGATGGTCACGCGCTGCGGCTGATGGCGTCGTAGCCTTCGGCGTCGAGCTTCGGCTGCCGAGAGCGAGCGCGGCGCGCTTGCGGCCACACCGCTTCTCGTCGCATCTCGTCCTGCTGCGTGGTCTCACGCGCGGGGCGTCCCCGTGAGGCTCCCGAGCTGCCACCACCTTCCGGAAGGCGCCAATCACGTCAGTGGCTCATTCCGTTCGATGAGCGAATATCTTTGTGCTTGGAGCGGCGGGGTGGCTCTTTTTCAGCTTGTGACGGGCTGAGAAATGCGCCGGCGTGTGTGTTATTGTCGACACATGACTAGGGGTCTCCGTTACCAATCCGCGGCCGTGATCTCGTCCTTGCTCGTAAGCGCGCTGCTCGCCACCGCCTGCGGCGGCTCGGCAACCCCCGCAGCATCGCCGCCTGAAAGCACGGGCCCAGTCATCCCCGACAAGACCGAAGTCGCTCCGCCTTCGGACGAACCCAAGGCAGAAGAAGAAGCGCCGAAGAAGACGCCCAAAGAAGAGGTCCCGGAGCCCACCTTCACCGCGGACATGTCCGTCGACGACGCGATCAACGCGACCAAAGGGACGGAGCGCATGAACGTGGATCAAGAAACGATGAGCAAGCCGCTGCAGGATGAAGCGCTGTACGCGCCCTGCAAGCCCGGCGCCGGGCACTTCACCTTTCGCGTCGCGGTGTGGCGCGGCAAAGCCGTCGCGATCGACATGACCACGACTCCGAAAAACCCGAAGCTCGCCGAGTGCCTCAAAGGTCGCATCCGCGAGCTCACCTGGCCCGCCAAGGTGCCCTCGCTCAACACCGTCGAATACTCGATGTAGTTCGAAGCCGCTTCGCCCGTCCTGCGTTCGCGTGAACGCTGACGGGCAGGCGTGGCTGCAGCGACGAAGCGGGTGAAGTTGGGGTACCGCAGGCTGGGCGGCGACTCAGCGCGCGCCCGTTCCAGGGTGGCCCCCCAATATTCAGCCTTTTGCTCAGCCGACGCGGTCGAGCGGGTCGAACGCGGACTGGGCCATTTGCACTTGCTCGGAGGTCTTGCCGAAGCGACGCTCTTTGTGCCCGTATTCCGCGACGGCGGTGGTCAAGGTTTCGGGGCGGAAATCCGGCCACATGATGGGGAGGAACACGAGCTCCGCATAGGCGGACTCGAAGAGCAGGAAGTCGCTGACGCGAGTTTCGCCACCCGTGCGGATCAGCAGATCCACGTCGGGCAGCGAGTGGGTCGTCATTTGGCGGTGGAAGAAGGTCTCGTCGATCTCCTCGGGCAACACCAAGCCGGCGCGGGCGCGCACCGCAAGGGAGCGCGCGGCTTCGACGATGTCTTGGCGGCCGCCGTAGGAGAGCGCGAGCGTGAGCGTCATGCGATCGCCGTCGCGGGTGTAGGCCATCAGGTCTTCGACGGCGTGGCGAGTGGTCGTCGGCAGATCTTCGAGCGCGCCGATCACGTTCACGCGGATGCCGTTTTGACGAAGGTCGGCGCGCTCGTTCTTGGCGAACTCGACCAACAAGCGCATCAGCGCTTCAACTTCGGGGCGCGGGCGTGCCCAATTCGCGACGCTGAAGGCGTACAGCGTGAGGTACTTCACGCCGATGCGAGTGGCTGTTTCCACTGCATCGCGCACGGCTCGCGCCCCCTCGGCGTGGCCTTCGGCGCGGTCCAGGCCACGGGCTTTCGCCCAACGCCCGTTGCCGTCCATGATGATCGCTACGTGACGAGGAAGCGAAGCGCCGTTCGACCCGTTCTTGCCGCTGACCACTCAAGACTCTCTTTCCGCCGCCTGGGCTGCGCCAGGCGAAGCACACGAATAAACTTCAAGCGAACCGCGGTTGGCCATAGGGCCGAAAATTCCCGCGTGAAGACTGGTTCTCCCACAGCATGCGGCGGATAATTGTGGAGCTTTCGTGGAGATCGGCGCGATTATTCGTAACAACATGTTTTTATTGATCTATTTTTGGAAGCACCGACAGTTCTTGGCGAGCTTCCTGAACCGCATCGCGGATTTGCAGCGCTGCTCGACGGCGCGCGGGCGGCAAACTGACGTGAAAGACGACTTCTGGCGGCCCGGCGTTCAAGAGCTCCACTTGGCCGCCGTGGGCCTCGGTGACCGCCCGGACAATCGCCAGACCGAGCCCCGTGCCGCCTTTGTCGGCGCGTGTGGTCACGAAGCGCCGGAAGAGCCGTTCGCGCACGTGCCTCGAGATCGAACCTTGGCTGACCACGCGCAGGTTGACCCATTCCTCGCTGCGCGAAACTTCCACGCTGAGGGGTGAGCCGCGCTCTCCGTGGCTCAAGCCATTTTCGATCAGGTTGATCACGGCTCGTGCGATCCACAGTTCGTCCCCGCGCACGCGCGTGTCACCCGATGCATGCAGCGTGATGCGCCCTTCCGCATCGCCGAGCGACTCGATTGCGCGCCGCGTGAGCTCGCTCAGGTCCACTGGGGTGAACGCCTCGACGCCGCGCGCCTCGATGCGCGCCAGGCTGAGCAGCTCACTGAGCAACCGCTCGATACGCGCCGTCGCTTCGCGAATGCGCGCCACGAAGCGACGAGCTTCGATCGGCTCCTCGAGCGCGCTCTCCTCCAAAACTTCGGCGCTCGCGCGAATGGCGGCCACGGGATTTTTGAGCTCGTGCGACAGATCCGAGGCAAAGGTTTCGACGAAGGGGCGCCCCTCGAGATCGCGCCGCATGGAGTCGATCGCACGAGTCAAGCGCGTGACCTCGCGCCCAAACGCGATCGGCGGCGCGCCGCGGCGTTCACCCAAGCTGACGCGTTCACCGAACACGCTCAAGGCCTCGATCGGCGCGGCGATCGCCCGGCCAATCCAAGCCGCTGCCAGCGCCGCTGCGGTGCCCAAGACGAGGCTGATCACCAGCACGGTCGGCGCAAAATCCGCCAGAAGGTTGCGCATCGCGATGGTCGGCTTGACCACGCGCACCGCGCCGACGCTCGCGCCGCGCACGCGGATCGGCGCATCGACGGACACCACGCCGTGCTCTTCCGCGGGCGCTTGTGCGGGGAACAGGCGCGCTCCGCTGTCGTCGAGCAGCATCAAGCGCAAATCCGCGCCGCGGCCGCGCTCGTGCTCCAAGCGCGCCGCCAAATCGACGATGCCGACGCCGGTGCGATCGAGCTCGCCCGCCATCATGCCCGCCAAAGCGACGGCTTCATCTTCTGCTGCTTGCGAGGAGAGGCGTACCGCGCGGGCCTCGATGCGATCGATCACCATCAAGCCCAGGCCGAAGGCAAACGCGCCGACGATCACGGCCAGGGCCAGGAAGATCTGCATCCGGATCGACATGCCGCGCGTGCGCGTGCGCAGCAGACGCGAGACCACGAACGCCACGAACAGCATCAGCCCCACGGAGGCTGCTGCCACGACGATCAGGCGAATCACGGCTCTTTCAAGGCGCTCGGCGCGTCCGTGACGCGGTAGCCGACGCCGCGAACGGTTTCGATCAGCCCGGGCTCTGCGCCCGCTTCGGCCACTTTTTTACGCAAGGCTTTGACGTGAGAGTCGATCGTGCGATCGGTGATGGCAAAGCCGTCACCCCACACGCGATCGATCAGCTCGACACGGCTGTAGACTCTGCCGGGCTGTTCGAGCAGACACGAGAGCACGTCGAATTCGACGCGCGTCAGCTCGAGGATCGAGCCATTGGCGCGCGCCCGCCGCGTGGCGGAGTCCAGCGAGATCACCGGGGTCGGCGCGCCGGGCGAAGCCTCGTTCTGCGACCGGCGCAGCACCGCGCGCACGCGCGCCACGACTTCACGCGGTGAGAAGGGCTTGGTCACGTAGTCGTCGGCGCCGGCCTCGAGCGCGACCACTCGATCGGCTTCGCCGTCGCGACTCGACAAGACGATTACTGGAATGTGTTTGCTCTTGCGCCAGCGACCGATCAAATCGAAGCCGCTGCCGTCCGGCAGCATCAGGTCCAAAACGACCAGGTCTGCGCCGTCTACCAGGGCCGCCGCGGCGGTCGCGGTCGCGGCCTGGGTGACCGAAAAACCATCGCGCCCGAGCGCATAGGCGACCGACTCGGCGATCGCTGGCTCGTCCTCGACGACAAGAATCCGCTGGACCATGCCGCGCTCATTGTTGCATGCCGGCGCCAATCGGACGATCTTATGAGCACATGAGAACCTTGCTCATCCTTCGCCACGGCAAGGCCGCCCCGGACGACGGCACTGGCAACGACGCGGCCCGCCCGCTGACGGCCCGCGGTCAACGGGAGTCGGAGCTGATGGGGAAGCTATTGCACACCGAGCAGCTGACGCCCGACCGCATCTTGGCCTCCAGCTCGCGCAGAACCCGAGAGACTGCGCGTGAGGCCGCCGCGGGTGTGCACTTCAGCGGCGCGATCGACGAGCTCGACGAGCTGTATTTGGCCGAACCCGAGGCTTATATAACGGCCGTGCGGCGGAACGCAGCAGATGCGCAACGAGTGCTGCTGGTGGGGCACAATCCGGGTCTCGAGGCATTGGCCCTGATTTTGACGGGCGAGCCTGTGGCATTGCCGCCGGCGGGTCTCGTCATCTGCAGCTTGCCGATCGCGAGTTTTGCCGAGCTGACGCCGCGAGTTCGCGGAAAAATGCAGAGGTTCGTGGCGCCCTCGGAACTCGAAGGCTGAGCGGCGGCCAAGCGCGCCCCGTAACCGCCTCGATCTCAGCGGTCCGCGCCCGATCGCTGGCTATTTGGAACAGAGAGCGCTAAGTAACGGGCTGAATATGGCTCCGACGGCACGCCTTCCACCGAAGAAGGACGTCGCATTGGCGTTGCTCGAACAAGCGTCAATGTACATCCACCTCGATCCGCGCGCGGGTTCGGTGAAGGTCCCTCCATCATTCAAGAATCAGCCGCAGCTCGTGCTGCAAGTTGGCTTGAACATGGCCGTGGCCATCCCGGATTTGCACGTCGACGATGACGGCCTGTCGTGCACGCTGAGCTTCAATCGCTCGCCGTTTTTCTGCATGATCCCCTGGCCCGCGGTGTTCGCCTTGGTGGGCGAGAATGGGCAGGCCATGGTCTGGGCCGAGGACATCCCGCCGGAAGTGGAAGCCCAAGCCAAAGCTCAGCGAGCTCCCGAAAAGCCGCGCGCTCACTTGCGTTCCGTGGGTGATGGCGAGAGCGCTCCGCCGCCTGCGGAAAAGGCCGACGCCGCAGCCGCGGAGTCGAAGCCTGCAACCAAGGCCGCCAAAGCCACCGGGAAGTCCGGGTCGAGCAAGACCGAGACGAGCAAGGCCGCGCCAAAAGGCGCCGCAAAATCCAAGCTCGAAGCCAAACCTGCCACGACCAAAGCGGTCAAGACTGCGCCGAAAGCTGGCGGCAAGGGGACTTCGAAGGCAGCCAAGCCGGTTGCGGAGACCAATAAGAAGCCGGCAGCCGCGGCACCTGCGCCCGAGCCCGCAGCAGCGCGCCATGCCGTGCCGGCCAAGAAGTCCGCACCGTCGAAGCCGGAGTCTCTCGGCAGCACGACGGAGGCAAACAAGCCGAAACGCGAGTTGCCGCCGTACCTCCGAGTGGTGAAGTAGCGTTAGCCGGGCTGGCCCGCTCCTGCAACGCCAGCGGCACCGGCATCCGACAAATCACCGGACGCACCTGCCGCACCGCCCGAACTGGACGAACACTTCCAGGTGCCCGTGCTCGACTGGCACTCGAAGCCTGTCACGCAGCCGTTGAAGTAACAGTCCCCCGGCATGCATCGCCCGTCTTTGCCGCAGGTGTAGCTCGACGGGCAATCCTCCGGCGCAGAGCAAACGTCATTGCCTCCGTCGGTTGGCGAGTAACACGCACCAACGGAGTCGTCACACAAGTCCCCTGCAGCGCAGTCGCTATCGCGGTAACAGCCCTCGTCCATCGTGGTCGATGAACAGGCCCCAACCACGCCCAGCGCGGCGAAGAATATTACCGTAACCGTTGCGCGCATCAGCACCACGGTAGCAAGCAACGTGCCCGACACAAGGCAATATCCTGTGCGAATCTGCCGTGGGGCAAAGAATGTCGCTGGGAAAAGCGCGAGCATGCTACGTTTTTCGCCCCTTCAGCCCAGCCGATATGGACGTTCGTTGTAACCGCTGCGACACTGAATATGAGTTCGACGATGCCCTGATCTCCGAACGGGGCACGACGGTCAAGTGTACGAACTGCGGATTTCAATTCAAGATTTATCCCGGTAAGGGCACGGGCCTCGCTCCCGAGCGATGGGTCGTGCGCACGGCGTCGGGTCGTGAGCTCGTCTACACGTCACTGCGCGAATTGCAGCGCGGCATCGCCGACAAGAAAGTCGTCGCCACCGATCTGCTGTCGCGCGGCAAACAAACTCCGCGACCGCTCGGTTCAATCGCCGAACTCGAACCTTTCTTTCAGGTCACGAACACGAGCCCATCGCGCAAGCCCGGCTCGGGTGAGCGCATCCAGCGAACGTTGCACGGCGTGGCGCCGCCACAGCCCGAGTTTCGCAGCTACCGGAGTGACCCACCCCCCGCTCCTCCGCCGCCACCGTACGAGCCGCCACCAGCACCACCAGGCTCCGCCGCAGCATCCGTCCCCTTCCCACTCACGGGGACTCCCGCGGTTACTGACGCTGACGAGCAAGCCGCCCCCGCAACTCAACCGGTTCCCGGTGTCGCCGATTTTCGCGATCTCGGAAGCTCGGCCTCGGAGCGCACTCCCGACACGGAGTTGATGGCTCCGCCGATCACGCACGAGGCGTCAGGAGTTTTCTCGTCCACGCTACCGGCTGAGCCGCCAAATTTCCCGGGCAAGTCGAAAGCGACGTTGCCGAACGGCTCGCCTGCGCTGCGTCCGCCATCCGAGCCACTCGCGATGCAGCCGCCCAAATCGCGCCCCATGAACGATAGCGTGCCGGACTCGCGCAGCTCGCTCGTCGGCACACCGATGTCGCCGCGCGTGGCCGCCTTCGATACGACCCTAGAGGTCCCGGTCGCGCACGCGCCCGTCTCTTCTCCGCGCAATTTACCTCCGATCGAGGTCGCGAGCATCCGGGACAGCTTCAAATCCTACGACGAGCTCGAGCTCGATCATTCGGCAGAGGATCAGCACGCGCGTTTGGCGCGCTCGCGCTGGATCGCAGGCGTCGTCGTGATCGGCGTGCTCGGTTTGTTCGGCGCAACCGTGGGGCGGAGATACATCGCGCAGTTGATCGGCACTGCGACGGTGAACACTTCGAGTGATGCGCGCGTCGCCAAGTTCTTGACCGACGGCGCGCGCCTCGCCGACGAGGGCGACTTCGAGGGCGCCAAAGAGGAGTTCGACAAGGCCGCCGCGCTCGCGGAAAAAGATCCCGCGGTCTTGACCGCCCTGGCGCGACTCGAAACGCTGCGTGCCGACGTCTCGTGGCTGAAGTTGCGCATCATCGACCCGAACTCGACCGATTTGGTTCAGGCCACGTATCGTGAACTCGGACGGCGCGTGGGCAAGGCGCACACCGCGGTCGATCGCGCGTTCGCCATTTCGCCGGAAGCTCCGGCCGTGCTGCGCGCGCGCGTCGATGTCTTGAGGCTGAGCGGTGAAGCCGACAAAGCACGTGAATGGCTGGCCCCACTCAGCGCAAACGCCAGCGTGCCCGAAAATGCCTACGTCCTCGCCGCGCTCGACTTGGCCGATCCGGCGCCGGTGTGGCCGTCGGTGATCGACCGACTGCGCACGGCTGCCGCTGCAGAGCGTGATCCGGGTCGCGCGCGCTCAGCGCTGATCTATGCACTCGCGCGCGCCGGCCGCCTGAGCGAGGCCGAAGCCGAATTCGCGAAAATCGACGGTCGGCCGAAGCCGCACCCGTTGCTCGAAGAGCTGCGCGCTTTTCTGTCGCGCGCCAAACGCTCGGGCGAGAGCGGCGCTGACGCTCCCGCAAAGATCGCCGCGGTGGACACGAGCAAGCTGCCCAAGCTCGATACTTCGCCGTCACCGGAGGATGCAAGGCCCGTCAGCGGTGATTTTCGTACGCGATTGTCGCAAGGTTCGGCCGCGCTCCGCCAGGGTGATCTGGACCGCGCTGCGCGGCTCTTCGACTCCGTGCTCGCGGAACAGCCTCGCAACACGGAAGCCTTGTCAGGGTTGGCAGACGTGGCCAAAGCCCGCCATGACCCGGCCCTGGCGGCCAAGATGTACGACCGCGTGCTTGCGGACAATCCCAACTACTGGCCGGCGCTCTTGGCGAGCGCCGATCACAAGTGGGACGGCGGAGACCGAGCCGGCGCACTCGTGCTCTATCGCCGCTTGCTCGAACAAGCCGGGCCGAACTCCGAGTACGGCGCGCGCGCCGCCGCGCGCATCGCCCAAGGCAGCGCAACGCCCACCGGCTCGGCCGCGGCTCCCGTCGAAACCGGAGCCACGATCAAGCCCGAAGTCCCCAGTCCCCCCGCGCCGGTCATCGACCGCACCGATCTTCCCGAGGCCAAATGAAGTTTCC
>Ga0164307_10000129_pt1 | contig 33615 bp, 33 predicted proteins | sample Whisoiple_243_MG_FD_110214 | JGI IMG/M metagenome (GOLD analysis project Ga0164307, IMG submission 110214) | Soil microbial communities amended with fresh organic matter from upstate New York, USA - Whitman soil sample_243_MG | ecosystem: Environmental > Terrestrial > Soil > Unclassified >...
ACACGCCGCGCAGGTGCGATCGAGCTTGGCGCTCGGCGCGCTGGCGATGTGCGTGCCGGAAAGGCAATTCGTCCAAGGCTTGCAGCTCGACTGATTCTGGAGAGTCGTAAAGGTACCGGTGGGGCAGCCTGCACAAACTTGGTCCGCGGTCGCCGTGCCAGCCTTCTCGATGTACGAACCCGCGTCACACGCGCCGAAAGGAACGCAGGAAGCGGCGTTCTTGCCGGCCGCAAACGAGCCCGCGGCACAGGCGACGCACACCGTGTCCGTCGTCGCTGTGGCCACGGCCGCGACGAAGGTGCCAGCCTCACAGTCCGCTGCCGGCTTGCACTCGGTCGCTGGGTCCAAGTCGTCGTCGACGGTACCGGTCGCGCAGGCGACTGGCGCGGCATCTTCACCGGCACAGTAGAACCCCGCCTTGCAGGGGGTGCACTTGGCGCCGCTGGTTCCCGGCTCACAGGTCACGGGCTCTCCGCCAGCCGAACCGCCTTCGCCGGTCGGCTCTGCGCCGGCCTCTCCGGCTGAACCGGGCTCGCCGGCCGCGCCGACGCCAGCTGTGCCGCCAGAGCCCCCCGAGGGGCCGCCAGACGAGGACGGCTCGCCCGCCGCGCCTGCTTCGACGCTCGGGGCGCCTCCGCTGGGACCGCTGCCGGTATCGCTATCACTACATCCTGCAAAAATGGTGAGGGCCAGACCGGCCACTGCAAAGGGTATGACTACAAAGCGACTTAGTGAGGACATTTGAAAGCTTTAACTCCGACTACCCAAATGGGACACACAACTACTCACAGTGAAGCCACAACAATGCGAATGGTACAACACTAAAATGGCCCATCATGTGTCGGAAAATTGCCTGGATTGCGTGCTGGATGCCCGCTCGATCGGCTTTGATTCCATCGCGTGATCTGGAGTGGTCTGCATTGTTTCGTCACGTAGTCTAACTTGTGAGATGATGAGTGTTGCAATGTGTGATTGCACAGTGCTCGGAGCTCGCCGGTGCTCACCGCCAGCCCGGATCACCCTTCCTGGGCCCATGGGCCGAAGTGCGGCCTCGGCAGTGCTCTTGACCCGGGGGATGTGTCGCGGCGGGATGAGGCGAAGTGTCGTGGCGCACGCATCCCTGGGGCTGCTGCGCCACGCCCGGCGCACAGAAGGGCGCTCCAAACGAGGCGCGCGAGGAAGCGCGCGCCAAACGTGCCGCCGCCACGCACCGGCGGAAACGCGCACCAAGCGCGCGCCTGCACGCTTCGGCAGGCGAGCCCCATCGCACCGGGGGCGATAAATCGCCGGCATGATGGGCGCAAGACGCCTCAAGGCGCTCCCCGCCGACTTACCCGATCGCGGCTATCCGCGCGCTTACCGGCGTTGCCGGCGCGCGTCCGCTCGTTTGACGGCTCGACGCGGGGATTCGGCGCGTTAGCGAACGCGAACGGCCGCCGGTCAGCGCGGGCGATTTGGTTTAACGCGGAGCCGGGGCCGTGTCGCTGCGGGTGACGACCAGCGTGGAACTGGGGCCGGGGGACAGCAGATAGAAGTGCCTCAGTTCGACGGGTTGCGTCGGGTGCGCTGAGGCGCTTGCCGGCTGCGCAGGAGCCGCGCTAGCGCTCGTCGGCGGCAACGTGCCACGGCTTGCGCAGCCCGCGGCGAGCAAAGCAAGCACAGGAAAGAAAGCAATTCGAGGCATGGCGGTCGTCCTTTTGCGCGCGTGATGGTCGCGCATACGACTGCTAGAGCAACAAGCAGGCCAGTCCTCGGCGAGCGGCAATCAACGAGGCGAAAATGGCACGATGCGCTTACGCGCGCTGCGCGGGCACGGCGCTGGGGCCGAGCGACAGCGCGCCGCTCGACCTTTCAAAGAGAGCAAAACCGGGACGAATCGGAGTATGGCGAAACCTGGCGTTCAGCGCCCGACCGACTTACCCCACGCCGGTCGCGAGCTGACTCGATTCCACCAGTCAGCAACTCGCGCGTGTTCGCTGAGTTTGCCCGCAGCGGGCGACAGCGTCATGTACTCCACGTAGGGCATGAAACAGATGTCCGCGATGGAGAACGTATCGCCAGCCAAAAATGGCTGGTTGGCGAGCTGTTGGTCCATTATCGAATACGCGAGATCGAGGCCGGCACCCGCCGTCTTCAGCACCTCGGGTGTTTGCTCGCGCTTGAACACGGAGTGATAGACGAACTTCATGGCATGAGCCGTGAAGTTCGAGGTCTCGATGCTGATCCACTGCTCCATGAGGGCCTCGTTGCGCGCACCTTTGGGCGTCAACGGACCGCCGGCCTTGCCGTCGATGTAGCGCGCCATCGCTCGTGACTCGTACAATTTGAATCCATCGTCATCGAGCGCGGGGACCTGTCCAAAGGGTTGGCGCGCGAGGTGAGGCGGTTGCTTGTGCTCTCCCTTGGCGAAGTCGACCAAGATGAACTCGAACGGTGTTTGCGTCTCGTTCAAGGTCATCAGGACTTTGCGGGTACAGGTGCTGGCGGGATGTCCGAAGATCTTCATTGCGCCAAACTATCACGGGCGGTGCGCGTCGCGCGGCTCCGCACGTCTCGCGGGCCGACCGCAAAAGCTGCCCATCTGATCAGGCGAGTTGCAGCCCTACGCGCGATGGTTCATGTCCGGCGTAGATCTTCAACCGATTGCGAACTCGAGAATCAGCCATGCACACATCTCCCGCCCGGTCGAGGTCCGCGCCCGATGCAAACCCCTGACGTGGAGACCATCGAAGCGGGGCGCCTCACGGAAGCCCGTTTGATCGAAATGGTTTTTCCCGAGCAAACGAATCATTACGGGACGCTGTACGGTGGGCAAGCCTTGGCATTGATGGACAAGGCCGCGTTCATCGCGGCGTCTCGTTACTCGCGGCGTGCCCTGGTTACCGCCAGCAGTGAACGCGTGGATTTTCACGTGCCCGTGCGACAGGGGCAGCTGGTCGAGCTCCTAGCGCGGGTCGTTGCAACGGGGCGCAGCTCGATCACGGTCGAGGTGGATATGTATTCGGAGGATCTACTGACCGGTGAACGAAAGCTCGGCACACACGGTCGTTTCGTACTAGTCGCGGTCGATGCGGAGGGGCGCGCCGTGCCCGTAATTCCCCTCGATTCGAAGCTCGCAGGGGATGGTTCCACTCATGATCCGTGAATACACGCTCAGACTCCAAGCCGTGCGCTTTCGCGCCAACATCGGCGCGTCCGCTGCCGAGCGATCGATCCCGCAAGACCTGGTAGTCGACGTCGATTTGGAGCTGCCCGTCTCTGCGCTGGCCAAACGAGACACGAAGCGTGAGGTAGTCGACTACGACCTGGTGGTGCGCCTGGTGGTCGAGGTCGGCCTGGCCGAGCCATATCGGTTGTTGGAGATCTACGCGCAACGGCTTCTGGCGCGGCTATTGACCGAGACCCCCGCGCTCAAGGTGAGGGTCGCCGCGACCAAGCTTCGCGTCCCCTCGACCTACAGCACCGATAAAGCAGTCGTCGAGCTCGTCGGGACTCGCGACGCCTGAACCCCGAGAGCTCGTTGGTTTTGGTCAATCAGCGCCCATTAGCCTTCGGCGTTACTGAAGGGAGGGGCGGGGCGACCGGGAGCAGGCGATCCTTATTGAAAATGAAATTCAAATTCAATTTCGCTTGACGGGGCGGGCGGGCGCGTGACATCCATGGGGAGCAGGAGGCTCCGATGAAACCAGCTGAGGCGAGGGGTGAAACCTTCCACGGTTCACTTAATGATAATGATAGTCAAATTCATGTTCAGTGCGTCGCGCAGGCGCCGGAACCGGTGCCCGCGGATGACTTGTTGCGCTGCGTGTGTGGGGCATTGCTCGCGCGCTGGGTCGCGGCCGGGCTAGAGCTCAAATGCCGTCGCTGCAAACGCACGACGTTAATCCCTTATCCGAAGCGAACGGCCGTGACTCGGCGGCACCCCGTCTGAGCTCGAGTAGGAAAAGCCATGTCTCACCACTCGAAGACCGATCACGCTTCCAACGTACGACTCGCCGAAAGCGACCACGTGGCCATCGACATGTGTCACTGCGGAACGCTGCAGGTGCACCTGGGGGATCTCTCGTTGCGTTTACCGCCGGATCTGGTGCTCAGCCTGACGCGCACGCTGACCGTGGCGTTGGCTCGGCGGCAGTCGATCCTCAGCGAGCGTGGGGACGACGACTTCGTCGCGGCCAATTGGGCAGGCAACGACAGCCGGAGAGGCAAGGCGTGACTGCGTTGCCGCGTGCGACTTTCAGCCCGTCGCTATCTTTTGATCTCCCGTGAGCGCGAGCCGGTGCCGTCGCTGGCGCAATCGAGACTTCGGCTATTCGGAGCTTCTCATCGGACGCCGCGCCGCCAACCGCGCTTGATTTCGAACAGGTCGCTTTTCGCCGATCCGCGCCGGTGTTGCAAAATGCCCCCTCGCAGGAAAACGGAGCCACGTTAGTACGCTGGATAGAGGCGTTCCGTGTCGACCCTCGCTTGCACGCGCGGTAACGTTTTCCCACCTTCGTTGGGCGTCCCGATCGCCCGAACGACTGATCGTTCATGGGAGCGCGGATGAGTCAACTCGAGTCCTTTTGGGTCCGCACATGAAACGTTCGAATGCCGCGCTCCAGCCAGTCACGTTGGGGGAGCGGAAGTGAGCTCGGCGCGTTCTTCCGGCTCCATGCCGAAATCGGCCCGATACCTGCCGCCCAAGATCCTGGTTGCCGATGACGACGAAGGCGTGCGAGTCGGGCTCGTCGCAAACTTGGAGCTCGAAGGCTACGAGGTCGCAGAGGCACGGGACGGCGCGGAAGCGATCAAGCTGATCCAAGCGAACAGCTACGACTTGATCGTTTCGGATGTGGTCATGCCGAGCGCGACCGGCGTGGAAGTGCTTTCCACGGTTCGGCAACAGCACTTGGATACGCCGTTCATCCTCATCTCCGCGTTCGTTTCCGAAGATCTCGTGACGCGCGCCTTGAGCGACGGCTTGTTTGCCATGCTGTACAAGCCTTTCGCCATGGATCGAATTTTGGAGGTCGTGGCGCGCGCGTTGAAGCGCAACGTCGTATTGATCGTCGACGACACCCAAGCCTACGTCTCCTCTTTGGCCGACGCGCTGCGTTCGGTGGGGATGCGCGTCGAGACCTGCGGGGACGGGCCGAGCGCCGTCGAGTTCGCGCGCCACAACATCGTCGACGTGTGCGTGCTCGATTTGGTGATGCAGCCGCTCGACGGACTCGCGACTTGCGAGCAACTGCAGATGATCAACGATCGCATGGACATCATCGCCATCACCGGCCTCGCCACCAACGAACAAGTGCGGGGCATTGCTCGTCGCGGTGTGGCCACCTGTCTGCGTAAGCCCTTCGACGTGCGAGAACTGCTGACTGCGATCGCGCGCGTGCGTGCCGCCACCCCGGTGAAGAAATGACTGCCGTCGATCCGCTGCGAACGGTCGAGATGATCGCCTTGCTCGAGGAGGCCACCACCCCGCTTCGTCACGATGTTCGCAATCGCATCGCGTCGATTCGGAACATGTCCTATTTCATTCGCCGAAAGCTGGCTTCCGAAGTTGCGCCCGAGCGCGACCCGAGGGTGCCGGAGTTTTTGGCCAAGGTCGAAGGTGAGGTTCAGCGCACGGACGACCTGATCGAGGCTTGGGGGACCTCCGTGCACGGTTTGCGCTCGTCCGAGGTGCTACCCGTGAAAGCGACTGATTGTATACGAATGGCGATCGCCAGTGCGCGCTTACCCGCCGGCGTCGGCGTCGAATCGTTGGCAGTGAAAGAGGAGCTGAATGTCGAAGCAGACTTGGAAATGCTTGCCTTTGCGCTGCGTTGTTTGCTCGAGAACGCGGCGGAGGCGGCCGGCTCCGGGAGTGTGGTCATCGAGCTCGCCCGTGACGACGACCAGTGCGTCATGACCGTCAGCGATCGTGGCCCCGGCTTCGAAAATCCGTTGCGCTGCCTCGAGCGCTTCGAGAGCACGAAACCCGGTCATCTAGGGCTCGGCTTGTGCATGGCTCGACGCATCGCTTCGCGTTTCGGTGGGGACTTGGCGATTGGTAGCCCCGACGTCGGAGCGCAAGTCAGCCTGCTCTTGCCCATCGCGGGCACGCGAGCGCCGTTCGGAGAAGAGGCGTGACACGGCTGCTTTTGGTCGACGACGACGAGAGCAATCGCTTCACGCTCTCGGCATTGCTCGAGGACGAGGAGTACGTGGTCGACCTGGCCGCCTCCTTTGCCGAGGCCAAGCAGCGATTGGTGTCCGACCCACCGCTTTATGACGCGGTATTGCTCGACCACTCCCTGGGCGATGGCTTTGGATTGGATCTAGTGCCGCTGATCCGTCGCGTTCTGCCGGGCGCGAAGATCATCGCCATGAGCGGCAGCGCCGGCGCCGACCGGATGGGCCACGAGGCGGATGCGGCACTGCCAAAAGGTATGCATTTCCCTGACTTTCTCAGCCGTTTGCGGGCGGTCGTGAGCTAGGGGCCAGTGCTGGCGAATTTTGCCTTCAAACGTATCTTGGTGCCGGTCGATTTCTCGACGCGCTCGGCCAATGCGCTGGCCTACGCCGTCGCCCTTGGTTCGAGAGCCAGAGCCGAGATTGACGTGCTGCACGTGTGGCACTCCGATCTCTCCAACCCGGTGACGGTCGCGCGCGAGCGCGCGAAGCAAGAGCTCTGCGACTTCGTTTCCGGGCTCGACTTGCACGGCGATGTCGAGCTTCACCGCCGCGCCGAGTTGGGGGATCCCTATTTGACCATCCAGAGCCTGGCGCAGCTCACTCGCTACGACCTCCTGGTCGTGGCCGGACCAGAACCCACACGCAGCGAGGTGGACTCGGCAGGGCTGCGTCTCCTTCGGAGCGCGTCGACTCCGGTGTTATTCGTGCCGGGGAATTGCCTCGCGTGGTCTCGGTCCGAGCTAGAGCCGGCGTTCAGGCTGGAGCGTATCTTGGTCCCGATCGCCCTTGCGGGCGCGCATCTTTCTGCTCTCGACTGCGCTCGGGAGCTTGCGGATGCCGATGGCGCGCGCGTCGAGGCCCTACTCAGCCCCGACGTCCTGCCTAGCCAGATCGCATATCTGCGTGCGCACCCGTGGCTCGATCGCCTAATCACCGTCGAGCTACGTGAAGGCAGTGAACTCTCTGCGCCGACGCGCGTGCAATCGTCGAGGTTCGACTTGCTCGTCATGGCCAGCAAGCGCGTACACGTGGGCGAACGCGCCAAGGACTTGCGGCTCGAGCACATCGCACTTTCAGCGCCTTGTGCGAGCTTGAGCTTACCCGACTGACCCGCGGCTCTCAGCCAGGCGTGCCGGAATCGGCTGGATGACTGCGGAGATCTGCCGCCCCGCCCAGCTCCGGTGCGGGGCCGAGCGACGCTTCGCCGAGCGGGATCACGATCGTAAAGGTGGTGCCGCCGTGCTGCACGCTGGCGACGGAGATACGACCATCATGTCGCTTGACGATTCCCTCCACGATTGCGAGACCGAGCCCGGTGCCACGCAGTTTGGTCGTGTATAGCGGCTCGAAGATCCGAGTGCGCACGTCTTCGCTCATGCCCTTGCCGTTGTCGACCACGCGCAGCGTCAGCTCCCCGGCGTCGACGCTGGCTCGCACCTCGACGCGGCCGCTGTGCGGGTCGACGGCTTCGACGGCATTTTGAAGCAAGTTGACCAATACCTGGCGAAACTGGTCCGCGTCGACGTTGGGCACCGGCAGGTCCTTGGAGACGTGATTGAGCAGCGCGATCGTGTCCGCAGGTTTCACCACCACGGCCAGCGCGCTCTGCACGAGTTCGTGGGCGGCCGTGGGCGCCCGAAAGATGGGGCGTTCACGCGAGAAATCCAAAAGCTCACCGATGATCTTGGCACAGCGATCAATCTCGGTCGTGATCACTTGCGAGAACAGTTGGATACGTTTGTCCGTCTGCGCTTCGGGCGCATGAATGACTCTGCGATCGAGGTAATACCAGGCGTTGCGGATTGCGGCCAAAGGGTTGCGGAGCTCGTGACCAATGCTCGCCGCGAGTCGTCCGATGGCCGCGAGCTTTTCCGTGCGAACGAGCGCTTCCTGCGCGTGGCGCAGGCGTTCCTCGGCACTCTTGAGCTCGGTGATGTCGAAGGCGACCCCTTGAATGAACATGGGTCGACCCTGTTCGTCGCGCACGACCCGCGCTTCACCGTGTACCCAGACGGTGCGACCATCACGGGCGAAGAACCGGCAATCGGCGCGAAATGGGCCGCCGACGGCGCAGCCGCGGGCAAATTCGGCGTTCCAGCGGGCTTGATCCTCGGGATGCATGCGGTGAAACCAAAGCACCGGATCGTCGAGCCACTCCTTTTGCGTGTAGCCGAGCAAGGACTCGATTTGAGGGCCAATGTACAGCTCGTTGCCCCCATCCTCGAGTGAGGCCATGAACGTTACCGCGGGGATCTGCTCGACCAGTGTACGGTAGCGCGCTTCTGCTCGTTTCGAAGCCTGCGTGCGCGCGCGCTGCTCGCTGACATCCTGCAAGACGAACAAGCTGAGCTCGGATCCAGGCAAGCTGGCGACGGTGACCAAGACCTCGAGCGTGCTGCCATCGGCGCGCAGCGCGCGGAATCTGCCGGAGTCCTTCGGTGGTGCCCCAACGAAGTGTCGTGAAAGCGGGCCGCCGACCAAGCTTGGTTCGTCCATTCCGAACATGGCGCAGGCGGCGCCGCCGACGCTGCGTACGGTGCCCTGCGCGTCCGCGCTCAGGATCGCTGGCTCGCGCTGCGTGAGCTCGGACTCCGTCGCCGGAAACTCGGCATCTTGAACGAGCGCCGTGCTGGGTCGCGTTTGCAAACGCGCGGGTGCGGCGCAGGCACCGGTCTGAGCCAATTGCTGGTTGGTCGAGATGAACGCATTGGCAAGTTGAAGCAGGATCGCCTCCGCTTCGTTCGCGGTCCATTGCGCTTCCACCCCCTCGGTGGCAACGGTATGCGAACGAACGCGGCGATCGAAGCTCAACGCTCCGGCCCCTGCGAGCGAAGCCAGTCGGCGAGCGATGCCATTGCATCCCCTCGAGTCGCCGAAACGGCAAACACCTTCAACTCGGGATTGAGCTGCCTCGCGTATGTGCTCGTTCGATGCACATCGAAGTCCACGTACGGCAATAGGTCGACCTTGTTCAGTACGAGCACATCGCAGGAGCGAAACATATGCGGGTACTTGAGCGGTTTGTCGTCGCCCTCGCTCACCGAGAGAACCACGACGCGCACGGATTCACCCAGGTCGAACAGCGCTGGACACACCAAATTCCCCACATTTTCCAGGATGACCGTCGATCCCGGTTCGGGAGCGAGAGACACGAGAGCGTGCCCGACCGCGTGCGCGTCCAAATGACAGCCGGTGCCGGTATTGAGTTGGAGTGCGCGGTAGCCCGCCCTGCGGACCCGTTCGGCGTCGCGCTCCGTCGCCTGGTCTCCTTCGATCACGGCCAGGGGCAGCTCTGGAGCGCAGCGCGCGAGTGCCTCGAGGAGCGCGGTCTTGCCCGCCCCGGGTGAACCCATCAGATTGACCGCCCGACACGAACGCTGAGCCAGCCAGGCGCGATTCTGCTGTGCAAATCGCTGATTCTTGCTCAACAGCGATTGCTCTATCTTCAACGTGCGCGCTGCGCGCAGTTGGAGCCTCGCGGAGCGGTGAGCGTCGCTCGGCGAGTGACGATGCTCCTGGACGTGTCGACCCTCGTCTTCTTCGGAGCAGCCGCAAATGCCGCACATCACTGCACCTCCACTTCGCGCAACTGCAGCTGCTCTCCGCTCAGAAACTCGAGCGATAGGGAACCGCACGAACAGCGGTCGAACACCGAATCGAGCGCAAATTCACGCTCACAGCTGCGACAGCGCGCGAGCCCGGTGACCTCCACGAGCTCGAGCCGTGCGCCTTCTGCCGGCGTGCCTTCAGCGCACAGTTCGAAGCAAAATCGGAACGCATCGGGCACCACCGCCGAGAGCTTGCCGACTTCCAGCACGACGCGTGTCACCTGTCGCCCCGCGCAATGTTCGGCGATGAGACTGACCAAATCCTCGGTGAGCGCCATCTCGTGCATCTATGCGGTTCCTTGCGGAAGTCGAGTGCCGAGCTCGAAGAGTAGCTGTTCAATCAGCGGGAGTGCGCGGCCAACGGCTCGTCGCACCGCGGGGCTCAGATCGAGCATCGGTTCATCGACGGAGCCGAACGACTGCGGTTCGCAGCCGAGCAACCGCGTCTTCGGCAGGGTGCCCCCGAGCGCCTGCACGAGCTCGAAAACCCGGCACGGGTCGACACCGTGACCTGCGCCGAGCAGCTTCTCGGTCGGCTCGGCACACGCGAAATCGGGTTCTAAAATCGTTAGCGTGCCCGGCGCGTGTCCGCGCTGAACGGTGTCGACCAGCAGCAATGCGTCGAAGCCATCGACCAACGTGTAAGCCAAATCCAGCCCTCGTGTGCCGAAATCTCGCACCGTCACGTGCGCTGGCCTGGGCTTTCGCATCAGTTCGCGAACGACCTCGACGCCAAAGGCATCGTCACCAAAAAATACGTTGCCCACCCCGGCGACGAGTACGCGGTTCACGGCGTATCCTCAGCGAGTCGCTCGACTTCATCGAGGAAGAAGAAGAAACGGTGTCCGGGTAGGCCCTGAATTCCGAGGTCGGCACCCGGATCGTCGTCGACGGTGACACTGACGTGAACGCGATCTTCGAAATCTCGTTCCACCGCGCGTACCGTCGCGCGGCGCCCGGCTAGCGCGAGATCGAAAATGTCAGCCCGCGCTTTCGGACGCAGGCGCACTCGTTCACCGACTTGGAGTGACGAATCGCGAGTGGACGAGGGGTTGCCGACACGCCCGTGTAGGCGAAGCTGTTCGTCACCCGAGAGCGCCTCGGCGCGTTCGAGGACTCGGCGTGCACGCGGATCGCCTCGACGAACTTCCGCCTTCTCGCTGTCACTCAAGGTCAGCACACGCAGCAGCAGGATCTCGTCGATTTCCGTGGCATCGTAAGAGTCGGCGCGGCTTTCGGGCGCGATTTCCGGGTAGTCGTACAAGATGATCGGGCTCGCCAGGAGCCTATCGCGAGAACCTTTCTTGCCCGCCAACACCGGCCACAGACCGCGCTGCACGCAGGCCAGAGCAGCCTCGCGTTGCGCAGCGGGCGGGTCGAGTTGAGAGACGAACTGCCCACCTTCGATGCCGAGCAGCAGGTGTGCGGAGAGCAGCGTTTGCGAGAGCGCTTGCGCGCGTTCAGTGCTCGCGCAAGTGCTTTCGTTTCGTACGTTCAGTGAAAGCTTGAATTGGTTTGCGCCCAGTGCTTCGACGCGCAGCTCCAGGCTGCCGCACAGCCGATCGAGACGAAAGGCGTACTCCGTCGCCGAGCCCGCGAGCGTCGCGAGTCGACCGAAGGTCTGGCGGTATGCGCGTGGCCGCGCGCCTTCCTGCGCATAGGACTGGTCGAGCAATTCGAGGAAACGGAGTTCGACGCACAGCTCGCCGTCAGCACCGACGGCGAGACACTCACAGCCGACTTCCGCGCGATCGCTCCCAGCTTGGGCCTCGCTGTACGCGCGCGGGTAGACCCCGCCGAAGTTCCAACGCACGCGGTTTTTGTCGGAGCTGCCTCGATACGGGTAGAGCGCATAGCCTTCGTACAGGATCGCATCCGCGATCGGTAGGACGTCCGTGAAGCAGAACTCGTTCATCGTCGTTCCTCGTTGCGAGCATCTTGGGTCGAGCGGCGAATTCGCAGCGTAACGAGCGCGGGCGCCGGTTCGGCAAGCTCGACCGACACCGAGTCTGCGTCTGGCGCTGCCGCCAATAGCGCCTGCTCGAAGTCTTGCTTCAGCTTTGCACGAGTCGAGCCGCATGCGCCGGCCGCCGGAACCACACGCACGGAGACCGCTCCGCGCCGCACTTCGACAGTCACGTCCGACAGCTTGTCGTGAAAGTGCGTCTGTAAACGCTCCAGCGCGGCAGTGACCCGCTCGTCGATCGTCGATGGATGTAAGCCGTGCAAGAGCAACATGGCACTCACGCTCGCGTCCTGCGCTAGTGCTTCGAGGGTCGGCTCGCTGCTCGCAACCAGTTCCAGCAGTCGCGCGAGCCCGCGTCGGTGAAGCTCGATGACGCAGGCCACGACCTCGCGAGTCGCACTTTCCAGCAGCGGATCCGAGGAAGCAGAAAGCTCGGCGAGCAAGCCTTCGACGCGGGCAAAACGTTGCTCGAAGTCGCCGTCCAGCGTCTTCATTTGTGGGCTCCGAAGCGGGGCGCGTGTTGCACGAGCAGCTCTTTCCCGCCGCCCAGGTACATGTGCACGCCGCACGGCAAGCACGGATCGAAGCTGCGGACGGTACGCATGATATCGACGCCTTTGAACTGCTCGCGGCCGTTTTCCTCGAACAGCGGCATGTTCTGCACGGCGTCTTCGTACGGGCCTGGAGTCCCAAACGAATCGCGCGGGCTCGCGTTCCAAGGTGTGGGCGGGTAGGGGTGGTAGTTTGCGATCTTGCCGCCGCGGATCACCAGGTGATGGGAGAGCATCCCGCGTACGGCTTCGTGGAAGCCGCAACCCACGCCTTCGTCCGGCACCTTGAAGTCGTGCCAGGTCGCGGTGCGACCTGCGTATAGCTCGTCACGGGCGCGCTCGCAGAAGTACAGAGCGGCGGCCGCCGAGTACGCTTGGAAATAGCTGCGCGCGCGGTTTCGCTCGAGCGCGTTGCTGAAACGCGGGATGTGCCACTCGAGCTCCGTTTCGGGCAAACTCGCGGTCTTGGGTAGGTAGATTTTGAGGCTGTGCCCCGTGGCTTTGACGTAGCCAATGTCGACGAGACCGGCCAGCGCAGTGACCCAGCAACGCGCGAGCGCACCGCCGCCGGAGTCCAGGGCCAGATGTTCGCCGCTACGCTCGTCGTACCAACGAGGTGCCATCACCCAGGTGTATTTGTCCTTGAAGTCCCGCTTCTGGGGACGCGGAGTCGTGGTCTGGTTCCACGGATGGCGGGGGTCGACCCGGTTCCCCAGTGGGTCGGTCTTCACGAATTGCTCGCCGCCCAACCAATCATCGTAGAAGGAACTGCCCAGTAGAATGCGCATTCCCAGGTTGATCTCGACCAGATCCGTCGTTAGCAACTCGCCATCGACCACGATGCCCGGAGTGACGAACATCTTTCGGCCAAAGTGGCTCATGTTTTCGTAGCGAAAGTCGCACGCGCTCGGATCTTGAAAAGCACCCCAACAACCGAGCAAAATTCGTCGTCGGCCAACGTCTTCATAACCCGGTAGTGCTTCGTAGAAGAAGTCGAATAGGTCGTCGTGCAGCGGCACGACTCGCTTCATGAACTCGACGTACCTCATCAGTCGAACGGTGTAGTCGGTGAATAGTTGGTGCGTCGGTACCGTGCCGACCCCGCCTGGGTAGAGGGTCGACGGATGCACGTGGCGGCCCTCCATCAAGCAAAACATCTCGCGCGCGACGCGGCTCATGTGTAGGGCCTCTTTGTAGAACGAGCCCTCGAACGGATTCAGCGAGCGCATGATCTCTGCGATGGTACGAAACCCGTGTAGCTCCGCTCCTTTCGCGGCGGTTCGTTCCGCGAGCTCCCACACCCCCGGGTTGGTTTCGCGCACCATCTTCTCGCAGTAGTCGACACCAACCAGGTTGTCTTGAAAGAGGTTGTGGTCGAACATGTACTCGGCGGCTTCACCCAGGTTGACGATCCACTCGGCCATCGCCGGTGGTTTGACGCCGAACGCCATGTTTTGTGCGTAATTGGCGCAAGTCGCGTGGTTGTCGCCGCAGATGCCGCAGATCCGGCTAGTGATGAAATGGGCGTCCCGCGGATCCTTGCCCTTCATGAAAATGCTGTAGCCCCGGAAGATGGAAGAAGTCGAATGGCACTCGACCACGCGGCGATCGTCGAAATCGATTTTGGTGTAGATGCCGAGGCTGCCGACGATCCGGGTGATCGGATCCCAGGACATCTCGACCAATTCTTTGCCGTTGCTGGCGCTCATCGAGGTCCCCTGTCGCCATAGGTGCTCGGGGTGTAGCCGCTCGTCAGCTGGGGGCCGGGCGCGCGCCAGTCTGGTTCGCGATTGAGTGACGTGCGCGTAAACGAACGCAAGGCGCGCACCGTTCGCCCATACATGCCGACGGCGGAGGAGGACATGATTGCGCCCGGAGGCTCGTTCATGAAAGGCATGAACTTGTCGGGAAAGCCGGGCATCGTGCAGCCGATGCAGATGCCGCCCACGTTTGGGCAACCACCGATGCCGGCCATGGCGCCGCGTTTGCCGACGTTGCATTGGACCACGGGACCCCAACACCCAAGCTTGACGATGCACTTGGGTGAGCCGTAATCCTCGGCGAAATCGGCCTGTTCGTAGTATCCGCCGCGGTCGCAGCCCTCGTGAACCGTGGCGTTGAACAGCCATTCGGGGCGACCCTCCGCGTCGAGCGGGATCATCGGGGCGCGCCCGGCGAGCTGATAAAGCAGATAAAGCAGCGTCTCCATGAAATTGTCTGGCTGCACCGGACAGCCGGGCATGTTCACGATTGGGATACCTGCTTGCGACTTCCAGTCGCGACCGAGGTAGTCGCGCAGGCCCATCGCGCCCGTGGGATTGCCGGCCATGGCATGAATGCCACCGTAGGCTGCGCAGGTGCCGATCGCGACCATGGCCCACGTGCGCGGAAGCAAGTCATCGATCCACTGACAGGTCGTGATTGGCTGCCCATCATCACCCTGACCAAACGCGGCAAAGTAGCCTTCGGTCTTGATCTTTTCGTTGGGGATCGAACCCTCGACGACGACCAGGTATGGATCGAGCTCACCGCGAATGGCTTTGCGGAAGGCGGTCAAAAAATCCTCTCCGCCTTGTTCGTAGGCGAGCACCGGGTGATACAGATTCACCTTCGGCAGCCCTGGAATCGCGCCGAGCACGATGTCTTCCAAACTCGGCTGAGTGGCCGCTGTGACCGCGATGGTGTCGCCGTCACAGCCCAGGCCTTGGGTGATCCAAAGCACGTTGATCTCGGGAATCGCCGGTTCTCGTTGCGATGCGCGTCCGTGTGGCACTCGTAGCTCGTGGCCCATGGCTTCCGTGTTCCGTTCTGCGCTCAGCAAATGCGCGGCAGTTGTTCGCCTGACAAGAGAGGCACGATGCGTTCCCCGCCAACGCGCGAACGCATGCGTACGAGACCCGGTTGATCGCCCACGACCTTGCCGATGAGCGCTGCGCCTCGTCCGAGCGGGTGCGCTCGAACCGCGCTCAAGACTCGGTCCGAATCCTCGGGCGCAATCGCAGCGATCAGTCGGCCCTCACAAGCAATGTACAACGGGTCCAGGCCCAGCATGTCGGAAGCGGCACGAACTTCGTCGCGCACCGGCACGCGCGCTTCATCGATCCAGATGCCGACTCGGGATTGACGTGCAATGTCATGCAGTACCCCCGAAATCCCGCCCCGCGTCGGATCGCGCATGCATCGGATATTGGGGCTGATTTCCAGCATGGTCTGGGTCAAGCTCGCGAGCGGCGCGCAATCACTGAGCAAGGTCGTTTCGAAGTCGAACCCTTCACGCACGCTCAGGATCGAAACTCCGTGGTCACCGATCGGGCCGGAGACGAGCAGGTCATCTCCGACTCGTGCGTTCGAGATCGAGAGTGAACGGCCGACGGGGACCACGCCTACACCCGAGGTAGTGATGAATACGCCATCGGCTTTGCCTCGTTCGACGACTTTGGTGTCTCCGGCCACGATCTGGACACCGGCTTCACGACATGTCGCTGCCATCGACGTCACGATTCGCCTGAGGTCGTCGATCAGCAGACCCTCTTCGAGCACGAATGCGGCGGAGAGTGAGTGCGCAACAGCGCCGCCCACGCACAGATCATTCACCGTGCCGCACACCGCCAAGCGCCCGATGTCGCCGCCCGGGAAGAACAAGGGACTGACCACGAACGAATCGGTCGTGAACGCCAGGCGCGCGCCCGGCTCACGCGGAAAGGGCAGAAGCGCTTGATCCTCGAGCCGTGCCAGAACCGGGCTCGAGAGTGCAGGCAAAAATACCTGCTCCAAGAGTTCTTCGCTCAGGCGCCCACCGCTCCCGTGACCGAGGACGATGTGCGAATAGCGTCCGAGAGGAACCGGGCAGGCCGCGCTCACGATGAGACCCCTGCTGCGCCTCGCGCCAAGCGAATCAGGGGCTCGCTGCGGCGACCGTAGGCGTGATACGCCGCGCACGCACCCTCGCTCGAGACCATGGTCGCGCCCAGGGGTGACTCCGGAGTGCAGCGGTTGCCGAACGCTGGGCAGTCGGTCGGCTTCTTCAAGCCGCGCAGGATGTGCCCGCTGATGCATTCGCCCGGCTCTTCGGCGGTGAGCTCGCCGAGCTCGAACACACTGACTGCATCGTGCACACGGTATTCGTCTCGGATGCGAAGGCCGCTATTCGGCAACAACCCGATCCCACGCCACTTGCGGTCGCACACCTCGAAGACGCGCGCGACCAGCGCTTGCGACGACGAGTTGCCTCGATGTTGCACGACGCGCGCGTATTGATTGTCCACGCCACTGCGACCTGCCTCGAGATGCTGCACCGCAAGGCAGATACCTTCGAGTAAATCCAACGGCTCGAAGCCGGTCACCACGATCGGCACCGAGAACTGCGCAGCGATCGGCTCGTACTCGCTCAAGCCCATCACGCTACAGACGTGTCCGGGACCGAGGAACGCCTGCACTCGTTGCTCTGGATCCTGCAAGATGGCGCGCATTGCAGGCGGCGCGAGCACGTGGGAACACAACGCGCTGAAGTTGGTGAGGCCACGACGTTCTGCCTGGTAAATGGCCATGGCATTCGCGGGCGCCGTGGTCTCGAAGCCGATCGCAAAAAATACCACGCGACGTGCTGGGTGCTGCCGCGCAATCGTCAGAGCGTCGAGCGGGGAGTAGAGCACACGGATATCAGCGCCTCGCGCTTTGAGGTCGAGCAAGTCCCCCTGCGTTCCTGGTACGCGCAGCATGTCCCCGAACGAGCAAAAGATGACGTCCGGCACTTGGGCGATCGCCAGCGCGCGATCGATCATTTCCAGCGGAGTCACGCACACTGGGCAGCCAGGCCCGTGCACCAGCTCGATTTGCGAAGGCAACAGCTGGTCCAGCCCGAACTTCACGATCGTCTGGGTCTGGCCGCCGCAAACTTCCATGATCTTCCACGGGCGCGTCGTCGAGCCCGCGATCTGGCTTGCCCAATGCTCCGCTAAGCGGCGGCTCTCGCTCGGTTCCAATCGCCTCATCGCTGGCGCTCCGGGTTGACGTCCAGACTGGTACTCGGTTCTTGCAGTTCGCCGAGCTGATCGAGCTCGGACAAGAGCTCGAAGATCTTGCGAGCCTCGTCTGCGTCGATGCGGGAGAGCGCGAAGCCCACGTGCACCAGCACGTAGTCGCCGGGAACCACGTCTTGGACGTGCTCCAAGCAAACCTTGCGCGAAACGCCGCCGAAGTCGACGCGCCCCATCAACAGTCCGTCCTCCTGCTCGCGGGACAGCACGCGACCCGGGACCCCGAGGCACATCAGCGTTCCTGCCCATCGCGCGCGCCCGCGATCGCCAATTGTCCGAGACTCAAGCCACCATCGCCGCTGGGGTAAGCATGGGAGCGATGAATCATGAACCCAGCCGCGTCGAGGCGACGCTCGAGATCGCGAACGAGCAGCGCGTTTGCGAAAACGCCACCTGCCAGCACCACGCGCGTCAGACCGGTTTCGGCGCGCAGCTGGCTGCAAACCTCGCACAGCGCGTGCGCCAAGGTCATGTGGAAGCGCCGTGCGATGGTCGCGTTCGCGCTCCCTCTTCGTACGTCGTCGACGAGCTCACGGATCATGGGGCGAACGTCGATTTCGAGTGGATGCGTCGCGCGCTCGCGAGCGATTCCATAGGAGTAAGGCGACAACGTGTAGGTGCTCGCGGCGCGCACTGCCGCCCACTCCAGCTCGATCGCCGCTTGGCCTTCGTAGCTCGGGTTCGTGCACACCCCGCATAACGCCGAAACGGCATCGAAAAGACGGCCGACGCTGCTCGTGCGCGGACAATTGAAGCCGCGCTCGACCATCCTGCGCGCCACTCGAACGGCTCCAGCATCGGTAGCTCGTGGTAGCGCGGCGAGTGAAGCTTCAGCGTCGAGCAAGTACGCGAGGGCCATGCGCCAGGGCTCGTCCACGGCGCGCTCGCCGCCAGGCATTACTAGGGTACGAAGGTGCGCCAGGCGTTGTGCGCTCGAGCGATCGCAGCGCAACACCTCTCCGCCCCAAATCGTGCCGTCGCTACCGAGCCCCGCTCCGTCCCAGGCGACCCCCAACACCGGCTCGTTCAAGCCATGCTCGACGAGGCAGCTGACGACGTGGGCATGGTGGTGCTGCACGGCGATGAGCCCGAGCCCCCGCTCCTTGGCAAGCTCCGCTGCGACCTGCGTCGACGCGTAGTCCGGGTGTAGGTCGTGCACCAATAGCTGGGGCCTGATGCGGAAGAGCTGCTCATAGTGGGTGATCGCAGCGCGATAAGCCTGCAGGGCCTGGGCGTTGGATAGGTTCCCGAGGTGGTGGCTTACGAGCGCGCGTTCCGCATTCCCGAGGGCGAAGGTGGCATTGTCATGCGCGCCCAGCGCCAAAACGGGGCGCCGCAGGCGCTGCCCGAGCGCGATGGGGCGCGGAGCGAGCCCGCGCGCGCGGCGCACGGTGCTCAGGGTCCCTTCGATCGAGCGCACGACCGAGTCGTCACAGGGCAGCTCGATCGGACGATCGTGAGTGAGCGTGCGGGCAGCCATCGGCACGAGTCGTGCCCGCGCGTCGCGCTCCTCGAACGCGATTGGGGCGTGGCTCGTGTTGCCGCTGGTCATGACCAGCGGGGCGTCGTTCACCGCGAGGCAAAGCAGGTGTTGGAGCGGCGTGTACGCCAACATCACCCCTAGGAGTGGACTGTCCGCGGCCACTGCAGGGGCGACACTCAGCGCGTCCCGGCGCCGCCCGAGCACGATTGGGCGCGCGGGGCTGGTGAGCAGCGACCGGGCGAGCGTGTCGAACTCACACAACTCGAGCGCCCGCGGCAGCTCGCGGACGAGCAGCGCGAACGGCTTGTCATCACGCCCTTTTTTGCGCCGAAGCTCTCCCGCGGCACGTTCGCTGCTGGCCAGGCAGGCGAGATGAAAGCCTCCGATGCCCTTGATGGCGATGACTTGCTGAGCCAAAAGGGCTTCGGCTGCAGCCAGCAGTGGGTCCCGCGCGTCGAGCGACCTTCCAGATTCATCGAGGAGCTCGAGCTTGGGGCCGCAGGCTGCGCATGCAATCGGCTCCGCATGGAAGCGCCGGTCCGAGGGCTGCTCGTATTCGAGGCGGCAAGCAGCGCACAACTGGAAGCCGCGCATGGTCGTTCGGGCTCGATCGTAGGGGAGCCCTTGGATAATCGTGAAACGGGGGCCGCAATCAGCGCAATTGGCGAAGGCGTAGCGAAAGCGACGATCGTTTGGATCGAGCAGCTCTCGAAGGCAAGACTCACAGCTGGCGATGTCTGGCGCGACGAATGGAGTCGAGGCTGAGCGGCAGTCGTGCCGGCTCTCGACGATCGAAAATCCGCGGCTACCGTCCGGAGCGATCACCTTCGATTGCAGGTCGGAAATTTCGGCTCGAGGTGGCGCTCGGCGTAGCAGGGCGTGCTCGAAGTGTTGCAACACGCCGCGCGTGCCCTCTGCCTCGACGTGTACTTCGCCCGATTGATTGAGCACGAACCCTGCGAGGCCGAGCTCTTCTGCCAAACGGTGGACGAAGGGGCGAAACCCCACCCCTTGCACCAGCCCCGTCACGACGATGGAACGGCGCTCGATATCGCGTGAAGGCACTGCAGGAGCGTTCATGAGCGAGACAGCGTCGCGCGTGCCCAGGACGCTGGACACACGATGAGTTCGACCCTGCGCCCATCATCGGCGCTCTGTGCGGTGCCGTCGAGTGGAAGTTCGTCTGGGGCGTGCCGCTGCTGCGCCGTGTGCGGCGAAACGCATCATGGCGGATTCCGCGGTGATGCGTTTTGGTTAGGGCGCGGTCAGCGCGTCGCGGCGCGCGGTGCCGTTCGGCGGAGTTGCTGCTCGGTCACTTCGGCTGACCACGGCAGTACGATCGTCCACTTGGTGCCCTTGCCGCTCGAGTCCACCTCCAGGCGACCATGCATGGCGTCGATTCGGTGCTTGATTGCCGACATCCCGACCCCGCGTCCCGAGGTCTCACTGACATCGCTGCGTGTGGTGACACCTTGGCGACAGAGGATCGCGAGGCGCTCGGCTGGTGTTCGGCTCGGCAGGCCGAGCGACGCCCCTAGCTCGGCGATCGCTGTCCAATCGATGCCGCGGCCGTCGTCGCTGATTTCGAACGCGATTCGGTTTTCGCGGGTTTGCACCTTGAAGCTCATCTTGCCGACGGCAGGCTTGCCTTGCTCGAGGCGCTCCTCGGGGCTCTCGATGCCGTGATCGATGGCGTTGCGCACCAAATGAACCAGGTCGGAGAAGAAGGGGCCGTAGATCTCGGGATCGAGCCGCACGCTGCTCGCCTGCACGTCGATCTCCACATCACCCTTGCCCAGCCGCTGCGCCAGCGCGCGCGCTTGTTCGGCGAGTCGCCCGAGCGGGCGCGCGGCGGGTTCTAGTCGCCAGCTCAAAAGTTCGGAGAGCGCGCTGGACTTGCCTTCACGTGAGAGCGTGTTGACCAAGGCAGCGTAATCATTCGCGCTGACTTCCATCGTGCTTCGGCCGCCGTCACCGACCAGCTGGGTCACATGGTCGGCCAGCGCTTGCCAACGCTTGGCCAGCAGCTCCTGCGACTTCATGCCGTCACCGGTCGCCAGCTCGTCTTCGAGTTCGTGGCACAAGTGGGCGACGACTTTGAGGCCCATTTGTGCGGAGTTGCCTTTGAGCGTGTGCAGCGTGCTGCGCAGCACGTGCCCGTCCGCGGCGTCGGGGCTGCACACCAGTTTGACCATGTTCGCCGCTTCGTTTGCGAAGGCCAAAAAGCCGGTCCGGTCCAGCATCAAGCGTCGGAAGGCTTCCATCATCTCGGTCAGTTCGGCTTCTTCGCGCTCGCGCTGCAGGCGATCGGTGATGTCGGCGATGACCAGGAGCACGCCATCCAAACGCTCGTCCTTCACGAGCGGGATGTAACGAAGGCTGTAAGACGAGCCGTTCGCGTTCAGGCGCGACGGTAGCTGCTCGAGTGCGACCTCATAGGGCAGCACATCCGCGACGAGCTGATCCCAGCCGAGCTCGAAGCCGAGCGCAAAGTCGGGAGAAGTCGTGAACATGTATTGCCAAAATTTGGCGGCCGGTCCGGCGCCGAACCAGCGGTCGATGACGGCCGACCGCTCACGAGCCATCGTGCCGGACATCGACAACGTCACGAAACCCTGGTCGACGTTGTCGAGCACGAGGCGCATGTCACGGTTGCGGTCTGCCAGGGCAAGCGTGCGCTCTTCGACCTTGTGCTCCAACGTGCGATTCATTTCCTCGAGTTCGCGGTACGAGAGCGAAAGCTCCTCGACCATGCGATTGAAGGAAAAGCCGAGCACCTGCAATTCATCGCCGGAATTGATGGACACGCGCACGCTGCGTTCGCCGCCCGCCAGGTCGATGGCAGCCTGGGTCAGCGCTTGAACGGGTTGCGTGATGCGAACGGCTTGAATACGGCTGAGCAAGATGCCGAGCAGCGTCGCGAGGCCGACCGTCACCCCGATCAGTGCGATGGAATTGACTTGTTGTGACTTGGATTCCGCCGCGGCAAGGCTCATGGCCTGGTGCATGCGCCGGGTGGACAGACCGTAGCGAATCGTGCCGAGGACCTCGTTGTCGTCGCCCAGCACGGGCTCGGCGACTTCGACCACTTCTTGGCCTAGACGAACTGCGCGTCGGATCGTCCCGCTGCGCGATACGAGCTCCTTCTGCTCCAGGCCGAGCTGACGCCAGGCATCCTTGTCGGGCGCTACTGGATCCCCGCTGGGGCCGCCGCGTTTCTGAAAGGCGAGCGCATCGCCCTCGGAGTTGACGAACAGACCGTACACCAAATCCGCGTCTTGGCTGATCGCGCGCGCGAGCAAAGTCTGCATGTCGAGGAAAGCGTTGTCCAGGATCATGCCGTGCAGCGCCAAGGCGTGATTTTCGGTCAACACCTTACCCTTGCTGGTAATCCCTTCCTCGATGCTGCCCTCGATCGCGCGCAAATGTTGCGCCGAGGAGCGTGCGCTCAAGAACAGCACGATCGCCAGCGTGACGCCGCCGATGATGCTCGACACGATTAGCATCGTGCGAATGAACTTATTTCGCAGCGAGCCGCGCGGAGACGGGGGAGCCTGGGAGGTGGGAAGTTCGCTCATGCTAGCGATCCAAGACTCGGTCTACCTGCCGAAGTGCATCGTTGCGCAGCGAGAACCGCTCGCGCACTTGAGCTAAATCCAGGGTCGTGGTCGTCGAAACCGGAAGCTGAGTTTGTGCACCTTCCGGCACTGACCAGCCGTTGTCGGCGATGTCGAAGACCAGGCTCGCGGCTTGCGCTCCCAGGGCCGCGTGATCGGGCAACACGGCGAAGGTACCGAAGGATTGCAGCGGGGACACGAGCGACGCTGCACCGACGATGGTGGGCGACCAAGGGCGCTCGTTGAGGCCCGGCAGCCACGCTTCGGTGATGAGCTTCGGGCTCAGCAAATGATCGTCGTTCAGCACCCAGACTGCGCCGGCTTGCTCCTTCAACTTGCGGAGCGCGCGCTTCAGCTCGGAGGCGTTGGGCGAGGACCCGACCACCTCTCGCACGACGCCGATTTGCTCGCGCGCGGCAAGAGCGGCTTGGCGCGTGACGAAATTGCCGAGCTCCGGTCGGTGAATGACCCCGATTCGATCGATCGGGCGATCGATCAGTTTACGCAGGTTGGTCACCACGGTGATCAGAGGCACTTCGTAGCTGATGCCCGTGGCGCCGCTGACTTGAATGCGGCTGGCGTCTAGAAACGAAGTCATCACGATCACGACCGGCGGGAAGGTCGTGTTCTTCGCGTTGTGCTGGTAGTCATTGTACGCGGCGACCGTCGGATTGTTCATCAGCACGATGCTCGCGGGCCGATGACGCCGAACGCCCTCTTCAATCACGGAACGCGCGGCGCGATCTTCGACCTTGAGCGCGACCAGATTGTAGTTCCTGGCGAGCTCGTCGCGCAGACCCGACCAAACCTCCATGGTTTGGGGCGTCTCTGGCATGCACACCAAAATCGTATCTTTGGCGCTCGCGTTCTTGCTGCGCGCGATTTCGGCGTAGTAGTGAGCGGTCGGGGAAGCGGGCCCTTTCGCGCAACCTTGGAGCAGCGCACAACCGACCGGGAGCCCCACCATGAACTGTCGCCGATTCAGTGCCACGCGTCGACCCCCATGGTCTGCGACAAGCCGAGGGGAAGCTTGGCGATCCCGGCGCTGATGCCAGGCCCTGCCGAGCCGAGCGAGGCAACTGCGGGCAGCCCAATCTGTTTGGATAGCTCGCGGGCCACGAGGTTGATGCGGCTCGCGGACTTGACGTCCGACAACAAGCGCTGCGGAATGAGGATCGCGTCGACCCGCTGCATTTGCAAAAGCGGCAGCAGATCTTCGACCTTGGTGACGCGTTCGACCTTGGGTGAAGCACCGACCATGCGCGTGACGAACTGGTTCGTACCGTCGCGACCGAGCACGTCGAGCGCGCCGACGATCTTGACGCTGGCCGGATCCGGTGTGGAGTCGGCCGCGACTAGCGCGTATTTCTCTTCGCCTGAACCGGCGCGTTGACCCTGCAGTTGTACCGGCAGGTTCTTGGCCGAAAGTACCAGGGGCAAGGTCAGCACGGCGTCGGGTGATTCCGACATTGCGCGGTCGAAGTCGGAGATGCGTCCGACGGCCGTGACGTCGACGCCGGGAAGGGCGCTCTGCAGCAGTCCTTGAAATGCGCGCTGTTTCAGTGACACGTGCAAATATACCAAAAGCTTTGGGGCTTGCGCCTGCGAGGTTCTGCTCGCCAGCAGGGACAAACCGAGCGCGGCTCCCATGACAGCAGTGCGTGACAAACTACCTCCATCAGTCATGCCGTGGTCACTCCATCGGGATGCGCCACGTCTTCCAACGTGTACGTATTCACGGCAGGAACTGGGAAAGCCATAAGACGTTGTAAGGAAATTCTCGGAAAAGCTTGTGGTTTTTGAGTGGCGTGAGCGGGCCCAATCAGCGTTGTGGGAGGTGCGGGAGAGAGGCTGTGTGCACTGGTGGTCCGCCCCGCGAAGGCTGCGAGACGCGCCGACCGGCGCGCTCGAGCGCTTCGCGCGAGGATCACTCAGAACATCAGTACGTCGCCTTCGGCGCTGGTCGAATCCGAGACGGCTGGGCCGAGCTCGAATCCGGGTTCCGCTTCCACCTCGACCCAAATCATGATCGAGCCGGATTCGGTGCTGAAGACGCGCGGCAAGAGCTTGCCCCGGGGCATCGGGCGCAAGTGCAAGCCACTCAACACGACCGGCGTCGTCAACGCGACTTCCAGGCCGAAGCCCAAGAATTTTCGCTTGAGACGTCCAACCAGCTGATTGGTCAGTTCCCCGACCCAGTCGCGCGTGTGTTCTTTCTGTGGACTCGAGAGCTCGATCGGTGAGCGGTTGCCCACGAGTAGGCAAGTGCCGCGCAACGTCGGTCCAACGAAGCCAATCACACCCGACAAGAGCACCTCGTCGGAAACGATGAATTCAGCGGGATTCGAGATCAGGGAAACGCCATAGGCCGCGAACAGCTCGATGCAGCAATTGGCAGTCAAGTCAGCGATTTCAGCCGCGAGTTGGTCGTCTTCCAAGAACACTAGCTAGCTCCTTGCTGTTGCAAAACCTTGTTCACGGTGCTCACCAGGCTCTCGACCTTGATCGGCTTGATCAGCCAGGCCTTGGCCCCGTTTTGCCGCGCTCGGTCGATCATCGAACGCTGCGCCTCGGTAGTCAGCATCAACACCGGGATGCTGGACGTCTTCGGATCCTGCTTCAGACGCTCCAGCATCTCCAAGCCGTTCAAGAGCGGCATGTTCACGTCCAAGATGATCATGGAGAAGTCATGCTGCTCCGTCCGCTGCAAGCCGGCTGCTCCGTCGCTCGCTTCGATCACTTGAAAGCCGACGCGGGTGAGCGCGTCAGCGACATGCTGCCTAATGGTTTCAGAGTCATCGACCACGAGTACCTTTTTCACTGTTCCTCCACGAGAGACGGAGCGAGCCGCCCATTTATGTATTCATACCGAAATCAAAAGATGATCACGTCGCCGGCATTGCCGATGTCGGCCGGACCGGAGTAGACGAGCCGTGACTCGTCGATACTTCCATCCAACGTCACCAATACGTCCCCGCGTAGGGTGCGCCCCAAATAAATTCTCATCGATGGGAAACGATGTCGCAGCCCCTCCATGGATTCACGAGTGATGAGGCTCGGCAAGAGCGGCTGCATGGCTGCGCCAAATGGCAACAGGCGATGTTTGATGCGCGCCGCCAGTTGATTCGTGAGTTCACGCACCCAGTCGAGCTGTTGCGGTCGCCGCGTCGTCTCGGCTCTCATGATCGAAAACAGAGCCTCCGGCAGCGAGAGGGTCATGCGCCCGGCGCAGGGAGTCGCCTTGACCGATTGCGCCAAGGTAAAGCTGATTGCCGCGGAGACTTCCGGAATCTTGAGTTGCGACACATCCATGCGCCCTCGCGGTTGCGGCGCCACCGCGACCCCGCACGATTGAAATAGCTCCACCAGCGCACCCTGAACGATGGTGTCCATCAGTCCGCGCTGGACGGCGCTTGGACCCATGGTTGGGGCACCGGGGGCGCTGTTGCTTTTCAAGCAGTCTCCACGTTAGGAGCGGTTACGGCACAACCGAACGTTCCCGAAACATCCAATTTTGCGTTTTGTATGTCGGAGTGAGCGACCCTCGCATATGCACCGCCCGAGCCCCGCCACCGCAAATGATCTCGTGAAAATTCTGGAATTTGGCCGAGCATGCACGCCCTTTCGCGCCTCTTCGTGTGTGGCGAATGCAAGTGACGAATTCTGAAGGTGATGCGGTTTGCCCCTCACCACCAATAGGCATTCGGTGGTGCTCGAATTCGAATCAAGAGTCTAGCCACCGGAGTCGCAGGGCTTGCGAGTGCCAGCCGCGACCCACGCGCAGGCGATCGCAGTCGTCCGTAAGCCTTCTTGCGACTACGGCGGAGCCGTGCGGCGACTGGTTCGGCCAAGGTATCAGGTTCTCACCCAACGCTTGTGGATCGAGCCGACCTGCGGGATTCTGCGCGTCGCGTCGCGTCCCTGCGGCGCCGAGCTCAAACGCCAGTCTTGCCATGAAAGGGGACTCGCCCTGACCATGCTTCGCTACTATGCGCGCCTGAATCCGACCCAAGCTCCCAAAGAGCTCCTCGCTCGAGAAGGTGTTCTCAAACTGAATGACTTTGGTGCACAGCTCGGCTTCGGCGTGTCGGTGCTGCGCCAGCGCGAGTTTTTCCAAGGGGAAGCCGGGGAGGGACCGCCCACACCCGAGGCGGCCCAGCCGCTCTTGACCTGGCCGTTCTTGGATTTCATCGAACACCTCGATCTGCAGGGGCAATCGCTGATCGAGCTTGGTGCTGGTTTTTCGACGATTTGGTTTTCGAAACGCTTCGGAAAAATCCGCTCGTTCGAGACCAACCCGGAATGGCACGCGGCAGTTGCCCGGAATGTCGCGAGCAACGTCGAGCTGTCGCTCGTGCCGCTCGCGCAGCTCGAGAATGCCGAGCTCGAGTATCGCGGCGAGAGCTGGCTGGTGGTGGACTTTGCAGGCAAGCGCACCGCATTTCTCAATCAGTTCCTCAGCCGCGTGAGCGCGCCCTCACGTCCGTCGGCGATCGTGCTCGACAATGCGGACTGGTACCGACGAGGAGCGCAGCTGCTGAAGGAACACGGATACCTGGAGCTGCCTTTCTACGGTTTCAAATCCGGACAGGCTTGGATCTCCTGTACGAGCCTGTTCATCGAGCCCACGCTCTTCGCGCCCGTGCAGCGGCAGCCCTTCTATCAACCTGCATTTTCGCGAGAGATGCAGAACTCTTGGGACTCCCTGTGAACTGATCGAGTGTTTCAACACCTCGTTAACGCATGGCGAATTACGCCGCAAAGGCGCAACACAGTGGGGACACCCGGCGCGTTCCTAGCTACTCGATTGAAGCGCGTCGCCCGACACCCACAAAGTGTGGTCTCCCGGCCCTGAATTCCAACTTAACCCTGGAATCGCGGCGGGCTCCTGGTGTAACTTCTGTGGAGAAGCCCGGCTGGGTTCACTAGGCTTGGTTTCGGGGACTTGTTAGATGCCCCGGGCAAAACGCAAGGCGAAGGGTAAAATTTTCCGAGACTCACGGCGAAACGCCTAGGAAAACCGGCACTTGCCGCCGGTTCGGCAATGAGAACCCTTTGTTAGATCTCACTACCCTATTGGAAAGACACGCGCATGACCGACCCGAGCGCCGTACCGACGCCGGTCCGTAATTTGGGCAACGGACCGCGAACTTTACTTGCCAAGCAACCCGCGCCTAAAAGAGCCCTCATGGCCTCTGAGAAGCACGGCAAGCCAAGGTTCGGAGCCAAGAGTGAATTTGTGAGGTCTTTGGACCCCTCGATCCCGGCGGCCGAGGTCGTCGCTCTCGCTGAAAAGCGAGGGCTCAAGCTCACTACCGGCCTGGTCTACAATATTCGCAGCGCTTCGAACGCGGCGCTGCGCGGTAGCCGTGCACGCCTGGCCCAGAAGCCGATCGCCAAGTGGCGCGCTGGCGTGTCGGACGACACCGCCGAAGCGCAGTTGCGCGCAGCAATCGCTCAGATCGGCCTCTCACGCGCCCGCCAAATTCTGGAAGAGGTCGAGGAAACCTTCGCTGGCCGCTGACGCTGGTCGTCGCCAACGCCGGGCGTCGATGGTCAGCCGGGGGCGCTAGGGGCGGATTCCGGAGGGAGTCCGCGAGCACCTCGTCAAAGAAGGGACCTCTATTCGCCCGTGCGGGGACGAGCGGCCTTCCGCGCCGGAGGCTCGGCATCGAACGGGCGTGTCCTGGGCGTGAGGGCCAAGGCCCAGCGGGCCGCTCCTCGCATTCAATCGGCCGCGCTCTTGACCCGTTCGAGCGGCAACGGGGCTACAAAAAAACCGTGCCCTCGAGAGGTGGGGACTCGAGGGCACGAGTAAGACTGACTGTCGCGTGGTGCTAGTCGCAACCGAGCGAAGACGCCATTCGGCGTTGGCTCGGCTCGATCACTTGGCCTTGGCGGCCTCCTCGACCAAGCTGGGGTCGAAGTACTCTTCGACCTTGAGCGGCGCCTTGTAGACCGCGTTCTTGACGTTGAAGTCGTCGACGATCTTGCTCGAACCGTAGATGGACTCGAATCCTTCGCCCTTGGCGTAGTGCTTGAGGTTTTCGGCGGCGTTGAGCAGGTGGGTGCCCTTCATCAACCCTTTGTAGACGTCCGGGGTGAGGCCAACGCGAGCACTCATGATCTTGGCAGCTTCATCCAGATTGGCAGGATCGGCGATGAAGTCAGCGACGCGGAACCAGACCTTGACCACCTTTAGCCATTCGGCGCGGTTTTCGGCCAAGCTGCGCGGGCTGACGCACAAGTGATCGTAGATGAGGCCCTTGGCGTCTGCGCTCGTGAAGATCGGCGTGGAGCCGGGCACTTCCTTGAGCGCCGCCCCGCTGTTCGGTTGCCACGCGCCAATCGCGTCCACGGTGCCCGATTTGAGCGCGTTGGGCGTGTCGTCCGTCTTGACGTTCACGATCTTGACGTCCTTTTCCGTCATCTTGGCGGCCTTGAGCGCGTTGAGCAAAAGTAGGTGGTCGACGAAACCGACCTCGACGCCGATCTTCTTGCCCTTCAAATCAGCCATGGATTTGATGCCGGGCTTGGCAACGATCATGTCGTTGCCGTCACTGTAGTCGTTGGCGACGATGCACACGCTCTTGCCGCCGCCGTTGCCCGTGACGAGCGCGTCGCCGTTGGTCACAGCGACTGCATCGACCTTGCCAGCGGTGAAGGCGTCCATCGAAGGGACATAGTCGAACCATTTGAATTCGACGTTCACCCCCGCTTCCTTGAACCAGCCCTTCTGGATCGCGACCTCCCAGGCGACCCAGCCCGGCCAATCGCTATAGGCGATTTTCAAGGTCGGCCCAGTCGGCGTAGGGGTGGGGGCGCTGGCAGCCGGCGCGGCGCTCACCGTCGGCGCGGCAGGCGCTGCCGGTTTCTCCCCGGCGGGCGGCGGCGTCGATTTGCTACAGGCAATAAATGTCGAGGCGAGCAAAAGTACGTATGCTGGGATTCGCTGGGAAATAATCATCGGGGGCCTAATTTGTGAGGGCTACGCAGCGAGAGTCAGGCTGCGACCATTGCCGAACTATTTCGAAGATGCTTCGGCGAACCGAATCTAACAAATAGATATGCGGCGTTGAGGTGACGTGAAAGGGAGGGACGGAGATTCAGAGCGGGGCGTATTCATCGAACGCTGCTTCGACCGAGGCGAAGATCTTCCGGGCTTCGGTCAGGCCGAGTTCAGCGACCGTCTTCCGGAGCTGAACTTCGAGGGCGGCGGATTTGCGACCTTTTCGCGCGATTTTGGGCTGAGTCTTCCGTTTGCCCTTCTTCGCGGCGAGCGTGATGAGTTTGCCACCGCTCGCTTTTGCCGGGAGGCGTGGGGTCGCCTTACTTCCTTTTCCTGGCTTCTTTGCAGTCATGTCGGGTGTCCTTTCGTTGGCTTCCCCAGTGGCCAAGACATTTAGATCGGGATGTACCAGTCTTTTAAGTCAAGATGCCAGTGGTTGCCACGTGTCGAATCGAAAATCTGATGAAATATGGTATTCCCGTGCGCGCACCGCGAGCGAGGCAGAGCCTGTTCGGGGAGCTCGGGGAAGCGTGTCCGCTTTGGTCGGCTTGCTCGAAACGCTGAGACTTTTGCGCTGTTCGTAGACAGATTGCAGCACGCTCGGTGAGCCGAGGCTGCGTCAGCCGTCGCATTCGAGTCGGAGACACGCAATGACGAGTGTTCCGGAAATCATCAGTCCTGAGACGACCGCCGCTGTGGCAAATCCACACATGGGCTCACGAGTTGCATCTTCCAGTGATCGGTGGATACTCCGCCGGTTGAAAGCGCCGAGTCGTCCCGGCATATGCCCGTCGCGAACCGAGTCGTCCCGGTTCAGGCTGACCAGTGTCACGGAGCTCATCACGCCGCGACAGTGTGAGCATCTCCCGGCTTGTGTTTCGCCAATGTCACTGCTGTTAATCGGGAAATCGGCAGTGCTTTTTTGCGCACACTCGCACCGGTCCCGTGCCGCTCCGAAAACAGGTCTGGTTCTCAGTAGTTGGGATCGTGCTCGGGCGCGGTCATGAGCGCGTTTCAGATCGTGTCAGTGTGTGTCCTTCCAGGGTGAGAAACCGAGCACTCTGGTGACTGCTCTGTGAGCGCGGTGGGGCCGGCCTGGGGCTGCACGCCGCAACGGGCGTGCGGCCCCAGGCTCGTCGGGCTCAGTTCGACGGGCACTTCACCGTGATCTTCTTTTTGACCGGTGGAAGGTGCTTCAAATAGATCACGAGGTCCGAAAGCTGAGCGTCGGTAAAGTCGTAACGCGTCATGGTCGCGCACAACGTCTTGCCTTCGTTGTCCTTGCCATCGCGGATGGCGGTCTTGATCTCCTCGTCACTCCAGGAACCGATGCCGGTGTCCATGTCGGGCGTGATGTTCGGGTAAAAGCCTAGACCGCTGTAGTCGCCCTGGTGGCAGGAGAAGCACTTCTGCGACTCGACCTGGATGCTGTCGATTACGGCGAGGGCGCGTGCTCGGGCAGCCTCCAGCTCCGGGTCGCCTGTTGCCGGGGCGCCGGCCGCTCCGGCTTCACCCGTTTCACCAGCGTCACCGCTGTTGGTCGAGCCCCCGTTGACGCTCGCGCCGCCTACGGCACCCGCGCCGCCGCTGCCGCCGCTCGGGGTGTCGGCGCGGCCGCCTTCGCCCGTTTCATCTGGGGTTTGGTCGGGTTCTTCACCCGTTCCAGGGTCGCCCGCGTCGCTCGTGCTTCCGCCGCTGCTCCCGGTTGCGCCGCCGGAGTGTCCGCCACCGCTGCCTTTGCCCGCCGTAGCCGTGGCGTCCGCATCGCTCGAGGAGCAGCCGGCGCCGACGAGTACCGAAGCGGTCGCCACGGCGGAGAGCGACAACCACAGTAGCAGAGTGTGAGATCTGAGATGTATTGAAGACATTGCAAGATTCCTAATGGTTGGTTTCGGGACGATTGCTGAGCGGCGCTCGCGCTGCGATCGGGCTGTCGCAAGCGCTCAAATTCGTTCGCTTATTAGTGCTGGCTTCGAGCAGGGCGGGCGCGGGCGATGGCTCGTTCGTTTCGCCGGGTGCGCGAGTAGGGGGCGGCCTGAGAACCGTGACAGAGTGTGTTGAATGTGTGAGGTCTGGGCTAGTGCTGTGGTGTCTTGATAGATGGCTAATGGCAAGTAAAGTATTTCACTGGTAGTCGTATTGTGTTTCGTCTTCGCGGAGGGCTTCGATTTTTGGGCCTAATCCTGCAATATTTCGTAACCGAGGCCTGGATCGCGGCTGCCGGAACACGCTCCTCGGGGGGTGTCGTGCCCGTTCGTGCGCTCGGGTCTGTCTGTTCTCAATTGTGAGGTCTTTAGGTGATCAGCATGCAGGGTGCCAGTCCGGATCGTCGTTTTTGTGCGATCTTTCGCGGATGATTCACGGGTATTTCGGAGGGTTTCGCGGAAAAGCCGGCGAGATTGCGGCGGTGTGTCGCAATCGATTGTTGCTGATTGTGATGTATCAAACGGTAATTTTAGGGTTTTTAAAATGTGTGATTGTGTTGTTTGATCCTTGACGGGTTTGCGTCTCACAAGTTAAAGGGCAAAGGACCCTTGTGAGTCGGCCGACGACAATGTCGGACTCGGAAGACCGCTCTCACCCAATTCACTGCCCACCCTCAGCCATCGAGCACCGGGGATGGGCCGCCAATCGCGCCTATTCGTCCCATCCAATCAACGGGCTCCTCGAGCCAATTTCACACCCCGGTGTCCTCGCCGAGGAGTTCTCGGAACACGGAGAGTTGCATGAAACGACGTAATTTCTTGAAAGCTGCCGCCGTCGGTAGCGCTGCCGCTGTGGCGTCGGTGAGCATGAAAGCTCGCCGCGCTAGCGCAGTCCCGCTGTTCGGCGACGTGCCCGCCGATCACGCGAGCATCATGCTGCCGAAGGAAAACCAGGTCACGAACATCCTGGAGATCTTCATGTACGGCGGCGTCACGCCCTGGGAAGGTTTCTACTGTGTTCCGAGCTACGGCTCGGAAGAGAGCAAGACTTGGCACAAGTCCTACCCCGTGGACTTTCTGAATGCCGCCAAGGCCTGCAGTTACAGCGATCCCGACCTGTTCACGTTCTTCGCTCAAGACTCCGGTTCGAACGTGACTGGTCTGGTGGACGCGCCGAAAGACGTCTTTCTCAGCCCGTTTCTAGCGCCGCTGATCGCCCGCACCGACATCACCGACCGCATGCGCATCGTGGTCAATCGGCATGCGCTCGAACCGCACGAGGCCGCCATCCCGCTGACCATGGCCGGAGCCACGCTCGGTGCCCCTTCGCTGGCGTCTCTCGGTTCGCACGTGGCGCGCTACTTCGTCGATCACGACGTCGAGGCCAAGCACCCCGCTCCGTTCTCGTACGGGATCGTGGGTACTGGTAGCTTCATCTCGACCGACAACATCTTGACCATGTTGGCGACCGGCCTCCACCCCGGCGCTGCTCGCCCGCTGCACATCAAGATGAACGACGTGGCTCGTCTAACCACGCTGATCAATCGCACGCCGATCGGTTCACTCGAAGATCGCGCGCGCTACGACACGCTGCTCGATACGTACTTCGGTCAGTATCAAAGTCGCCTGAAGTTCGCCAGCACCGGCGACATGCTGCGCGCTCCGCGCTTCGGTGAAATGGGTGCTGCGAAGAACTCACTGGCGCACGCGAAGGACATCCAGGAGCTGCTGTCTTCCGACTATTTGACGCGCTTTACCAGTACGGCGTGTACCGCGCGCGGAGGAGTGGCTGCTGCGAATGGTTCTTTGGTCACCACGACGCCGGTTTCGGGGACCAACTATCCAGGCATGAGCTTGAAGATGGCCGTGCATCTGCTCACGCACCCGACGTCCCCTGCGGCTCACTGCATGGTGATCGACACCGGCTTGGTCGCGGCGGACGGCGGCGGCGGCTACGACACGCACAACGAAACGCCCTTCACGCAGTCGCACAACTTGAAGAACTTGTTCGACGGGTTGTTGCCGTTGGTGAACGGGGTGGGTGAATCCGACCCCAACAAGCTCGACCTGAACAAGACGATGATCATTTTGAACATGGAATTCGGGCGTACGCCGGGCCTCCAGAAGACGAACAATACGGGTCGCAATCATTGGCCCTACGGCTACACCCAAGTCTACATCGGAGGCCCAATCACGAAGGCTCAACGGGGCATCTACGGTTCCATCCCCGAAACCGGTTTGGCGTCCGTGTACAC